>Ga0126377_10002742_pt1 | contig 12265 bp, 10 predicted proteins | sample PanSoiMetPlot_22_FD_92647 | JGI IMG/M metagenome (GOLD analysis project Ga0126377, IMG submission 92647) | Tropical forest soil microbial communities from Panama - MetaG Plot_22 | ecosystem: Environmental > Terrestrial > Soil > Tropical forest > Bulk soil | place: Panama | collected 2016-02-17
CGGATGTTACGGCCGGGACAGCGCGTCTTCGTCGAGGTCGACGACGACGGCGCAGTCCCCGTGCTCAGGGCGATGTGGCTGTTCCGCCCGAACCGGTCACCGGGCGGAACAGCCGCACCCTGATCGTCAACTCTTCTTCGCGGTCGACCGCTTCGCCGTCTTCTTGGCCGGGGCCTTCTTGGCGGTGGTCTTGCGCGCCGTGGACTTCTTCGCCGCGGTCGCCTTCTTCGTCGCCGTCTTCTTGGCCGGAGCCTTCTTGGCCGCCGTCTTCCGGGCCGGGGTGGTCCGGCGCGCGGCCTTCTTGGCGGGAGCCTTCTTGGCGGTGGTCTTGCGCGCCGTCGACTTCTTGGCCGCCGTCTTCTTGGCCGGAGCCTTCTTGGCGGTCGCCTTCTTGGTGGCGCGCTTGGCCGTACCGGTGGTCTTCTTCGCCGCCTTCTTGGCGGTCTTCTTGGCGGTGGTCTTCTTCGCCGCCGTCTTCGCCGCCGCGGTCTTCTTCGCGGCAGTCGCCTTGGCGACCGTGAGCTTCGGAAGCTTCTTGGCGCCGGACACGACGGCCTTCAGCTCAGCACCGGCCCGGAACTTGGGCACCGCGGTCTTCTTGGCGCGGACCCGCTCGCCGGTTGCCGGGTTGCGCACCATGCGGGAAGGACGAACGGCCTTCTCGAAGGCACCAAAGCCGGTGATCGCGACCTTCTCCCCCTTCGCCACCTCTCGTGTGATGGTCTCCACGACGGAGTCCACTGCCTTTGCCGCAGCCTTCTTGTTGCCCTCGTAGTGTGCTGCGAGCGCTTCGATGAACTGACTCTTGTTCACTTGCTTCCCTTCCCGTGAACGACGCCGAGCCCGCGCCCGACTTCGTTGGAACGTTAGGCAATCCCGACGCTTGAGACAATGACCGTACGGCGAGTCGTTTTGATCCGTCTGCCCGACGATTTGGCCTTGTCACGTTGGGTTCTCGGGCCGACGGCGGCGGGTCCGGGAGGCCGTCAACACTCAGATCCCTTATTTTACGGGACTCTCGGCGTCACGTACGGATCGGGAAGGCCTGGCTCGAAGGCTCGTCAGGAGCTCGTACGGGCCGGCAAAGTCGTCGGTTTCCAAGCCGATCTTTTTTCTTCGTATCTTGCGATTTCGGCCTCATAGCCAAGGGTGATCGCGATGTCGTCGAGCCCCTCGAGCAGCCGCCAACGGGTGTAATCGTCGATCTCGAAGGGGGCCGAAACGGCCTCGTTTTCCCTACCGGCGCGTACGATCCGGTGCTCCAGATCGACAATGATCGGCGTCGACGGGTCGTCCTCGACGAGGTCCCAGACCTGCGCGACGAAGCTCTCGTCGACCTTGGCGGCGAGCAGACCGGACTTGCCGGCGTTGCCGCGGAAGATGTCACCGAAACGGGGCGACAGGACGACCCGGAACCCGAAGTCCTGCAAGGCCCACACGGCATGCTCGCGGGACGATCCGGTGCCGAAGTCGGGCCCTGCGACGAGCACGGTGGCGCCGTCGTGCTCCGACCGGTTGAGTACGAACTCCGGGTCGGACCGCCAGGCGGCGAACAGACCGTCGTCGAAGCCGGTGCGCGTCACGCGCTTCAGGTAGACCGCCGGGATGATCTGGTCGGTGTCGACGTTGCTGTGCCGCAACGGGACGGCGGTCCCGGTGTGGGTCGTGAACTTGTCCATGTGGATCTGCCCCTCTGCCTCGCGACGGTCAGGCCGTCGCCGGAAGGTCGGCGGTCGAGCCCAGACGGCCCAGAACCGCGGTCGCAGCGGCAACCTCTGGCGACACCAGATGGGTGCGACCGCCCTTGCCCTGCCGGCCCTCGAAGTTGCGGTTGGACGTCGACGCACTGCGCTCGCCGGGCGTCAGCTGGTCCGGATTCATGCCGAGACACATCGAGCATCCGGCGCCACGCCACTCCGCACCGGCCGCCTTGAAGACGACGTCGAGGCCCTCGGACTCGGCCTGCAGACGTACTCGTGCCGAGCCCGGAACGACGAGCATCCGGGTGTCGGAGGCGACCGAGCGGCCCTCGATCACCTTGGCGGCCGCCCGCAGGTCCTCGATCCGGCCGTTGGTGCACGACCCCAGGAACACCGTGTCGATCGCGATGTCGCGCATCGCGGTGCCAGGACGCAGGTCCATGTAGTCCAGCGCCCGGCGCGCGGACGCCTGCTGATGCGGGTCGTCGAAGTCCTCCGGCGCCGGCACCGAGGCCGACAGCGGAACGCCCTGGCCCGGGTTAGTGCCCCAGGTGACGAACGGCGCCATCGCACCGGCGTCGAGCACGACCTCGCGGTCGAACACCGCGTCGTCGTCGCTCACGAGCGTCTGCCAGTACGCGAAGGCCGCGTCCCAGTCGGCACCTACCGGCGCATGCGGCCGACCGCGTACGTAGTCGAACGTCGTCTCGTCGGGTGCGATCAGACCGGCCTTGGCGCCCCACTCGATCGACATGTTGCAGATCGTCATCCGGGCTTCCATCGAGAGCGCGCGGATCGCCTCGCCGCGGTACTCGACGACGTAGCCCTGGCCGCCGCCGGTGCCGACGGTGGCGATCAGCGTCAGGACGAGATCCTTCGCCGACACACCCTCGGGGAGCCGGCCGTCGACCGTCACCGCCATCGTCTTTGGCCGCTGCTGCGGAAGCGTCTGAGTGGCGAGGACATGCTCGACCTCGCTGGTCCCGATGCCGAACGCCAAGGCGCCGAAGGCGCCGTGTGTCGACGTGTGCGAGTCGCCGCAGACCACCGTCATGCCGGGCTGGGTCAACCCGAGCTGGGGTCCCACGACGTGCACAATCCCCTGGTCGAGATCGCCGAGCGGATGCAGCCGAACGCCGAACTCCGCACAGTTGCGGCGCAGCGTCTCGACCTGAGTGCGCGACACCGGGTCCGCTATCGGCCGATCGACGTCGAGTGTCGGGATATTGTGGTCCTCGGTCGCCAGCGTGAGGTCGGTGCGTCGCACTCCTCGGCCCGCCATCCGGAGACCGTCGAAGGCCTGCGGGCTCGTGACTTCGTGGACGAGGTGGAGGTCGATGAACAACAGGTCCGGTTCGCCCGGTGCACGACGCACCACGTGGCTGTCCCAGAGCTTTTCCGCGAGTGTCGTAGCCATAACTTGCGTTCCAGTATTCGAGACGGCAGTATTGCGTCGTGGACAACAGTAGCGGAGTCGGCGTCCTCGACAAAGCCGCCCTGGTGCTGTCGGCACTGGAGTCCGGTCCGGCCACGCTCGCCGGTCTCGTGGCGAGTACGGGGTTGGCCCGCCCGACCGCGCATCGACTCGCTGTCGCACTCGAGCACCATCGCCTGGTCGCTCGCGACACCCAGGGACGCTTCGTACTCGGCCCTCGACTCGGTGAGCTCGCCGCTGCCGCCGGAGAGGACCGTCTGCTGGCCGCGGCCGGCCCCGTACTCGCGCGGCTGCGCGACATCACCGGGGAGTCGGCGCAGTTGTTCCGCCGCCAGGGTGACTATCGGGTCTGTGTGGCCGGCGCCGAACGTCCGACCGGCCTCCGCGACACCGTGCCGGTCGGCAGCCAGCTCACGATGGGTGCGGGCTCCGCGGCTCAGATCCTGCTGGCCTGGGAAGACCCCGAGCGGATGCATCGGGGGCTGCAGAACGCGGCGTTCTCCGCGGCCGCGCTGGCCGGCATCCGCCGTCGCGGCTGGGCCCAGAGCGTCGGCGAGCGGGAGCCCGGTGTGGCGTCGGTGTCGGCACCGGTCCGCTCCCCCTCGGGCAAGGTGATCGCGGCAGTCTCGGTGTCCGGTCCGTTGGAGCGGCTCAGCCGTCAGCCCGGCCGGATGCACGCGCCGGCTGTCATGGCCGCCGCCGAACGACTCACCCAGGCCCTCCGCCGCACCGGCGACTGACTCGGCCGCGACAAACGCGACGGTGGTCGCCTTCGGCATCGCCGAGACGACCACCGCCGAGTAGTCGGGTCAGAACAGGCCGGGTGACTCGATTGCGAGCAGGGTGCGCTTGCGATCGAGACCGCCGCCGTAGCCGGTGAGGGAGCCGTCGGCGCCCACAACCCGGTGACACGGCACGATGATCGGAATCGGGTTCGAGCCGTTGGCCAGGCCGACCGCCCGGGCGCCTCGCGCCCCGAGCTCCAGTCGGCGGGCAATCTCGCCGTAGGACGTCGTCGTCGCGTACGGGATCTCCCGCAGCGCCGCCCACACCCGCAGCTGGAAGCCGGTGCCCGACGGTGCCATCGGCAGGTCGAACTCCTCGCGCTCGCCGGCGAAGTACTCCTTCAACTGCTGGCGCGTGTCGGCCAGCACGGCGTCGTGGTCGTCCGGCTCGCCGTCCGGCCGCTCGAACGGGCTGAAGTAGACGCCGGTGAGTGCCTCGCCGTCGCCGCACAACAGCAACTCGCCAACGGGCGAGTCCACGACCGTCCAGGTCATTGCTGTCTTGGTTGTCATCTCTGCTCCTTGTTCGTTTTCAGGTCTGAGATCTGAGGCTTGGTGATCTGGTAATGGCGCCACAGGTGGACGACTGCGTAAGACCGCCAGGGCCGCCAGCGCGCCGCGTGCGCCTCCGCATTCGCCGTGGTGGCCGGGAGACCGAGCGACCGCATCGCGTGCCGGACGATCACGTCGCCGCTGAGGAACGCGTCCGGATCGGAAAGGGCCCGCATGCCGATGTAGCCCGCGGTCCACGGGCCGATGCCCGGCAACGCGCGCAACGCCTGCGCCGTCTCCTCGCGGTCGGCACCCGGGTCGAGTCGAACCGCGCCGGACGCCATCGCCTCGGCCAGCGCGACCACCGCGCCACCCCGAGCGGTCGGAACCCCGAAGGTCGAGGGGTCGGCGCCGGCCAGCGCGTCCGGGGTCGGGAAGGTCCATCCCGGTCCGGTCCAACCGGCCAGGTCGACGACCTGCGAGCCGTACTTCTCCGCCACCGCCTGGGCCAGCGCCCGGCCGTGGGCAACCGTGACCTGCTGCCCGAGGACCGCCCGGACGGCGATCTCGAATCCGTCGACGTGGCCCGGGACCCGGGTGCCCGGTCGAGCCTCGACCAGCGGTCCGAGCTGGTCGTCGGCGCTGAGCACTTCGGCGACGGCCTGTGGATCGGCGTCCAGGTCGGTCAGGGCCCGGCAGCGTTGCACGGCGGTGCCGAGATCGCGCATGTCAGTGAGCCAGAGGTCGGCGTCGACCCGGTCGCCATGTGGCTCCAGTCGTACGACGCCGGGTCCGCCGGGCAGGCTGAGGATCCTGGTGTAGGAGTCGGCGTCGGCCAACTCGATGCCCGGAACCGCACGTACCGCCAGGAACCCGAGCACCTGCTCGGCGTCGTAGGGCCGCCGAACGGCCAGCTTCAGCCGCATCCGGCCCTTGCCGAGCGGCTCCGGCCGCGCCGAGCGCCGATGCGTGCGCCGCAACTCACGCGGCGCCAGGCCGTAGATCTCGCGCATCGTGTCGTTGAACTGCCGCACCGACGAGAAGCCGGACGCGAACGCGACGTCGGCGAGCGGCAACCCGGTCGTCTCGGCCAGGATCCGCGCCGTGTGGGCGCGCTGTGCGCGGGCGAGTGCCAGTGGACCGGCGCCGAGCTCGGCGTGGAGTAGCCGGTTGATGTGCCGGTCGCTGTAGCCGAGCCGCTCGGCGAGACCGGCGACTCCCTCGCGCTCGACGACGCCGTCGCGGATCAGTCGCATCGCCCGTCCGACGACGTCAGCCCGGGCGTCCCACTCGGGTGAGCCCGGCGTGGCGTCGGGACGGCACCGCCGACAGGCCCGGAAGCCCTCCGCGTGAGCGGCGGCCGCAGTCGCGTAGAAGCTGACATTCTCCCGTTTCGGAGTACGCGCCGGACACGACGGCCGGCAGTAGATCCCGGTCGTGTGGACGCCGATGAAGAACACTCCGTCGAAGCGGGCGTCGCGGCTCGACACGGCGCGATAGCAGCGCTCGTGGTCGCGATGGATCGGCATCGGCGCCGACTGCTCAATCACGGTCATGACGCCATCCTGACGCATGCCGCCGACAGTTTCTCGCGGGAATCGGACGTAGCGATCCGGGACTTTGGTCCTGTCTCTGAAACAACGGCCGGTAACGCCCGATGGAACGGATGGAGGCGCCGCGGGGCGCCTTGTCTAGCGCGGGAAGACGGGGCGTGGGGAGACGCGGATGACCAAACCAACGCGACGACAGGTTCTGCTGGCTCTGGGCGTGGCGCCGTTCGCGGCCGCCTGCTCCGGAACCGTTCGGATAGCGGCCGACGGCGGCGCGAACCTGGCCGCCGATCATGACCATCACATGATGATGTCCGGCCACCGGATGCGTCCGTTCTGGGCGAACGGCCTTGATCCGTCGTTCGGCGTCGCCCAGCAGGTGCCGGACCACGGACCGCCGGTCTACGGCGACCGGGGCGCGTTGCGCAAGATCCGTACCGCGGCCGGCACGTCCCGGCAGAGTCTCACGATCCCCCAGTTCGGCGACCCGGACCGGGGCTCGTTCTCACCGGTCGTCGACTGGCCGCTGATCGGCATCCACGCGATTCTGACCCCCGACGGCAAGGTGCTCAGCTACGGCACCGACGCCAAGGGGATCCAGACCGGCTACTACATCTACGACGTCTGGGACCCGACGATGGGCCTCGGCGCCGACTCCCACACCACGCTGCCGAACCACACCCAGGTCGATCTCTTCTGCAGCTCGCAGATCCTGATGCCCGACGGCACCATCGAGCTCTATGGCGGCGACATGGTGGACGGCCCGCAGAAGAACATGCCCAATCCCGACATCACGATGTTCGACCCGTCCGACAACACCCTGAGCCTGGTCGGCCAGATGCACCGTGAGCGGTGGTACTCGTCGGCCACCATGCTGCTGAACGGCGACGTGCTGATCCAGGGCGGGAAGGGCGGCGCCGACTTCCCCGAGGTGCGGACCGCGAACGGCACCCGGCTCCTGACCGGCGCCTCCACGGCCAAGGTCGCCAACGGCTATCCCCGCAACTTCGTCCGGACCGACGGCACCGTCTTCGGCATCTCCGCGGCCCGGATGTACACCGTCACTACCGACGGCACCGGCACGATCAAGTTCCGCGGGACCATTCCCACCTCCAACACGGGCGGCACCTCCAGCGCCGTGATGTACGCCCCGAACCAGATCCTGCAGGTCGGTGGCCAGCTGACGCGCAGCCTGCCGGCCACCACCGAAGCCCGGCGGATCGACATCACGAATCCGGCGCCGCAGGTCACGAAGGTGTCCTCCATGCACTATCGACGGCACTGGGGCACCGCGACCGTGCTGCCGAACGGGCAGGTGTTCGTCTCCGGCGGCAGCGCCCTCAACAACACCCCGAAGCTCGACCCGAACGGCAACGGCGTCGCCTACACCAGCGAGCTGTACTCGCCGGACACCGACACCTGGACATTGGGCGCCACCGCGGTCCGGATGCGGTTGTACCACCAGACGAACCTGCTGCTCCCCGACGCCACCGTCCTGACCATGGGAGGCGGCGCGCCCGGTCCGCAGCGCAACCTCAACGCCGAGATCTACTACCCGCCGTACCTGTTCGACAACTCCGGTCAGCGGGCGACCCGGCCGGTCATCGACTCGGCGCCGAACGGACTGGCGCCCGGCGACACGTTCAACATCGGTACGCCGGCGTCGGGGTCGATCGGGCAGGTCGTGCTCGTCAAGACCGGCTCGGTCACGCACTCGTTCAACTTTGACCAGCGCTTCCTGCCCCTGACGTTCACCCGGCCCGACGCGACCACGCTCCGGGCGACCGTGCCGGTCCTCGGCCGTACGCCGCCGGGCCACTACCTGCTGTTCATCCTCGACAACAAGGGTGTGCCGTCCGAGGCGAAGATCATCCGGATCGTGCCCTGAGCCGAGCGGGGGTCGCCCCCGGGGTCTAGGGCATCGGAGTTGTGCGCAGATCGTTGACGTCGCCGGCGGCGGTGAACGATCGGTGCACAACTCCCGGTCGCCATCGCCCGAAGACGACGAAACCCCCGCCGAAGCGAGGGTCTGTCTTGTAGCCCCGACCGGATTCGAACCGGCGCTACCGCCTTGAGAGGGCGGCGTGCTAGGCCGCTACACAACGGGGCCGAGAGCGGATCGGACTCTATCCGACGCTGCCGTCGAGGGTCCAATTCGCCGAGTGGACATCGCTGGGGTACTAGGACTCGAACCTAGACTAACTGGACCAGAACCAGCCGGGCTGCCAATTACCCCATACCCCATGGGGTTCGACTCACGAACCAACACGCGACTCTACCGGAGCATTCCGGGCCCGGGCCAATCGGCCGGACGGAGGCTCAGACTCGCCTCGGGTCGGCGACCAGACCGCCGTCGATCGGGGTGACATCGCGTACTTCGACGCCGCTCGGGAGGTACTTCACCAGCGCGCAGTTGGACCGCAGCTGCTCGGCGCCGACCCGGGATCCGGTGCGCCGGTCGATGACATCGCGCCAGATCTCGTTGCGTCGGAAGTGCTCGGAGCCGAGGCGGAGGAACTCCTCGTCGCGAGCGTGCACCGAGTACGAATGCTCCGGACTCTGGTCGGCCCGCAGCTCGCCCTCGAGGTAGCGCTCCCCCACGCGTACGAAGAGCTGGAAGGTGAGCTCGGTGTCGTTGCGGAAGCACAGGTCCACGTAGTTGTAGACGATCGAACAGCCGGTTCCCCACGGCAGCACGCGGCCGTTGTCGGGGAACGGATCGAAGCTGTGCTCCGACCGGTCGGTGACGGTCAGCGGGCTGTGCAACACCATCCAGTGGACCAGGTTCGCGAGCTGGCAGATGCCGCCGCCGACGCCGGAGCGGGCCTCGCCGTTCGACAGCCGCATGCCGTCGACGTACCCCTTGCGTGGGGTGCAGTTGCCGACCAGCTTGTTGAACGAGAACGTCTCGCCCGGCCGGATCAGGACCCCGTCGAGGCGCTGGCTGGCGAGGCGGAGGTTGGTCACCTTGCCGCGCTGCAGGTCCATCTCCGACTCGCCGAGCTGGCGCATCAGCAGCGAGTTGTGCCGCTTGATCCGGACCGGCAACGGATCCGGGTCGCGCCGGCCCGCCCATGGGGTACGCGACCTGAGCCACCGCCAGCGCTGTTGCCCCCGGAGCACCAGCTTCGCCGCTGGGAACAGCGCCGGATAGCGCTCGGTGAGTCGGCGTTCGCGGACCACAAGGCCGCGAAGCCGCTGGTAGTCGACAGCCGTTTCCTCCACCACGCCTCCCCACATCCCGCCGAGGGCAGCTTGCCCCATCCGTGAGTACCACGCCGACGCGACACGAAAGGTTGCTCCCGATCGGCGACAAGGGCAAGGGCGACTCTGCACGGATTCGGCATACTCTGCACGGGTTCGACACCGTGCAGAGTGTGCTCGTACCACGAGAACGTGGTGTCGCGTCAGGCCCCCACCACCGAGTCCAGTCGGCCCAGCGAGCGATCCCGCCCGAGCAACTCGAGCGACTCGAACAGCGGCGGTGACACCCGACGGCCCGTGACAGCGACTCGAACCGGGCCGAAGGCCAACCGCGGCTTGAGCCCGAGCTTCTCGACCAGCGCCGCGCGCAGCGCCGACTCGATCGCGGCGGTGGCCCAACTCCCGAGCCCGGCCAGCGTGTCGCGCGCTTCGCGCACGACCCGCAGCCCGTCCTCGGTGAGCACCTTGGCGGCATCGCCCGGGTCCACGGCGAACCGCGACTCCGGAACGAACAGGAAGGCCAGCATCTCGGCACCTTCGGAGAGCACCGTCATCCGCTCCTGCACCAACGGTGTCGCGGCCAGGAGCAACTGCGACTGCTCGTCGGTCAGCTCGGAGCCGACGACGCCGGCGGCCCGCAGATAGGGCACCAGCCGCTGCGCCAGATCGTCGGTCTCGAGCATCCGGACGTGGGCGGAGTTGATCGCCTCGCACTTCTTGAGGTCGAACTGCGCCGGGTTGGGATTGACCCGCCTGACGTCGAAGGCCCCGGCCATCTCGTCCAGGCTGAAGATCTCGCGGTCGTCGCCGATCGACCAGCCCAGCAGCGCCAGGTAGTTGAGCAGCCCCTCGGGGAGGAAGCCGCGCTCCTCGTAGGTCGCGAGGCCGCCACCCGGATCGCGCTTGGACAGCTTGCGGTTGCCCGGACCCATGACGAACGGCAGATGCCCGAAGCTCGGCACCTGCCCCGTACCGACGCCGAGGTCGCCGAGCGCCTGATGCATGGGGATCTGCCGCGGCGTCGACGACAGCAGGTCCTCGCCGCGCAGAACATGGGTGATCTGCATCGTGGCGTCGTCGGTGGGGTTGGTCAGCGTATAGAGCGGGTGCCCGTTGGCCCGGACGATGACGTAGTCCGAGACGTGCTCCGGGTCGAAGCTGATCTCGCCACGCACCAGGTCGGTGAACGTCACCGCGTCATCGGGCATCCGGAACCGCAGCACGGGCTTGCGGCCCTCCGCCTCGTACGCCGCGATCTGCCCCGCCGTGAGCGCGCGGCAGTGGCCGTCGTAGCCGCTCGACCGGCCCTCGGCGCGGGCGCGCTCCCGCCGCTGCTCGAGCTCCTCGTGGCTGCAGTAGCAGTGATAGGCCCGGCCAGCGGCACGCAGTTGCTCGGCCACGTCGGCGTAGAGGTCCATCCGCAGGGATTGCCGGTAGGGGCCGAAGTCACCGCCGGCCTCGGGGCCCTCGTCCCAGTCGAGTCCGAGCCAGCGCATCGACTCGAGCAGGCCGGCGTAGGACTCCTCGCTGTCGCGCGCGGCGTCGGTGTCCTCCACCCGGAAGACGAACGTGCCCTGCGTGTGCCGGGCGTAGGCCCAGTTGAACAACGCCGAGCGGACGTTGCCCACGTGGAGATTGCCGGTCGGCGAGGGACAGAACCGGACCCTGACGGTCTCGGTGCGATCAGTCACGAGCTACCACCCTGTTGGACAACGTACCGATGCCTTCCACTGTCACCGAAACCTCGTCGCCGGGGAGCATCGGTCCCACGCCGCCCGGTGTGCCGGAGAGCAGCACGTCGCCGGGCAGCAGGGTCATGAAGCTCGATACGTACGACACGAGGCTCGGGATGTCGAAGATCAGGTCGGACGTACGCGCGTCCTGCTTGAGGTCGCCGTTGACCCGGGTCTGGATCGCCAGGTCGTCGATGTCGAGGTCGGTCTCGATCCACGGTCCCAGCGGGCAGAAGCTGTCGAACCCCTTGGCCCGCGCCCACTGCCCGTCGCGGGCCTGCAGGTCGCGGGCCGTGACGTCGTTTCCGATGGTGTAGCCGTAGATCACCTTCGGCACGTCCTCGGCGTCGACGTCGCGGCAGATCCGCCCGATCACCACGGCCAGCTCGCCCTCGAAGTGCAGATCCTCGGTCTGGTCCGGATAGACGATCGGCTCGTGCGGGCCGATCACGGCGGTGTTGGGCTTGAGGAACACCAGCGGCTCGGCCGGGACCTCGTTGCCGAACTCGCTGGCGTGATCGGCGTAGTTGCGTCCGATCCCGACCACCTTGCTGCGCGGCAGCACCGGCGCCACCAGGCGTACGTCGTCGACCGGCGTCTTCTGCCCGGTCAGGGCGATGCCGGCGTACATCGGGTCGCCCTTGACGACGGCGAGCGTCTCGACGCCGTTCTCGTCGCCGATCAGGGCGTATCGGGGCTCGTCGTCGGTGCTGAATCTGGCAATGCGCACCGGGCGAGCCTATCGAGCCAGGCTTGCGCACTCGGCTGCCCGGGCGGCCAGCAGACTCTGCTCGCGAGCGTTGTCGGTGAGCTCGGCGGCTCGTTCGAACTCGGCCCGTGCCTCCTCATACCGTTCCAGCCGGGCCAGCAGATCGCCGCGGACGCTGTAGAGCAAGTGGTAGTCGGCCATCGCCGGCTCGTCGCGGAGGGCGTCGACGATCAACAGGCCGTCGGCCGGTCCGACCGCGCGGGAGACCGCGACCGCCCGGTTGAGCTCCACCACCGGCGACAGCGAGAGCTGCGACAACGCCCAATAGAGAGCGGCGATCCGGGCCCAGTTCGTCTCCTCGGGCGTACCGGCCCGCGCGTGGCAGGCGGCGATCGCGGCCTGCAGCGTGTAGGGCCCGGCCCGGCCGCCGAGCGCCTCGGCCCGTTCGAGGGCCGCCAGTCCACGACGGATCAGCAGCCGGTCCCATCGGCGCCGGTCCTGGTCGAGCAGGAGGACGGGCGCTCCGTCGGGACCGGTCCGGGCCGCCGTACGCGAGGCCTGGATCTCCAGCAGCGCGGCCAGGCCGTGTACCTCGGGCTCCTTCGGCATCAGCCCGGCGACCAGCCGCGCCAGCCGCAGCGCGTCCTCACACAGGTC
>Ga0126377_10002743_pt1 | contig 12261 bp, 10 predicted proteins | sample PanSoiMetPlot_22_FD_92647 | JGI IMG/M metagenome (GOLD analysis project Ga0126377, IMG submission 92647) | Tropical forest soil microbial communities from Panama - MetaG Plot_22 | ecosystem: Environmental > Terrestrial > Soil > Tropical forest > Bulk soil | place: Panama | collected 2016-02-17
CACGGACCAGGCCGGGTTCTTCGAGAATGTGAGCCGTAATCCCTACAAGGTTGCTGACTTCGTCAAGAAATATGCGAGCGGCGACCTGCTGTTCGAGCCGGGCAGCAAGTTCGCCTACAACAATTCTGGTTACTTTCTGCTTGGCGCCATCATCGAACGCGTCACCGGAAAACCTTACGAGCAGGTATTGAAAGAAAACATCCTGGATCCAGTCGGCATGAAGAACACCGGTTACGATCATTACGAGACGATCATCCAGAAGCGGGCCGCCGGCTACAGCAAAACAATCGATGGTTACACCAATGCTAACTACCTCGACATGTCGATTCCCTACGCAGCCGGTTCGCTGTATTCAACTGTCGATGACTTGTATCTTTGGGACCAGGCGCTTTACACGGATAAGTTGATCTCTGCGCAATCCAAAGAACTAATGTACAAGCCCTTTCTTCAGAATTATGCGTATGGGTGGGTTGTTAGGAATGCTTCGTTCAAGGAAAACGACAAGCCCGTGCCCACGATAAGTCACGGTGGCGGTATAAACGGTTTCGCCACGAACATCACACGCTTTCCTGACGAAAAGAGTTTGATTGTAATTCTGGACAACACTGGTCAGAACACTCAACGCTTGAGTGACTTAGTGGCAAAGATTCTTTATGGCCAGCCGTATGACCCGCCGCGGATGTCGATCGCTGAGGTAATGGATAAGACGATCCGTGAGAAGGGGTTCGACGCCGGTATCGCGCAGTATCGTGAGCTGAAAACGAAACAGTCGCCGACGTACAACTTCGCCGAGAATGAGCTTAATACTCTCGGTTATCAGTTAATGCGAGCCGGCAAAACCAAGGAGGCCGTGGAAATATTTAAGCTCAATGTTGAAGCGTACCCGAAGGCGTCCAATACCTACGATAGTCTTGCTGAAGGATACCTGAACCTCGGAGAGCGCGAGTTGGCAATCACTAATTACAGGAAGGCGCTCGAGCTAGATGCGACTAACGCTAACGCGATTGAAGCGCTGAAGAAACTCGAACAGGGTCCAGTCACCGTCGACGGAAAAGTATTTGATGCCTACGTGGGCGAGTATGAATTGGGTCCTGGTTTTGTGCTGCGAGTCTTTCGCGAAGGAGAAAAGTTTATGACCCAGGCGACGGGACAGGAGAAGGTGGAGATTGTTGCCGAGTCAGAAACAACCTTTTCACCACGCTCTATCAAGGCAACGTTAACCTTTGTGAAAGATTCCGCAGGCAACGTTTCCAGCGTGCGCCTCAACCAGGGTGGACGAGAAGTGAATGGCAAGAAGATTAAGTGAGCATCACCATCAATTGACGCCAAACTGTATACGCAGATTACGCGGATTTCAAATCCACCAATTGTGAAGGTTGGGGAAATGAGAGGATTCTAAGAATGGCAGTCGGGAGGGGCGGACTGGAAAGGCCCGCCCTTTTGATTCAATCTCCGGACCAGCCTCATTCAGCCGTCACTTCAGTGATTTTGGTTACCTTGATCGTGTCGCCATCGACGGTACCTTCCACCTTAACGTGCAGGCCCTTCGTAGACTTGGTGTTCTTGAGGATTTCTACGGCGCTGGTGTTTCCGGCGTCGTCTAACTTGTAGAGTTTCTTGTTAGCGTAGACTGAGTAGCCACTCTTCTCGCAGGCATCCATCATGGCGCAGCTGGTCTTGTGCGCCTGGACCATGGTGCCAAAAGTCGCGTCTGCAGCGTGACTCGAAGCACAGGCGTTGTCGATGATGTATCCGTCAAGCGTCACCGTCTTGTCCTGAGCAGATAATGAGACGACCATAAGGATGAGTGCGAGCGCGGCAACCCAGGGTAAAAGTCTACGGGTCATAACCTGATCTCCTTTGCTGTTTCTTGTTTTTGAGCCGGGAAGCGAATCTTACTACGGGTGGAGAGAATTCGGCTAGCAGCAGAGGCTAGTGTTTGTGGAACTCCGCAGCCAGAGGCAAAGCCTCAAGAATTGTTTAGGCGTGACGGAAAGCCAGAGGCTTTCCGCAAAGGAAGCGGCATAGCCGCAAGGGAGGCGGCGCAGCCGCACGGAGACAACCAAAATGCTTCAGACCTATTGGGTCGAGATGAGAAAGAAGGACCTACAAACTCACTCACTAGAATTCAGATAATGAGCCTGATTTGTGGCTGCTGGTGAGAGAGTTGTCAGGACCTCTTCAACAGAACGTCAAGAGCCTCACTGAGTTTCTTAAATGAGGGAAGGTTCTTGGCCGCAATCTTGCCCTCTTTATCGGACAGGTAGTAAGTCGGCGTTCCCTTGACGTTGAAGAGCTTGCAAAGCGATTGATCTGCATCCGAGACTTGCGGCCAGGACATGCCTTTACTAGTCACCACCTCTTGAACTTGTTTCACATCTTGATCGAGAGAAATTCCCACTACGACCACTCCTTGATCCTTGTACTTTTCATAAAGCTCTTTGAGTAGGGGAACCTCCCCCATGCACTGCACTCAATAAGTGGCCCAGAATTTCAGCACCACCACTTTCCCCTTCAAGCCGGCAAGCGAGAGTGGATCGCCCTTGAGCGTTGGGCGATCAAACTGAGGCGCGGGCTGCCCAACGTTGAGATACTCAATTTCCCTCAGATTACCTTCCGCCTCTTCGGCGTTATCTGTGTTCGGATATTGAGCGACCACGGTTTGAAAAGCGGTGCGCGCCTGGTCAATGTCGCCTTTTCTCCAATAAGCCTCGCCGATGTTGAAGCGCGCACGCGCCTTGATCTTTGGGTCAGCGGCAGACTGAGTAAGGGCTTCGGCTTTGCTGATGAGATAGCTGTAGTCCTTCGTTCTTGAAGATGCGTAAAGCAATACGTTGATGACCTGTTCCCAGGCGGGATCTGCAAGCTTTAGAGTGTCCGCCTTGGCTTGCATCTCGCTGATGCGATTGGAACGATACAACATGGACAAGGCTTGGATCGTGGCGACTTTTGTTGCCGGCGTGCCGGGATGTTTGAGCCGATAGCGCCAGAAGGTCGCGGCCCATTTTAGATTCGGATGGTTCGCGTCGTCCGCTTTGCCGCCAGACTTCGAGAACTGGTCCGCCTCTTTCTTAGCCTGGGTGACCATTGCTTGCACCCGATCCACTTCGCGGTCGTTGGCTGGGGGGCGCGAGGAGTTTTGTGCCAAGGCCGTCAGTGCCAGGAACAAGACGAGTCCAAGCAGGCTGCCGAAGAGTTGAGTGAAAGGCTTCTGTCCCATTTGGTTCCTCCGGGTGAACTTAATAAATGTTGCCTCCCACCTGGGTTGAAGTCAGAACTCCATTGTTGACATTAAGGGTGTAGGCAACTCCACCAGTTCCCGACCAGGTTGAAAAATTGAACGTGCCACCCTGCGGTAGCTTGTACACCCCTATATTGAGATAGGTTAGGGGAGTTCCGTCGGCGATTACCTCGGCAGGTCCAGGCGCTTGCAGAAAATAGGCGGCGCCGTTACCGACCATTGTCGCCTCACCGTCGGGCAATACGAGTAGAGCAGTTTGTTCATCAATACCGATGCCCCGCGGCTGAGTGGACCAGCCGTTGTTCACGATGCGGGCCAGGAAGACCAGGGACCGGCCCATGCGATCGCGAGTTACAAAGTGAGAATCGTAAAGTTTGTCAACCCCGAGTGCGGAAGCAAATAGATCTCGCTCAAGCGTGACAAAACGATGGAAGGGATCCGCCAAAGCCTGGCTCGAGGTCACCGAGCCGCGGGCTCCCGTGTAGATGAATTGACTTAGCACCGCTAAGCCTGCACTGGTGCCACCAACGGGTACCTGCTTGGAATTGAGCAGATAGTTGACTCCGCTTTGCAGAGCTGTATCGCGCCAGAGATTTGTATACGTCGATTGATCGCCGCCGGCAATCCACAGAGCTTCCGCATTTTGAATGTGGCTGCTGACATACTCGGAGTTTGCACCGTTCACATTGTTAATGATGATCGTCTCGACGGAATCCATCTGCGGACAGAGTTCCTGAATGTAAGGATTGTAGGCGTCAGTACCACTGGTTCTAATCACAACAAAGTCACCGCCACCCGCACGTTGACACATCCATTGAAACGCCGCATCGACATCGGTACCACCACCCATCAATACCAATCCCGGGCTAAGCGTAGCTGCCGGTGGAGCGTCAGCAGGGTTGCCAACAATGAATGCCTTGTATCCGGCTTTGGGTGCGGCATTAAGCGTCGACGCGAACACACACACTACGCTTACGGTAAGCAACAAAAGACGAAAAGAACGGATGGAGTTAGCAAGGAAAGAACAGGTGGGCATGCGACTACTCCTGAACAAGCGTTGGTGAAAGATCTATGTCGCGCTTTATAACACTCGGCAGTCCTACTTGTCGCGGGTAACACCGTCAGCTCAGGTAACGACTTTCTTTTTTAGCCTCCACAGGCCAAGCAGCGAGAGGATGACGGAGAAGAGGCCGGTCACTCCAATTGCAAGCAGCGTCCAGACGAAAAAGAATTGGCCGCTGGTACCGGCGATGCGGCTAGCAACGCCGACACCGTTTCCCCTCATGTGGGCGAGCGGCACCACCATTGCCAGGAGTCCTCCGAGAAGGGTGATGATGTACCCCGATCGACGTTCGGCGAGCACTAGCGTTCCATACAGCCAGAAAACAAGGATGGGCACCGCCAATAGGTTTGTGAGCTTTCCCGGTTCAAATCCCCGCACGATGTCGTCAGCCAGGTGAAGCGTAAAGAGAAGGATTGAGAGCAGTGAAGCGATGGTTAACATACGGCTGTTCTTCATCTATGTAGTCCTTTGTTAGATTGTGTTTGCCCTCCTCGAACGTGATTGCCTTAGTTACAAGCTTGTTGTCGCCAGTTCTTTCCAACGTTCTTCGTCCACTCCAAACACTAACAACCAGAAAATTAACGCCCCCGCCGTCGCCAACGCTATCAACGCGAGGATCAGAAAGAGACGAGAGCCAAGCGGAGGATAGAAGTATGTCAGCCAACCCAATCCCGAAATGAACGACAGCACCCCAAGCCAGCGCGGCAGGTAGGTGGAGCGCATCATGAGATAGCCTCGGAGCACCCATTCCAGTCCAAAGAACGGAAGTGCAATATTCGCGCCTTGACTGTTTACCCTCAGCAAAACAAGTGCTATTGACTGCAATTGCTCAGTACTGAATGCACTCAGCACACTAGCTCCTCCAAGTACGAACAACGGAACAATGTAGAAGGCGCGAGCGAGAGTTTTGATAATACAACCTGTCAAACCCCACCCGGTGGAGAGCAGAGACAAACTCCTACTCACCGGCCGCATGAGTTCATAGAACAGAGTTGTCGTCGCGACGTTGGCTGCCATCTCGATCAGAAAGATCGTAAAGCTCAATTGAAATAGCTGCCGATTCGCCAGAATATTCGTGGCGGTTGTGGCTGCACTACTAAAAACAACGAGGCGATTACTAATGAGGCCCTGGGCCACCACGCCGCCGACAATGACGATGAGATGGAAGAGACCGATGAAACGGGCCAGCACGCGCGGTGAAGATGCTAAAGGCATCAGGCTTGCTCCTTCCACGCTTATTAAGAGAGTTATTCCGTCGCTCGCTTACAACGATGGCGCAGGCAAAGGTCATCTGTCGCCAGCGAGGTCGTTTTAACTAGTTTCTGTACGGATCAGGTTCGAATGGAGTTTCAACGAAGCTGCGGATAGCTCTGCGGCCTAATTGTTGTTGATGATCGCTGGCGAGGTTGCGCGTGTTTCGTGTTATTCAAATGGTTTCGTGGATCGGTTTGTCGAGGCACACTATTGCAAGTTTGAAGGTTGGAGATCACAAATTGTGACCTCAAAGTATCAGTAATTCCTCGTTGCCTCTTTTCAACCAGACTTGCTAATCTTCCCAGACTCAAAACCCTAGGAGACTCATGAACAAAACAATCCTCTTTATCTTGTTATGTGCCATTTCGGCAGCGGCCCAAAAACTCGAGTCACCAAAACTCACGCCGACCCCTTCAACTGAAAACCAACAGCGTCTGATCAAGGAAGGCGTCGTACTGCATGATCGAGGCGACTACGATGGGGCCATCACCAAATATCAAGCTGTGCTCAGCGAGAACCCGAACAACGTCACAGCCCTTTACGAGATGTCCTATTCTTTTAGCCTGAAGAAGGAGCATCAGAAGAGCATCGAGCTTGCTTACAAGGGCGCGCAGTACAAGTCTGACCTTCTGTCTCAGTTTTACATAATGATTGGTAACGGCCTGGACGAGTTGGGTGAATCGAAGAAGGCGGTGGACGTCTACAAACAGGGTATTAAGATTCAGCCTGACGATAATCTGCTCTACTACAACCTGGCATTGACTTACTCCAAGCTTGGCGATTTGGAAGAGAGTAAGAAGAACTTGAAGAAGTCGGCGTATCTGAATCCCAACCATCCGAGCACTCAGGTAGCGCTGGCCCAGATTTTTCAGAAAACGGGCTATCGAGTTCCCGCGCTTTTTGCGATCATGAGATTTCTAACCATTGAGCCGAATTCGGGGCGATCGGCAAATGGATTCGCACTCTTTAAGGATCTGATAAATGGCGGGGCCAGGCCGGGTAAGAATCCCAATGAAATAAATATCTTCATGGATCTTAATGCCAAGAAAGATGAAGGCGACTTTGGGTCAATTGACTTGATCCTGGGCCTGTCAGGTGCAGCCAGTAAAACGGAGAAGAACAAAAACAAGACGGAAGTTGAGTTACTGGTAGATCAATTGAGCACTGTTCTCGCTATTATCGACGAGCAAGACGCCAAAGGCGACAAGTCTAAATTTACCTGGCGGTACTACATTCCTTATTTTATAGAACTAAAAAAGAAAGGCTTCGTGGAACCATTTGTCTACTACATTAGCACGTCCAGCAACATGAAGGGCGCGCGCGAATGGTTGCAAGCGAACGAGACAAAGGTCAAAGAGTTTCTCACCTGGTCCAAAAGCTACCAATGGCCCAAAGAGTAAGACTTCCCCCTGGAATAGCTCCTTCCCACATCAATTCTTGTTGAATCGCGATCTATATGTCCTTCATCTATCGTCTGTCGCAGTTACGGCTCACCAGAGCCGACAAGCTTCCGCAATCTGATCGCTTTCCCAACTTGCGCGGCTGACACAAGCGGTGATTTGATCATTTAGCCATGGCTGACCTCCGGATGATTAGAAGCCTGACAGCGTTACTCCTGTGCGGCCTGCTAACAACACAGGTTGTTGCGCAGCAAGCAACGCCGACACCGTCGCCAACCCAGACACCCGCGCGGCCGAATCCAGCGCCAGTGGTGAACCAACCAAAGACTGTTGACGAACAGGACGTTGTCAAAATCACAACTAACCTGGTCCAAATAGACGCCGTGGTCACAGACAAAAGCGGTAAGCGCGTAGTGGATCTGAGGCCGGATGAAGTGGAGATCTATGAGGATACCCAGGTTCGTGCAATAACAAATTTCTCCTACATCAATCTAAATTCAACAAATCCACCGCCACAACCACTCGATCAAAAAGCCGGTGTTAACGATAAAAAGGCTGGTGTGACTGCTGCACCTTTAATTCCGCGCCGGCTGCGTCCTGATCAGGTTCGAAGGACTATCGCGCTAGTGGTTGATGATCTGGGTCTTTCGTTCGAAAGCGCGGTTCATGTACGCCAGTCGTTAAAAAAGTTCCTGGATGAACAGCTGCAACCAGACGACCTGGTAGCGATCATTCGCACCTCTGGCGGAATTGGCGCGCTGCAGTCGTTTACCACTGACCGGCGTCAGTTGTATGCCGCAGTAGACAAAGTTAAGTGGAACCTCATTGGAAGATCGGAGGTCTCGGCGAAACCGTTAATTTCCACTGCCGGTACAATGAACCGGGCGGAGCCCGGAGGGCGGGGAAGCATTCTCAAAGAGGAACTGGAAGTAGAAAAACTCCTTACCGAGCTTCGCCAGGACATGTTTGCCGTCGGTACCCTGGGTTCATTGCATTACGTCATCAAGGGGCTTGAATCGCTGCCCGGTCGGAAGTCCATCATCCTCTTTTCCGACGGGCTCAGCCTGCCTCGCGATTATGCGAAAGATCGTATCCTCGGCATTCTTCGCGAGCTAACTGACTTTGCGAATCGAGCCTCAGTGGTTCTCTACACAGTTGATGCGCGCGGGCTGCAAACTTTCGGGTTGTCAGCGGCCGACTCAACTTCGGGCTTCAACAGTGAGCAAGTTTTTGAAAAACTGGAAAATCGAAAAAACTCTGTCAGAGATACACAGGACGGATTGAATTTTCTCGCAGCTGAAACGGGCGGCATTGCGGTTGTCAATTCAAACGATCTCAACCGCGGTATAAAACGCATCCTGGATGATCAGCAAGGGTACTACCTCATCGGCTATAAACCCGATGAATCAACCTTTACCGTCGTTAACGGCCAGGCAAAACTTCACCACCTCCGAGTCAACATAAAACGGCCGGGAGAATACACAGTACGGACCAGGAGTGGCTTCTATGGTCGAACGGATGAGGCTAAGGCTGAAAATCTGACACCAGGCCAGCAATTGGGAAATGCCTTGACCTCTCCTTTCAGTGCTTCCGACATACAGTTGAAGTTGACCTCCATCTTCGCCAACAGTAAACCTGCCGGCTCGATGTTGCAGTCGTTTCTACATGTCAAAGCCAGTGATCTTACGTTCAGCACCGAGCCGGATGGTTCGCGCAAAGCTACCTTTGAGATTGCGGCGGTAACATTTGGTGATAACGGAAAGATTATCGATCAGTTTGTCTACCCGCGCAGCATCACTGTCGCAGGCGCCGATTACGAGCGAGTCAACAAAAATGGATTTGTCTATGGTTTGACTATTCCGATCAAGAAAGCCGGCGCCTATCAATTACGGATGGCCGTGCGTGATGATGCTAGCCAGCGCATCGGTGCAGCTGCGCAATTTGTTGAGATTCCGGATCTGAGCAAGAATCGACTTACGGTATCCGGCATCATGTTAAGCGGTATCCCGCTCGATACTTATCGTAAGAATTCTTCGCTTCAGTCGGTGGGCGAAAAATCTGACGGTGCCAACCTTCAGGCTGATCCCAACGCGAATCCGGCGGTGCGACTCTTCAAAACAGATCACGTGCTGGTCTATGCGTTCAATATCTACAACGCCCGGCTCCACAAGGACAGCGGAAAGCCGCAACTAAAGACGCAGCTCAGGATTTACCGCGATGGGAAGTTGATCTTTGCCGGTGACGAAGAAGCGTTCACGCCACTCGATCAAACCGATCCCAAACGGTTGCTGGGGGCAGGAGTTGTGCAAATGGGGTCGCAAATGGTTCCGGGAGAATATGTGATTCAGATTGTAGTTACTGATCTGCTCGCCAAAGAGAAAGAGAATGTGACCTCGCAGTGGATCGATTTCGACGTCATCGATTAGCCCGTGGTTAAAATCAGTTCGATTGGGCATTTCGGCGGTCGGCAATCGCGTTGAGTTCAGCAATCGCATTCGCCGGCAGCTCTAAAGTGGCAGCAGCAAGATTCTCTCTAAGATGTCCCAGCGACGATGTACCGGGTATCAGAAGGATGTTGGCCGAACGTTGCAACAACCAGGCAAGCGCGACTTGCATCGGTGTAGCATCTATTGAGGCTGCTACCCGGTCGAGGGCAGATGATTGTAGTGGTGTAAATCCTCCGAGGGGAAAGAACGGTACAAACGCAATACCTTGCTGCGCGAGCGCGTCGATAAATTCGTCGTCATGGCGCTGAGCAACGTTGTAAAGGTTTTGAATGCAGACAATGTCTGTGATTCGTTGCGCCTCGGCCAGCTGTTGTGGCGTGACGTTACTGAGACCGATATGACGGATCAACCCTTGCTGTTTCATCTCGACAAGCGCAGTGAGCGGCTCTTCGATTGAGCCTTCCGACGGGCCAAGTACCTCGCCAACCCGCAAGTTTACTACGTCGATGCCCGCTAACTTCAGATTCCGCAGGTTGTCATGAACGCCATCAATTAGGGCCTGGCGCGATAGTGCGGGAATCCACGATTTATCCGCGCCACGAGTCGCGCCAAGTTTGGTCACAATTACCAGGCCCTCCGGGTAGGGATGAAGCGCCTGTTGGATGATCTGATTAGTCACATGTGGACCGTAGTAGTCGCTGGTGTCGATGTGGTTTACGCCGGCGGCAATCGCCTCCCGCAATACCGCAATCGCAGCGTCTGGATCTCGCGGTGGTCCGAAGACCTGCGGACCGGCCAGTTGCATCGCTCCGTAGCCCATGCGTTGCACGGTCATTGAGGTACCAGGGAGTGTAAAGGTGCCACCGAGTTTTGCTTGTTCAGTCAATGTATTGTCCCTCCGATCGATGATTAGAGTTTCGCACTTTTTCGCCGGTAATGCATGTCGTCGCTCTGCTGGGCTAGCGCGGCGATGAGTGATAGTATGCGCACGTCGATTCACACCTCCCATCTGGGTTCTCACGTGACGCTCAGCGCGTAACCTTTGACTCTCCATTCCCCTATGCATCTTTGGTCCATCTAAGGATGGCGTAGTCTCAAAATGAGGAGGAAAAACTAATGGTCAAGTCAAACACCCGCCGATTCTCAGCACACGCTAGCAGGATCTTCTCAGTGCTCGCGAGCAAGCCATTTTCATTGCCCACTAGCAAGATCTTATTTCTGGTTTTGACGACATTGTTATTGCACCTTACCGCCCAGGCTGCTGCGCCGGTAGGCCAGACCATCTGGATACGCGCGTCGGCGACCGGTCTCTTTGTCTCGGCCGATCAAAACCGCGGCACGTTTGCGCCACTGGTTGCCGATCGTTCTACTACCGACGCCTGGGAACAGTTTCAGGTGGTTGATGCCGGTGGTGGTTTCATTGCCTTCAGATCTATCGGCACAGGGTTGTTTGTGTCAGCGGACCAGGCTCGGGCGGCGTACGCTCCGCTGGTCGCCGATCGGGGAAGTGTTGGGACGTGGGAACAGTTTACCTGGACTGACATTGGCGGCGGCGCCTTCACTCTCAGAGGGAGAGCGTCCAACCATTTTGTCTCCGCTGATCTCAACCGCGGTACATTCGCCCCCCTCGTTTGTGACCGTACTGCGGCAAACACCTGGGAGCAGTTTACGTGGGGTGCTGCTGGTACGCAGCCGCCACCAGGAGCGCCTCCAGGTTTTTCGCGCCTGGTGTGGTCCGATGAGTTCAGCGGGTCTTCGATCAATACGGCGAACTGGGGCTACGACCTCGGCAACAGCGGCTTTGGCAACAACGAACTGGAGAACTACACCAACAGGTCACAGAACGCGCGCATAGAGAATGGAATGTTGGTCATCGAAGCGCGACGCGAGAATCTAGGCGGCAGTGCCTACACTTCCGCGCGTTTGAAAACCCAGGGCAAACAATCGTTCGGCATCAATACCTGGGTGGAGGCACGCATCAACGCCCCCGAAGGCCAGGGAATCTGGCCGGCTTTCTGGATGCTCGGCAACAGTATCAGTACGGTTGGCTGGCCTTCATGCGGAGAGATCGACATCATGGAGATGCAGGGCCAGAATCCATTGAGAAACTTTGGCACGATCCACTGGGCCGATGCCAACGGGCAGCACGCCTCGTTTGGCGGAATCTATAATTCGTCCACCTCACTCGCGGCCGGATTCCACACGTATGCGGTTTCGCGCACGGGGAGTTCCATCAAGTGGTACGTTGATCGAATCCAGTATGCGGAAGCAAACATCGCAGGTGGCATCAATAGTACCTCCGAGTTTCAAGCGCCTTTCTTCATACTGCTCAATGTCGCGGTGGGCGGAAACTTTGTCGGTAGTCCCGATGGCACCACTGTATTTCCGCAACAAATGCAGGTTGACTGGGTACGGGTCTGGGGAACCTGAGGGTTTGTTAGATCGCCCCTGTCAATTTACTCGCAGCGGAGCGCCAACAAAGGATCCACTCTGGTCGCCCGACGAGCTGGAACGTAGCAGGCGATCAACGCTACCGTGGAAAGCAACACCGCCACGGCGACGAAAGTTACCGGGTCTTTCGTGCCCACTCCGAAGAGCAAAGTGCTTAGTACCCGAGTTAACGCGAGGGCGCCACAAAGTCCCAGACAAAGGCCTATCAACACTAGGCGCAGTCCCTGGCCGATGACCAGCTGCAACACGTTGCGCGACTGCGCTCCCAACGCCATGCGAATACCTATCTCCTGCGTTCGCTGGGCCACCGCATAAGAAATGACTCCGTAAATACCAACGGCAGTCAAGATCAACGCGACGAGCGCGAATATTCCGAGGAGCAACATGTTGGACCTTCGTTCGGCA
>Ga0126377_10002744_pt1 | contig 12259 bp, 9 predicted proteins | sample PanSoiMetPlot_22_FD_92647 | JGI IMG/M metagenome (GOLD analysis project Ga0126377, IMG submission 92647) | Tropical forest soil microbial communities from Panama - MetaG Plot_22 | ecosystem: Environmental > Terrestrial > Soil > Tropical forest > Bulk soil | place: Panama | collected 2016-02-17
CATGTCGTCCAGACAAAGTTGGTTGAAGGAGTATCAGGATAGTGACACCGCACGCGGTCTTGTTAAGATGATTGCCACATCTCGGCTCGCACTGAACCCGTTCGGGTAACCCCTTAGACAGTTGCAACGCGAAATAGAAAATTTTTTGACTTCCCTGAGAACCAATCGGACGCGTCGACCGACTAACTCATACCTAGAATTGCATCCGGAGATGGGATTGGACCAAGGTCTGCCCCGCCCACAACGGCGAGTTTGCGGAGTGAAGAGGAGCTTGCTCGTTCGCTCGTTGTTGGCGACAGGCCAGACCCTCGGGCATATCCGGTTCGGTGCCCTTACTTTTGGACGGAAGATGTCGCGGTGCGGCGCATTTGACTACTTAAAGAGCAATTCCCCGAGAGGACCGCAAGAATGCCAATTCAGAATGCTGGTTGGGAGCTTTTGATTACTCGGCTTCGGGAAGATAACCGCGATGGCCGACGGCGGACGGTTAGTCAATATCAGGTGTTTCATAAGGGTGTCCCGGTCCCAGGCCTTGCCGGCATGTGCGCGGAAACCCGCGGCCCGGGAGACAACTCCAAACAGGGTAACAATAGACGGATAGAAGCCGGACCTTATCCATTGCGTACTCAAGACGGCAAGAAGTACGTAACGATTGGATACCCGGAGAGCACGAGCATAACGAAAATTCCACGACCGGGCCTTCTTGTTGGCAACACGAATAAGCGCGTCGGGATACTAATTCATCCGGGCCGGGGATTCCTGTCGAGCATCGGTTGCATCAACCCGGCAAAATCTCTAGCGCGAGCTAACACCGACATTGAGTTTGTAGATAGCCGCGCGCGCATGATCGCAATCATCGATGACCTGAAAGCTTTCCTGAGTAATTCCTTTCCGAAGAAGAATGGCCGCCCAATTCCGAATGCGTTCTTGGTAATTGACGGGGAGCCTTAGGTCCGGCTGCATGAACAACTGATCCGATCGCTGACATTTTCAACGATCTACTATTGGCGACGCTACAACAGCCCGTTTTGCATTTACAGCAGAACGCCGGCCGCAATTCTGTTACATCGTAATACTACTCTTCGTTGTATTGGGAGGCCGGCATGAACGTATTACTCGTCCAGTTGCTGGGCTCGGTCGCGTTATTCCGAAGCCGGCGTCAGCGGCTCGAATTGCCGGTATCGTGCAGGCCACTGCTGGGCTATCTCTGCCTCAATCGTCATCGCCCGATCTCTCGTCAGGAGATCGCAGGTACGTTGTGGGCGGACACCGATGAGCAGCACGCTCGACGCTGTCTTTCAACCGCGCTATGGCGCCTCAAATCCACGCCTGGGCTGGATCGCGATCTTGTGCGGTCGGTTGGCTCCGACGAGATCGGCCTGATTTGCTCGCCGACGCTGTGGATCGATGTCGTGGCGTTTGAAGCTCGCGTGATGCCCTGGCAAAGCATGCCTCCTGAAAACCTGACTCAACGCGCACGCCACTGCCTCGCTCGCGGTGTGTCGCTCTATGGCGGCGATTTCCTTCCGCAGATCGACAGTGACTGGGCATTGCTGGAGCGCCAACGCCTCCGTGCGCTCTACCTGGACGCGCTGTATCAGCTTACCGCATCCTACGCACACGCGCAGGACCATCGCAGATCTATCACGTATGGTCTCCGGCTATCAGCGATCGAACCGCTACGGGAGGACGTCCATCGAATATTGATGCGCGCGTACGTCGGCAGCGGCAACCGGGCCAAGGCAATCGAGCAATATCGAATGTGCGAAACGCAGCTCGCACGCGAACTCGGCATCACTCCGATGGCGGAGACGCAGGCCCTGTTTCATCAAATCAGCCAGCCAAATGCAGTGCATGCTCCGGCGGCCGCAGCGCAGGGTGGGACTGGCTGGAAAGCTGCAACCGAGCATGTCTACCGGGTTCGCCGAGCACTTCGCCAGTCGGACGAACGGTTGGCGGAGGCGCTCAGCGCAATCAAGCAGGCCACGGCGATCACATCCGCCGGCTAATTCAGATGACACTGATCTGGCCAAATTTTTTTTGATTTTTTTCGCGGTGATAGGCCGGTGACACTCGCGTGAACCAGGGGTGAATCACATTGCCTAGGCTAATCAGGCGAGACACTTGGCGCTGACGAGACATTTGGCGCTGAAGAGGCGCTGCAGCCTTAACGTCTCGCGGCATGACCCAAAAGTTAAAGCTAATCTGGTCGGACGTTCCAAAATGCCATCTCGACGCAGACCCCGTTCACCACCATCAGGCTCCGGCTCGCGACCAGCAGGTCCCGAAGGGGGGCACCCCCAAGGTCGCCATGTGCTGGTGGAGCTCCGGAAGCGCCCCCAACTTGAGAGCACCGCACTGGCAGCCGCCGCCGGCCAACCGGTTGATTTTTCGGCACTGGCAAGCGCGACGGGGGCAGTGGCGGGCTTGAGCCTGGATAGCTCATTTCCTCCTATCTCAATGTCAATTTCAGCCCGTACCGAGCTTGCGACGACGACGTCAGAGGCTGGTTTGGCGCTTCCGGAGCTGGAGTCGGAATCGGTACTGGTTCGGGGCACCATGGCCGAGGACCAAATCCGACCAGACATGTTCTCTGCCGGACCAGTTGGAGACGTCACGGCAATCTTTGCGGATCCGGTTATCGAGCCAACGCTCACGTGCGGCGACTCGCCCCCGCTAGGTACCGCCAGAGACGTAGCGCGTCTTCTCGACGTACCACGTTTGGCCCGTGCGGGCATGGACGGCAACGGTGTGCTGCTGGCCATCGTCGACAATGGAATCAACCTCGCGCATCTCCGATCGCACGGGCTCAATCCAAATTTCAGTGCCGAGCGCAGTTGGGTGCCAACCCGGCCGGAGGGCCAGCCCCAGCTCATCCCCGGGCAGCTACCCGTGGGGCATGGAACGATGTGCGCCTTTGATGCGCTAATCGCCGCACCACGGGCCACGCTCTTGGACATTGCCGTGTTGCGATCGCAGCGCACCGGCGCCTCGGCGATGGATGGTCTGCTCAGCGATGCCGTGCTGGCGTTTTCGTTCCTGCTCCGCCTGCTCCGCGAGACCCGGCGGCCTGGTGATTTTCGTTCGCTGGTGGTGAGCAACAGCTGGGGGATGTTCCAGAGCTCCTGGGATCTGCCGCCCGGCCACCCCGGCAATTACTCAGACAATCCGGCACACCCGTTCAATCGTCTTGTTGCCACCCTTGAGCGGGCCGGCGCCGACATCCTCTTTGCGGCGGGCAACTGCGGGCGTGAGTGCAAGGATCACCGCTGCGGGATCGAGGTCGATGCCGGGATCTACGGCGCGAATTCGCATCCTGCGGTTCTGACCGTTGCGGGCGTGGACATCAGCAAGCTCCGGGTGGGCTATTCGACCCGTGGACCTGGCCATCTGGAACAGCGCAAGCCCGACGTCTGTGGTTTTACGCATTTCGCAGGCTCCGGCGTCTATCCAGCCGACGGAGGAACCTCGGCGGCAACGCCGGTTGTAGCCGGATTGGTCGCCGCCTTTCGAAGCCGTTTCCCGTCAGGGCCCGACCGTACTCCGGCTGCCTTGCGCGAGCTGGTACGCCGGACAGCGGAGAAATCAGGGCCAAATGGCTTCGATAACGAGTACGGCTTTGGAATCGTGAGCGGTCGCAAACTAGCCAAGAGCACGCTGCCGCCCGCAGCCAAAGAAGCGCAAGAGGACGACTTATTATCTGACGAATGGGAGATTGCCATGAGCGTAAGTGACCAGGAATTCGTACAGGCACTGAACACATTTGGGTTCCAGAGCGACGCTACCGCTGCTGGGGCACAGGGCTTTGGCGCCAGCTTCGAGGCCAGTTCCTCGCAGGGCGTCGGGGATCAAGAGTTCATGCAGGCGCTGAGCGCATTTGGCGGTGGCGGCGCCGAGGCTGGTCTGTCACCGGGCGGGCTTGGTGGCGCGGACCAGGAGTTCATGCAAGCGCTGAGCGCATATGGCGGGCCGGCGGCGGGATCTGCCGCTGCTGGGGGCATGGATGTCACTGCAGCCCCGAGCGCAGGCCAAATCTGCTCGGTATGGAATCGCGTACGACCCATCGTAAATCGCATCCTCCCGTTCCTTGGAGCCATCCCTGGTATCGGGACAGCCGTCGCAACCGCGTTTCGCGCTCTTGGAACCCTTCTCGACGGAGTGTGTAAAGGACAAGCGACCGCCGCTCAGGTTTGCCAGAAATGGAATGGAGGATTGCGAGCAATTGTCGTTCGCGTTGCGTCCGCTGTCGGGCATATCCCCTTGATTGGAAAATCCGCCGCAAGGGCGCTCAGAACCCTTGTGGGCGCCGTCGATGCGGCGTGCAAGGCGGTATGAGGCACAAGCTTTGGGTTGAGCGCGACCGACCACACGGGTTATCCTCGCGCACAAGATGCGGCTAGATCCCTTGGCGGACTGATTCATTCATCAAGGACTAGAGTGCCGGCCCCTCGGGGCCGGCATGCCGCATCTGAACGGGTGAGAAATGGGAAAAGTCATGGTGAAACTCACCTGCCCAAAGCGCGCCCCGACGGTCGATGAGATCGAGCGGCAGTTCGGCCTCGCACCCGATGAGATTGATCGCCAGTTTGGCGTCGTTGAAGTCGATGACCTGAATCACGAGTACACAATCTTGGTTGAAGAGAACGCTCTACCTCGCATTCACTCGACCGACGACTGGAGCATCAGCGGGCCATACTCGAACCCACCCATCGGTCCGTTTGGTCCGCGCAGTGCTGGCTAGTCATCGTCACGCAAGTCTGGCGGCGACACCGAAAATTTGAGCGCCGCCTCTCCTTTTGTACGCCATGCGTGCTGACTCTGTGAGGGCGCTTCCGCTGGGCCCCGATTGCACTCAAACTTTTGTGCGTTTCTTTCGCATGCCAGAGGCGAAAGCCATTCCGTTCTCCTCGTTCGAGAAGCGGTTGAATGGTCTCGATCCTTTTTCCATTGCTTGGCGCAATTAGAGCGTTTGCATTCGCCACTTCGATACAGACAAGGCCCATCAGGTCAGTTGCCCTTCAAGAATCTTGGTCCCATCCGGCAAATGAATTCGTTCGACTAAATGAGGCCCATTGATCTCGAGCGAAAGATAACCATGCGGCCCGAACCTCTCTTCCTCATTCTTGATCAATGGATTGGGCCCATCAAGAACCAGGCAAGATGGGGCATCCCGGTTGGCAGAGAGGCGCTTCCACGCGATGCCGGCAAGGCGCTTTTCAGTCCGCGCCTCCATCACCTCGGTCTTCCGCGGCGAAGGAATGCCGCCATGCCCAATACAGCGGCCGCGCAGTCCGAAGCCTTCATGCTCGTCGTAGATGACGCAGTTGTGCTCGTGTCCCCAGTACCAGGCGAAGATCGCATTTCGCCGGAGCAGATCGCCGAGCGCGACTTGAAGCTTGGGGCCCTGCTTGCCGAGCCGGGAGAACGGCTGGTGATGCGAGAACAAGATCACTTTGCGCTGCTCTCCCGCATTGTGCACGACCGATTTGAGCCACCTCACCTGCTGCGCATCGAGCGCGTGATCGGTGTGGGCAGTGTCGAGTCCCACCAGCAGCCAATGTGTGTTCCGCAGAGCGAAATAGCTCGACGGTTGCCCAAATGTCGGGAGGATTTCATCGAAATAGGCAAACCCTCCCGAGTACATTTCATGATTGCCGTTCAGCGCTCGACTGAGCTTCCCGGCGCGCATCGGCCAGACATCGAGGAAGCGTTGCTTCGTCTCCGTCTTCGTGCCGGAATAGTAGATATCGCCCAGATGCAGCACCAGCTCATAGCCACCCGTGCGTGTGATCGAGGCGGCCGAGACCGGCGCACCATAGAGGTTCGTGCCCCAGTCGCTGATCACCGCGATCCGACCGGCATCGGCGATCACACGGGTCCTGTCGTCAGGCGGTCGAACGATCGGATGCCATTTGCTCTGATCGATATGATCGAACACGCTGCGAGCCCAGCCCCAGAGGTCGCCCCCCGTGATGCCTATGCCGAACTTCGCTTCGAGTCCGCCTGCGAGCAGCGGCAGCCCACCTTCACCGCCTTCAGCAACGCGGCTCTGCAGCACTGAGATGTCGCGATCCTGAACCGTGATCAGAACATCAGGGCTTGCCTTGCGGGTCTCCCCCTCAAGCCTTTCGAGAGCCCTGTTGTACCTTGCGATGGTCTTTTGCCGCGAGGAATCGACCGCGGCTTCCGAGCCACTTGTCGCCATAGTCTCGGCATCCCGCAGCGTGCGAGCCGTGACGACCGGCACCGCGTCGGTGTGATACGAGGTCTCAGCCACGATGGCTTCCTGTGGTTCAAGCCAACTCACGCACTTGCGGGCGCGATACTGAGCGCCCATCAGACCAGAACGACGTGTCCCTTGTACCCTCCGCGGGACTGCGCCGCAGCAGGTCCTTGATCTCCGTATCGATATCTGCCGCTTCGGGACGCTCGCTGACGCGCTGGTCAGCCAGCGCTATGCGGACCAGCACAGGCCGATGATCGGAGAGCTTGCGAGCGTAATTGTCGACCGATTTGTCCTTCGCAACAATGAAGTAGGAATCATCGCCGACCTGTCGCGCCAAGTTCGGCGACAGGAAGATGTGATCGATCAGGGACCTCGGCGACTTGACGTAGCTGAAAGCCCCGGACTGCTCATCCTGCGCCGATAGTGGCACGAAGTCGCCCTGCAGCAGTGAGGCAAAATCATTCGTCGCAAGCTCGGCATTGAAATCGCCGCCGAGCACCCAATCGCTGCTCTTGTGATATTTCTCGGTCATCGTCTTGACGGCATGGGCGAGCAGGCGCGAGGCGAGCTTACGGCGTTTGCCGCCTTCTTCCATGGCCTTGAGGTGGAGTGGCACGACGTAAAAGTCGAATGGCATCCCGCCGCGCTTCGTGGAGAAGTGAAACAGCCCCGGATAACGATCGAAGATCTTGCCTTCGACAGTTTCGAGGCCGAGATCGTCGGTGCTTCGCAAGTGCCAATAGCGCTCGATGTCGGCAGGCCATTCTTCGCGACTTCCCGTCACCGTCTTTTTCTTCCAGATCACCGCGGTCGACTGCTTGCTTTCAGGCGCGTTCGGCTCCGACAACGCGTACTCGTATTTCTCGCCAAAACGCACCTCAAGCTCGTTGACCAGCGCGCTGACGGCGGGCGGCGACACCTCCTCCAAGCCCCAAATGTCGAGCCCGAGATCGACGATCAGAAAAGCCGCCATGCGGAGCTTATCTGGATCGTGATAGCGGTTGGCCAGCCATTCGATATTCCAGAAGCCGATATCAACGTCGTTCCCGGATCCCCTGTAGACATCGACAACGCGCTCGACGCCGGGGGCGTCAAGGCGCATGTTGCGTGTGCGGCCGAGACTTCCAAAGAAACCTGACATCGTATCCGAGCCGCGTACCACGTTGAGCACCTGGCGGGCCATGGCGCCGTCGGCGCCTGCAGTACGCGCCTCCAGGTCGGCCACGATAGCGGCGATCTTGATCCCTTCGTTGAGAACTTGGGTGCTTCCCCCGCTCGGCAACGGTGTAGGATCCGGCGTGCTGGCGTGGTGGAGGGCAATCAGCCGACCCTGCCGATCGAATACCGGAGAGCCGGACGATCCTGGCATGGTGTCGGTCGAATAGCGCACCACAGTGGTGGTGATGCGGAGCACGTCGTTCTCATCCAGTGAGACCCGCCGGCCGCGGCCTTGCGGATGATGGATGATGAAGGCCCGCTCGCCCCTGGCCACGGAAAATGCGGAGCGCGCCATTTGAATCGAGCCGAAGGCCGGCTCGGCCTCGTCCTCGATCCACACGAACGTATAGTCAAGTCCGCCATTCCCGATCGGGCTGGTGATGAACAGCTTGGACGGATCAAGCTTGTAGCGGCGCGCGCTTGGGCCCGGCGGCTCCGATACGCCAGATGCGATATCAGCCGGCGGTACTTCGAAACGAAAGTCAACCACCGCCCGGCCGGCGACGTCGGCCGAGTTCAGGACGTGATGATTGGTCAACAGTATGTTTTTGCCGACCAGGAATCCGGTTCCGGACCACGCGCCCCGTCCGCCGCGAAAGTCCGTACCCGACGTCGAGATCTTGCCGACAGCGCGTCGATAAGAGGACATCACCTCCAGAAAGGCGGAGGGCAACGACGTATCGCGGCCTACCGCAACCTCGAAGCTCACATCCGGGTCGAAGTTGTTCCGAAAGCTGCGAATCCCATCGAGCATCTTGGCCGGATCGTCGATCGGACTCTCGCGCCCGATGTCATCGAACGACGGGCTCTCCGAAGGCGCCTCATCGATGAATGGAATATCGCGATCGACATCAATCTCCTCCGCACCCCCTTCGCCCGGGTAAGGCCCGCTTGCCTGATATATCGACGACCCGGTGGTTTCACGACCAGCTTCGTAGGCCATCTCGGGCGCAGCCATCAATAGCAGCGCTTTCTGCTTGGCCTTGTTCCAGCGGTTCACCAGGCCGCGCCAAAATGGGCTCGATTCATCGCGCCGGAGGCGCTCATAGGACTCGCGCGCCATCCGCAACTTGTCGAGCAACTCGCGGGGCCGCGCTTCGGCAGCCCGTACTGCTGCCAGCGTGACGGAACCGACATTGCGGTCGGTTGCCACCCCAACCGCCTTTTGCAGCACCCAGGCGGCGCCACCGGCGCCGCGATTGAACATGGTATCGCGCAGATAGAATTCGATCCCGACATTTTGAGTCCAGGTACTGGCCTTGTCCGTGTAGTTTACAATGAATTCGGCGGCCCGCCGTTCGGCCTCGGCATGACGGCCGCTTCGGATCAGCTCAACTAGTTCGTCGCATACCGCCTTGTGATAGCGCTCGTTGATACCTGCGACCTCATAACGTCCGCCACCATCGCCCGGTGGCAGCGCATAGACGATGAGCCGTCCCCGGGCATCACGCCGAGCCTCGAAGTCGATGATGAACTTTGCCATCTCCAGCCGCTGCGAAGAGCTCGTGGCCTCCGAGCTGACCAGTCGAACTTCATCGGGCGCTACATCAATGGGAGCCGCCTCGAGACCACCATTGATTCCGTTCGCAGCTAGCCACCGCCGGATCGCTGCCTGCTGCTCCCTGCAGGATTTGTTGGCGCCTCCACCGAAATCCCGAAATAGATCGCCACAGCAATCCGTCGGCTTCACACAGATGTGCGGAATAATGTTCGAGATCGGTATTCCGTGTGCGTGCATCAGGAAGCGAATGAGCGCAATTGATTTTGCGGATTGCGCGCCCGTGATCTTGTCTCCGCGCTTGGCAACATGCTCGATGCCGATTGATCTGGCGTTCATCTGCGAATTGCCGGCATGCCAGGCCCGCTCGGCGTCGGGCACCATTTGCACGAGCGCACCGTCCTGACCGACGATGTAGTGCGCGGATACGCGTGGCGTGCCGGTCTTGAAATGGGAGATTGTGCCGTTGATGCTGCGCGACGTCGTGTAGTGGATCACGATATGATCAATGCGCGTGCCGTTCCGGCTGGACCTGTGCGTCGTAACTTCCTGCCGAGCCGGTGGCTTTTCGGGAGCGGCCTCCAGCCCCGTCGCCTGCGGCTCGCCACCAGCTTCGCACACCGCCCCTTCGGCATCGAGCGAAGCTCCATCGACCCGCTCTTCCGCGAATTCGATCTCCGCCTCATGCGTGCCCGCATCCACCTTCAGGTCCTCAATGACCGAAATGTACGGGTTATTGCTTGTCTGCTGGACATGACCATCCGCGGTCAACGGCACGCGCTGACGGCGTATCGAGTTGCTCTCATTGCCACCGACCGTAATCGCAAATTTGGCGCCGTCCCTCTCCACAAGCTCCACGACGATCGCGCTGTGTGACTCATAGTTCGAGCGCGTGCGCGCCTGCTTGTACGAGACCCGGCCGCCGTTCCGATTCCGATGAATGATATCGCCGAGCTTCGGCTTGTAGGCTTCGATCGGACGCGCACGAAATGCTCCCCGCTCAGCCTCGGCATTCGCGATCGCCGCCTTGACGAACACCGCGTGCGTGTCGCTGAACTTGAATTCCGCTTCTGTTGCACCCGCCGTCTTGACACACCATGAAATGAACGTCGCGGACCAGGGAAAGGCCGAGATGTCATCCGGTGGCTCAATGCCGATCGCCTCACAATATGAGTTGATCCGAGACCGCAGCGGCTCGTCCGTTTCATCCAGCTCGTGGAAAGTATCAAATTCCGCAGAAGCAATTGAGATCAGCTTTTCCTGGTATGGCGTCGCTGTCGACATGGCTACAATCCTTTGAAATGAGGACACATCAATGCTAATAAACGCTAAAGTTGTATTCTAGCCGGAGGGTTCTGACCCGTCTAGAGCCCTGCTAAAAGATTCGAGGTTGGATCGGACCTCCTCGACAAGTCATAGCGAGAACGAGTCCAAAGACTGAACTGAGCGCCACCTCGCAGTTCAAATCGCACGCAATTCTGGTGGCCAGAGCGGGCCCTCGGCCAATGGGTTGAAGGCGCAATCAGTGCATGTCAGTCGCCGAGACAGGCAGCCAATTTATCAGATGAACATAGCGCCTGGTTCGCGCGGTCCGCCGGACTTCGATTTGCATTGCGCAAAGTAAGTAGCGTGGCGGATGCGGTCGGTTCTCACATCAACCAAAAATAAATTGCTCGGTTCGATCCGACGAGGCCAAATGCACCGTCCTTTCGCGTGCAGCGAAAAATTACACCATACGCTCTTGGGGCCACGAGGTTGCCCTCTGGTCGATCGCCGTGTTCGGATCCAAGAGGTGTGCTGCTGCCTGACTTGCGCTGGAAATTTTTTTCGTTCGTTGAGAACCGGCGGGGCCGCGTCGAGCGACTAACTCAGAAGTAGAATCCCATTGGAGGAGATCTGCGGCGATGAACTCGATCGCGTGATTCGGTGCGCGTCCAGACGTTTACGCGCAATTAAGACTCCAAAATCAGTTTACCAGATCTTGGGCAATAGACACGCTCGGGACGGAACATAGTGCCACTCAATTGCAAGTCGCTTATTGGCTGGCTAGAGACCGGCAAGCGCTACGCGGGACGAGCCCACCTGTGTATCAACCACGCCGGTGGGGATACCGCAGTTCTCATTTGCTAAGTCGAGTTCTTTGGGGGCAGGAATACAGTCGAGAGGATCAACGAGAGGAGATCGCTAGAGCGGACGGTCGTAGCCAAGCACACTGCGAGCTCCTCAGCGCGATTTACAGTCGACCACAAGGCGCGGTGGAACTGAGTGGAGCGAGGAGAAGCCCCGACCGCCCAGAGGACACGAGAGGGGCGGCCGGGGCCTCGTCGCCCCAGTTGCTGACATGCTTAGGCCACCAGGAATTTTTTCTTGATTAGGGTGCAAAGCGCGTTGGCTCGTTGAGGGTTGCCGCGCGCCCGCCTGATGATCCTTTCGGCCTGAGCGTGGGAAACGCGGTGCTTTCGAGCGAAGTTGCTGACTTCATAGGGCCTGCCACCAGCCACCCGGGCCCGCCTGCGTTGATACGACCTGTTATCAGACATGGGATTCTTCCTCTCGCCCCTAAGTGCACAGATGGTTATATTGTACCTGAGCGTAAGCGCCCACCCGCCTAAACCTTCGCATAAACAGCCCACATCTTCCGGTAATTGCCAACGATGACGTAAAGGATAGATTGCAACCGCACGATGTTTCATCGTGCGCATCAGCCCCCGGTCGTGCCCCCGATCCCCCCGATCCCCCCCACACGGCCGGGGGTAACTTGCAGCGAGTGAATGAGGCGCCAACTCAGCGCATTCGCCGTTGAATCAGCCCTGAACTGCCCAAGGCGTGACTTATGGGCTGAGTTTCTTTGCGCAGCCGGTCACGATCGGCAATGTGCAGGGGCCTGCATTTGCTCGAACTCTTGGAACAATTCCATCGCCGCTCGCCAGTCGTGGCCGTGATTCTTTAGCTCGGCGACGAGCTCGCGCTGGCGCGCCACGTTGGCGCGCGCCCTCTGCAACGTGACGCTCGGCTTGCGCTAGATGGTCTTCGAGGACTGCTCGGTCCATGGGGTTGCCAAAGGACTGCGATGCAGATTGGGCTTATCCTGCTCGCGCCACGAGCGCGTTCGCGCGTTCACGACTGCCGCGCGCCTGACGGATGATTAGCCGCAAGCGCGGACCACCAACCACTCACAAGAATCGCGGGCAGCCAAAAGAACATTGGCATTTTTTATCTCCTTCATTCTGAGGGATTAACAAACAGCGCCCCGTGTGAGTTCCCAATCATGAATAGCGATCGAACGATCGCCGCTCTAGATGCTAGTTGCGATTACA
>Ga0126377_10002745_pt1 | contig 12256 bp, 10 predicted proteins | sample PanSoiMetPlot_22_FD_92647 | JGI IMG/M metagenome (GOLD analysis project Ga0126377, IMG submission 92647) | Tropical forest soil microbial communities from Panama - MetaG Plot_22 | ecosystem: Environmental > Terrestrial > Soil > Tropical forest > Bulk soil | place: Panama | collected 2016-02-17
CAAAATGCGCAAGGATCCGCGGGTAACGCGCGTCGGCAGCCTGCTCAGACGCTACTCGCTCGATGAGCTGCCGCAGCTGTTCAACGTGCTGATCGGCGATATGTCGCTGGTCGGCCCGCGGCCGGCGTTGCCCGCCGAAACCACCCGGTACGGCGACTACGTCAGGCGGCGGCTTGTCGTTAAGCCGGGAATCACCGGTCTATGGCAGGTCAATGGCCGATCGAACCTGCCATGGGATGAGGCCGTCAGGCTCGACGTGCGCTACGTCGAGAACTGGTCGTTGTTCCTCGATCTGCAGATCTTGTGGAAGACCTGGTCAGCCGTCATGCACGCAGACGGCGCGTACTGAACAGCCGGTCCAATGGGGCCGGCCGTAACTAAGGGGAGGATGCGTGACAGTGCAGGTGCCTACTGCCGACCTGCGGGAGCTTGGCCTGGAGACAGAATTGGCGCCACCCAGTGCTGCCGTCGCGGATTCCCCAGCGACAGCCAGGAAAGGTTTCGCCAAGGCCAGCCGATCCGCGCCGGACATTGCCGAGCTGGTACGCGGCGCGGCCGGCGGCGACCGCTGGGCCTGGGAGAGCCTGGTCGAGCAATTCGAACGGCTGATCTGGGCGATGACCCGTGAATTCAAGCTGACTGATAGCGACGCGGCAGACGTTGCCCAGGCAACCTGGCTGCGGCTGCTCGAGCACATCAACCGCATCGAGTACCCCGAGCGGATCGGGAGCTGGCTGGCCACAACCGCAAGGCACGAGTGCCTGCGGCACGTCTCGCGGGCCAAGAGGGTCATGCTCGTCCAGGACGACGTCGTCTATTGCGGCGTGGTGACGCATCAGCCCGACGTCGACGAAGGCCTCCTCGCGGCCGAGCGGGCGGCGGCCGTCAGGGAAGCCATGTCGTTGCTGCCGTGGCGGTGGCAGAAGCTGCTGGAGATGCTGATGGCCGACCCGCCCGTCTCATACGCGGAGATCTCAAGCCAGCTCGGGTTGCCGGTGGGCAGCATCGGGCCAACCAGGGGCAGGTGCCTCGAGCGGCTACGCGTGCTGCTTCAGGCCACCTGACGTGCTGCCCTGCCATCCGGCTAGGCCGTCCGCGTCTACCCATTGCCCACCATGAGCTTCCACTCCCGGAAACGCGGCCCGTACTTCCGCGCGCAGGTCCGCGAGGAACAAGAGCACCGCGTCCGGCCTTCTGGCGCCGAGCTCGGAAGGGCTGACGACGGGGATGTCTGTCCCCGGCATGCGCAGGCCAATCTTCGCGGGCGAGGCGTCAGCCACCGCGGGGAGCAGATCGCGGTTAATCCCGGCCCGGCGCAGCAGCGCGACCGCGCGCGACGCGGCACCGTAGCCGATGACGCTGCGACCATCGCGTTGCTGCGCGACGAGCCAGGCCCGCAGCCCGTCGGCACCGGAAATGGCGTCACGACCGAGGCCACCAAGCACGGCGGGGTCCGTGACGCCAGCGCTGGCGTCATCCGCCAGCAGGTCATCGACGCTCGCGCGGCCGGTCGAGGCCGGCGCAGTATGGCGGCTGGCCGCAAGCAGGACCGTGCCGCCGTAGAGGTCAAACTGCCAGGCCGCCTGCGCCTGCAGGCCGTGCCCGGCCAGCAGGCCGGCCAGTGCCGTCGTGGAGTAGTAGGCGTAGTGCGCGTGGCGCAGCGCGTTCCATTGACCGCCCCTGACGATGGCGCTCAGCGAATGGTATTGCAGCAGCAGGACGCCACCATCGGAAAGGCTGGCGGCGCGCCCGGCGAGGGCCGCGGCCTGATCGGCCGCGTGCATCATTCCGAAGCAGTCGACGATGACATCAGCGCGCTCGCCTGGTTCTGCGGGAGTAAGCCCGCGCTCGGCGAGCAAGCTCAGCCACGATCCGCCGTGCGGGCTCCCGTACTCGGTGACACGGGTGCCCGCCCGCAGCAGGCCCGCCGCCGCTGCCCGGCCGACCGCATCGGCAGCCTGCTCGACGAGCGCGGCTGGCTCGGCGCCCCTCGGCTCCTCCGGCACGGTCGGGTCGGCCATGAGCTGCGCAAGACCGCAGGCCGCGCAGAGCCACATCTGGAGCGGGTATTCGGGATCGGGACCGGAGTCCCCGGCAGCAGGAAAGTAGTCGCAAGCGGGCTGTTCGCCCAGGTCAAGGACCAGATGGCCGGAACGGCTCCGGCAAGCCCGGCAGGCGTGAACGCTCACTCGATGTTCCCCCCGTTTGGACGCAGTTCAGGAGGCTCAGGACACCGCCCATGATCCACACGATAAGTGATAACGTACTCGCCACCGTTCTGAGTGGGGGGTCAAGCTTGCCAGCGACGCCTTCCTGCCGCCTGTGCGGGACTCCCCTCACCAAGACCTTCGTCGACCTCGGCATGTCGCCGCTGTGCGAAAGCTACGTCAGCGCCGGTCAACTAGACGAGGCAGAGTCGTTTTACCCGCTCCACGTGCGGCTTTGCGAGTCCTGCCTGCTGGTGCAGCTACCCGCGTATGTGCCCGGCGAGGATATCTTCTCCGACTACGCGTACTTCTCCTCTTACTCAGATTCCTGGGTAGCGCACGCCAGGCGATACGCGGATCTGATGACAGACCGGCTGGGCCTGTCTTCCGGCAGTCTGGTGACTGAGGTCGCCAGCAACGACGGCTACCTGCTCCAGCACTTCGTCGCGAGGGACATTCCGGTGCTGGGTGTCGAACCCGCGGCGAACGTGGCTGAGGTCGCCAGATCGCGCGGCGTCAGAACCGAGTCGCGTTTCCTCGGGCCGCAGACCGGCCGCGAGCTGGCGGCCGAGTTCGGCCGCGCCGACCTGGTCGCCGCCAACAACGTGTTCGCGCACGTGCCTGACATCACCGGCTTCGCGGCTGGCCTGCGCGCGCTGGTGAAGGACTCGGGAGTCGTCACGCTGGAGTTCCCGCACCTGCTGCGGCTGATGGAGCGCCGCCAGTACGACACCATCTATCACGAGCATTACTCCTACTTGTCGCTGCTGACCGCGTCGCGGGCGCTGGCGATCGCAGGACTGCGGGTTACCGACGTCGACGAGCTAGAGACGCATGGCGGCTCGCTTCGCGTATACGCCAGACCTGAGGGGTCTGCTGCGGAGCCATCCCAGAACGTCAAAGCGGTCCTGGGCGCCGAGGAGTCAGCCGGCCTGCACACCGTGGCGGGTCATGCGGGCTTCGCCAGCGAGGTCCTGCAGATCAAGAGCGACTTGCTTGGCTTCCTGCTGGACGCCGCGGGAGACGGCAAGTCGGTTGCCGGCTACGGCGCTCCCGGCAAGGGAAACACCTTGCTTAACCATTGCGGGATCCGCTCTGACCTGCTTGCTTACACTGTCGACCGCAGCCCGCACAAGCAGGGCAAGTTCCTGCCGGGCACGCACATCCCGATCTACGCGCCCGACCGGCTCGCCGAGACGAAACCCGACTACGTGCTGGTGCTGCCGTGGAATTTGCGCGAGGAGATCAGCATGCAACTCGACTACGTGCGGTCCTGGGGCGCCAGGCTCGTATTCCCGATCCCTGCTCTCGACGTTGTCTGACTTTTTGGGGGGGTAACACATGAAGGTAGTGCTGTTCTGCGGTGGCCTGGGCATGCGCATGCGTGACGGCGTCAATACCGGGCCCAAGCCGATGGCGATGATCGGCGAGCGGCCGCTGCTCTGGCACGTGATGCGCTACTACGCGCACTTCGGGCACACCGATTTCGTGCTGTGCCTGGGATACGGCGCGGCCTATGTGAAGGATTTCTTCCTGAACTACGACGAGACCAGATCGAACGACTTCGTTCTGGAGAAGGGCGCGACCGAGGTCAAGCTCTTCAGCACCGACATCTCTGAATGGCGCATCACGTTCGTCGACACCGGGCTGAACTCGCCGATCGGTGAGCGGCTGCGGCGAGTCCGCCGCTTTGTTGAAGACGAGCCCATGTTCATGGCGAACTACGCCGACGTGCTCACGAACGTGCCGCTGCCCGACATGATCGAGCGGTTCACCGCGAGCAACGCTGTCGCATCGCTGCTGGCCGTGCCGCTCCAGGGTTCGCACCACGTCGTGCAGGTGGCCGACGATGGGCTGATTACCCAGGTCACTCCCATGCGCGACCTGCGTCAGTGGGAGAACGGCGGCTACTTCGTGCTCCGCCCGGAGATCTTCGACCACCTCGGCGAAGGCGAGGACCTCGTCGAGGACGCGATCATGCGCCTGGTGCTGCAGGAGAAAGTGCTGGCCTACCCGTACAAGGGCTACTGGTCGGCGGCCGACACCGTCAAGGAGCGCGTGCAGCTCGAGGAGCTCTACCACCGCGGCAACTGCCCGTGGATGATCTGGGACGCCGACCGCTCAGGGACGTTCGGAACGCTCACGTCCTCGATCGGTGAGCCAGTCGCCGATCCCGGCACGCCATTTGTGCCTGAATCCCCGGTGGGGTGACGGCGCTTGCTGCCGCTCAGGCTAGCCGGAGCCGCGGGGGCTACGCTCTCCGCCCTCGTGGTCGGAGCTCACCCGGACGACATTGAGATCGGCGCGGGCGGGACTTTGCTCTCGCTCGCGGCTAGTCATCCTGGCCTGCAGGTCCGGTACGTCGTCCTCACCGGAACCCCTGACCGGCAGCTGGAGGCTCGTTCAGCGGCAAGCGCCTTCCTGCCTGGCTGCGAGGTGACCGTCGAACTGCACGACCTGCCCGAGGGCAGGCTGCCAGCGGCCTGGGCCGCGGTGAAGGACGCGCTCGAGAACGTGGCAGCGTCTTGTTCACCGGACCTCCTGCTCGCACCCTCCATTGATGACGCGCACCAAGATCATCGAACTATCGCCGAGATCATCCCGACCGTTTTTCGCGACCAGCTTTACCTCGCCTACGAGATCCCCAAATGGGACGGAGATCTCGGCCGCCCGTCCGTCTACGTGCCGCTGTCAGACGAGGTCGCGAAGCGCAAAACGGAACTGCTGCATAAGTGTTATCCGTCGCAGCGCGGACGTGACTGGTGGGACGACGAAGTCTTCCTTGGCCTTGCCAGGTTGCGCGGCATGGAATGCCGGGCACCTTATGCTGAGGCGTTCAGGTGCGCAAAGTCCCTGCTGCTGCCGGGAACGGGCGAACAGCCGCTCCGCTGAGGTATCACCGCGCACCGCAGATCGATCCTATGAACGCCAGGTTTACTGGATCTGAATCTTCGGCCGGGCGAATCGATCGGGGCCAGACAACGTCATGACGAGGCGTAACTCGCCGGACGCGCGACCGAGAGTCGGCATGATCGGTGATGTGTGAATCAGATGAGCGGCAACTGCCACGCACCCGTGTGGTCCGCGCCCGGCCAGGTGCGCTCTGATGTCACCGAGCGGAATGAAGAACCGATTGCGCGGCGTGAGCCGGCGGTTCGGGTGGGGGCTGGCCGATCAGGCGGTGTCCAGCCTGACCAACTTCGCGGTGAGCTTGTACGTGGCGCATTCGCTGGGTGTGGTGCGGTTCGGGGCGTTCAGCCTGGCGTATGTGACCTATTCGTTTATCTTGAACGCCTCCCGCGGCCTGGCCACCGACCCGCTGCTGGTCAGGTTCAGCGGCGCCGAGGCGCCGGCCTGGCGGCGGGCGGTGGGCAGCTGCACCGGCACCGCCCTCGCGGTTGGCCTGGTCGGCGGGGCGGCGATGCTGGCGGTGGCCATGCTGCTCAGCGGCACCGCCCGGATCGCGTTCTTCGCCATGGGGCTGACCATGCCCGGGCTGATGCTGCAAGACAGCTGGCGGTTCGCGTTCTTCGCGGCCAGCCGGGGCGGCCAGGCGTTCCTGAACGACATCGTCTGGGCGGCAGCGATGGTGCCCGGGCTACTAACGCTGCGGTTCACCGGGCACGAGACGGTGCTCTGGTTCGTGCTGGTCTGGGGTGCCTCGGCCAACGTGGCCGCCGCCGCGGGACCATTCCAGGCCCGAGTCATTCCCCGCCTGCTCGACGCCTGGACCTGGGTCATCCGTCAACGCGACTTGTCCTTCCGCTACCTCGCAGAGGAGACGCTGGGCAGCGTTACCGGCCAGGTCAGGGCCTACGGCCTGGCGGCTATCGTCGGGCTTGTCGCGGTTGGATCCGTGCAGGCCGCGAGCACGTTGATGGGGCCGTTCCTGATGGTGCTGACCGGCGTCTCGCTGGTGTCGGTTCCCGAAGCCGCCCGCGTGCTGCGGAACTCGCCGCGGCACCTCAGGCTGTATTGCGTGCTGATCGGCGGCGGGCTCGCCGCAGCCGCCTTGCTCTGGTGCGGCGTCTTGCTCGTGGCCCTGCCCCGCGGCCTCGGCGACTTGGTGCTGAACGACCGGCTGTGGCGGCTGACGTATCCGCTCGTGTTCCCGATGACGCTCGCCGTTATCGGGGCTTGCTTCAGTTCCGGGGCGACCGCGGGGCTGCGGGCTCTCGGTGTTGCCACGCGAAGCCTGCGAGCCGGACTCTTCGGCTCGCTGACCTACATCGCTGGATGCCTGATCGGCGCGTTCCTCGGCGGAGCCGCGGGCTCTGTCTACGGCAGCGCGGTGGGCACGACGGTGGGGGCGCTGGTGTGGTGGCGGCAGCTGCAGGTTGCGTTGCACGAGGCAGAGGTGCCGTCCGTCCGGATTCTGCCAGGAACGACCGGTCGCCATCGGATCGATCCCGCGTCGCGGGCAGGGACGCGCAAGGCTGGCACCGAAAGCAGGAATGCCCGTGACCGGACAGGGAGCAGATTCAACCTCGATGAGAGTGCATGACCGCTCGCGCGCCTGCGCTGAGCAATGCAGTCGTGGAAAGGAGATGACGGACACGTGAGCGCGGTTCCGCGGCTCACCATCGGGCTTCCCGTTTACAACGGCGAGAACTATCTTGCCGAGGCGATCGAAGCCCTGCTGGGCCAGACCTACGAGAACTTTGAGCTGATCATCGCGGACAACGCGTCAACGGACAGCACGGCAGACATTTGCCGCCGTTACGCGCGGGAGGACTCCAGGGTCCGTCACCTGCGCCACCCCGAAAACATCGGGCTGGCCAGGAACCACAATTGCCTCGTCGCCGAGGCCAGGGGTGAGCTCTTCAAATGGGGGTCGCACGATGACTTGTACGGCAGGGACCTGCTCAGCCTCTGTGTCGAAGCCCTCGACGATCGCCCGGACATCGTGCTCGCTCACTCCTGGACCGCACTGATCGACGGATCAGGTCAGGTGATCAAGGCACTGCATTACGGGCTCGCCACGAGCTCTCCGTCACCGCCGGTGCGGTTCAGGAGCATGCTGTTCGATACCGGCGGCGACGACGACAGCGCCGTGATCCGCACGCCCGTGCTCAGGCAAACGGCGTTGAACGGCAGTTATTACCGCGCGGACCGGACGTTCGTTTCGGAGCTTGCGCTGGCGGGCCCGTTCTACCACGTCCCTGACTGGCTGTACTTCCGCCGCGATCATCCCAACCGGGCAGCTCGAGCCTTCACCAGCGTCCGTGACTGGTGCGCCAACCTGGACCCCAAGCGCGCGGACCGGCTGCGCAACCCTGCCATCCGCCTGTACGGCGAGTACATATGGGGATTCATCTCGGCGATCAGGAAAGCGCCGCTGTCCGGCAGCGAGCGGCTTGCTTGCTATCGGCATCTGATGAGCTGGGCCGCGAGCCGAGCCTTTACCGACAAGGGCAACTTCGTATCGGAAACAGCCGCCGCTGATGCTCCGCCGATTTCCCTCGGAGCGGTCGTTGCAGGTCAGGAAAGCAGCCTCCGATGAGCCGTCGCCCGCCCCGCAAGCCTCGGGTTGGCCTGTTCGGATATCTCGGATCCGGCAATATCGGCAATGACGCCTCGATGGAGTCAGTGCTGGCCTACCTGCGGACCAAGCACCCGGACGCCGCCATCGACGCGATGTGCATGGGACCGCAGCGGCTGCGCAGCGCGTACGCGATCGAGGCGGTCCACCTGTCTTGGGCTCGCAAGTACTCCGAGCGAGTGCCGGCGCTGCTGACGCCGGGCCTCAAGGTGCTGGGGAAGCTCGCCGATGCGGGCCGGACGGCATGGTGGGTACGGCGCCACGACCTGGTCATCGTGCCGGGCATGGGCGTGCTGGAAGCCACCTTGCCGCTCAACGCCCTGGGCGCTCCTTACTCGTTCTTCCTGCTCAGCTTGTCCGGCCGGATGTTCGGCACGAAGGTGGCCCTGATCAGCATCGGCGCGAATGTCACCAGGCAGCGCCTGACCAGGTGGCTGTTCTCCACCGCGGCCCGGCTTGCGTCCTACGTCTCGTACCGGGACGCGCTATCCCGCGACGCGATGCGGACCCGCGACGAGTCCGGGGAGCGTGGCCTGATCTATCCCGACCTCGCCTTCGGCCTTCCGCCGCTCACCGACCAGCCAGGCGATCCGCAAACCATCGGCATCGGCGTGATGGACTTCGAGGGCTCCAACGATGACCGCAAGCGGGCCGATGAGATTCGCGCGTCCTATCTGGAGCAGATGAAGGCGTTCGTCGTGGCGCTCGTCGACAGCGGTCGAACGGTCCGCCTGTTCGTCGGCGACACGACGGGTCACGATGACGCGGTGGCCAGCGAGATCCTGGCCCACCTGAGGTCGGAGCGGCCCGGCACTCCGGCGGGGCAGGCTATAGCCGAGCCCGTGGTCACCTTCGACGACCTGATGCGGTCGATGGCGCCGGCCGGCGCTGTGGCGGCGACGCGCTACCACAACCTCATCTGTGCGCTCCTGCTCGGCAAGCCGACGATCTCGCTCGGCTACGCCGCCAAGCACCAAGCACTGATGGCCGAGACCGGCCTGGCCGAGTTCTGCCAGCCCGCCGGCAATCTCGACGCAAAGGCGCTCATCGATCAGCTGGCGGAGTTGCAGGACCGGTCGGCTGAGCTGCGGGCGATGATCGCTGAGCGCAACGCCGATCGCGCCAGCCGCGTCGCCGAGCAGTTCACGGCGCTGTCCGGGCTCCTCCTCCCGACCTCGCGGACACCGGTCCGATACCTGACAGCAAACAGAGCGGAGACACAATGAGAAGCTTCGCAGCATCGGCCGCTCATGTGGCGGCTGCCCGCGAGCTGATACCAGGCGGCGCGCACACCTACGCCAAGGGCGAGGATCAGTACCCGGCCGGGATGGCCCCGGTCATCGAGCGCGGCGCCGGATGCAGGGTGTGGGACATCGACGGCAATGAGTACGTCGAATACGGCAACGGGCTGCGGTCGACCACGCTAGGCCACGCATTCGAGCCGGTTCTCGCCGCCGTGAGGGACCACCTCACCGACGGCGTGAACTTCGTGCGTCCGCACCGGATCGAACGCGAAGCCGCGGAACGGGTCATCGACCTGATCCCGTCCGCCGAGATGGTGAAGTTCGGTCTCAACGGATCCGACGCCACGACAGCCGCCGTGCGGCTCGCGCGGGCGTACACCAATCGCGACATCGTCGCCGTTTGCCGGCAGCACCCGTTCCTGTCGACAGATGACTGGTTCATCGTCACTACCCCGATGTCCGCCGGCATTCCCAAGGCAGCATGGCCGCTGACCGTTCAGTTCTCCTACAACGACCTGAACGATCTCGAGCAGGTCTTCACCACGTTCCCCGGACAGATCGCCGCAGTGGTCATGGAGGCCGAGACCGTTGAGCCGCCAGCGAGCGGCTATTTCGACGGGCTGCGCAAGCTGTGTCACGAGCAAGGTGCCTTGTTCATTCTCGACGAGATCATCACCGGTTTCCGCTGGCACGAGCGCGGTGCGCAGCACATCTACGACATCGAGCCTGACCTGTGCACGTTCGGCAAGGGCATGGGGAACGGCTTCCCGGTATCCCTGCTTGCGGGACGGAGGGACATCATGCGCCTCGGCGGATTCGCCGAGGACGCCGACCGCGTGTTCTTGCTGTCCCAGACTGCGGGTGCCCAGCCGTGGGCGCTGGCAGCGGCACTCGCCGTCATCGACACCTATCAGCGCGAGCAGATAGCTCAGCGGCTGCTTGAGATCGGCACCGACCTGCGGCGCCGGATCGAGGCGGTGGTGGCAGAAGCTGGCCTGTCGGAGCACTTCCAGCTGCGCGGGCGAGACTGCAACCTGGTTTACGTGGCACGCGACGAACAGCGTCAGCCCTCCCAGGTTTTCCGCACCCTCGTGCTGCAGGAACTCATGGAGCGCGGCATTCTCGCGCCGTCCTTCGTGGTCTGCGCCGCGCACGATGAGCGAGCCATCAGCCAGACCGTGGATGCGGTCGCCGAGCTGATGCCCGTCTACCGCCAGGCACTCGAAGAAGGGGCGTCGGCGGTGGTTCGCGGCCGGCCCGTCAGGCCCGCGATCAGGGCACGCGGCTGAGTCGGCCGGCAACGCGCTAGGCCCGGTCAGCGCGCGCGGACGACCCGGTCTCAGCGCGCGGATCGGCGGAGCGCAAGGGCCGACGGCGCGCGATGTCGTCCGGTCGGGCTCTGGATCAGCCCGATCCCCTCAGAGGCGATGTTCGCTTCAATGAGGGCCGCTCGCAGTTGCCACCACCAGGCAAAGACGGCGATGACGCCCGCGATGGCCATCCCTCGCACCGTGCCGACCGCATCATCGGCCATAGCGCCGAGCACGCTGGCAACTACCAGCGTGACCGACGAGATGATCATCGCACGCAAGCTCCGGCGCGAGGCTCCCAGCGCGCGCAACCCCGCGCTGGCGCCAACGGTCAGGCATGTCGCCATGACCCAGATGGTCACGGGCAGCACGAGCGGATAGGTCAGCCGCCACAGCGCGCGCAACACGAGGTGACCGATCCCGATCGGCAGCGCGAATTGCAGCACGATGCCCCAGACGAGGGCGGCAAGTGCCATGGCTGCGCCGATAGCCAGGCAGAACAGCTTGAGCTTGCGCGGCGACTGCTTGAGCAGGCGGGCTGCCTCGGGAACCGTGACGAGCGAGATACCCATCAACGCTGCCAAGAACGGGCCCATCAGCACCCAGGCAGCTTGCACCGATCCGACCGCGGCAAGCCCCGAGATGACGCCGAGGAAAGTGATCCGCAACTGCGCAGCCCCGCTGAATGTGGTGTTCTCCGCGAGGTAGCGGAAGGCCAGGTCGCGGTGCCTGATCACCCAGCTCCAGGCGTCAAATACCCTCGGGATGACCTGGGCCTGAAACGGTCCGGCGACTGCTGCCACATTGGCTGACGCGCCCCAGACCAGCACGAACCACAGCACCGTCTCGTGGCCGGTCAACCGCAGCGCCAGCAACCCGGGCACCATCGCCAGCGCCCATACGACGTCGTTCAGGAACGCCTGGCCGCCCCGGCCGGCCGCGAAGAACGCGAACCGCCAGCTGTCTTGCAGCATCAGACCGGGCATGGTCAGGCCCATCGCCAAGAAAGCGACCCGGGCGGTGCCCCCGAGCAGCATCGCCACGGCCAGCATCCCGACTCCGGCCACCAGGCCAACCGCCAGCGCGGTGCCAGCACAGCTGCCCACCGCCCGCCGCCAGGCCGGCCGGCGGGCGCCGCTGAACCTGACCAGCAGCGGGTCGGTCGCCAGACCGCGGGAGGCGTTCAGGACGAACGAGTAGGTCACGTAGGCCAGGCTGAACGCACCGAACTGCACCGCGCCCAGGGTCCTTGCCACGTACAAGCTGACCGCGAAGTTTGTCAGGCTGGACACCGCCTGATCGGCTAGCCCCCAGCCGAAACGACGCCCGGCCCCTCTCGCCTTGAACCTCCCTCGGGCACGGGATCCCGCCGACGCCGCGGAATCATCAGTTACCACGCACGCTCCGAGCCGTCGCGCGTCAACGCCACCCCCAGACAGGCCACCCGTTCAGGCGGGCCGGGATCAACTCTTCAATCACAGGACCCATCGATTTGCGGCTCTGATACACGACGTTCTGAGATGACTCGTGCCGACTCGTAAGGCCTCGCGAGGGCTCGTTAGGAATCGAACATGATCGACGTATCAGACCCGGTATCTGATCTCTCTCATTGAACGCGGTCATTTACGTGGGGGCGTCGGAAAGAGGAAGGTTCCTGATGGCATGACAAAAATGCCGACGGCGATCAGCTCATCGACCTCCGCCATCACGAGACCGAAACATGGTCCACACGACTACGACGTGCTGGTGCTTGAAGCGGGAAACCGGCAAAGCCTAGCCAGCGTCCGCAGCTTCGGCCGCGCGGGCCTGCGCGTCGCGCTCGGTGAGAGCTTCGCCGAATGCGACCCCGACCTCCCCGTCCTCGGGTTCACGTCTAGGCACTCCACGTGCAACGTTGTGCTGCCCAATTATGCAATCGATGGCAGTGCCTTCGCCGCCGCCGTCATCGACTTC
>Ga0126377_10002746_pt1 | contig 12255 bp, 11 predicted proteins | sample PanSoiMetPlot_22_FD_92647 | JGI IMG/M metagenome (GOLD analysis project Ga0126377, IMG submission 92647) | Tropical forest soil microbial communities from Panama - MetaG Plot_22 | ecosystem: Environmental > Terrestrial > Soil > Tropical forest > Bulk soil | place: Panama | collected 2016-02-17
CGGTCATGGCCCGCAGCCGGTCACGCTCCGTGGCGACCGCCGCCGAGCGCGGCTCCCGCAGGCCCGCCGGCCAGGCCCGCCAGTCGGGCCCGTGGATCTCGGCAAGCGCGCACCAGGTGGCCCAGTCCTCCAGCGCCTGGCCCTCGCGGACGGTGAACCGGCGGAAGGCGGCGCGCCGGACCGGTGACAGCGGCCAGGCGTGCACGATATCGAGGGCGGCCCGTTTGGCGGTCCACACCGCGTCCCGGTCGATCAGGGCCGAGGTGGAGTTGCGGGCCCGCAGCGGCGCGGCCAGGGCGGCGATCTGCTGCCGCTGCGCCGGTGGCAGCAGCGAGTACTCCGGGATATCCTCCACCCGCAGGTACAGCGGGCTGAGGAATCTCCTGCTCATGGGCAGGTAGGGCGACGGGCTGAGCGGCGGCGCGGGCTCGGCCGCGTGCAGCGGGTTGATCAGCACGAACCCGGCGCCGAGCGCACGCGCGCTCCACGCCGCGAGGTCGGCCAGGTCGCGCAGGTCCCCGTGGCCCCAGGACAGGCGCGAGCGCACCGAGTAGAGCTGGACGGTGAACCCCCACCCGGGCCGCGGCACCGCGGGCGCGGCCGGGTGGTCCGCCGGGTGCCGGGGCGCCGCCACCGCGGGGCGGCCGCCGGATGCACCCGTGCGCGGGCGGGCCGGCGGCGGCGCGGAGCCCAGCGCGGCCAGCACGGCTTGCAGGGTCTCGTCCCCCACCTGGACCCGCCGCCCCTGCCAGTCGCGGTAGGCCGTCGTCACGCCGCGCGCCTCCGCCCGCCGCCTCAGCTGTGCGCTGGTCATCCTGACATGATCCACACCCGGGCCCAGTGCCTGCGCCACAACCCCGCATTCCGGCACCCGGGTCGCTGTGCACCGTCGGCAACGCGCCCGGCTGGCAACTCCCAGGGGCTCCAGCGATGGCGCTGGCGGCTGGGCTTTGACTGGCGCCGGCGACCGCCGGGGGTCTGCCGACTTTGGCTCCGCATTAAGGCTCCCCAATCTCGATCTCGCGGTGTCATACGGTTCTGAGGGCTTCGGTAGGGGACATGCGGGCGGCGCGCAGGGCGGGCAGCAGGCCGGCGATGGCGCCGATGGCCACGGCAGCGGCGATGCCGCCGGCCCAGGCGAGGGCAGGGATGACGATGGCCCAGTGCTTGGTGGTGGCGTAGACGGCGGTGGCGGCCACGCCCGCGGCGACCCCGGTCAGGCCGCCGAGGATGGCGAGCAGGATGGCTTCGGCCAGGAACTGGACGCGGATCTGCCCCTTGGTCGCGCCGAGGGCACGGCGCAGGCCGATCTCGGAGCGGCGTTCCAGGACGGAGATGACCATGATGTTGGCGACCCCCACACCACCGACCAGCAGGGCCACCGCGCCGAGGCCGAGGAACAGGCCGTTGAGCGCGCTTTTGGCCGCGGCGCGGGCCTGCAGGGCGGCGGAGGGGCGGCTGACGTTGACGTTACTGGGGGATTCGGGGTTGGCGGTGGCGGCGAGCACCTGCTGCACGGCGGTGACCTGGTCGGTGGCCGCGCGCACGTAGAGGGTGGAGGGGTGCCCGTCGAAGCCGAGGTAGGTGCGGGCGGCGGGGAACCCGACCAGCACCGCGGTGTCGATCTCGGGGGCGAGCACCGCGGGGCGGAGGATGCCGGCGAGGTAGAACCATTGGCCGCCGACCCAGATCCGCTCCCGGGGCCAGATCCGGTCGATGCCGAGACGGGCGGCGGCGGCCGCGCCGAGCACCGCGACAGGCTGGGTGGCGGTGGCCGGGTTCAGGTACCGGCCGTGGGCGAGGCTGGTGCCCACCGCGCGCGGCAGCCCGGCGCCGGCCGCCTGCACCGACAGCGCGTTGGTGTTGATGGCGGGGATCAGCGGGCTCCGGTAGGCGTGCGCGCCGCTGACCGAGCCGGTGGCGGCGACCTGGGTGACCGGGCCGATCCGGCGGATCATCCCCGGGGCGGCCATGGGCAGCTCGGCGGTCTGGCCGAAAACGGTCTGCCCGTTGGTGACGGTGAGCAGGTTGGTGCCCAGCTTGTCGATCTCGGCCAGCAGCCCGGCCTGGGAGGAAGACGACAGCCCGAGCACGGCCACGATGGCGGCCACCCCGATGGCGATGCCCAGCGCCGACAGGGCGGCCCGCAGCCGGCGGGTGCGCAGCCCGGCGCTGGCCACCTTGGCCACATCGGCGGGCCGCAGCCGGTTGCGGGTGAGCGAGGTGGTGGTCATGGCTGCTCCTTTGGCTGGTGAGCGGCCGCCCGCAGCGGCCCGGCGCCGGGGCCGTCGCCTGCGGGGGCCGCCCGGCTGGCGGCGGGCGGCGCGGTCCCGGCGGTGTCGGCGACGATGCGGCCGTCGAGCATCTCCACCCGGCGGGGCAGCCGGGCGGCGATGCCCTGGTCGTGGGTGACGACGACGATGGTGGCGCCGCCGGCGTTGAGCTCTTCGAGCAGGGCCAAGATCGCCTGCCCCGTGGTGCTGTCCAGGTTGCCGGTGGGCTCATCGGCGAGCACGATGGCCGGGCGCCCGGCCAGCGCCCGGGCGATCGCCACCCGCTGCCGCTCGCCGCCAGACAGCTGGGGCGGGCGGAAGCTGGCCCGGCCGGAAAGCCCCACCCGGGCCAGCGCCTCGGCCGCGCGCTGCCGCCGCTCGCGGGCCGGCACGCCCGCATACAGCAGCCCGTCGGCCACGTTATCCACCACGGTGACGTGCTCGGCCAGGAAGAACTGCTGGAACACGAACCCGATCCGGGACGACCGCACCACCGCGAGCTCGCGGTCGGCCAGGCTGGCCACGTCGAATCCGGTGACCCGTACCGTTCCGCTGCTCGGGCGGTCGAGGGTGCCCATCACGTGCAGCAGCGTCGACTTGCCCGACCCCGATGGGCCGACGACGGCGACCAGCTCACCGCGGTGCACGGTGAAGCTGACCCCGGCGAGCGCCGCCACCGGCGGCTGGCCCGGGTAGCTCTTGGTCACCTGCGCCAGCTCCAGCACCGGCCAGTCCCCGCCGTCCCGGACGGGAGGCGGTGCCCCGCCGTCGCGCGGGCTACTGACGATGGCGGGCGTGGTTACCTGGGTGCTCATGACGCCGGCACCACCACGCGCTGGCCGGCCGCCAGCCCGGGCCCGGTGGCCTGCACCAGGCCGGCCGCGTCGTCGAACATGCCCAGCCGCACCGGCACCAGCCGGTGCACCCCGCGCGGGGTGACCTCCTCCACCGCGTACCCGCCGCTGGCCAGCGCCAGCAGCGCGGTCACCGGAACCACCAGAGCGTTGCGCACCGTGGCGGTGATGATCGACACGTGCACCGGCGCCTTGTCCAAGGTGCCGGCGTCCTTCGGGTGGGCCAGGGTGACGGTGACGGTGATGGTCGGGCTGGTGCCGCCGGTGGCGACCTTGCTGACCGACGACACCCGGCCCGGGGTGGTGTTGCCGCTCGGCAGGTTGATGGTCACCGTGTCGCCGGCCTTCACCTCCGACTGCTGCGCGGCGTCCAAGGCGATGGTGACCACCCGCCGGGCCGAGGTGGCCGCGAGCACCATCCCGCCCGCCGGCGCGCCCAGGCTGGCCGAGACGGTGGTGACCCTAATCGCCGACGGCAAGAACACCGCCTGGCCCAGCGGCAGGCTGCCGGTCTGGGGCAGGCCCAGGCGCGCCTGCAGTTTCCGCAGCGCGTACGCGGTGCCGGCGGTGAAGTACTTCGACGCCGGGTCCAGCTGCGCGCGGGTGGCGCAGCTCAAAGCGACCAGGGCGCGGTTGAGCTGCCGCACGTCGGCGCCGTGCACCCCCGCCGACAGCGCCCGCCAGGCCGGCACCCGGCCATACAGCAAGACCACCGGGGTGCCGTTGCCGACCCGGTACAGCACCTGGCCCTGGCCGATCACCTGCCCGGCCTGGGGCAGCCAGGTGATCGTGCCGCCGTGGCCGGTCACGGTGTAACTGCCCGCATACCCCAGTGTGCCGCCGACACTGGTCCGCGACGAGAGTGACTGGTGGGTCACCGTGGCCAGTGAGGTGGCGGTGCCGTTGCCGGCCACCCCGCCGCCCGACGGCTGCCCGCCGCCGAACGGGCCGACCAGGGCGGCGCCTGTGCCGGCCCCGGCCAGCACGACCACCACCACGGTGGCCGCCACCACCGTCCGGCGGCGCGGCTGCCCGCGCCGCGGCCGCGCGGAACCATCGGGCGCGCCAGAACCATCAGGCGCGGTCATCACCGGGCGCTGCGTGGCGCTCATGACCCGCCACCTCCCGAGCCTCCGGTGTTCAGCGACGACTGCCCGCCGCCCAGGCCGGAGGTGTAATGCTTGCACGCACTGTCGGCGGCCTTGTACACCGGCGAGTTCGGGTTCAGGGCGCTGCCCGGCGTCGCGTTCTGCTGGATCTGGATGCCGCCCCCGGGTGAGGGGTCAGGGAAGTCACTCAGCCCGTGGGCCCGCATGCACCTGGCGTACCGCAGCAGCGCGGGCCGGTTCTGGGCCGCCTGCGCCGCATTGCCGGCCGGCAGCAGCGGCTTGCACGCCCGGTCAGCGGCCTTGTACTGCGGCGAGTTCGGGTCGATCCCGGTGCCCGGGCCAGCGTCGAGTGCGAGGTTCCCGTTGCTGTCGGGGTCGGGGAAGTTCGTTATCCCGTGCGCCCTCATGCACCGCGCGTACGCCAATGGGCTGCCATGCGCGGAGGCGCTCGGTGACGCGCTGGCGGCGGTCCCCACATTGGCCACCCCCGGGCCGGACGGGCCGCCGCAGGCCGCAGCGAGCAGGCCGGCCGCGGCCAGCGCGGCGGTCAGCCCCACTGTCCGCAGGCCCGCCCGCCGGCCGCGGCTTCTCGGTCTCGGCTCCCGTCGGCCCGGGTGCTGGTCGTCGTTATTCATGTTGCTTTCTCCGATGATTGGCTGGATGTTGTGCCTGTGCGTCCTGGTTGTACGCCGGCCCTGGTTTCGGGCCGGTATCGATCGCGGCAGGCCGCTTTCCCGCCGTGGCAGGCTGCCCCGGCGCCACCCGCCGGCCCGCCCGCGGCCGTAACCCAGTGCGAAACCGGGTCGGCCCCCGGATTGCGCGTGCTGAAAGCAGGGCCGTTTGTGCGGTGCCTTGCCTGGCCGGTCGGGGTCCTTGCCCGCGGACGAAACCGTGTTGAAACCCGGCGGAGCGCATCCTGGGACCCGGGAGGAGGAGTGACGGTGCGGGTGCTTGTGATCGAAGACGATGTGGAGATGGCCCAGGCGGTCGCCTTCGGGCTGCGCGGGGCACGGATCGCCGTCGACGTCGCATTCGACGGCACGGCCGGGCTGGAGCGCGCCCTGCTGAACGACTACGACGTGGTCGTGCTCGACCGCGACCTGCCCGGTGTGCACGGCGACGATGTGTGCGCCGAGCTGGTCGCCGCCGGATGCCGCAGCCGGGTGCTCATGCTCACCGCGGCGGCGGCGACGGAGGACCTGGTGGATGGGCTCGGTCTGGGTGCCGATGACTACCTGCCCAAGCCGTTCGACTTCCCGGTGCTGGTAGCCCGCATCGGCGCATTGATGCGGCGGGCGCAGCCCGCCATCCCGCCGGTGCTGCGCCGCGGTGACCTCGTGGTCGACACTGCGCAGCGGCGCGCCTTCCGCGGGAAACGGCGGCTTGAGCTTGCGCCGAAGGAGTTCGGGGTGCTGGAACTGCTGCTCGCCTCCCAGGGCCGGATCGTCTCGGCCGAGGAGCTTCTTGAGCGGGTGTGGGACGAGGCCGCCGACCCGTTCACGCACGCGGTCAAGATCACCGTCAGCCGGCTGCGGGCCAAGCTCGGGGATCCCCCGGTCATCGAAACCGTTGCCAAGTCCGGCTACCGGATCTAAGGGATGCCCATGGACCTTCACCGGCTCGCCACCCTCGCCGCCCGCCCCCGCCTGCCGCGGCGCACCGTGCGGCTGAGGCTCACCCTGCTCTACGGCGGGCTGTTCCTGCTCTCCGGTGCCGCCTTGCTGGCCGTCACCTATGTCCTGGTCGTCACCGCCACCGACGCAGTCATCTTCAAGGGGCAAAACGGCAGCCAGGTCAGCATTAGCGGATCGCTCAGGGGGCCCGCCCCAAGCGGCAGTGAGCGGCCTCCCGCGCTGAACACCTCCGGCGGCCACGGCGGCGGCCTCAGTCCCAGTCAGCTGCTGGCGCAGGCTCGCAGGCTTCAGGCGCAGGCGGATCGCCAGCACGCGGCCGAGTTGCGCCAGTTGCTGATTCAGTCCGGGCTTGCGCTGGCCGGGATGGCGGTGGTCTCCATCGGCCTGGGCTGGCTCGTGGCGGGCCGGGTGCTGCGCCCGCTGCGGACCATCACCACGGCGGCGCGTGAGATCTCCGCCACTAACCTGCACGAACGGCTGGCCCTGGGCGGCCCGGACGATGAGCTCAAGGAACTCGGTGACACCTTCGACGAGCTGCTTGCCCGGCTCGACGCATCGTTCGGCGCTCAGCGCCAGTTCGTCGCCAACGCCTCACATGAGCTGCGCACCCCGCTGGCCAGGCAGCGGATCCTCAGCCAGGTGGCCCTCGCCGACCCGGACGCCACCGCCCAGACCCTCCGGGCAGCCCATGAACGGGTCCTCGCCGCGGGCGCCCAGCAGGAACAGCTCATCGAAGCACTCCTCACCCTGGCCCGGGGGCAGGCGGGCCTCGGCACCCGGGAGCCCTTCAACCTCGCCGAGATAGCGGGTCAGGTCCTCCGTGCCCGGCGCCCGGAGGCTGAGCTGCGCGGCCTGGAGATGCACGCGGCGCTGACCGCGGCACCGGCGGCGGGTGATCCGCGCCTCGCCGAGCGGCTGGCCGCCAACCTCGTAGACAACGCGCTGAACTACAACCTGTCCCACGGCCACGTCGACGTCACTACCGGGACCAGGAACGGGCAGGCCACCCTCACGGTGGTCAACAGCGGGCCGGCAGTGCCGCCGGCGGAGGTAGACCGGCTCCTGCAGCCCTTCCAGCGGCACGGAGCCGACCGCACCGGCCACCGGAAAGGCCTCGGCCTGGGACTGTCAATCGTGCAGGCCATCGCCACCGCCCACGGAGCCACCCTGGCCATCCACCCAGGACCCGGAGGCGGCCTGCGGGTCGAGGTCACGTTCCCGCCCGTGGGCACCGGGAGCACAGCAGGTACCCGCACACCACAGCGCCGGCTCCCCGGCGCGGCCGCTGCCCTGCCTAGCGCCTAGGCTCCGCAGCCTCCCTGACGGCGGCTTCGGCGGGGACCGGAGGCGGGTAGGGGTCGCGGAAGGTGAAGGCGCGGGGCCCGGGGCCCTCGCGGCGGAGCAGGTCCAGCCGGGACAGCGCCTCGTCCAGTCCGGGGATGTGACCGGCCGGCACCCACCACAGCACCATGTAGGGCACGGTCATCGGGTGGAACCACGCCCGCCGGCGGCGCATGAAGTCCAAGTGCGGCCCGCTGCGGTAGACGAACTCGCGCAGCGACTCCAGGTCCTCCCACACCGACATGTTGACCATGATGTCCGGACCGCACGGGCGCAGCGCGGTGGCACCGGGACCGTCGCCGTCCTGTAGCCGCCAGACGAACCCGGGCGCGGCGTCCGCCAGGGCGTTGACCGGGACGATGCCGGCCATGAAGCCGGCCATCTCCGGGGAGTCCGTGCCGCCGCGCGCGGTGCCGATGTTGAGCTGAGCGAGGTGGTATCCCGTCACCCGCCCATCACAACACCGCGCGCCAAAATATGTCAAGACTTATTATTTTTAGAGGCCGCCAGGGCGACGCAGCATCCGCCGGGGCGCGGGTCGAGCCGGGCCGACAGCCCCGGCACCGCGGCCCCTTCCAGCAGCCCTTCGAGCAGAGCCAGGTTCATGCCGCAGATCAGCGGCGGGTGGTTGCCGGCCAGCAGATGGAACGGGCAGTTGCGCAGCCGGACGTCGCCGCCGTCGCGGTAGGGCTGGTAGCCCTGCGCGGTCAAGGCGCTAGTGACCAGGTCGTCATCGGGCAGTTCGGGCGCCTGGCGGCGCGCGGCCCGGCCGGCCGCGGCGCCGCGGCTGCGGGCCGAGCGCTGCAGCTCCGGTTCCGCGCCGGTCAGGTCGACGACCTCGGCGAGCAGTTCCGCGGCCGTGCGGTAGTCCCGCGGCGGCACGCTGACCTGGTGCTCGGCCGCCGTGCGCCGGTACAGCTTGGCCGGGCGCCCGGCCCCAGGCCCGGACCGGCCCGCCGGCCTGGCGAAGGTGACCTCCACCAGTCCCGCCTCGGCCAGCCGGTCGAGGTGGAACGCGGCCAGCGTGCGGCCGACCCCGGCGGCCTGCGCGGCCTCACTCCGGCTCACCGCGCCGCCCTGGGCCGAGACATAGTCGTAGAGGCGGCGGCGCACCGGGTCATCCAGCACCGCGATGACGCTGATCTCGGTCACGGTTAGATTCTAAAACCAACTATCCCTTACCACGCCACGCGTTCACACCGAACTCACCCGGGATCCGCACGGCGCCGTGAGTTCCGCTGCCGATGCTTGTGGCCAGCGGGGACCGCCCGGTCCCGGGCCGGGCGCCGGGGCACCATCAAGAGTTCGGCTGCTTTTCAGCTTGCTCTGATGGTGCCTCCAGGTTCGGGCCAGTTCCTATGAATGAGCACAGCCAGCACTCCTAGCCGATGAGGTAGGCGCAGGTGGAGAAGCAGGAGCATCCCGCGAGCCCGGACATGCCGGCCGGCGGCGAGACCCCGGCGGTCGGCGACACCCCCGCGAGCGGCGACACCCCGGCGGTCGGCGACACCCTGGCCAGCGGGGAGACCCCGGCCAGCGGCGAGACCGCCCCGGTCGGCGGGCCGGCCGCGGGGCCGCCGGGCCGGGATCGCCGTGCTGACGGGGTCAGGGAGGCCATCACCAGCCGGGGAGCCGGCTGGGCCGTCGCGGCCGCCATGGCCGGTGCCGTCGTCGGCCTGTCCGTGTCCATGGCCTCGTCATCCGCCCCGACGGTCGTGGTGCGGCCGGAAGGCGCGGCCGGCCTGCGGGGCGTGCCCGCGGGCATGGCGCGGGCCGCCGTTCCCGGCGGGGCCGGGCGGGCGCAGGCGCCGGCCAGGCTGCGGGTCCAAGCGCCGGCCTGGCCGCCGGCACAGGCTCCGGCCCGGCCGCAGGCGCGGGCCCGGCTGCGGGTCCAGGCCCCGGCGCGGCTGCGCGTCCAGGTCCCGGCGCGGCTGCGCGTCCAGGTCCCGGCGCGGCTGCGCGTCCAGGTCCCGGCGGGCCTTCCGTTGCAGACTCACGCGCGGCTGCGGCTCCAGGTCCCGGCGGGGCAGTCGCCGCAGGTCCCGTTCCGGCTGCAGGCGCGGGCCCGGCTGCGGGTCCAGGCCCCGGCGCGGCTGCGCGTCCAGGTCCCGGCGGGGCAGTCGCCGCAGGCTCCGGTCCGGCTGCGGCTGCAGGCCCCGGTGACCGTGCCCGCCCGGGCGCTGATTCCGGTGCCGCAACTCCCGGGGGTGCCCGGCAGGCAGGCCCCGGCGACCGTGCTAGCCCCGCGGGCGCTGCGCGTCCAGGCGCTGCGCGTCCAGGCGCGGGTGCGGCTGCGGATCCTGCCGAGCGCCCGGATCCAGGCTCTGCCCGCCCCGCCGCGGGTGGTGGGCCCCGGCCCGCGCCCGGCGGAGGTTCCCCCGGCGGCGACGCCGGCCCGGCTGCGCATCGCGTTCCAGCGCGGGGTGCCGGTCCCGGCGCGCCTGCTGCTGCCGGCGAGCCTGCCCGGGCAGGCACGGCTGCGGGTCCAGATCCCCGCGCGGGCACGGGTCACCCCGGTGCTGCCGGTCCCGCCGAACTGGTAGCCGGCCCCGGCCGCCCCGCGCGCCCGCGCCTCGGGGGTCAGCCCTCCTCCCGCGCCTCGGGGTCAGCCCTCGTCCCGCGCCGAACGCGGCAGCACGAAACCCGCCAGCGCCGCGCACATCACGCACAGGATCACCACGATGCCCAGGGCCGCTTGCAGGCCGGTCAACTGTGCCACCCCGCCAATGAGCGCCGGGCCCGCCAGCACCCCGAGGTAACCGGACGAGGTGACCAGGGCCAGGTTCGGCCCCGGGCGCCCGGTGGCGGCCGCGGCGGAGAACACCAGCGGCACCACGACCGACAGGCCCGCGCCGAGCAGGGCGAACCCGGCCAGCGCCGACCACACCTGCCCCACCAGCAGCGCCACCGCGAAACCCGCGCCGGCCGCCCCCGCCGACAGCCGGACCAGCCGGGCCGGGCCGGCCAGGTCGGCCAGCCGGTCGCCGACCAGCCTGCCGGCGGTCATGGTCAAGGAGAACACCGTATACCCGGCCGCCGCCAGCCCGACCGAGGCGCCGAGCGAGAAGTGCAGGTAGACCGCGCTCCAGTCGCTGGCCGCGCCCTCGGCCAGGAAGCTGCCGAACGCCATCGCCGCCAGGCAGACCAGCACCCAGGACCACTGCGGCCAACGCCGCACCTTCGGCCGCGGCGCGGACGGCCCGGCCACGGAATGCGCCGGCTGGGCCGCCGAGAAGAGCTGGGCGCTGACCCCGCCGGCCAGCAGCACCACCACCCCGGCGGCGGCGAAGTCGGCCCGCGCCGTGACGCCGCTGGCGGCGGCGATGCCGCCAAGCCCGGCCCCGACCAGCCCGCCCACGCTGTAGGCGGCGTGGAAACCCGACATGGTGCGGCGGCCGAGGCGGTCCTGGACCGCGGCGCCCTCGATGTTCACGCCCACGTCGACCACCCCGAGCCCGGCACCCCAGCCGGCCAGCACGGCGAACAACTGCCACGGCGACGAGACCACCGTGGTCAGCGGCAGCATCCCGGCCAGGAACAGCAGCCCGCACTGCACCACCCGGCGCGGTGGCACGGTGGCCAGGATGGCACCGGCCACCGGCATGGCCAGCACCGAGCCGAGCGCGGGCCCGAGCAGGGTCAGCCCGAGCACCCCGGGCGACAGGTTCAGCGCCGCCTTGATCGCCGGGATCCGGGCCGCCCAGGTACCCGAGGACAGCCCGAGCACGCCGAAAACAATGGTTACCGGCGCCCGCGCCGCCAGGCTGGCCCAGCGGTCAGCCATGCCCGGGCGCCAGAGCGCGGCCCAGCAACAAGCCGGCGGCCGCCTGGACGACCGCCACCAGCAGCGTCACCACGATCGCCGCGCCCGCGGGGCAAGCCAGCAGCCAGGCACCGGCCGGCCCGCGGCGGCGCGGCGTGAACGAGGGACGGCGCGCGGCGGGCTGCGGGGTGCCCAGGACCGGCCGGGCGCCGAGCCGGCCGAGCCGGTAGGAGCGGCGCTTGCCCAGCTTGCGCGGGTCAGCCACGCCGCCTCACCCGGGCCGCCGACGCCGAGACGGTGAGCCGGCCCGGCCGCTGCAGCGCCACCCGGGCCTCCTGTCCCCCGGGCTCCTACCAGAGCGGGGAATGCCGGTCCTTCCACGGGCGGGCGGTTTCCAGCTGGGCAGACAGCGAGATCAGCAGGCCCTCGCCGCCCATCGGCCCGGCCAGCATGACGCCGATCGGCAGCCCGCCGCCGGTCCAGTACAGGGGCAGGTTCACCGCCGGCTGCCCGGTGACGTTGTACATGGCCGTGAACGGGGTGAACCGCTTCTGCCGTTCGAAGTTCTCCGCCGGGCTGACCTCGTCGAACCAGCCCACCGGGGCCGGTGGCAGCGCCAGCGTGGGCGTGAGCACCACGTCGTAGTCGTTCAGAATCTTCCAGGCGCCGCGCACCACGAACTGCAGGTAGGCCTGCGCGAGGATGAGGTCGGGGGCGCGCAGCTCCTTGCCGCGGTCTCGCAGGTAACGGGTGAGCGGCAGGAGCCGGTCCTCGCGGCCGGGGTCCACCGGTGCCAGCGTGGCCATCGCGTGCCAGAGCGTCTCGAACGCGGGGACGACCTCCACGGTGAACGGCGGCTGCATGTCGATGACCTCGTGCCCGAGGCTCGCCAGCAGCGCGCTGGCGTCCTCGTACGCGGCCACGCAGTCGGGGTGGACCTCGGCGCCGTCAACCGCGTTGACCTTGGTGCGCCCGATCCGCAGCCGCCCCGGCTCCCGGCTCGCGTGACCCAGGAAGGTCTCGCCGTCCGGCAGCGGCGGCACCGTGTACATGTCGCCGTCCTGGTTGCCGGTCATCACGTCGAGCAGCAGCGCCGCGTCGGCCACCGTGCGGGCGAGTGGCCCGTCGACGCCCAGCCCGAACAGGTCGGGCACCAGCGGCGCCGAGGAGATCCGGCCCCGTGTGGGCTTGATCCCGAACAGCCCGCACACGCTGGACGGGATGCGGATCGACCCGCCGCCGTCGCTGCCCTGGGCGGCGGGGGCGAGCCCGGCCGCGACG
>Ga0126377_10002747_pt1 | contig 12255 bp, 12 predicted proteins | sample PanSoiMetPlot_22_FD_92647 | JGI IMG/M metagenome (GOLD analysis project Ga0126377, IMG submission 92647) | Tropical forest soil microbial communities from Panama - MetaG Plot_22 | ecosystem: Environmental > Terrestrial > Soil > Tropical forest > Bulk soil | place: Panama | collected 2016-02-17
GGCCGGCGGCACGATGTCCTTGATCTCGATGCGGTTGACCTTCACGCCCCAGGGCGAGACCGCGGCGTCGACAACGCGCAGCAGCCGTTCGTTGATCTCGTCGCGATGCGAGAGCACCTGGTCGAGATCCATGCCGCCCATGACGGAGCGGATGTTGGTCATGGTGAGGGTGACGATCGCCAGATGCAGGTTGGCGACTTCGTAACTGGCTTTAGCGGCGTCGAAGACTTGGAAGAAGGCGACGCCGTCGACGGTGACGATGGCGTTGTCCTTGGTGATGATCTCCTGCGACGGAATATCGATCACCTGCTCCATCATGTTCATCTTTTTGCCGATACGGTCGAAGAACGGCACGATGATATTGAGGCCCGGATGGAGCGTGCGCGTGTAGCGGCCAAAGCGCTCGACGGTCCAGTTGTAGCCCTGCGACACGGTCTTGACGCCGGCGAACAGGGTCAGGATGGCGAGAACGACGACGACTATCGCAAAGACGTTGAAACCCATGGCAAGCCCCCTCCACGAGGCTCGGCGGACATGTGGGCGGTGCGCGAGGCTCGCGCAAGCCATTGAAATCATACCGTTTCCGGTAGAATCCCACGTGTATTAGTCGCGCCTCGAGGCGCGCCGGTTCAGCGCTCCTAACCTCATGTCATGGCAGGGTAAAAACCAGCACCTCGTTGGTCACGCCGGCCGAGCCGGGCCGCAATGAGCCGGCCACAACATAGAGTTCTCCATTGACGGCCGCGGCCCCGGTGCCATGGCGACCTGCCGGCATCGGCGTGAGTACGCGCCAGCTTTTGGTCTTGGGATCGTAAGCTTCGTTCTGCGAGAACGTGCTCGGCGGCAGCTCGCCGCCGAGCACGACGACCAGATCCTTGTAGAGCGCGGCGGCAAGCCCGCTGCGCGCGGTCGGCATCGCGGGCGCTGTGCTCCAAGTGTTGCTCCCCGGATCATAGACGTTGTGCAGGTCGGTCTTGTCGGTTGGCGGCCCGAAGCGTCCGCCGATCACATGAATCCGACCTTCGGTCGCCACCACAGCGGCGTGATCGCGCGCCTTCGGTAGGGGTGCGAGCTCCTTCCAGCTGTTGGTCGCCGGATCGTAGGCCTCGTGCGTTGCCACCGTCTGACCGTCGGCATTGCGTCCGCCGATGGCGTGCACTCTGCCGCCGATCACCGCGACGCCGACCGAGGCGCGGCCCGCTTTCATTCCCAGCAGGATGCGCCAGGTGTCACTTGCCGGATCATATTCGTACACCGCGTTCTGTGCGTCGCGGTGCACCGCGCCTACAAAGCCGCCGATGACGTAGATCCTGCCGTTGGCCACCGCAGCGCCGATGTGATCGAGCCCCCTTGGCAGCATCGCGCGCGCGGACCACTTGTCGGTCTCCGGGTCGTAGACTTCGTGATAGGGCCCGGCCACGCCCAGCACGCTGCCGCCGAGCACATGGATCTTGTTGCCGACGCCGACCACCGCGACCTCGTTGACCGCGGCCGGATACGGCGCCCTGATCGACCAACTGCCTTGCGATCCGCCCTGCGCCCAAGCCAATGACGACGTTGGAGATGACGTCGGCGACGCCAACACGAACGCCGCGCAGGTCGCCACGACCGGCAACCACCATCGATGGCGCATCGCGTCCTCCCCATTGGCGGTTGCGGGCAGGCTTCGCGTTGCGTGCCTGCCTCGCTTCGTTTGCCGTTACGGCATCGTGAACACGATCGTCTGATCGGTGACCTGTCCGGAACCAGGCTTCAGCGAGCCGCCCGCGAGATAGACACTGTCGCCGAGCACCGTCGCCTGGGTCGCGTGCCGGCCGCCCGGCATGGGCGCGAGCGTACGCCAGGCATTGGCCTTCGGATCAAACGCTTCATTTTCCGGGTTGGTGGCGTTGGGCGGCATCTCGCCGCCGAGCACCATGAACAGGCCTTTATAGACTGCGCCCGCAAGGCCGCTGCGCGGCGTCGGCATCGGCGGTCCGGAGGTCCAGGTGTTGCTCTTCGAATCGTAGATATCGAGCATGCCGGTGCGATCGGTCGAGGGACCGAAGCGGCCGCCCGCGAAGTAGATCTTGCCGTCCATCACGCCCGCGGCAGCGTGGTCGCGCGCCTTCGGCAGCGGCGCGAGTTCCTTCCAACTGTTGGTCGCCGGATCGTAGACTTCGTGCGTCGCGACCGTGACGTTGTTGTCGGGCGAGCGCCCGCCGATGGCGTGAATTTTGCCATCGAGCGCAACCACGCCAACGGACGCGCGGCCCGCCTTCATCGGCGCCAGGATGCGCCAGGTGTCGCTCACGGGATCGTACTCGAAGGCGGTGTTCTGACCGTCGCGATGCACGCCGCCGCCGACGAAGCCGCCAATCAGATAGATCTTTCCATTCAGCTCAGCCGAGCCGATGTGGTCGAGCGAGCGCGGCACTGGCGCGCGCACACGCCAGCTGTCGTTGGCCGGGTCGTACTGCACATGATAGGGCCCGGTGAAGCCAAGCACGCTGCCACCCATGACGTGGAGCTTGCCGGCAACGGCGGCGACCGCGACCTCGTTGAGCCGCGCCGGCACCGGCGCCTTCATGGTCCAACTTCCTTGTGGCGTGCCTTGTGGCGTGCCTTGCGCCTGCGCTGCGGACGCCCATGTGCCGACCGCCGCGCAGACACAGGCAAGCGTCACCACTCTTCGGGCTCGATCACTCATCGTCTCACTCCCCTTGGTTCCGTATTCAGGGCGGTCGCGGTTTGATGCAATCCGCCGCAAACCATTTTGCCGAAAGCTTGTCTTGCGATCCGCTGTTGGCACGGCGCTCAGCCCGGCCGAGCCATCCGCTCAACCTCCAGCTTCACACCCAGCCTTTCAACTCGCGCAACGCGACATGCCGGATTACCAGCATGCCCGGATCGCTATCGTTAAGACAAGGGATCGTCACAAAATTCTCGCCGCCATAGCGCTTGAACACATTGGCGTTGTCGACCGCGATCTCCTCCAGGGTCTCGAGGCAGTCGGCCGCAAAACCGGGCGTGATCACGGCGAGCTTCTTGACGCCACGTTTGGCGAGCGCCTTGACGCTGTCGATGGTTGCGGGCTCGAGCCATCGGGCCCGGCCAAAGCGCGACTGGAAGGTGAGCATCAGTTTCTGCTCGTCCATCCCGAGCTTCTGCCGCAACAACCGCGTCGTCATCACGCATTGATCGAAATACGGATCACCTTTGTCGACATAGGCCTGCGGCATGCCATGGAAGGAAGCGATGATCATATCGGGCTCGAATGAGAGCCGTGTAAGCTCGGCGCGCAGCGCATTGGCGAGCGCGTCGATATAGATCGAGTCATCGTAATAGGGCGCGGCGATCCGCAAGGTCGGCTGCCGGCGCAGATCGGTGAGCACGCGAAACACCTCGTCGCACACCGTCGCGCTCGTGGCCGCGGAATATTGCGGGTAAAGCGGAATCACCAACAGCCGCTCACAGCCCTGGTTGCACAGCTCCGTGACCCGCGACGCAATCGATGGATTGCCGTAGCGCATCGCCCAGTCGACCATGATGTTGTTGCCGAACAGATTGAGCGTGTTGGCAAGCTTCTGCGCCTGCGAGCGCGTGAACGTTTTCAACGGCGACTCGTCGAGCTCGGTGTTCCATATCTTCTGGTAGTCGCGCGCCTTGCTGCGCGGCCGGAAGCGCAGGATGATGCCGTTGAGGACGATCTTCCAGATCAGGCCCTGCTTCTCGATGACACGCGTATCGGCCAGGAATTCCTTGAGATAGCGCCGCACCCCCGCCGCGTCAGCGCTGTCGGGCGTGCCAAGATTGACCAGGAGCACGCCAACCTTGACGACCGACGCCTTCACGCGCTCTGACGCCGGCGTCGGCTTCGGCACCTCGACGGTGGCAGCTGGCATGGACGGCGCCGATGCAGCCGGCCGGGCGCGCGGCACGATCGTGTCAGGCGGGCTTGGGTCGCTCATTTGGCTCATTTACCCTGTCGTTCCACGGCGCTACTCGCTCATGGCCGCTATGGGCTTTATCGCACGAGGGATGCTCAAACGTAACCATGCCGGCAATCATACGCGAGGCCGAAGCCGGTTGCATGCGCTGATCGTGGACCTTCGGCCCAACCGCCAGACCCCGACACCGGCCAACTAAGGGGTTAATGACCATGACGTTTGATTAAGAAGTCATGGTCCAATAATGCTGTGCCCCCGCAAAACCAAGACATCATCATGGCCCTGACCCGCCGTCTGTTCGCCGCTGCCGCACTCACGCTTCTCCTCGTCACCACTGCCTCAGCCGAGTCCTTGCGCGTGACCTTCCTCCTGGTCAACGACATCTATTTGATGGGCGACCAGGTGATGCCTGATGGCAAATACCGCGGCGGCTTCGCCCGGCTCGCCGCCGTGGTCAAGGCCGAACGCGACAAAGCACGTGCAACCGGCGGCCACGTGATTCTGGCGCATGGTGGCGACACCCTATCACCCTCACTGATGTCGGGCATCGACAAGGGCGCCCACATCATCGCGCTTACCAACATGGTGCGGCCCGACATCTTCGCGCCCGGCAACCACGAATTCGACTTCGGCAAGTCGATCTTTCTCCAGCGCATGGCGGAAGCGAGGTTCCCGCTCTATGCCGCCAACCTGCGCGGACCGGACGGCGCGCTGCTCCCGAGCTTCAAGGATCGCGCGATCGTGGCGCTCGATGGCGTGCGCATCGGATTGACCGGTGCCAGCTATGATGACAGCCCGCGTGTGTCGAGCCCGCAAGACCTGCGTTTTTCCTCCACGGTCGAGACAATCAAGGAGCAGGCCGAAACACTGCGGCGCGAGGGCGCCGACATGGTGGTCGCAGTCATGCACGCTGATCGCCGGCAGACCTACGACATCATGGCGACGCGCACGGTCGATCTCCTCCTCACAGGGCACACCCACGACCTGTTCATCAACTACGATGGCCGCACCGCAGCGGTCGAATCGACCTACGATGCGCTGTTCGTCACCGCGATCGACGTCACCATTGAGGTGAAGGTCGCCGATGGCCGCCGGGTCAGCGCCTGGTGGCCGCAGTTCCGCGTGATCGACACCGCTGACGTGACGCCCGACCCTGAGCTTGCGGCCGCGGTCGCGGTCTACGAACGCGAGCTGAACCGCGATATGGACGTGCCGCTGGGCACAACCGCGCTCGCGCTCGACAGCCGCACCGCGACCGTGCGCACACGCGAGGCCGCGATCGGCAATATCGTGGCGGACGCCATGCGGGTGGCCGGACGTGCCGACGTCGCGATCATGAACGGCGGCGGCATCCGCGGCGGCAAGCTCTACGCAGCCAACGCGTCGATCAGCCGCCGCGACGTGCTGGCCGAGCTGCCGTTCGGCAACCGCGTGGTGACGATCGACATCAGCGGGCGCGCGCTCAAAGCCGCGATCGAGAACGGGCTCTCGCAGCTTCCCAATGCGTCCGGCCGCTACCCGCAGGTCTCAGGGCTTGTGGTCGAGGCTGATCTCAAACGGCCACCCGGCAGCCGCATCACCGCGATCAAGATTGGCAATGCAGCGCTCGACGAAGGGCGCAGCTATCGCCTGGCCACCAACGACTTCCTCGCGCGCGGCGGCGACGGCTATGCGATGTTCGCGGACACAGCGCCTGCAGGCACCGACACTGACGCGCCAACGGTCGCTGGCGAAATGATCGAATACATCAAAAGGATCGGCACATTGCGCACTGGCGTCGAGGGCCGAATCGTCGTGAAGTGACGCGACGGCACCTACGGGCGCACCGATCGGTCATAAGGGTTGGTTTCGTTTTGCCAACCAGACTCTCCGTTCGTCCCTGCGGAAGCGCGACCCAGGGGCCAGGCATTCTCACATCGCAAAATTTGGGTCCCCGCTTCCGCAGGGACGAACGGAAAGTGCAGCATGGCATCGGTCCTGTTCACCCTGTCAAAACCGCCGCCACAGTCTCCGACCCTGTTCTGACTGGCTCGGCACGTTGGTTTCGTTTTGCCAAATGTTCGTCCCCGCGCAAGCGGGGACCCAGGGGCCAGGCACTCAGGTCTTTCAAAGGCTTGGTCCCCCGCTTGGCGGGATACGGAGCGTGTTGCACGTCACTTTTTCTCGCTCATATCAAATCTTGCGATGGATCAAATTAATCTTCATTTATGGTGAAATTCACAATCAAGCAAGATATTGAACCTCACGAGATCGTGATCTCGAAGGCGACTTTCTAATATCCATGATACAAACATCGAATAATTGGGATTTTTCAACGGAGTTCTTGTCGGTAATTGGATGAGGAAGCGACATCGTCATTGCCGCAATGCGGATTGACGGGCAGGGAGCGCTGGCATCGCCGCAAATTCGACGAGCCGCGCCCCTAGCATCTTACTGGCAGACAATGCCGCGACCAGCCACGATGGCAAACGGACCGCTCCGGTACTGGCACCACTTTACTGGCATCACTTCAAGAGTCGGACAACGAGCGGGACGTTGGTACGGACATTAGCAGGGGGACGCGCCATGGGGGCGATCGGCCACGCATTGGCACTTGTCATCGCGATCGTGATCTCGCCGCCGGCGAGCGCGCAGGTCCAAAACCTGGATCAGGACAAAAACGGTCCCAAACTGTTCGCCGCCACTTGCGCGGATTGCCATCGCAGCGCGCGTGGGCTCGCCAAGGGCCGATTCAGCTTCACGCTGTGGTACTACCTGCAACAGCACTACACTTCGAGCTCGGCAACCGCGCGAACACTCGCGGCCTATCTGCAGTCGGTCGACACGCCGCCGCGCAGCAAGGCCGGCAAGTCGCAGCCCCAGCCAACCAAGAGCGCAGCAACGAGTGGGTCGGCGGTGCGCCCACCCGCAGCAGTGCCGGCTCGCTAGCCTAGAATTGTCGGAAGAGGCGGCCATTGGAGGTCATCCGAACGGATGGCGCCGCAGCAACACGAGAATGATACGTGGAAAGGCGTCGGGGTGTTCCTGGGCCACGCGCACAAGCGCGCCCGCCCGCATGTGAGAACGAGCGAGACCGTCGTCATGAACCCCCTCAAGCTGCTCTGGTCGTTCCACGGACGGATCGGACGCGGCGCCTATGCGGGCGGCCTGCTGCTCAACCTGGCCTGGGCCTGGACTGCGGCCTTCGGGCTGATCTACCTTGGACGGGATGCGATGCTGGAAGCCTATCCGAGCTTGCAGCTTGGCTCAGTTGTCCTTCCGCTGGTCGAGCTTCTCAAAGGAGCAGAAGCTGTCGTCTTCTGGCTCTGCGCCTGGGCAAACTGCGCCCTCATGGCCAGGCGCCTGCACGATCTCGGCAAGAGTAGCTGGATTTGCCTGATCGTATTCATTCCATTGATCAATGTGATTGCAGTGATCTCCTTGCTGATCGCACGGGGCGAGGATTTCGACAATCCGTATGGCCCGAGCCACAAACCGCTGGGCGGTCCTGGCAGCGGAACGCTCGCGCTCAACCGCTGAGATGACGCAACACCCGCGTCGGCGAACCGGCATCCGCCGACAGGAAATCAGCAACGAGGCCACGCTCATGAACCCCTTCCAGCTGCTCTGGTCGTTCGACGGACGCATCGGGCGAACCGCCTATGCGGGCGGATTGCTGCTCAATCTGGTGCTGATGATCATCGCCACTGCCATTGTGGAGGATCTCAATCGGCGGTGGGGACCGATAGCGGCATTTAGCCCGATGCAAGGCCACCTGCCCCCTCTGCTTGCCGTGGTTGTGTTCTTCATCTGGGCGAATATGGCACTGACGGCGAAGCGCTTTCAGGATCTCGGTAGCAGCGGCTGGTTCAGCCTTCTGCTGCTCGTTCCCGGCCTTGGATTCATTGTCTTTATCGTTCTGCTGATCGCGCGCGGTGAAGACAAGGACAATTGCTATGGCCCGGTGCCGTCAACCAGCGACTTGGCGCCAGCGCATCACTTGCCACAACGTCCTTCTCGAACCGGCATCGGCTGATACAAAATTCAGGAACGAGGCTACGCCCATGAACCCCTTCAAGCTGCTCTGGTCGTTCCACCAACGCATCGGGCGGATCGCCTATGCAGGCGGATGGCTTCTCAATGTCGTGCTGTTATTATTCGCCCTGGCTGTTTGGCAGATTGTCACCGAGAGTTGGACGCCACCAGAGCCATTCAATCTGAAAGACGGCAGCCTGCTTGCTCTGCTTCCTGTTGCTGTGCTCTTCTTTTGGGCAAAGTTCGCGCTGGCGGCGAAGCGCCTCCATGACCTTGGTGTCACCGGCTGGTTCAGCCTTCTGATGATCGTGCCCGGCGCTAATTTGATTATGATCATCGTCCTGCTGATCGCACGTGGCGAAGACGCAGACAATCGCTTTGGCCCCGGCAGGCCATCAACCACGGCGCCCGCCCCAGCGCATCACGCCTGAGCCACAGTCACGCTTCCGTCGTCTTGACGTGCCGCAATGCGCTTGATGATGCCGCGGTGTCTATTTCGGGCTTGAGCCCGAGGGTGGACATGCGCTCTCATGTCGTGACTGTAGCGGCTCTGGCGGCGGAGGCGGACGATGCAGCGCGAGTTGACCTACCACGTTCCATTCGAGCGACTTGTCAAGCTCAGCCGGTCGGCGGGCTACAAGATGAATCCACACATCCGCTGGCTGAGGTGGCTGCTGATTGCGGTGGTGATCTCCATCTTTGTCTTTCTGTACGCCTACGGCGACGAAATCCGCGACGTGGCGGAAGACGAGGGCATTCCCTTTGCCACCGAGTTGGCGGCCATCGGCGTGTTCCTGGTCTTCGCTGTGGCCCTGCGGCTGCTGCGCCGATACCAGCAGTTGCTCATGAAGAACCGCTTCAATTTCGATCAGATCGTGCGCCTGAACCAGGACGATGGCGGGGTGCGCCTGAGCACGGACGGCGTCGACTACTACTTAAAGTGGCCGGGGGTAACCCAGATGCTGCTCGAACGCGATGGGGTCGTGCTCTCGCACGCCAACCTGTTCTTTCTGGTGCCCAATACAGCCTTCGCGAGCCCTGAAGAGCGGCTTTCGTTCATCCGCGAGATCTATGGCCACCTGAGCGAAAAGGCCCGTGCGATCAGCGAAAAGCACATCCTGCCAGCACTTGGGCCCGCACGTGGGCCCGCACCTGGCCCCGCAGGAGCATCATAACCGCCTCCTTTCATCCTGTTTTTGTTGCCAAAATAGCACACCCAAGAGAAATCTCGCGCGGGGCCTGTTCATTGCCATGTTCGGGCCCGGGTTCGCCCTTCACTGATCGGTTGTCGGTGGGTGGGTCCATGTCGTTGTTTTTGCAAGGCGGATTCTGGTCCGTGGGGGGTGGCGCAAGCCGCGTGCCATTGCGTGCGGCCACGCCTGCACTGGTGCGTGTCGCCGCCGTCCTTCTCAGCATCGTCACCTGTGCGGCATTCGCCCAGTCACTGGCCCGTGCCGAGACAACAGCGTCCTTTGCGGATCGGTGGTGGCCGGAGTCTGACGAGCCGATCAAACCCATTCGCGTTGCCGTGATTTACTTTTCTGGCCACTACGACTCCACAATGGCAGTACACAGGGAGCCGCCGGTAGGAAGCGTCAAGCAAGCGCTGCAGCGTTCCGGCGACGGGCTGGCGAGCTTCTACATCAGCCCCCAGCAGACCGCGAACGGCGAGCAGTTCAACCCGCGCGCAATGACGGCCGCGCACCGCACGCTGCCGTTCGGCACCAAGGTCCGCGTCACCAATGTGAGGAGCGGCCGCACCGTGACCGTCCGGATCAACGACCGCGGCCCATTCGTGCCTGGGCGCGTCATCGACCTGTCGCAGGCCGCCGCCGAGGAGCTCGGCATCGTGGGACGCGGCATCGCCAAGGTGAAGCTCGACGTCGTGCAGTAAGCACATTGCAGCAAGGTCTGCATCATTCGCCCGACCACGCACTACTAAACTGATACTGAAGAACGGATACTGAAAAAATCGAGCGCTGAAATCGTTGCACTCTTTGGATTGATAATGATCATCTTCCTGCTGGTCGCACGCGGAGGTGACCACGACAATCCGTATGGCCCGTCGCGATCGAGCGGCTTGCCTTCGTCCGCGACGTCGGCAGCCGTTTGAATGAGCTACGGCAACGGCGGCTCCGTTCCGTCCGGCAACTGCATATCGACCGCGATCAACAGTGCGGCCGCGGCGGCGTGGTTGCCCATCAGCACCACCAGATCGACGAGCTTGTGCGGCCCGAACAGCGCCTTGGCTTGCGCAAAACTCTCCGACGTCATCTTGTGATCGCGCCAGAGCTGGCGCGCCAAGGTGATCACCAGCGCATCGGTTTCATCGAGCCCCGCGGTGCTGCCGCGGTGCTTGATAGCGTCGATCGTTTCCTGCGGCACGCCCGCCTTGCGTGCCTCGCTCTCGTGCAGCAGCCATTGGAACTGGCTGTCGAACTCACGCTCGGTTGCGAGCAGCGCGACTTCCCGCACGCGCGCTGGGATATCCGCACCCGTGCGCAGATAGTCGATGATCGCGCGCAGGTGCGCCTGGGCGCCGCGGCTGTAGAGGCTGACGCCAGCGGGACCGCGCAGCCCCGCGACATTGCCGCCACGCGCGGCGCGGTCGTAAGTGGCCTGGCCAGCCTCGTCGAGCTCCTCGCGCTTGAGCAGGGGCAAACGAAAGCCCGAATGCGGGTCGATGTCGGAAGGCATGACGGGGTCCTGGTGGGCCGCTCGTTGGATGAGCTTGCAGGATGGGTTGAACGAAAGCGAAACCCATCGAGCCAGTCAACACGGAGAGAGAGGTGATGGGTTTGGCTGCGCTCAACCCATCCTACATCTCATCGACCTTCCGCACCGACACGGAGCCGACCAGGCGCTCGACGTCGTCGCGCCTGGAGAGCTCGGTCCCGTGCGCCAACAGCGCCGCCGACCCGGCCGCAACCGCGTAGCGGAATGCATCCTCGAGATCGCGGCCAGCGGCAAGCCGCGCCACCATGGCGCCCAGGAAGCTGTCACCGGCGCCCACTGTGCTCACCGGTTCGATCGGAAGCGGATCAGCGCGCACCGCGAGGTCGCGCGTCACCACCAGCTCCTTGAGATGCTGCCCGATCCGCCCACCGACGGTGAATACCGCGAGCACATCGGCGCCGAAACGCGTCACGACGCGCGCCACGTTGATCCCGCCGCCGCCGGGATCGCGGCGCGGCGCCGCACAACGCAGTTTGTGCGCCGGCTGCACTATGGCAACCGATGTTGAAATGTCGACCGCGGGATTGATGGTGAAGGTGACGATGATTGGCATGGGTTAGTTGATGATCGCGCCGTCAACGAATTCCCTGAGAGCAAGTTCCCTTGAGGCGCAGTGACTACCCGTTCGTCCCCGCGGAAGCGGGGACCCAGACTTGGAGACATTTGAGTGCATAGCGCGTCGAAGACGCGCGTGAACGCGCTTGCCCCCTGGGTCCCCGCTTTCGCGGGGACGAACGGAGCGTGTGGGCACGTTTGGACCACAATGACTTTATGATGCAGCCTTACTCCGCTGCCTTGAGCAGCGTCGGCACACCGGAGCGGAACTGCGCCAGCAGCGCCACCTCCTCGGCCTTGGCGACCTGCAGCGAGCGCGCCTTGATGTGGCCGAAGCCGCGGATCTTCTCCGGGATCGCCGCCAGACTGACAGCGAGATGATGGTTCTCCGGCGTGAGCCGCTCCACGATCTCGGCGAGCAGCGCCTCGTAGTCGGCGATCAGCGCGCGCTCGGTGCGGCGCTCCTGGGTATAGCCGAACAGATCGAACGCCGTGCCACGCAGGCCCTTGAGCTTCGCCAGCAGACGGAACACGCTCATCATCCAGGGCCCGAACGATATCTTCTCCGGCGCGCCCGTGCGCCCGTCCTTGCGCGCGATCAGCGGCGGCGCGAGGTGGAACTCGAAGCGCAGGTCATCGCCCGCAAATGTCGTGCGCACCTGACGGGCGAAATCCTCACCCGCATAGAGACGCGCGACCTCGTACTCGTCCTTGTAGGCCATGAGCTTGAACAGATAGCGCGCGACCGCCTCCGCCAGGCCCTGCTTGCCGGGAGCGCGTGCGGCCTCCGCCGCCCTCACCTTCTGGACCAGCGTGCGATAGCGCGCCGCGTAGGCGGCGTTCTGATAATCGGTGAGAAAGGAAACACGGCGCGCGATGATCTCGTCGAGTGACTGCGAGAGGCGGCGGACGTCGTCAACTTCCTTGGGCGCGGCAAGCTTCTCGACCGCTGCACGATCTATGACGGCATAACGGCCGAACCGGAACGCCATCTTGTTCATCTCGACCGCTTCGCCGTTGA
>Ga0126377_10002749_pt1 | contig 12253 bp, 14 predicted proteins | sample PanSoiMetPlot_22_FD_92647 | JGI IMG/M metagenome (GOLD analysis project Ga0126377, IMG submission 92647) | Tropical forest soil microbial communities from Panama - MetaG Plot_22 | ecosystem: Environmental > Terrestrial > Soil > Tropical forest > Bulk soil | place: Panama | collected 2016-02-17
GCGTCATAGCTGCGGAAGTCGCGCAGGCGCAGGCGCGTCACCACCACCGCGGCGCCTCACACGTTCAGCCGGATGGGCATGATCAGGTACAGGAAGCCACTGCCGTCCGCGGACTCGATCAGGCCGGGCCGCAGCGGGCTGATGAGCTTGACGACGACATCGTCGGAGCCCGCGCTCTCCAGGCCGGCGATGAGGAAGTCCGGGTTGAAGCCGATCTCGAATGGTTCGCCCGCGAACGGCACGGGCAGGGGCTCGCTCGCCTCGCCCACGTCCGGCGTCTGCGCCGACACCTGCAACTCGCCCTCGCTGAACGACAACCGCAGCGGCGCGTTCTTCTGCGCCATGAGGCTGATGCGACGGACGACCTCGAGCAACTCGTCGCGGTTGATCGTCAACTCGTGCTCGTAGGCCTCCGGCAGCAGTTGACGGTAGTTCGGGAACTGACCGTCGATGAGGCGCGAGGACAGCGCCAGGCCGTCGACCTCGAAGACGACCTGATTTGCGCGCACGCCGATCCGGATCGCGTCGATGTCCTCACGGACGAGGCGGCCGAGCTCCTCCAGCGCGCGGGCAGGCACGTTCGCCTCGAACCCTTCCGGCAGCGAGCTCTCGAGGCGCGTCTCCTTCACGCTCAGGCGATAGGAGTCGGTCGCGACCATCCGCAGGTCCTCGCCACCGGCGGAGACGAGGATGCCCGTGAGGATGGGGCGCGTCTCGTCGCGTGATGCCGACCGCGCGACGCGCGAGATCGTCTCGGTGAACGCCGGCGCCGGCATCGTCACGATCTGGTCTCCGCCGGGCTCGGGCAGCGGCGGAAAGTCCTCGGCGCGTAGCGTGCGGATATGGAAGCGCGCCGGGCCGGCGACGACCTCGACGTCCTGCTCGGTCGGGCGCAGCTCCAGCGACACGTCGCCGGACGGCAGCTGACGGACGACGTCCAGGAGCAGGCGGGCCGGCAGCACCACGGTGCCGGGACGCTCGACCGCCGCCTGGAGCGGAACGCGAAGGGCGACCTCCATGTCGGTGGCCCTCAGCTGCACGCCCGACTCCTCGGCCGCGATCTGAACGCCGGAGAGCGCCTGGACTGCACTGCGGGTCGACGCGACGCGCGACACGACCTGGAGCTGCGCGAGGAGCTCCTGCGACGACGTCGACAACTTCACGATGGCCACCTCTGGATGAGATTCGAAGTCATAGGGGTTGTGGAGATGTGCACAGGTGGAGAAAGGGCCGCACGGTGCGTGCGGGACGTGCACATCCGCTTGTGGGGAAGCGTGCGGAGTCTGTCAGTCATGCCGGAGAGAACCCTCGCCCGTGGTGCTCGCGTTGAGGCGTTCCGTCAGGCGCCGAACGAAGTCGGAGGCCTCGGGGTCGCCGGCGAGACGCTCGGCTGCGCGGCGACAGGCGTGCATCACCGTCGTGTGGTTGCGCCCACCGAAGCTGCGGCCGATTGCCGGGAGGGTCTCGGAGGTGTGCTCGCGCGCGAGGTACATGGCGACCTGACGCGGCCATGCGAGGCGCGCGGCACGGCTGCCGGAGAGGAGTTCGTCGCGGGTGATCCCGAAGGCGTCGGCGGTGAGGTCCTGGATGACGTCGACCGTGAGGGGACGCCGCGTGGGCGGCCTGGTCTCGGGATAGAGGTCGCGCAGCACCTGGGCCGCGAGCTCGGTTGTCACCCGGCGCCCCGTGAGCGAGGCGAACGCGACGACGCGGATGAGCGCGCCCTCGAGTGCGCGGACATTGTGGGGCGCGCGCTCGGCGAGGAGGTCGAGGACCCCGTCGTCGGCGAGGTCGACGCCGTCGTGCTGGGCGCGCTTGCGCAGGACCGCGAGGCGGGTCGAGTGGTCGGGCGGGGTGATCGCGGTCACGAGGCCGGCCTCGAAGCGCTCGCGCAGGCGGTCCTCGAGGGCCCCGAGATCGCGCGGTAGGCGATCGGACGTGAGGACGAGTTGGCTTCCCGTCCCGTGGAGGGCGTTGAACGTGTGGAAGAACTCCTCCTCGGTCTTGGCCTTGGACGCGAGGAACTGGATGTCGTCGATGAGGAGGACGTCGATGTGGCGATAGCGGCCCTTGAAGGCGTCCATGTCGCCGCGGTGGAGGGAGGCGAGGAAGTCGTTCGTGAAGGTCTCGACCGTCGTGTAGCGGACGGTCAGGCCGGCGCCATAGGTGAGGACGTAGTTGCCGATCGAGTGCAGGAGGTGGGTCTTGCCGACGCCGGGCGGGCCGTAGACGAAGAGGGGGTTGTAGGCCTGGCCGGGGAGCTCGGCCACGGCGAGCGCCGCCGCGTGGGCGAAGCGGTTCGTGTCGCCGATGACGAACTGCTCGAACGTGAACTTCGGGTTCAGGCCGTCCGGGTCGGTGTGCTCGGGACGCGAGGGGGTGGAGGGGGGGCGCGGCGCCCGCGCGCTGGCGCCGGAGCGCACATCGACCGAGATCTGCGGGCCGAGCACCGCGGCGGCGCCCGCCTGGAGGACGCGCGCGAAGCGTTCGGCGATCCACGCGCGCAGCTCATGCGGCGCCTCGAGCACGAGGACGTCGCCCTCGATCACGACGAGGCGGAGGGGCGCCAACCAGATGTCGTACATCCCGGCGGGCACCGCTTGGCGAAGCTCGTCCTGAACGGCGCTCCAGATGTGGTCGGGGTCGTCGGTCACGGCAGGGGCAGTCGGCTCCTCGGCAGGCAGCGTCCGGCGGTAAATCAGAGAGGAGGCCGCCCTCGGGGCGACCGGCGCGGCGACTATAGCAACGGGTTTCGGGCCCGCGGCGGTGCCTCGGGACGCGTTGGAAACGCACGTCGCAAATCGCGAACAAAACGCGAAACCGGTGTTCGCTCCGCCGGGGTGGGGTGGGCGCGACGGCGCCCGCTGGGGGTGTGGGCGATCGCTCCCGGCCGTGCACAGGCCTGTGCACAGCGTGTGGATGCGGGTGTCGAGCCCGCGGGCGCGCTAGACTGGCGCGCCGGTCACCGACCTCTTGTTTTGCCATGAAGCGCACCTACCAGCCCAAGAAGCGCAAGCGCGCCCGCACCCACGGGTTCCGCGCTCGCATGCGTTCGCGTGCCGGCCGTCTGACGCTCAAGCGGCGCCGGACGAAGGGGCGCAAGCGGCTGACCGTCTGACCGAGGTGGATCGCTTGCCGCGGGTTGGGGGGTCTGGATCCCGGCGCCCCAAGCGCGGGCGCCTCTCGCGCAGCGCGGAGTTCGAGCGAGTCTTCCGCCAGGGTCGGTCGGTCGGCAACCGCTTCCTCGTCCTGTACAGCTTTCCGCGCCCGGCCGCGGGCGACGCCGGCGATGGCACCCGCCTCGGCGTCTCGGTGTCGCGCAAGGTCGGCGGCGCGGTCGATCGCAACCGCGTCAAGCGCCTCCTGCGCGAGGCGTTCGCTGCCTTGGCGGAGCGGTTGCCGGAGGACCAGGACGTCGTGGTCGTAGCCCGGCCTGAGGTGCGCGAGCTCGCCGAGCGGGACGGCCTCGATGGCGTGCGCGGTGCGCTGGCCGAGCTCATCGACAAGACCGCCGCCGGCGTGGAGGGCGCGCAGGGATGATGCGCCGCATCGTCACCGCGCCGATCGTCGTCTATCAGCGCGCGATCTCCCCCGCGCTCCCGCGACGGTGCAAGTACGAGCCCACCTGCTCGGCCTACGCGGTCCAGGCCGTTCGCGAGTTCGGCATACTCCGGGGCCTGGTGCTGGCCGCGTGGCGTCTGCTGCGCTGCAATCCGTTCAGCCACGGCGGCTTTGATCCCGTGGAGGCCCAGCGCCTGTTCCGCCGCCGCGACGAGAGCCGATGACCACCTTGCCGATCGCCAACGTCCTCCAGCCGCTGATCGACGTCTTCGATCACGTCCTCGTCTTCTTCCACGACTCGGTCGGCTTCTCCTGGGGCATGTCGATCATCGCCCTGACCGTCGTGGTCCGCGCGGTGCTCCTGCCGCTGACGCTCAAGCAGTTCAAGTCCATGCAGTCCCTGCAGCGCCTGGCGCCCGAGATCAAGGCGCTGCAGGAGAAGTACAAGGACGACAAGCAGCGCCTGAATCAGGAGATGATGAAGTTCTACCAGGAGAACAAGGTCAACCCGTTCGGGTCGTGCCTTCCCCTGGTGCTGCAGCTGCCGGTCTTCTTCTCGCTGTTCTACATGCTGCGGAAGGACCTGAAGGTCGACATCTGCCCGGGCATCATCGAGTACGCCGCGCAGCACAACACGACGGTCACTCATGTCACGTGCAACCAGGTCGATCCGGGCAGCGCGAGCTTTCTCTTCATCAACGACCTGACCGCCCGCGCGACCGGCGCCACGCTGGCGATCCTGCTCATCCTCTACGTCGGCTCGCAGCTGTTGTCGAGCGTGCTGATGTCCGTGACGGCCGACCGCAACCAGCGCTTCATCATGATCGCGCTGCCGTTCGTGTTCGTGCCGTTCATCCAGAGCTTCCCGGCGGGCCTGCTCGTCTACTGGATCACGACGAACCTGTGGACGGTCGGCCAGCAGTATGTGATCCGGCGAACAGCCGGGCTACCGGTCCGCGGCGCACCCGTGCCTACGGGGGCAGCCGCTGCTGTCGCGAAAACCGACCGAAAGCAGCAGGAGCCGAAGCCCAAGGATGAGGCGAAGGCAAAGGACCAGGAGAAGGACCAGGAGAAGGCTGCGGCCAAGGCTGACGGCGATGCGGCCGCAGCGCGCGAGCGCCGGACGACGGCGCCGCCGCGACCGCCCCGGCAACGCCGGAAGAAGAAGACCGGGAGGCGGCGCTGATGACCGACGTCGTGGAGACCACGGTCCGCGAGGTGCTCGAGGAGGTCGTCGCGGGATTGGGCCTCAATGGGTCGATCGACGTCACCCGCGATGGCGACGTCGTCACCGGGACGGTGCACGGGCGTGACCTCGGCCTGTTCATCGGTCGGCACGGGCAGACAATCGACGCAGTCCAGCACGTCGCATTCCGGGTCGCGCTCGCGCGCGGCGCCGGCGACGAGGGCGATCTGCGCGTCGTGATCGACGCCGAGGGCTACCGCGCCCGCCGCGCCGAGGCGCTGGAGCGAATCGCCGATCAGGCCGCGGAGGATGCCCGGCGTTATGGGCGTCCTGTCGCGCTCGATGCGATGACGGCGAGCGAACGCAAGATCCTCCACGAGTACCTGCGCGAGCGGGGCGACGTGGAGACGTACAGCGAAGGCGAGGAGCCGGACCGGCATCTCGTCGTAGCGCCGCTCGTCGCGTAGGCGAGGTTTCACGATTTACAGCGACCCGCGCACGAGGCGCGCGGGAATGTGTGCCGACTTTGTGGAGCGAGACCGCTTCGGCCACACGCCGTGCTTCATTGTGCGCATGGAAGACCTCAATGACCTCGAGCGCGGCCTCGTCACCGGCCTGGTCATTGGCGAAGGACACCTCGGCGCCGACCGCGGCCGGGCGCAGGTCGTCGTCAAGATGCACGTCCGTCACGAGCCCCTGCTGCGGTGGGTGGCACAACTCTTCCCGCGCGGTGCGCTCTACGGCCCGTATCGAAGCGACGGTCGAGAATGGATGCAGTGGATGGCGCGCGGCGCCGGCCTCGTCTGCGACCTCTTACCCGCGATCGAGCCGGTGCTCAGGACGGGTGTCGACCCCCACGTCCTTCGTCGCCTGGACCGGATGAAGGCGGGCACGCGCGCGCATATGGCCGGCGTTCGGGCGCGCGATGCGAGCACCGCGTACTACCAAGCGCCCCGGGAGAAGCTCACCGTTGCCGACTGACGTCCGATCTCGATTGGCCGAGTTGGCCGACCGATACCAGCTCCCGGCCCGGGCGCCCGATCAGCTGGAGGGGCTTCTGGAGCTCGTTGCGGATGAGCCGAGCGCGATCACGAGCGTCCGGGATCCCGCGGACGGCGTCGATACGCACGTGGCCGACTCGCTGGTCGCCCTCGACCTGCCGGTTGTGCGCGAGGCGCGACGGGTGGCCGATCTTGGCTCCGGGGGCGGGTTCCCGGGGTTGGTGCTGGCGATCGCGCTTCCAGATGCGCGAATCGCGCTCGTGGAAAGCGTCTCTCGGAAATGCGCGTTCCTCCGCGGCGCCGTCGCCGAGCTCGGAATCGGGAACGCCGACGTGATCCCGGCGCGCGCGGAGGCGTGGCCGGAGGGCCTCGAGGCCCACGATCTCGTGACCGCGAGGGCCCTGGCGTCGTTCCCGGTGCTCGTCGAGTACGCGGCCCCGCTGCTGGAAGTCGGCGGGCATCTCGTGGCGTGGAAGGGGCAGCCGGAGCCGAGCGAGGATGCGGATGGGCGGGCGGCCGCGGCGACGCTCGGCATGAGCGCGCCCGAGAGCGTCGAGGTGAAGCCGTTTGCGCGGACAATCTCGCGGAGGCTGTATGTCAGCTCGAAGGTTATGTCTACTCCCGCCGGCTACCCGCGCCGCCCGGGAATAGCCCGCAAACGACCGCTTCGAGCCTCAGGTTGAAGGTGACTGTTCTTCGGTGCCGAACGAAGAGTCACGGCCTCCGACCGGGACCGCCGCTAGCGTGACAAGCCGCATGGGCACGGTGTACGCCATTGCCAACCAGAAGGGCGGCGTCGGCAAGACGACGACCGCCGTGAACGTCGCCGCGTGCATCGCGGAGGCCGGCTACGCGACGCTTCTGGTCGACGTCGATCCGCAGGCCAACGCGACGGTGGGGCTGGGGGTGCCCAAGGACAACGAGCCGAGCGTCTACGACGTGCTGTCCGGCGAGGCCTCGGCCGCGGACGCTGTGGTGGCCACCGACATCGAGAACCTCTCGCTGCTCCCGTCGCACCCCGACCTCGCCGGCGCAAACGTCGAGCTCCCGCGCCAGGCGGGGTCCGAGCAGCGCCTGCGCGACGCGCTCGCGCCGATCCGCGACCGCTTCGCCTACGTGCTGCTCGACTGCCCGCCCTCGCTTGGCCCTCTGACGGTGAACGCGCTCGTCGCAGCCGACCGCGTGATCGTGCCGGTGCAGACCGAGTACTACGCGCTGGAGGGGCTCGCGGGCCTGCTCGACACGCTCGGCCTGATCCAGCGCGAGCTCAATCCGCGACTCGCGGTGGCGGGAATGCTGCTGACGATGCACGACGGCCGGACGAATCTCGCGCGCGACGTCGAGCGCGAGGTCCGCGAGCACTTCCCACAGCTCGTGTTCGACACCGTGATCCCGCGCAGCGTGCGCGTCGGCGAGGCGCCGAGCTACGGTCGGCCGGTCATCCATCACGACCCACGGTCGAGCGGCGCGGAGGCGTACTTCGAACTCGCCAAGGAGGTGGCCGCGCGTGGCTGAGAAGCGTCGCGGCATGGGCCGCGGGCTGGCGGCCATCCTGTCGGTGTCCGAGGCGCACGAAGGGCAGGGCCCCGAGCTGCGCGAGCTCGCGGTCGAACTGGTGGCGCCGAACCCCGCCCAGCCGCGCAAGCGCTTCGACGAGGACGCTCTGCAGGCGCTCGCCGAGTCGGTCAAGGAGCGCGGTGTGCTCCAGCCCGTGCTCGTGCGCCCGCTGCCCGGCGGCACCTACGAGCTCGTCGCCGGCGAGCGCCGCTGGCGCGCGGCCCGGCTCGCGGGCCTCGAGACCTTGCCCGCGCTCGTCCAGCACCGCGACGACGCGCAGTCGCTCGAGGCCGCGCTCATCGAGAACATGGCTCGCGAGGACCTCAACCCGATCGAGGCTGCCCGCGCGGTCGCGGCGCTGGTCGAGGACCTGGGGCTCACGCGCGAGGACGTCGGCCGGCGGGTCGGCCGAAGCCGCGTCGCGGTGTCGAACCTATTGCGCCTGCTCGACCTCCCCGACGACGCGCTGGCGCTCGTCGAGGACGGCTCGCTGACCGAGGGCCACGGCCGCGCATTGCTGCTGGCCGACGACCACGCCGATCGCCGCCGGCTGGCCCGAGCGGCGGTGGAAGGCGGCTGGTCGGTCCGCGTGCTCGAACAGCGCGCCCGCGAGGCGAACGCTCCCGCGCGCGCCGCGAAGAAGGGCCGCGCAGCGGTGCACCCGGACCAGGAGGCAGCCTGCGCCCGCATCTCCGACGCGCTCGGCGCGGCCCTCGGAACCGACGTCCGAGTGCGGCCACGCGGGACCGGCTACAAGGTCGAGCTCGCCTTCGACGACCCCGACGAGGCCCTCGCGCTGGCGCGTCGCCTGCGCCCGCGAGCGGTGGCCTGAAGCTCGCTATCATCGGCGCCCGCAAGGGCGATTAGCTCAGTCGGTTAGAGCGCTTCTCTGATAAGGAAGAGGTCCCTGGTTCGAGTCCAGGATCGCCCATGCCGATCGGCAGGGATCGCCGGCGGCCTCCTCGGTCGCCTTCAGCATCGCGCCCCGCGCAGGACGCTACGACAGCACGAACGTCGCGACCGCGCCTGCCGGCAACTCGTACGAGAACGGCTGGCCGAACCCGGTGACGTTGAACCGCTGCGGCGTCGTGCCCCAATCGTCGGTGACGACGACGAGCACCAGCGACCCGTCGGGGTTGCGGAAGGCGACGTTCCAGGCCGTCCCGGCGATGGTCGAGTCGATGCGCACGGCGCCGGGCTTGACGAAGCGCGTCACGTGGCCGAGCGCGTAGTAATCGGCCTCGCGGGTCGCGGCGCCGGTCGACGGATCGATGGTGACGACGCCGACGCAGGTGTCGCAGCCGCCGTTGTGCGGACCGCCCGCCGGGTCGAGCGCGAGGTTCCACGTGATGACTGTCTTGGCCCAGTTGCGCACCGCGCCGACCGTGAGGTAGCGCGTGTGCCAGTGCAGCGTGTCGGGGAACGTCGTGGCCGGGTTCCCGGACAGCGTCCCCGAGCACTCGGTGAAGTAGATGTCCTTCGACGGGAACGCGTCGTGCAGCACCGACTGCTGATCGGGATCGCCGGAATAGCAGTGGAATGCGGTGCCCGCCAGGTAGCGCGAGGCGTCGGGGTTCGAGAGCAGCGAGCGCGCGTACTCGGGGTTGGCCGGGTCGTTGGGCGGGCCGACGTCGTTGGGGTGCAGCGACCAGTTGTGGTCGTAGCCGAGGATCTTGGTGTGGAGCCCCGCGCGGCGCAGCGCACGGCCCACCTCGACCGCGAGGAGCGCTTCCTCGTTGTCGCGCAGATCCATGCCCGGATAGCCACTTGGGTTGCGGTTCTGCGGCTCGTTTTGCAGCGTGATCGCGTCGATCGGAACGCCGGCGCGGCGGTACTCCTGGATGAAGCGCACGAAGTAGCGCGCGTAGGCGTCGTAGACGCGCGGATCGTCCTTGAAGCGCCCGCCGACCAGCGAGTCGTTGGTCTTCATCCAGGCAGGCGGGCTCCACGGCGTCGCCATGATCTTGAGGTTCGGGTTGAGCGAGCGGGCCTGGCGCAGCAACGGCAGGATCTCGGCCTTGTCATGCGCGATCGAGAAGTGGCGCAGACGGAAGTCGGTCTGGCCCGCGGAGACGTCATCGTACGTGTAGTGCGGCCCGGCGACGAAGTCCGAGGCGCCCATGGGCTGGCGCAGGTAGCTCAGGCCGATCCCGCGCCGCGGGTCGAAGAGTGAGCGCATGATCGCGTCGCGATCGGGCGAGTGGGCGAGGAGGTGCGCCGAGGAGTCGGTGATCGACGCCCCGAGCCCCTCCATGCGCTGGTAGGAGCGCGATGGGTCGACCGCGATCGTCGGGGACGAGGGATCGGGCGCGGCCAGCGCGCTGGGCGGCTGCTCGGCCAGCAGGCTCGATTTGTCGCCCGTGGTCAGCCACGCTCGGGCGGTGGGACCGTGGGCGGGCGACGATGCGGCGAGCGCCAGGGCGCTGAGGGCGAAAAGCGTGAGACAGACCGAGATCCGGCGCAGACGACCCATGCCCCTCGTATGCCCACAGCCCGCAGATCCATGCGAGCGAAGTCCGTCAGCGACCCCCGCCGCCCTGCCTATACTGAATCGACCACCGCCCCCGACCCAGGGAGCCGTCTGTGCAGGAAATGGTCATCTACGGCGTGAGCTTCGACATGGTCGGCAAACAGCCGATCGTTCTGTTGAAGACCGCCGACAGCAACAAGTTCCTGCCGATCTGGATCGGTCATCCGGAGGCCGCCGCGATCCTCATGAAGCTGCAGGGCGCGACCACCCCGCGCCCGATGACGCACGACCTCCTGGTCGACATGCTCGGCGAGCTCGACGTCCGCTGCACCCAGGTTGCGGTCACCGAGTTGCGCGACAACACGTTCTTCGCCTCGATCACGCTGGCGGTGAACGGTCGCGAGCTCGAGATCGACTCGCGCCCCAGCGACGCGCTGGCGCTCGCCGTGCGGTCGGGCGCGCCGATCTTCGCCGCGGAGGAGGTCATCGCGGAGTCCGCGATCGAGTTCGAGCACGAGGTCGAGGACACCGAAGAGGTCGTCGATCGCTTCAAGGAGTTCCTCGACCAGGTCACGCCCGAGGACTTCGCGGGCGACAGCTAGGCCGGAGCAGGTACCGCAAGCTCGACGATGCGCCCGATGAGCGCATCGAAGGACACCCCTGCCGCCTCGGCGGCCTGGGGGAGCAGGCTCGTCTCCGTCAGGCCGGGGATCACGTTGGCCTCGAGGACGTAGAGCTCGTCGGTGTCAGCCTCGAGCATGAGGTCGACCCGCGCGACGCCGCGGCAGCCGAGCAGGCGGAAGACGTCGAGGGCGAGCGACTGCGCGCGCGCGGTGAGCTCGTCGCCCAGCTCGGCCGGGCAGACGAACGCCGTGCGCCCGATGGTGTAGCGGGCGGCGAAGTCGTAGAAGTCCTCCTCGCGCGGGACGGCCTCCACGACCGGCAGCGCCTCGTCGCCGAGCACGGAGACCGCGAGCTCGCGCCCGTGCACGTAGCGCTCGAGCAGCACCTTCTCGCTGTACGAGAAGGCGGCGACGATCGCTGCCGGCACGTCCGCGGGGCTCGCCGCGAAGCGAATCCCGAGCGCGCTGCCCTGATCGGCGGGCTTGACGACGATCGGGAAGCGCAGACGCTCCTCGATCGCGCCGAGCGCCTCGCCGGCCCCGAGCTCCTTGAACGCGGTCTCGGTGAACGCGTAGAAGTCCGGGGTCGGGATGCCGGCGTCGCGCATCGCGTGCTTGGCCACCACCTTGTCCGAGCAGCGCATGCACGCCGATACCCCCGACGACGTGTAGGGGATGCCGAGGACCTCGAGTAATTCCTGCACGATCCCGTCCTCGCCGTCGCGGCCGTGGAGCGCGACGAACGCGACGTCCGGCGCCGCGTCGCGCAGCCGCGCGACGAGGTCGTGTCCGACGTCGATCCCGACGACGTCGTGGCCCAGGCGTTCGAGCGCATCCTCGACGCGCGCGCCGGACCGCAGCGAGACCTGCCGCTCAAGCGACCGCCCGCCCTTGAGCACGGCCACGCGCATCAACGCGCCCCGCGCCGGCCTTGCTCGCCGCGGCGGGGGAGGTGGAGCACGTCGGCAAGCTCGGGATCGGTCGGCGCCGGCGCCGGCTCGCCCTGCGGCTTCGCGGCCGCCGCGCCCGTGAGCGTGCCGAACAGCGCGACCTGCTCGCGCACGATCTCGCCGATGCGCCGCACGCCCTCGCGAATCGCCTCGTCGTCGACGCCCGAGAAGTTCAGCCGCATCGACGAGCCGCCGCGGCCGTCGAGGTACGCCGCCCGCCCGGGAACGAACGCGACGTTGCGGGAGAGCCCGAGGGCGAGGAGGTCGGTCGTGTCGATGTAGTCCGGCAGCGTGGCCCAGATGAACAGCCCGCCGGTCGGCCGCGTCCAGGACGCCTCGCGCGGCAGGTGCTCGGCGAGGGCGTCGAGCATGGTGTCGCGGCGGCGGCGGTAGAGCTCGCGCAGCGAGCGGACGTAGTCCTCCCAATTGCCCTCGCGGAAGTAGGTCGCCACGAAGAGCTGCGACAGGGACGACGAGCACAGATCGCTGGCCTGCTTGCCGAGGTTCATCTTCTCGAGCACCGGCGCCGGCGCGACGGTCCAGCCCAGGCGGATCCCGGGGGAGAGGATCTTCGAGAAGGTCCCCAGGTAGATGACGAAGGCGCCGCCGTCGAGGGAGCGCAGCGTCGGCAGCTGGTCGCCCTCGTAACGCAGCAGGCCGTAGGGGTTGTCCTCGAGCACGAGCAGCTCGCGCTCGCGGGCGACCTCGACGAGCCGCTTGCGCCGCGGGAGCGACATCGTGACGCCGGCGGGGTTCTGGAAGGTCGGGATCGTGTAGATGAACTTCGGCCGGCGGCCCTCGCGATCGAGGCGCGCGAGCGTCTCCTCGAGTTCGTCGACGCGCATGCCGTCGTCGTCCATCGAGATCTGCACGACGTCGGCCTGGTAGGCGCTGAACGCCGGCAC
>Ga0126377_10002750_pt1 | contig 12252 bp, 16 predicted proteins | sample PanSoiMetPlot_22_FD_92647 | JGI IMG/M metagenome (GOLD analysis project Ga0126377, IMG submission 92647) | Tropical forest soil microbial communities from Panama - MetaG Plot_22 | ecosystem: Environmental > Terrestrial > Soil > Tropical forest > Bulk soil | place: Panama | collected 2016-02-17
CAATGGATGACGAAATTGGTTACCGTACCAAGTTCGCAGTTAGTTAGGAGGAAACGATCACAATGGTTAACGAACCCGGAAAATTGACCGCGGCGCAGCGCGCCCCCAAGAAAGAACAGGGTGCCGGTCAATTTGCAATTCCAAAAGGGGAGGAGGAAGAAAATTACGAGCAGCTTCTAGACCAGTACGTTGCCCGGAAATTCGCAGAAGGCGAAGTGATGAAGGGTACCGTTTTGAAGCTCACCGATACGGATGTCGTCGTAGACATTGGCTACAAATCTGAGGGTGTCATCCCGGTCACTCAATTCATCGATGCGACTGGCCATTTGACGATCAAAGTCGGCGACGTCATCGATGTCTTACTCGAAGACACGGAAGATGGCGACGGCCACATTGTGCTTTCCAAGGAGAAAGCGGAAAAAGTAAGAGTTTGGGAAGAGGTTGAGAAAGCCTACAACGACAACACCATCATTCGCGGCCGTGTCATCGAGCGAATTAAAGGTGGCCTTTCCGTTGATATCGGGGTTCGTGCCTTCCTTCCTGGCTCTCAAATTGACGTCCGTCCGGTTAAGAATCTCGATTCGCTGAAAGGTAAAGAAATCGAGTGTCGCGTCATCAAACTCAATCGCAAGCGCGGCAATATTGTTCTTTCGCGCAAATTAGTGCTCGAGACTGAGCAGCAGCGAAAGAAGGCCTTCACGCTCGAGGTGCTGAAGGAGGACGCAGAAGTCCGGGGCATCGTGAAGAATATTACCGACTACGGTGTGTTTGTTGATCTTGGTGGAATCGACGGGTTGCTTCATGTGACGGATCTTTCCTGGGGCCGGGTGAATCATCCTTCAGAGATGTTCAATGTCGGTGATGAAATCACTGTAAAAATCCTCAAGTACGACCGCGAAAAAGAGCGCGTTTCCCTTGGATACAAGCAACTCACTCCGGATCCTTGGACGCTGGTCCGGCAGGTTTATCCTGTAGGCGCTCGTGTGACAGGCAAGGTCGTCAACATCACCGATTACGGCGCTTTCGTCGAGCTGGAGTCCGGAGTTGAAGGACTCATCCACGTCTCGGAAATGTCTTGGAGCAAGCGAGTCAAGCATCCTTCAAAGGTGCTTCAGGTCGGACAAGATGTCGAAGCGGTTGTGCTCGATGTAGACATGGAGAATCGGCGGATTTCGTTGGGAATGAAGCAAACCGAGCCGGACCCGTGGTCCACGTTGGCGGAGCGTTACGCGATCGGATCAGTGATTACAGGCCGCGTTCGGAATCTCACCGACTTCGGGGCTTTCATCGAAGTCGAGGAAGGGATCGATGGCCTTGTGCATGTGTCCGACATTTCTCCGCGTCGCATCAAGCATCCTTCAGAAGTTCTGAAGAAGGGTGAACGGGTGGAAGCCGTAATTCTGAATATCGATACGGAAAACCATCGGCTCTCACTTGGGATCAAGCAGCTTCAGCCTGATGTGTGGGAACAATTCTTCACCACCCATCATGTCGGCGACGCGGTTCGGGGCCGTATAGTTCGTCATGCACCATTCGGCGTCTTCGTTGAACTGGACGAGGGAATCGAGGGCCTGTGTCACGTTTCTGAGATCGAAGAGGCGGAACGGCAAAACCTCGAGCATCACTTCAGGTTATCTGAAGAGGGCGAGTTCAAGATCATTAAGCTCAGCCCGGCGGAACGTAAAATCGGTTTAAGTCACAAGGCTCTTGCCGAAGACGCGGAGCGGCGGGAATACGATTCCTATCGCGACAGCGCCGACGGCAGCGCCACTTTGGCCGATCTATTTCACGCGAAAGACAATTCCTAAAAAGTCGAAATGCGAAACCGCATGCTTATATGGCTCCTCCTTGGTGGCGGAGCCTTCGTCCTTTTAGCCGCGATCCTGATTGCGATCGCCCTGATGGTTAGCCCCGGTGAAGCCACCGAGTTTTCATTTTCGGATCGGATTCAAGTCGTCGACATCGAAGGAGAATTGGTGCAGTCGGCGCCTATTCTTCAGCAGCTCAAGCGCTATGAGGATTCCAATTCCGTCAAGGCGATCCTGTTGAATATCGATTCGCCGGGCGGGGGAGTCGCGGTTTCTCAAGAGATCTACGCAGAGCTGAGACGCCTTCGGGAGAAAAAGGACAAAACGATAGTTGCCTATCTCTCTTCAACCGGAGCATCGGGCGCTTACTACGTGGCATGCGCGGCTAACAGAATTGTCGCAAATCCGGGAACTATTGTCGGCAGTATCGGTGTGATTGCAGAATGGGTGAGTTACGCAGAGCTGCTCGAATGGGCAAAGCTGAAAGAAATTGTCTTCAAGACGGGTGAGTTCAAGGACACGGGCTCGCCGACGAGGCCATTAACCGAGAACGAACGGAAGTATTTTCAGGGACTGATCGACGATATGTACGTACAATTCCTTGAGGCAGTGTCCTCGGGACGCAAACTGGATTTGCAGGAAGTTCGTTCGATAGCCGACGGACGCGTTTTCACCGGCAGGGACGCGAAAGAACGAAAGTTGATTGACGAGATCGGCAACTTCCAAGATGCCGTCGACCTCACCGCAAAGCTGTCCGGCATTTCGGGAAAGCCGCGCTTGCTACGACTGAATCGCCCACGAGTGACCTTACTGGACGTATTGACAACGGATCTGTCGCGTTTAGTTCCGTTCAACGGTCAAGGTATGAAGTCGCAGATCAAGTTTCAATATCTGTGGAAGTGACCGGCGTGGGGCTGGGCCCGACTTTACAAGCTAAGAACAATAGGAGTGAATAGATCATGACCAAGGCAGACCTGGTGGAAGAAGTTTCCCGGGTTACAGAGCTGACGCGAAAAGATTCAGAAGTCATTGTCGATACTTTATTCGATAGCGTGATCAAGGCGCTCAAGACCGGCGATAAGCTTGAAGTTCGCGGCTTTGGCAGTTTCCGCGTCCGCCAGCGCAATGCGCGCGTCGGCCGTAATCCTAAGACGGGTGAGAAAGTTGAAGTGCCGGCCAAACGCGTACCATACTTCAAACCAAGCAAGGAACTGAAGGATCTGATCAACGAGGACGGGTCGGTTCCTTCAACTGCATCCGAGTCTCCGGCAGCACCATCGAATCCGTAATATGGATTTCATCTGGAGCCCGTGGCGCTACGATTATCTGGCGTCTGGCGGGATGAAAGCGTCGTCGTGTGTCTTCTGCGTAGAGGAAGATCGAACTCACGACGCCGAGCGGTTGATCGTTTTCCGCGGGACTCACAATTTCATCATTCTCAATCTGTTTCCGTACACGTCCGGCCACCTGATGATAGCGCCGTATGAGCATCTCGACACGATTGTCTCGGCCAAAGCCGACCAATTAACAGAGCTGATGCAACTCTCCCAGAAAAGCATCGCCGTGTTGCAAAAACTATACCGGCCGGAAGGCTTTAATCTTGGTATGAACCTTGGATCTGCTGCCGGAGCAGGTATTCGCGAGCACTTTCATCTGCACGTTGTTCCCCGTTGGATTGGCGATGCGAATTTCGTCAGCATCATCGGCGAGACCCGCGTGTTGCCTGAGGATTTGCGCAAAACCTATCAGCGCATCAAAGCAGAGTTGTAGGCATGGCCATCAGCCGTGCGAGATCGCTCACAGCTCTTTAACCATCAGGTACGCATCGTTGCCGTTGGCATAGTAATGCCGAAGCGTACGCACGATGCGGAGTCCGTGCTTTTTGTAAAAACTGATGGCAGAGCGATTGGTGACGTCAACCTGCAGATCGTACCCCTCGACTCCGTAATCCGACAGAATGGCCTCGGCGCGTTTGAGGAGCTGACTGCCATAACCACTTCGACGATGACTTAGCTGAACATCAAGCGTGACTATCGTGCCGGAACGCCGGGTCTGATGCACTTCAAGGACAATGAACGCCACGATCCTCTCTTCCTCTTCGAGAACAAGCGTCTCCGCGCCGTTGCGATGCATGAAGTAAGTGAGTTCGGCCGCGCTATACGCCACGTCGCCCGCAAAACTTGCTTGATCGATCTTTAGCAAAGTGTCGAAATCTGCAGGCACTGCGTGTCGAATAACCGTTTTCGCCATTGAAGGAGTGACGTCGATGTCATTAATATAGCAGCCATGTCACGCTGCCTCCATATGTTCGCCTCCGGCTTTCAATGTGTGAGCGAAGCCGTTGAGTCGACCGACTTCTGCGAATCCCATCAGAGAGTCGTCGCAATCGATTCGGAGCGTCTGGAGGACTCGATATGGCGAAAGGCATTCTTCCGGCTAATCGCCTTGGTTCTCCTCTTGATGTTTCTCATTCCGCTCTTTTACACGTTGAGGGACCTGTATCTGGGCCCGCCGGTGAAAGCGCAGGAGGATTGGTGAAACGTCGGTGGATCGTAGCAACGTTGTTGGTTAGTATCGCCGTAGGCACGATCTTCGCTCAGGAACTAGGACTTCTCGGACGCTACGATGACGCGCGCTATATCAAGCAATCAACCGAGGACACCAACCAGATCGTCTTTGCCCGCCTGATTTACAACGGACGGATACCGGGGTACTACAAAAACTGGTACACCGATTACCCGGATGCGGACCACCATTTGATCATGGGCCTGAAGCGCCTGACGAACCTCAACATTGCAGATCACGAAAGGGCAGTGGCGATCAACGATCCGGATCTCTTTCGATACCCATTCGTTTATACTAGCGAGCCCGAGCAGATGGTTCTCACGGAGGATGATGCTGCGATTATGCGAGAGTATCTCGAGCGTGGCGGCTTCTGGATTTTGGATGACTTTTGGGGCAGCTTCGAGTGGCAAGCTATGGAACGGCAGTTGAGAAAAATCCTCCCAAACGTGGAGTTCAAGGACATCCCACGCGATCACACCATCTTTCATCAGTTTTATGACATTGACAAGGTCATCCAGGTGCCAAGCCTCGCATACGCCTATAACGGCGGGATCACCTGGGAACAGGACGGTTTTGTCGCGGAATGCAAGGGCGTTTGGGATGACAACGGGCGCTTGATGATTGTGATCAATCACAACACCGATCTCGGTGACGCGTACGAGCACGCCGACAACCCGCTTTACCCGCATTATTTTTCCGGCTTTGCATATCGCGTGGCGATTAACTTCATAATGTATTCGCTGACGCACTAGTTAATCGATCGCAGCCGCTATGATCTGTGCGATTGTTCTTGCAGCGGGAAAATCCGAACGGATGGGAAGGCCCAAAGCGCTTCTTCCGCTACGAGGAAAAACGTTTCTAGAAAATATTCTTGCTGCGATTGCCGGCGCGCCCGTCGAAGAGACGCGCGTGGTTGTCGGGCATCATCGAGAAGAAATCGAACCGCTTGTAAAGCCGTCTGCACGCATCGTCTTCAACCCGGATTACGAGCACGGCATGATCACGTCCCTCCAGGCCGGCATTCGTTCATTGCCGTCGTGCACATCGGGTGCGTTGCTGTTCTTGGTGGATCATCCACTGGTCGATTCGGAGACCATTGAGTTGTTGGTGAGGAATGTGGCACCGGACCGAATTGTCGTGCCGACTTTTGAGGGACGTCGCGGTCATCCAGTCTTGTTTGGCTCTCGGATCCTTCAAGAAATCCTTGCCCTGAGTGCATCTCAAGGCGCTAATATCGTTGTTCAAAAAGATCCTGGCCGGGTAGTCCAGGTGTCGGTGAACACCCGGAGCATACTTGTGGACGTCGACACACCTGAAGACTTTCTCAAACTGCAGAGCGAATATGAACCACGGTGATCGTCCCGCTTCCAACGCGCAAGGCAGTCGGTCGCCCGTCCTTGCGATGAACGGTTTAGCCGCAACCAGCCAGCCGCTTGCCTCGGGGGCGGCGGTCCGCATTCTGCAGGACGGCGGAAACGCCGTCGACGCTGCGATCTGCGCCGCCGCTGTTTTGAATGTGGTCGAACCAATGTCGACCGGCATCGGTGGCGATATGTTCGCGCTCGTCTATATGCAACAAGACGGCAAGCCGGTGGGCTTGAACGGCTCCGGGTGGGCCGGGTCTAAAGCTTCAGTCGAGTTTTTCAGGAGCAGAAACCTCGCAGAGGTGCCGTTGTTTGGCATGCATTCTGTTACGGTTCCCGGGGCGGTCGCCGGCTGGTACAAGCTTCACGAGCGATATGGGAATATGCCGATGAGCCGAATTCTTCAGCCGGCGATCGAGTACGCCGATAGAGGATTTCCGGTTTCCGACATCATTTCCAATCAGTGGCAGCGAGTGGAGAAAAGACTCCGCTCCACACCAGAGGCCGCTCGCGATCTTCTTCTGGAGGGACGCGCCCCACGCCACGGCGAGATCGTGCGGCTTCCGAGACTTGCCCGTACGCTCCGGCTGATTGCCGAAGGCGGCCGCGCCGCTTTCTACAAAGGCGAGATTGCGCAGAGGATCGTTGAATTCTCCGAAAAACACGACGGCATGTTGACTTTTGCGGACTTCGCCGAATTCGACGCGCAATGGATCGAGCCAATATCGACCAATTACCGTGGCTACGAAGTTTATGAGCTTGGCGCCCAGACTCAGGGAATCACGGCGCTGGAGATGCTAAATATACTGGAGGGTTTTGACCTGAAGAGCTTCGGTCACAATTCTGCCGATTGTCTGCACCTGATGATCGAGGCCAAGAAGCTGGCCTTTGCGGATCGCGACCGATACATCGCGGATCCGGACAAGGTGCACGTGCCTGTGTTGCGCATGATTTCAAAGGAATATGCGGCGGAGCGCCGAAAGCTTATCTCACGAACTCACGCAATGCCGAATCCACGCCCAGGCCTTCGTGAAAACGGCGACACGGTCTATTTGACCGTCATCGACAAAGATCGAAATGTCGTTTCGTTCATCAACAGCTTGTTCGAAAGCTTCGGGTCTGGCCTGATTGCGGGCGATACCGGGATCGTCTTGCATAATCGCGGCTCTTTGTTCGATCTTGATCCGGCACATCACAACGTGATCGCATCCCGCAAGCGTCCGTTCCACACACTCATTCCGGCGATGGTGCTGAAAGACAACAAACCGCTTTTCTCGTTTGGTGTAATGGGCGGCGATAACCAGCCACAGGGCCATGTACAGGTGTTAGTGAATCTGATCGATTTCGGAATGGATGCGCAAGAGGCCGGTGAAGCTCCTCGGTTCCGTCACGCGGGCGAAGAAGTTTTGCTCGAATCCGCATTTAGCCCTTCAGTCCGATCCAGTCTTGAAAGGATGGGACACCGTTTGGCGTCGGCCATTGATGTGTGGGGCGGCTATCAAGGAATCTTGATCGACCCGAAGACGGGTGCCCTAATGGGTGGCTCAGACCCCCGGAAAGACGGTCTCGCCATAGGTTGGTAATTTCGATAGTATTTATAATTCGGAATTCATGACACCGTGTTAATTAGGAGGTTCAAAGTCGATGGCATCTGGTGCAAAGCTAAGTAAGACCGCGCGTGCCAGCCTTGGTAAAGATAAGGACGCCATTCAAGCGGGGAAGCCGTGTCCCCAGTGCGCGACGATCATGGTCGCCACTCGCGTCATCAAATCTGCGGGAATGCCTGGTGGAATGTATTGGGTATGCCCCAAAGATGATTACCGCATGAAGACGTGAGGCGCATATGGACGACGATTTCCTCGACGGAATCGATGAGGCCTTTCAGCGGTTGATGAAACTGAACGGGAACGGTAAAAGGAACGGCAATTCGAACCGGTCAAAAGACGATCGTCTTGTCGCGGAAATTGTCGACTATTTGCGCAACCTCTCCAGATCCCAGCAGGAGGAGGTGCTCAAGTTCGTGCGTTCGTTAGAACAACCAAAGGTGGATTAGATGGCCGGGGGCCGAAGTTCGAACACGCAACGACTGACTCTGCTGCTGTGGGTGCTTGTTGCATCCTTCTACTTCTACCTCTCGTACGACTACATTCGAGTAACCAGTCATGATCGGGAATTTGGCGAGTATATGCACTACCTCGTTCAACTTGCCGGCAATGACGGGCGCTCTGCCAAAGACATCCGCGACCTTTTGTTGGGCAAGGCGCAGCAGCTGGCGCTCCCGGTGCATGCCGATCAGATTGTGGTCCGCGGCCAGCGGAATACTCTCAACATCGCCGTTAATTATGATGTGGATATCGATCTCCCTGTGATCCAACGCGAGCTCTACAAGAAAAAGTTCGAGCACGATGTGAAGTTCCAGCTTCCCCGCTAGGTACGGCTGTTTCCAAAATAAGTTAGGAACCACAAAGACACAGAGACACATAGGCACAGAGGGCGCCTTCAAGGGCTTTTATTCGCGCGCGCCTCTGTGCCTTTGTGTCTCTGTGTCTTTGTGGTTCCTGTTGAGGTCCTACCGCTCTCCAATTGCGGCAAGCGTTGCTTTATATACCCGATAGAGCGATTCGAATTCCGCTAACCCTTTTTTCAAAATCGGTCCGAAGTTAGGCAAGTCAGCAGGATTCAAGACCAGATGAACGCTCTCGGCGAACGCCTGCATCGCATCCAGTGTTTTGAATGACGGTCCGATTAGACAGACAAACGAATATCGCCGCTGAGTCATCGGAAGCGGCACCAGATAATGGAGGACAGGATTCGTCCGGAGCGAGCTGCCGGCAAAGTTCTCGTGCACGATGATACAGTCGTAACTGGTATAGCGCATTCCCTCGATTGCGTGATCCGGTGTTTCCGCAGTGTGGGATCGGAATCCCAGTTCTCTTAGAGTGGCTTTAACCACCTCCGAAGTAGTGGGATCTGTGCAAATCAGCGACGTTTTGTCGCCGAGTTCGAAAAACTCGTTTCTGTCTAGTGAGCTCATTTTCTTTTCCTATAGGCGGTGTCGAGAGCCAGGCCGGCAAGCGTACTCGTGGATTGACCCCGCCCCTTTTTGATCGCATCGATGCCGCGTGTGACCACACCCTTATTCGTGCAATAGAGAATTGCCGTTTCTTCCGTGATCAATCCTTGCTCGAATAATTCCAGCACCGCCATGTCGAACGTCTTCCAGCCGAACGCGGCGGCCGCCTCGATCATTTCATAGAACGTTTTGCCTTCCGCTTCACCGTGCTCGATCGCTTCCTTCGTCCGAAGGCTACTACCCATAATTTCCAGGGCGGCAATGCGTCCTCCACCGACTTTCGGAAGCAGCCGCTGCGACACGATCCAGCGCACCGTTTCGGCAAGACGAATTCGGATCTGTTGTTCTTCGGATTTCTCGAACATGCCGACGATACGATTGATCGTCTGACCGGCATTGATGGTGTGCAATGTGGTCAAGACCAGGTGGCCCGTTTCCGCTGCCGACATGCCGATTTCGACTGTTTCGCGGTCGCGCATTTCGCCGACGAGGATGACCTTTGGAGCTTGGCGCAGAGATGCCCTCAACCCGGCCGCAAACGTACTGAAATCGTTGCCCAGTTCGCGCTGATTGAAGGTTGCTTTCTTCTGTGGATGGACGAATTCAACCGGATCCTCCAGTGTCACGATGTGGATCGGTTTCGATTCGTTCAGTTCATTTAAAAGGGCAGCGAGCGTTGTCGACTTGCCGCTCCCAGTCGCGCCGGTAACGACCACGAGCCCTGTCTTTTCCTTCGAGATCGTATGGAAAATCGGGGGCAGGTTGAGCTGATCCACACTTGGAATGTCGGTCGACAGTTTTCGAAGAATGATCGAGTAATGGCCGCGTTGCGTGAAGATGTTGACGCGGAAACGCGCCTTCTGTCCGAGCGAATACGAGCTATCGCACGAACCCGTTTTGATCAAATCTTCGGTCAAGCGGCGATTGCGATTGAGCATGTTGAGCGCAATCGTTTCCGTCTGAAACGAGGTCAACCTTTCGACCGTCGGCTCAATCGCGACGGGTACTAACTCGCCTAAGGATTCGACCTGCAATGGCTTATCCACCGTAATGTTGAGGTCCGACACAGTTTTCTGGGAATCAAGCATAGTTCCCAGGATGTAATCCAATTCGGCTTTCGTCATTGGGGTCTACTCCCACTCTTCGGGTGGATTTTTCAACAACGGCCGGAACTTGTTTTTGTCCAGGCATCGAGAGTAAGCGTCTTCCGGGCTGATCATTTTCTTGCTGAGGAGATCCATGATGGCGTCATCGAGTGTCTGCATTCCATATTTACGACCTACTTGCAACATGCCGGGAATCTGAAACGTCTTCGCTTCGCGGATCAAGTTTGCGATGGCTGGGGTGACGACCAGGATCTCCAGGGCGCAGACGCGGCCTTTGGTGTCGATGCGTTTAAACAAGTTCTGTGCGATAACGCCTTTCAACGATTCCGATAGCGTGTTACGAATTTGGTTCTGCTGCGCCGCCGGAAATACGTCGATCACACGGTCGATCGTCTTGGCTGCGCTCGGTGTGTGCAGGGTCCCGAAGACCAGGTGTCCTGTTGCGGCCGCCGTTAGCGCAAGTTCTATAGTTTCGAGGTCGCGCATTTCACCGACAAGGATGACATCGGGATCTTCGCGCAGCGCTCCGCGCAGTGCCGCCGCGAATGATCTGGTATGAAGCCCAACTTCGCGATGATTCACCAGGCAGCTCTGGCTGTCATGTACGAACTCGATTGGATCTTCCACAGTGATGATGTGGTCCCTGCGCGTTTTGTTGGCTTGGTCGACAATGGCGGCGAGGGTCGTGGATTTACCGCTGCCCGTCGGCCCAGTTACGAGAATGAGCCCTTTATGCAGCCCGGCAAATTTCTTGACGATCGGAGGAAGTCCCAGTTGATCGACAGTCAATACCTTAGAAGGGATCTGCCGGAACACGGCGGCGACGCCGTGTATCTGATTAAAAAAATTTGCGCGGTATCTTGCTTTACCGGGGATTTCATAACCGAAATCGACATCCCCAGTCTCTTCGAAAAGCTTCACTTTAAATTCCGGCGCAATCTCATACAGCATCGCCTTCAGTTCATCATTTTCTAAAGGTGGAAACTTGACGCGCTCCATTTCACCGCGAATTCGCAGGATCGGTTGAGAGCCGGTCGCCAAATGCAAATCCGACGCGCCAACCTCATCCATTAGATTGAAGAAAGCATCAATCTTTGCCATCAGCCTCTTTCCTCCAAAATAGCCGGGCCATTATACTCGGGGGACAAATGAGCCAAATTTCTATTGGAAAAAGCGCGCCAGATTTTGAATTAAAGGACTTTAACGGCCAAACGCACCGGCTTTCAGAAGCTCTCGCTCGTGGGCCAGTGGCCCTGATCTTCTACAAAGGGGAATGCCCGACCTGCCAGTTCACATTCCCATATGTTCAGAGGATTTTTGCTCGGGTCGGACGGAACTCGGGGTGGACGCTGTGGGGTATTTCCGAGGATGACAGCGACGAGACGCGCCAATTCGCGAAGCAATACGGAATCACCTTCGACCTGCTCATTGATGAATATCCCTATCCCGTATCGGCTGGGTATGGCTTGCAATTCGTGCCGGCGATCTTTCTCATTCAATCAGATGGAAAGATTAGCGTCAGTGAATACGGCTTTACGAAGGCGGGCTTGAACCAACTGGCCGGATTCGAGTTCTTCACGCCAAACGATGGTTTGCCTGCCACTCGGCCTGGCTGAAGGTCGAAGAATTAGCATCCGTGTGATGCAGGAATGATTCTCAACCTTGTTGCTTGACCTTGCAATCGATGCAGACGCGGGTCCAGGGGACCGCCTCCAGGCGGGCCGGCGCGATCTCGTTTTCACATTCCATGCAGATACCGTAAGTGCCCTGATCGATACGGTGGATGGCCTCGTCTATCGCGCGGAGAAGTTTGGAGTCGGTTTGCTTCAGGGCAAGGCGCACGTGAAGGTCGCTTTCTTGGCTGGACTGGTCGATCCAATCGCCGCTCTTCGATCCGGGCTCAGCGGCCGGCGTGCGAACGGGGGTTGCTGCGAGCAATTCTTCTCTCTTTTTTTCGAGTAGGTCTTTGTACTTCTTTACATTTGAAGAACTCATGTCTTGCTAATACTCCTAGGACGCATCCAGCTGAGACTAAATAAACAGAAAATTTTAGCACCACGACCGGAGCTGTGCAAAGACACGAGTGTAAGTGCTACCGCCAATTACAACGAGTCACTCAGATACCCAGAGAAACCACGCCTGGCGTGGTTTTCGGCCTATCATACCCGCTTTTGTGTCTGACGATGAGCCGCCATATCACGTAGTGCCTCTCCAGGCAATAGAACCGGACAAATTAGCCCTGATGTGGACATCGTTGTGGACGATCAGTTCACCGTTTCGGAGGCGCCTTCAGTGTCGTTCGCAGCCACCACTGGAGTCGATGCCTGGGTTGTATC
>Ga0126377_10002751_pt1 | contig 12250 bp, 16 predicted proteins | sample PanSoiMetPlot_22_FD_92647 | JGI IMG/M metagenome (GOLD analysis project Ga0126377, IMG submission 92647) | Tropical forest soil microbial communities from Panama - MetaG Plot_22 | ecosystem: Environmental > Terrestrial > Soil > Tropical forest > Bulk soil | place: Panama | collected 2016-02-17
CGTGGTCCTTGTCGCCCTGGGCGATGAGCCGGGCGACCTGGCGCTTGGCCCCGGGGTCGGGCGGCGGCACGTACAGCCCGCCGACCGGCGCCCGGTGGGCGCCGGCGGCGGGTGCGGCCGAGGCGCCCGGCGCCAGCGTGGCGCCGGCCAGGACGATGGCCGCCAGGCCGGCGATCCGTCTCCCCCAGACCCGCGGATACCTCGTCGTGCTCGTCATGGCCCCTCCTCCATTCGAGCGTGTGGGAGCGCTCTCACCGTACGCGATAGCGAACGGTCTTGTCTGCCCCTTCTCGCACCTTTTCGCGGCGTCAGGCCAGGGCGGCGGACAGGAGCTCGCCGGCCCGGCCGACCCGGTCCGGGTCGTGGCCATCGCCGGGGAGGTTGACCGCGATCCCGTCCAGGCCCTGCTCACGGGCCTTGCCGAGCCGGTCGGCCAGCCCCTCGGGGCCGCCGACGAGGAACCGGGCCTCGACCAGCGCCCGGGTGGCGTCGTCGAGCGAGGACCAGTCGAGCCCCCGCCGGGCCAGCAGGTCGTCGCGCCGGGCCTCCGCCTCGGCCTCGGTCTCGCCGACGCACGCGCTGACCAGCATGGTCACGGCCACCTCGCCGGGGTCGCGGCCGACGTCGGCGGCGTGGCCCTGGAGGACCTCGACCTTGTGGGGCAGTTCGTCCCAGCCCGAGGTCAGGTTGAGGATGTCGGCGTACTGCGCCGCCAGCCGCAGCGTCCGGCGCTCGCCCTGGCCACCGACCATGACCGGCACGGCGCCGCCCTGGAGCGGGGCGGGCGAGTTGATGGCGTCCTCGACCCGGTAGTGGCGGCCCTCGATCGTGGGGCGCTCCCCCCGGAACATCGCCGTGCAGATCCCCAGCGCCTCCTCGAGCCGCTCCATGCGCTCCTTCACGGGCGGGAAGTCGAAGCCGAGCGCCCGGTGCTCGACGTCGAACCAGGCGGCCCCGATCCCGAGCATCGCCCGGCCCCCGGAGATCACGTCGAGGGTGCTGACGACCTTGGCCAGCAGCGCCGGGTTCCGGTAGGTCACGCCGGTGACCAGGGTGCCGAGCCGGGCCCGCTCGGTGCTGGCGGCCAGCGCGCCGAGCAGCGTGTAGGCCTCGAGCATCTCGTGCTCCGGCGGCCCGAGGAGGGGCAGCTGGTAGAAGTGGTCCATCACCATGACGGTGTCGAAGCCGCCGCCCTCGGCGGCCCGGGCGACCTCCTGCAGCCGGGGGAACAGGCCCTCGGGGGCCACGTCGGGGAAGGTGAAGTCGGGCATCTGATAACCGAGGCGCATGCCCGGATCATGCCGCGTGTCACGCTCCCGCGGGGTATGCCGTCGGTACGGCATGAGCGACATCGTGATCACCGGATCCACAGGGGTCATCGGGCGGCGCGCCGTCCGGGAGGTCGTGGCCGCCGGGCACCGCGTCACGGGGGTGACGCGCTCGGCCGCCGGCCGGGAGCGGTTGGAGGCCCTCGGGGCCGCGGCCGTCGAGGCCGACGTGTTCGACGAGGCCTCGTTGCGCCGGGCCTTCGCCGGGGCGGACGCCGTCGTCAACGTGCTGACCCACGTCCCGCCGGCCGACCGCATGGGCGACCTGTCCGCCTGGGCCGAGAACGACCGCGTCCGCACCGACGCCTCGGCGGCGATCGCCCGGGCCGCCGCGACCGCGGGCGTGGGGCGCCTGGTGCAGGAGTCGATCGCCTTCGTGTACGCCGACGGCGGCGACGCCTGGCTCGACGAGGACGCCCCGGTCGAGGGTGGGGGCGTGACGACCACGGCCCTGGTGGCCGAGCGCAACGCCCGCGAGCTGTTCGACGGCGACACGGTCGTGCTGCGGTTCGGGCTGTTCATGGGGCCCGACAGCGGCTCGACCCAGGCCACGCTGGCCGCCGCCCGCGGCGGGGCGTCGATCGCCATCGGGCCGCCCGGCGCCTACCGGCCGACGCTGTGGCTGGACGACGCGGCGGCGGCCGTCGCCGCTGCGCTCCGGGTCCCGGCCGGGACCTACAACGTGACCGACGACGACCCGCCGACCAACGCCGAGATCGACGCCGCGCTGGCCGCCGTGGTCGGGGTCGACGCGCTGCGCCCGTCCGTGCCCCGGCAGGGCCCGCTGGCGCGCTCGCAGCGGGTGTCGAACCGCCGGCTGCGGGAGGCCAGCGGCTGGGCGCCCCGGGTGCGGGCGGGAATCGAGACGTGGGACCGGGTCGCCGCATGACCACCGAGGAGCGCTTCGCCCGGGCGCGGCCCCGGCTGCTGCGGCTCGCCTACAGCGAGCTGGGCGACGTCGGCGAGGCGGAGGACGTCGTCCAGGAGGCCTGGCTCCGCCTCGAGCGCACGGGTGCCGGGGAGATCCACAACCTCGACGCCTGGCTGACCACCGTCGTCGCCCGGCTGGCGCTCGACCGCCTCCGGTCGGCCCGGGTGCGCCGGGAGACCTATGTCGGGCCGTGGCTGCCCGAACCGCTGGCCTCGGACCGGCCGGACGACCCGGCCGACCGGGTCACGCTGGACGAGTCGGTCAGCTACGCACTGCTGACCGTGCTCGAGCAGCTCTCCCCCGCCGAGCGCACCGCGTTCCTGCTCCACGACGTGTTCGACCTGTCGTTCGGCGACGTGGCCGAGGTGGTCGGCCGCACCCCCGAGGCGGTCCGCCAGCTGGCCTCCCGCGCCCGGCGCCACGTCACCTCCGAGCGGCCCCGCTTCGGCGCCACCGGCGACGAGCACGACCGGGCCGTGCGGGCCTTCGCCCGGGCGGTGGCCGACGGCGACCTCGAGGGCCTGGTGGCAGTACTCGACCCCGACGTCGTGTGGACCTCGGACGGGGGCGGGCGGGCCTCCGCCATCCGCCGGCCGCTGCGGGGCGGCGCCCGGGTGGCCGCCGCGTGGGCGAGGCTCAGCCCCCGGTTCATCCGACCGGCGGTCGAGGTCGAGCTCAACGGGCGGCTCGGCCTGGTGCTCCCGAGCCGCGACGGCCTGCGCGCCGCGCTCTCGTTCGTCGTCGCCGACGGCCGCATCGCCCGCATCGACGCCATCCGCAACCCGGACAAGCTGCGCCGCCTCTGAGCCGTCCCGGGTGCCCGGGCCGGTGGCTAGCTTTGGCGCTCGTGGCCCGCTCACTGCTGTCGTCCCGCTCGCCCTGGTCGGTCCTCTCGTGGGGTTCGCTGGCCTCGGCCCTGTCCGCCGGTTCGTTCGCGTCGGTGCTGTCGGTCGGCTCCGCCCTGTCGTCCGGCTCGTTCTTCTCGATCGCGTCGACCGGCTCGTTCCTGTCGATCGGCTCGTCCGGCTCGGTGCTCTCCATCGGCGCCAGCGGCGGGGTCCTCACCGTCGGCCCCCAGCAGCCGGCCCAGGACGCCGACCCGGCGGCCCCGGTGCGGGCGCTCGCCACCTGCCTGGCGGTGGCCGCCCTGGTCGCGGCCGCGCGCCCGTCGCCATGACCTGACAGGTCATGGCGACCGCTCCCCCGGTCCGTCACGATCGGCCCATGACCGCTTACGCCCTCGCCCACCTGTACAACCCCGCCCCCCATCCCGACGTGGTCGAGTACCTGGAGCGGATCCAGGCCACGCTCGAACCGTTCGAGGGCCGCTTCCTCGTGCACGGCCCGAGGATCACCGTCGCCGAGGGCGAGTGGCCGGGGACGCTGGTGATCATCGAGTTCCCCGACGTCGACCGGGCCGCCGCCTGGTACGCCTCGCCCGGCTACCAGGCGATCCTGCCCCTGCGCACCCGCAACATCGACGGGGCCGCGATCCTGGTCGAGGGGGTCGGCGCCGACTACGACCCGGCCGGCAAGGCCGTGGCGATGCAGGCCGCGCTCGACGCGATGGCGGCCGACTAGAGCCTGCACCGGGCGTCTACCGTGGCCCGCCATGGCGCTCCCCGCTGCGTTGGTCGAGGCCGTCGGGCCGTGGGCCGGGTCCAACGGGTTCCGGCTGATGCCCGAGGACCCGCTCGCCGAGGCGCCCGCCACGGCGGAGGTGTCGGCCGCCGCCGGGAGCGACCTGGTGGCCATCGCCTACACCTGGTCGCACCCGGCCGACGGTGCGCAGGACGGCCTGCTGGTGGTGGGCGCCGGTGACGACCCGGGCGCGGCCGCCGCGTTCTGGGGCGACTCGTGGCACCAGAGCCCGGCGCCCCGGGCCTTCGCCGGCACCCTCCACGGCGGCGGCGTCGTGACGGTCTCCTACGAGTACGCGCCCGGATGGCGCTGGCACATCACGGTCGACCCCACCGACCCCGCCACCCTGCGCCTGCGCATGGACAACGAGGTCCCCCCGGACGCCGCCGCCTCGGAGACGGCCGCCGGGCCCTACCCGGTGATGGTCACCGACCTCCGGCGCACGACCGGCTAGTGCCCCGAAGCCCGTTCGGGGCGGGTGACCCGCCCCCCGGCCGACCAACCGGCCGGCGGGGTCGCGTAACATCGCCGGCGTGACGGCCGGCGGTCTCCCCCGCTAGCGATGAGCGGTCGGCTCGCGCGCCTGGTCCTGGCCGTCGGCCGCATCAGCCGGCTCGTCGCGCTGACGGTGGTGGCCACGCCGGTGCTGCTGGTCCGCAACCTGTTCGGGCCCCACGCCGGCCCCCGCGTGCTGCGGTGGTACTTCGAGGCCTGCGGGGGTGGCTACGTCAAGATCGGCCAGCTGCTGGCGACCCGCTACGACCTGCTCCGGGTCGAGTACACCGACGAGCTCGGCCGGCTGCTCGACTCGCTGCGGCCGGTGCCCACGGCCCGGATCACCCAGGAGATCGAGCGGTCCCTCGGGCGGCCGGTGGCGGAGACCTTCGCCTCGTTCGAGACCCAGCCCCTGGCCACGGCGTCGCTGGCCCAGGTCCACGGCGCGGTGCTGGCGGACGGCGACGAGGTCGTCGTCAAGGTGCTCAAGCAGGGGATCGGCGACCGCGTGCGCATCGACCTGCGGTTCCTGCGGCTCTGCGCCCGGCTCCTCGACCTGCTGCCGGTGCTGCGGGGCATGGAGGTGGGCGGGCTGATCGACGAGCTGAGCCGCACCGCGCTCGACGAGCTCGACCTCAGCCGCGAGGCGATGTACACGGCCTACCTGCACGAGCAGATGACGGCGGACGCGATCGACCACTACGCGCCCCGGGTCTACCCCTCGCTGTCCCGCGGCAACGTCCTCACCCTGGAGCGCATCCGCGGCGTCACGGTGCGGGAGATGCTGGCGGCCACGACCAACGGCCGGAACGAGGAGCTGGAGGCGTGGGCCGCCCGCGGCATCACGCCCCGGCGCACGGCGATCATCCTGCTGCGGTCGGTGCTGGAGCAGACCATGCGCTACCGGTCGTTCAACGCCGACCCGCACCCGTCCAACCTGATCGTCAGCGACGGCGGCACGCTCAACTGGGTCGACTTCGGCGCCGTCGGCTGGATCGACGAGCGGCAGTGGGACCAGCAGCTGCGGCTGCGGGACGCGATCGCCAACGAGCAGATCCACGCCGCGTACCTCGCCCTGCTGGAGGCCATGGAGCCGCTGCCCTACCGCAACCTCCGCGGCTTCGAGCAGGAGATCAAGCGCAACCTCAGCGACTTCCTGATCGCCTCGCACGACCCGGGCGCCCCGCTGAGCCAGAAGAGCACGGGCGCCTTCCTGCTGAAGATGCTGGCCACGCTGCGCCGCAACGGGATGCCGATGACGTCGAGCGCGGTCCAGCTGTACCGGACCATCCTGGTCTCCGACATCGTGATGCTCGGGCTCTACCCGACCATCGACTGGCGCGGCCACCTCCGCCGGTTCAACCGCGACCTGTCCACCGACCTGGCGCGGCGGTCGGTGCTGGACCCGGCCACCTCGCCGTACACCTGGTACCGCCTGGCCCGGGCGCCGATGGCCATCACGGAGACCATGGAGTGGGTGACGCGCCGGCTGCCCGACATCGGGCGCCAGACGCTGCGCACGCTGTCGGCCGGGGAGCGCCTGATCCCGTACGCGCTGCGGCTCCTGCGCCGCGTCTCGGCGGCGGCGATCCTCGCCGCCCTGGCGCTGGCCGTGTTCACCCCGCACGTCTCGGCCCGCGGCGCCCTCGGCCGCTTTGTGCTGCGCATCGAGGACAACCCCTGGCCGGCGGTGGCGATCGGCGTGATCGCCGTGCTGGTCCTCAGCAACCTCATCCGCAATTTGGAGGGCGAGGTCGCCCGGGTGGGTTAGGACTTGGTGGCGCGCGCCCTGGGCGCCGTCGCCGCCGGCTCGGCGGACCGCAGGCGCTCGGCGACCAGGTCGGCCAGCCGCTCGTAGTCGAGGTCGCCGTTGGCCATGGCGGCCTGCCGCTGGCCGAAGTCGTCGGACATCTGGCGGACGACGGTGGCCAGCTCGTCGAGCAGCCGGGCGTTGGCCCGGATCACCCCGGCGACCGACCGGCCCATGAGGTCGGGGAACCGGTTGGTGCCGCTCAGCTCGTGCGAGAAGGCCTCGGAGGCCTCGGTGAAGCCGTCCACGACGCCGCGCGTGAGCCGGGTCGGGATGTCCTCGTCCAGGCTGGCCTCGTAGCGCTGCCGGATCTGATCCTCATCGGGCCCTGTGCTGGTGGACATGGATGCCTCCCCACGCCTGCGACGACAGATCTCGAACCCGAGCAGGGTACCCGCGCGCCCCCACCCGGAGTCGTGCGGGTCAGCGCCCGCCGCCGCCCAGCAGGCCGCCGAGCACGTCGCCGAGGCCGCCCCCGCCACCACCGCCGCCCTGCCCGCCGCCGGTGAACGACCTGGCCAGGAAGGCCATCACGAGCGGCGCCAGCATCGGCAGCGCCTACTGGAGGATGCCCGCGTCGAGCCCGCCGCCGCCGAGGGTCTTGACGACCTGATCCTCGTTGTCCCCGAGGACGTTGTGCACGATCTTGGCGCCGTCGGCGGTGTCGACCCGGCCGAGGTCGACACCGCCCTCGATCAGCCCGGGATCGTGCCCGGCGACGGCCGCCTCCAGCGACGCCGCGCCCTGGGGGTCCTGCGCGTGGCCGCTCACTTTCTGTGGGGCGTGCACTATCTCCAGTGACGGTAGGCCGACCCCTGGCGGATGTCACTCGACGAGGTCGTCGTCGAGGATCAGCAGCCGCTGGACGACCTCGCCCCGGGGGGTGGCGGACTTGGACATCTTCCCGTAGGCGTCGGTGAAGTTGGACCAGCGCCCGTCCCGGTGGAACAGCTGCACGGCCTGGAAGCCGAAGGGCAGGGCGAGCTCGCCCTCGTAGGTCAGCCTCGTCGCCCCCTCCGCGCCGCCGGCCGCCTCGACACTCGGCGCCACGCCGGGCGCCGCGGGGACCGACGCCGTGACCCGGGCCGCCACCGCCCTGCTCGTCTCCACGCACAGGGCGCGGCTGCGGAGCACGGCGGTGACCACGTAGAGCTGGTCGTCCTCGGCCAGCCGGCGGGTTCGCTCGGTGCGGGCGAGCACGTCGTGCTCGAGGTAGGCGGCGAGGTCGCCCTCGCCGATCGAGTCGCGGGTGACGCCGGTCAGCACGATCGACGTGCCGGACTCCCGGCTCAGCTCCACCGCCGCCGCCGGGGCGGCGCCGACCGCCCGGAGCAGCCGGCCCAGCACCTCGACCCCCAGCGAGCCGCGCAGCCGGCGGCTCCTCGTGACCGTCAGGTCGGAGGCCCGCTCGCCGGCGCGCACGGGCGGCAGCGGCCCGTCCGAGGCGAGCTCCCGGCCGAGCGGCCCGATCGGCCGCAGCGTGCGGCGGCCGTCGCTGCGCAGCAGCAGGAGCGGGGCGAAGTCCTCCCGCGGGACGGCGAGCACGTTGTAGCCGGCGTCCTTGAGCGCCTCGACCACCGGATCGCTGCAGATGGCCATCGCCGCCCCCGGTCAGGCGGCGGGGCCGTTGAGGAACCACACGGGCTCCTCGACGAGGTGGGCACTCTTCCAGCCCTCGGCCGTCCGCACGAACTCGTGGTGGTAGTAGCCGCCGGTGGCGCTCGACGTGTCCATCCCCGGCAGCTGCATCGGGTTGTAGAACATGGCCCGGACCTGGGCCCGGTCGCCGTCGAGGTCGATCTCGACGTTGGTCACGTGGTGCGTCGCCCACGGGATGGTGGCGAAGGCCTGGGCGAGGGCGTCCGCGACCTCGTCGCGCGGGCCGCAGGCGAAACCCGAGCGGCTGTAGTCCACGACGGCGTCCGGGGTGAACACCGACCGCCACAGGTCCCAATCCCGGGTGTCCACGCCCCGGGCGTACCGGGCCAGCTGCTCCTGGATCTCGAGCTTGTCAGCGAGCGCCTGCAGGTCCACGTCGCTCCCCTCCCTGTGGGTGTGTCCGGCCCGATGGCCGCGGGCGAGTCTGCGCTGATCGCGCCGGTCCGGGCAATCGCGGCCGCATGAGCTCGTCGGATGCGAGCGCCGGATCGCACGCGGCCGTCAGCCGTCGCTCGGGGGCCGGGCGCCCTCCGCCTTGATGAGGGCGAAGACCGACGCCCGCAGGTGGGCGAACTCGGGGAGCTCCTTGGTGGCGAGCTGGTCGCGGGGCCGGGGCAGGTCGACCGTGATCGTCTTGCGGACCCGGGTGGGCGCCGCCGACAGGACCACGATCCGGTCGGCCAGGTAGACCGCCTCGTCGATGTCGTGGGTGACCAGCAGCACCGTCAGGCCGGTCCGGCCCCAGACGTCGAGCAGCAGGTCCTCCAGGTCGGCCCGGGTCTGGGCGTCGACGGAGGCGAACGGCTCGTCGAGCAGCAGGATCTCGGGCTGGTAGGCCAGCGCCCGGGCGATGGCGGCCCGCTGCTGCATGCCGCCCGACAGCTGCCACGGGTACTTGCGGCCGTGGTCGCCCAGCCCCACCGCCGCCAGCGCCTCGCTGGCCAGCCGCTCCCGCTCCTCCCGCCCGACCCGGGCCGCCTTGAGGGGCAGGACCACGTTGTCCTGCACCCGCATCCACGGCAGCAGCGAGCGGCTGTAGTCCTGGAAGACCAGCGCCATCGCCCGGGGCGGCGCGGTCACCGGGCGGTCGTCGAGGCGCACGGCGCCGGCGGTCGGCGCCATCAGCCCCGACACGCAGCGCAGCAGCGTGGTCTTGCCGCAGCCCGACGGCCCGACGATGCACAGCAGCTCGCCGGGGCGGGCGCTGAAGGTGATCTCGTCGATCGCCGTGAACGCCTCGGCGCCGGCGCCGTAGGTCTTGCCGACCCGGTCGATCTCCAGTGCCGTCACGCCCGATCGCCTCCCTGCATGAACGTCACGTCCGCCACCGCCACAGGGGCGCCGGCCGTCGTCGCCGCCTCGCCCGCCGGCCGGCCCGCGGCGTCCTCCAGCAACCCCCGCGACCCCCGGTGCCAGCGCATGATCCGGGACTCCGCCGCCACGAACCCCAGGTTGACCACCAGGCCCACGACCCCGATGACGATCACCCCGGCGTAGGTCCCCGCCGAGTCGAACGTCCGCTGGGCGTTCAGCACCCGGAAGCCCAGGCCGTTGGTGCTCGCCACCATCTCGCTGATGATCATGAGGATCAGCCCGATGGACAGCGCCGTGCGCATCCCCGCCACGATCTTGGGGCTGGCGGCCGGCAGCACGACGCGGGTGATCCGGTCCCGGCGGCGGAGGCCGAACCCCCGGGCCATGTCGAGCTGGAGGGGGTCGACCCCCCGCACGCCGTCGATCGTGCTGAGCAGGACCGGCCACACGGCCCCCAGCACGATCAACACGACCTTGGAGCCGTCCCCGATGCCGAACACGACCAGCACGAAGGGGATCATGAGCGGCGGCGGGATCGACCGCAGGAACTCGACGACCGGCAGGGAGGCCCGCCGCACCCGGGGCGCGAGTCCGATGAGCGTGCCGACGCCCACGCCGATCACGACCGCGCCGAGGTAGCCGAGCGTGAACCGGGTGAGGCTGGGCACCAGGTCGGAGCCGACCTGCTCGAACAGCCAGTCGTCCTTCAGGCTCGTCACGATCCGGGACAGCGGTGGGTAGAAGACCGACGTGCTGCCGGCCGAGGTCCACCACCACAGCGCCACCAGGGCGACGGGCACCACCAGTTGGAGCGCGATCCGGCCGGGGCGGGTGCGGGTCACGCCGCCGCCTCCGCCGGCCGGTGGCTCGGGTGCCAGAACAGGACCAGCCCCTCCAGCGCGTGGAAGCCCAGGTTGAGCACCACGCCCAGCAGGCCGCCGGCCAGGATCAGCGCGTACATCCGGTCGTAGGCGGCGCTCTGCTGGGCGATCAGCACCTCGCGCCCGAGGCCCGGCAGGCCCACCACGTACTCGCCGGTGATGACCAGGATCAGCGCCACCGACGCCGAGATGCGCAGCCCGGTGGCCAGGTAGGGCCCGCAGCTGGGGAGCACCACCCGGCCCATGCGGCTCCGCCACCCCAGCCCGAAGGCCCGGGCGGTGTCCATGGCCACCGGGTCGACGTCGGCGACGCCGTACATCGCCTGGAACAGCAAGGGGAACGTCGCCCCGAAGGCCCCGAGCGCCACCTTCAGCGACGGGCTGGTGCCGTAGACGAGCACGAGGATGGGGATGAGGGCGACCGACGGGATGGGCCGCAGGAACTCGACGGTGATCCTGGCCAGCAGCATCCCCGTCCGGGTGGAGCCGATGGCCAGGCCGAGCGGCACCGCGATCCCTATCGCGATGACCATGGCCCGCGCCCACGAGTCGAGCGTGTCGCCCAGCGGGCCCCACAGGTCGCCGCTGGTCACGAGGTGGGCGAAGGCGGCGGCGATCTCGCTGAAGGGCGGGAAGTTCGAGCGGGGCAGGATGCCGACGCGCGGCGCCACCTCGAAGGCGGCCAGCACCATGGCCACCCCCAGCACCGGCAACGCCGCGGCCTCGGCCCGTCGCCGGACCGGGCCCGGGCCCTGATCGCGCATCTTCGGCTCCCCCCGAGCCCGCCCCTGCGGGACGTCGGCGCGAGTGTAGGTGGATTGTCGACAATCGTGTGGACATCAAGCACACTGGCGCCGTGACCGACGGTATCCGGTGCATGGTCATGCGGGGCGGGACGTCCAAGGGCCTCTACTTCGTGGCCGACGACCTGCCCGCGGACGGGGGCGAGCGGGACGACATGCTGCTGCGGATCATGGGCTCGCCCGACGCCCGCCAGATCGACGGCATGGGTGGCGCCCATCCCCTCACCAGCAAGGTGGCCGTGGTGGGCCCCGGCGGCGACGGCGCGGACGTCGCCTACCACTTCCTCCAGGTCGTGGTGGACGAGGCCGTCGTCACCGACCGCCAGAACTGCGGCAACCTCCTGGCCGGTGTGGCGCCGTTCGCCCTGGAGCGGGGCCTGATCGCGGCCCCACCCGGCGACAGCGCCGAGGTCCGCATCCGCATGCTCAACACCGGCGGGCTGGCCACGGCCACGATCGCGCTGGACGGTGGACGGCCCCGCTACGACGGCCCGGCCGCCATCTCGGGCGTGCCGGGCACCGCCGCCCCCATCCGCCTCGACTTCGAGGGGATCGCCGGCTCGTCCTGCGGCGCCCTCCTGCCCACCGGCCGGGCGGTCGACGAGGTCGAGGGCCTGGCGGTGACGCTGGTCGACAACGGCATGCCGGTCGTGGTGCTGCGGGCCGCCGACCTGGGGGTGACCGGCCACGAGTCGTGCGCCGACCTGGAGGCGAACGCGACCCTGCGGGACACGCTGGAGCGGGTACGGCTGGCCGCAGGCCCGGCCATGGGCCTCGGCGACGTGGCGGCCACGACCGTGCCCAAGCTGACGCTGGTGGCGCAGCCCCGGGCGGGCGGGGCGCTCGCCACCCGCACGTTCATCCCCCACCGCTGCCACGAGGCCATCGGCGTGCTGGGCGCGGTGAGCGTCGCCACCGCCGCGCTCCTGCCCGAGGGCCCGGCGGCCGAGGTCGCGTCCCTCGACGGGCGACGCACCGGCACGGTCACGGTCGAGCACCCCACGGGAACGTTCGACGCCGCGGTCGAGATGACGATCGAGGACGGCGTGCCGGTGGTCGAGCGGGCCGGCATCATCCGCACCGCCCGCAAGCTGATGGACGGCACCGTGTTCCCCCGGAGCTCGTGATGGCGTTGCCCACCATCCCCCCGCCCCACCCGGACCCGCACCCGCCGACGGCCTTCACCCCGCCGCCGGGCGCCTGCGACGCCCACTGCCACGTGTTCGGGCCGGCCGACCGCTTCCCCTTCGCCCCCGGACGCCGCTACACGCCGCCCGACGCCGGGGTCGACGACCTGGTCGCCCTGCACGACCGCCTGGGCCTGGAGCGGGCGGTGATCGTCCAGGCCAGCTGCCACGGCACCGACAACGCCGCCCTGCTCGACGCCC
>Ga0126377_10002752_pt1 | contig 12249 bp, 11 predicted proteins | sample PanSoiMetPlot_22_FD_92647 | JGI IMG/M metagenome (GOLD analysis project Ga0126377, IMG submission 92647) | Tropical forest soil microbial communities from Panama - MetaG Plot_22 | ecosystem: Environmental > Terrestrial > Soil > Tropical forest > Bulk soil | place: Panama | collected 2016-02-17
AGAACGTGGCTTTCCTCTGGGACGCGCACCACACCTGCGTCGCCGGAGAATCCCCGTCCGAGACGTTCAAGCAGCTCGGCCGCTACATCCGCCACACGCATTTAAAAGATTCGCGCGCGCCGAAAGACGGCGAGAAAGATCGCCGATATGTGCTGACGGGAAGCGGCGAAGTCCCGGTCAAGGAGACCGTGAAAGTGTTGGCCGCCGGTGGCTACCGCGGCTATTACAGCTTCGAGTGGGAAAAGAAATGGCATCCCGAAATCGAAGAGCCGGAGATCGCGATCCCGCATTACGCGAAAGTGATGAGCCAATATCTGGTCGAGGCCGGCCTCAAATGAGGAGAACTCCCATGAAAAAAGACAAGATCACAAGACGAGAATTCATCGAAAAAACTAGTCTGACCGTCGCTTCCGTGAGCGTGACGCCTTCGATTCTCGAATCGGAGACCGAGGTGAAAACGAAACTGCCTCAGCGGGTGTTGGGCCGCACCGGCGTCAAGGTCCCGATCATCGCCTTCGGCTGCGGCAGCCGCTTTCTGATGTACGAGGACGAAGACGCGGCGCTGCGCGCCCTCAACCACGTGATTGACAGCGGCGTCACCTATCTAGACACGGCGATGGATTACGGAAAGGGACTCAGCGAGACGCGCGTCGGGATGGTGATGAAGACGCGGCGCAAAGAGGTCTGGCTGGCGACGAAGATTACGCCGAACGCCCGCGCCCGCGACGAGGCGCTGCGAGAAGTCGAAAAGAGTCTGAAGCGATTGCAGACCGACCGCGTTGATCTGCTTCATCTGCACAGCCTGGGCGACGACGAGGACCTTCAAAAGATCGAAGCCAAGGACGGCGCGATCAGGGCGCTTTACGAGCTGCGCGAACAGAAAGTCGCGCGCTTCATCGGGATGACCAGCCATACCGACGGCGCGGTGATGGCCAGGGCGATCGAACACAACGACCTGGATTGCGTACAGATGGCGATGAATCCGGCGCGCGCTCTCCGGTTTGAAGAGCTGGCGCTGCCCGCCGCGAAGAAGAAAAACCTGGGCGTGATTCTGATGAAAGTAACCGCGCAGGAAAAACTACTCGGCGCGGGCGCGGGAAAGGCTGGCATCGAGCCTCTGATCCGCTACGCGCTGAGCCTGCCCGTTTCGGCGGCGGTGATCGGAATGCCGAAGCTGCAATTCGTTGATCAGAATATCGCCATCGCGAAATCGTTCAAGCCGATGAACGCCGGCGAGATGGATCAACTGCGCTCACAAGCGTCGTCGCAGCGAGTGAGTCTGGAGAATTTCTTCATGCGCCATCGCGATGAAGCGGTTTGACGCCGCAATCGCCAACGGCGATATTGTTTCTCGAGTCGAAGGCGCCCCGGTTAATACCCCTCTTAACAGGAGCAAAACGAATGCAACAATTTAATGCGCCCAGCGTGCGCTGGGAATGGATCAGCGAGGCTTGGAATCAGTTCACCAAACAATGGTCTGTCTGGGTGTTGATGATTCTGGTAATGTATCTGGTCTTGTTTGCGGTGTACCTTGTGATCTACCTGCCGCTTTTCGGCCTCATGATGTCCATGTCGATGACATCCTCTTTCCCGCAGGATGGAGAGATTCCCACAGCGCCGGTGTTTCCAGTCGGGCTGTTCCTGCTCTTCCCGCTGATTTTCCTGGCGATCACTTGCGTGACGTCCTGGCTGTTTGGCGGGCTTTATAATACGGCCTTTAAGCAACTACGCGGCGAGCGGATAGCGGTCGGCGACCTCTTCACAGGCGGCAAGTATTTCATGCGCATATTGGTAGCGCAATTGCTGATCGGTATAGCCGCTAGCATTGGTTTCTTCCTTTTTATCATCCCGGGTTTGATTGTCTTTGGGCTGACCTTTCTTACGATTCCAATAATTGTCGAGAGCGGCAAGGGCGCGATAGACGCGATTAAAGCGAGCATTGAAATAACCAAGCGCGATTTGATTATGTTTACGCTCTTCGCTATAGCGCTCGGTTTCATTGCCAGCGCGGGCAGCTTCCTATGTGGCGTTGGCGCGCTGGCGACGTTTCCGTTGCTGTTCCTGGGCCACGCGCTGGCCTATCGCGATTGCGTGGGGATGGCCGGCGCGCAGAGGCAGGAGCAATATATGCCGCCGCCGCCACCCGATTACAGAAGCTATACGCCGTCGCAGGAGCCGCAGGCGCAGCCGTGGTCGGCGCCGACTTATACATCTCCACCGCCACAACCGGCGTGGTCTGAATCAACTACATGTCCGCATTGCGGCGCGACGTTGGCTCGCGCGACGAATTTCTGCAATCAATGCGGACGCCCGCTGCGAAGCGCCTGAATAGAGTAATATGGACGGCAATCGGTTTTCGCCTCCATCCAATGAAATAGCCATCGAGTTCGCCGATGTCAGCTTCCGTCACCGGAACGGGCCACTGGCGCTCGATGGCTTTTCGCTTGCCATCGAACGCGGCGAGACGCTCGCGCTCGTGGGGCGCAGCGGGACCGGCAAGACGACGATTCTCAAACTGATCAATCAATTGTTACTGCCGCAATCCGGCGTCGTGCGGGTCGAAGGCCGCCCGACCTCGGATTGGGACTCGATCAGGCTACGGCGGCGCATAGGCTACGTGCTGCAGGAAGTCGGGCTGTTCCCACACATGACCATCGGGCGCAACGTCGCGGTCTTGCCTCGATTGGAGGGTTGGCCCGACGATCGCGTCAACGCGCGCGTTGGGGAATTGCTCAATCTGGTGGGACTCAACCCGAAAACTTACGCAGACCGTTACCCGCGCGAACTATCCGGCGGACAGCGACAGCGCGTGGGCGTTGCGCGCGCGCTGGCCGTCGACCCGCCGATTCTGCTGATGGACGAGCCGTTCGGCGCGCTCGACCCGTTGACGCGGGCCGAGATGCACCGCGAGTTCCATCGCATTCAATCGCAGGTTCGCAAGACCGTCGTCTGCGTGACGCACGACATGGGCGAGGCGTTTTCGCTCGGGACGAAAGTCGGAGTGCTGGCCAGTGGCAAACTCGCCGCCTGCGCCGCGCCCGCCGAGATCATTCAATCGAACAATCCCGAAGTAAAGATATTCCTCGACGCTATGCCCAGAGTGGGTAGCGCGTAGCAGGGAGTGGGGAGTAGGGAATGGGGAATGGGGAATAAGAGTCACCGCCCTATTCCCCACTCCCCATTCCCTACTCCCCAAATTCTTATGCGACTGATTGAATTCTGGCTGAATCATGGCGGCGAATTTCTGGAAGCGATTTTGCGCCACCTGGCGCTGGTCGCGGCTTCGACAGGTATTGCCGTCGCCGCCGGCGTGCCTCTCGGGGTGTTCTCGTATCGCAATCCAAGGCTGGGAAGTCCGTTGATCGGTATTGCGAATGTTGTGCAGACGATTCCGAGTCTGGCGATGTTCGGCTTTCTGATTCCGATGCCTTTGATAGGGGGCATCGGCGCGAAAGCGGCGCTGATCGTGCTAATTCTTTACGCGCTGCTGCCGGTGATGCAGACGACGGTGAGCGGAATGAAAGGCGTTGATCCGTCCGTTCGAGAAGCCGGGCTGGCGATGGGAATGTCCGACTGGCACTTGCTTTCAATAGTCGAGTTGCCACTTGCGCTCAACTCGATCATCGCCGGAGTGCGCGTGGCCGCCGTGGTCGGCGTGGGCACGGCCACGATCGCCGCGGCTGTCGCCGCGGGCGGGCTGGGCGAATACATCTACCGCGGAGTCGCGAGCGTCGACGGCGTGATGATCCTAGCGGGGGCCATTCCGGCGGCGATCCTGGCGCTGTTGGCCGATTTCTGGCTCAAATGGGTGGAGCGGCGACTCACCACCAGGGGGTTGAGGAGCGGATCGCCGCGCCTGGTCGCGGCGGGCGTCGTCGGAGTCCTGGTTCTGGCGTTGATCGCCGGCGGTCTGATCTGGTCGGACCGCGCCAGCGGACAGATCGTCATCGGCTCGAAGAATTTCACAGAGCAAATGATTCTCGGCGAATTGATCTCGCAACTCATCGAGCGCAATACGGAGCTCAAAGTCAGTCGCAAGTTCAATCTCGGCGACACCATCGTTTGCGACAGCGCGATGCGCGCGGGCGATCTCGACGTCTATGTCGAATACACCGGCACGGCGCTGACCGCGATCTTCAAACAACCCGTGAGGATGAACGTTGACGAAGTGCGGCTGGTCGTGGAAGCCTGCTACTCGATCACGGAGCGCGCGATGGCGCCTCCGCTGGGTTTCAACAACACCTACGTGATCCTGGTGCGCGGCGAAGACGCGCGGCGACTCGGATTGCGAACAATTTCAGACGCGGCGCGATACACTGAGCAGTGGCGTCCTGGTTTCGGCGCGGCTTTTCTCGACCGTGAAGACGGTTATCAGGGTTTGAAGAAGCATTACGGCCTGCGCTTCGCCGAATCGCCGCGCGCCATGGACGTGTCTTTGATCTATCGCGCGCTGGCCGACAAAGAGGTTGATCTGATCGCCGGCGACGCCACCAACGGTTTGATCGCCAAACTCGACCTGGTCGCGCTGGAAGACGACAAAAATTACTTTCCCCCTTATCACGCCGCGCCGGTGATCCGCAGCAAAACGTTTTCGCGCCATCCCGAGTTGCGCGCCATATTCGACCGCCTGGCGGGAAAGGTTACGGACCAGGAGATGCGGCGGATGAATTATGAAGCCGAGGTCGAACGTCGCGATATTAGTTCGGTTGTGAAAGCCTTCCTCGAACGCCATCCGGAGGCCTCGACCCGGTGACTAAAAACAGAGGGCTGATTTTTTGGTGGGCGGTCATCGCCTTCGAATTGACGGCGCTCCTGCTGGTCCAACTGCCGTCAGTTTATAACTTCCAGACTTTCGTTCTCTACGACCCCGGCTCCGTCCTGCGCTCCGACTGGCTAATTGCGCAGGGTCTCTCTCCGACGATTGATTTCGGCTACTCTTACGGCCTGCTCTCCCTGATTTACGGACGCCTGGTCTTCGCGCTCGGCGGGCGAACGCCGGAAATGTATCTGATCGGGACGTGGCTGATGGAGATGCTGATGGCGTTGGGTCTGGCGCGCTTCGCGATGCGTTGGAATTGGGCGGCGCGCGCCCTGCTGATCGTCGCCGCGCCGCACGCCGTGCATCCGATCTATCTTGCGCTGACCCATCCCATCGAAGGAGCGCTGTTGATTCACGCCGTGGCTGATCTTGCAGACGGGCGTCGCGCGCGGGCGCTGGCGTTGACCTCGGCCTGTCTATTCGTCAAGCCGTCGCTGGCTTACGCGCTGGGCCTTGTCTTGTTGATTTCGATTGTGGGCGAACAGCGCCGCGAGCGGGCGGGCGGGGGGCGGACGCTCAAATATCTTGCGGCGTCGCTGTCCCCCGCGGCGTTGACCGCCGTATTTTGCGCGGCGCTGATCGGAGGCTGTTTTGGCTGGCGGCCATTGCTGAATTCGATACTCCCGTTCACGGCGAAGAAAAGCTATGCGGCGTTGGGCTTCGGATTCTTCGGCAGCGGCAGGGGCTTCTGGGCGCCGGAGCTGAATGGCGTGGGAGATTATCTACGATATTACATAACGACGCCCGCGGGATTCTGGATAGTGGCGAGTCTGTCGCTGTTTGCGTTCTGCGCCGCGGCGATCATCAGGTTCAAGTCAGAAGGCGCAAAGGCGAACGAAACGCTCATTGCGCTGACTGTCCTCCACATCTTTTTCATCGTCGCTCTCTTTGCGTGGCCCGGATCGTGGGCTTACTACTCATACCTGCTCGTGTTGGGCGTTGGAATTGGTTTGGAACAATGGAGAGAGAAAGCAATGAAGAACGCCGGAAAAGCGAAACACCCGGAAAATGTCATTCCGCTTTTCCGCGTGTTCCCCTATTTCCGCGTGTTCAGCGTTTTTGGCTCTCGTTGGATGTGGGCGCTTCTGACGCTGCTCGCCTTGACCGGACATCAACAGCGTTACCGCGCCGTCTCCGGCGACTGGCGTTACTCAGCGCGTGCGCCTGAGGCCGCAATGCTCTGGGCTGACGATAATCAACGAGCCGAATGGACTCGCGTCTTGCGAATGGCTGAGCGCAAGCGGCTGTTGTTTCTCCACAACGGTTGCGCAAATCTGCTCTTTCCCACAGTACAAAGCCCCCCGAGCTGGTTCTTCTCACCGGGCATCCAAACTCCCATCGAAATCGCGGCCATCCGGCGTCAGATCGAATCGGCTGATGTCGTCGTCTCGTTCAATCATGCGGCTATCCTCGATCCGTGGTCGTGGGAAGAATTCGCCGATCAGCGTGGGCGATTTGCGACCATCTGGCGCGGTGTCTATATAACAATTCACGAGCGGCGCCAATAAACGCCAATAAACGCCAATAATTGATAGATGGCGCCGCGCCTGTTCATTCATCCGATAGGCTGTCCGTCAAAAGCGTCGCCCCGATCACGCCTACGGGCAGCGCCAGCATATTGATGACCGGAATGATCACCATCAGATAGGCCGCCGCGCCGAAGCCCAAAGCTAACGCCTTGTTGCGCCAGATGAAGCCCAACTTTCTTCGCAACCGCAGCCCGCGCGTGGAAAGCGGAACATCGAAGAAATCCAGGCCGCACAGAAAAATCGCCACCGCCACCCCGACCGGCGCCCCGACGGGCGGGAAGGCCAGACCCAGAGCGAGAGCGGCCAGCGCCACCACCGCCTGAAACATCACCAGCTTCAACCCTTCCAACATCGCGCGCGCCCATCCGTGATTATTCTGTCGGACCGTTTGGTCTTTATTGATCGCGCTCGTTTTGCGACTCAATTTTTCGGAAAACGGCGCCAGCAGCACGCGAGCCACCGGGAGGTAGAGGAAATACGCGATCAATAGCGTTAGCGCGAACGCCAGAATCTGCGCAACAATTCGTACCTCGACGCGGATAGAGTCGCCGATGAACTGACCGACCATCCATGCGGCGCCGAGGATCAGCCCCAGCAGCAGAGCGAGCGTCAACAGCATCGGAATCAGCGCAAGGCCGAGCAAATCCTGATGGCGAACGAGCGTTCGCATCCCCAAAAGGAAGAAACGAACGCCCCAAACCATGTGGTAGATCGGATTCCTTACCCGATTGTCGTAGTTCTGATTCGTTGACACTTTGAGATCGGTAGTGGGTATTTTTCGGCTGCGATGTTTCATTTGCGCGCTGTATGAAGCTCTAAATTCACCGGAGTGGTCAACCCGGCGACGGACAGAATCAAACCATCAACACTCGCTGTTTCACGCTTCGTTTGAAAAAAGACGATCCCGCGTAGCTCTCCCCCCGACTCGATCGCGCTCTCCTGTTTGAGCGCGACCGACTCATAATCTTCGAGCGTCCGCCGGTACGCGACTTTCGCGTAAAAATTAACGCCGTAATATTTCATCACCTCGCCCAACGCGTTCTTCGGAGTAAGCCGCTTGAATTGAGCGCCCGCCCCGTCGCGCAAATCAAATCTGAGCGATCTCACCGGAACAGTCACATCAGACGTGTTGATCATCTTGACGTCAACCGCGATCACTCCGGCGAGCGGCAGGTTGGCCTCGAATCGCTCGTACGATTGCTGGCCGTCCAGAGCGGCGGCGCCGATGTTCAAACCGCCGGCGTTGTTCGTTGAAATTTCTGGCGGGGCGCTTGGCAGAGGCGCGACCTTGTACAGCTTCCCGCCGCAGGCGACGAGGATCAGGGGAAGAAAGCTTATCAAAATGGCGCCAATTTTCATTTGGAGCATGGACGCAATTTAGTTGCGACCGGTCAGGACTGTCAACGCCCCGACGGCGATTTGTCGTAATCCCTGCCTTTTACATAATTATGCGTTATGCAAGCCATCCTCCCAGACTCGTTCAAAGACTCGCGGGGCGATCCTCCCTGCGCCCCCTGATAAACCAAGCATCGACATCGAATCGGACACAACTGCCACAACTGGAGGAAGTAAGCGCCATGAAAAAAGTCGGAAAATTGGGCATTTTGACGTTCTTGATGGTCTGCCTTTTCGGCCCAGGCATCGCGCAACAAGATGAAGTAAAAATAAAGATAGATACCGAACTGATCAACCTGGACGTTATCGTCACAGACCGCGATGGAAAAAGGATTTATGACTTGAAGAAGGAAGACTTCGAGATTTACGAGGACGGCGTTCTTCAGGAGGTTACACACTTCAAGACTACGCGACGACCGCTGCGGTTGATTCTGCTATTCGACATGAGTACGAGCATGGGCGCAATCTTTCCCGCGATCAAAGATGAAGCGGTGAAGCTTGTTGAAAGTTTGAACCAACTGGATGAGATGATGGTCGTCTCCTTCGGCATGGATGCGCAGTGGGGCGCCGATTGGGGCGGCAAGGCGCTGACCACGAATGCGATTCTCGATCTGAAATCGGCTCCGGTCCCCTACAATCTCCCTGAACAACCTTTCCCGCTCCCTCCCGGCAGGCGTCAGGGACTTGCTGACGTGAATACGAATCTTTACGGAACGATGCACTCCCTCTTCGAGCGGTTCGGAGGACGAAGCGGGAACGAGGTTGCGCTGCTCTTCAGCGACGGAGTGGATAGGGTCGACCGCAATCTTGCAAAGCAGAGGCCGGTCAAGGACTCAAAGCAGGTCATCCAGGAAGCGCAGGAAAGTTGGACGCAAGTTTACGCCGCCTGCTTCAAAACTGAACGGCATAAGTCATGGAATGTGCTTACGATTGGAAGGGACGGTTACGGCTCGAATTGCAAGTTCCTCTCCGAACTCGCCGGCGCCACGGGCGGGCAATCCTTCGAGTTCGAATCGCAGCCCGATCTGGCGCAGGTCCTGAAGAAGACGCTCGATGAATTGAGGAGCCAGTACACTCTCGCTTATTACCCTTCCTCTAAGGGAAACAGAGCCGGATTTCACAAGATCAAGGTAGTTGTGAAAAAATCGGATGTGACAGCGCGGGCTCGTGATGGTTATCTCATATCGAAGTGAAAAATTTTTTGTGCGCAAAATTAAGTGGGGGGCCCTTTCGGTCCCCCCGATTCAGCAGCGTCCTCAGCCATTAGGGTATTTACCGCTGCTAGTTGCGCGGATTACACCAAAGACTCCTCTCTTTGTCAACCCTGCAGCAAACATTTTTGACCCTATTAAAATCAAGGGGAGCAATATGTTAGGTTTCATCCTCCGCTGGCGTGGCGCCGAGTTCCAGGAGCTGTTTTTCATCTACGATCGCAATTTTCATTTCTTCGGCTTTCGTCAATTTGCTCCCCGCCTCTTCGCCCGCGACGACGAAGTCAGTCTTTTTACTGACCGAGCCGCTGACCCGCCCGCCGCGGTCCTCAATGAAAGCCTTTGCGTCATCACGCTTCATCGTCGGCAGAGTCCCGGTCAAAACAAAGGTCTTGCCCTCGAATACGCGCGGCGCCTGGCGCCCCCCGGCGTTCGCCGTCTTCATCTTCACTCCCGCTTTGGCGAAACGTTCGATCAACTTCCGATTTCGTGACGTCTGGAACCACGCGTGGACCGAAGAGGCGACGACCTCGCCGATTTCGTGGATGTTCGCCAGCTCTTCGCTCGTCGCCGCTGACAATCCTGCGACGTCGCCATAACGATTGGCCAGAATCGTCGCCGTGCGCTCTCCGACGTGACGAATGCCCAAGCCATAAATCAGCCGCGCCAGTCCTGCGTCCTTGCTGGCTTCGATCTGCTGAAGCAGGTTGTCAGCCGATTTCGCTCCCATCCGGTCGAGCGCGATCAATTCGTCGCGGCGTCCGGCAAGGCCGTACAGATCGGCGAAATCGTATACCATCTGCGGCAGCGTTACGGGCTGGCCATTTTCATCGGTCACGGCCTCACCTTTTTTATCGCGTTTGGTTCGCGGCGACGTCAGTTGCTCGACCAGGGCCCAGCCCAATCCTTCGATCCGCATCGCGCGTCGTGAGGAGAAATGGTGCAATCCCTCGCGAAGCTTCGCGGGACAGTCCGGATTCGGACAACGCGTCACCGCCTCGCCTTCCGGTTTGATGAGCGCCGTATCGCAGACAGGGCATCGGGTCGGGAATTCAAACTCGGTCTCTTCGCCCGTGCGGCGCTCGGTGATGACTTTGACGACCTGCGGAATGATCTCGCCGCTCTTTTCGATGAAGACGAAATCGCCGCGCATCACGCCCAGCCGCTTCATCTCGTCAGCGTTGTGCATGCTGGCGCGCGAAACGGTCGTGCCCGCGAGGAGGACCGGTTCCAGGACTGCCACCGGGGTCACCGCGCCCGTGCGCCCGACCTGATAAATCACATCGAGCAATCGCGTCGACGCCTGCCGCGCCGGAAATTTGTAGGCGATAGCCCAGCGCGGCGATTTCGACGTCGCGCCCAACTCGTCCTGGACGGCCACCTGATTGACTTTCACCACCACGCCGTCAATCTCGTAGCTCAACTCGTCGCGGCGCGTCTCCCACTCGTTGCAAAACGCCACCACGTCTTCAATCGTCTTGCAATGGCGCCTGTGCGGGTTGACCTTGAATCCGCGCCGGGCCATCCATTCCAGCGAATCGTGATGCGTCGGGAACGCGGGCGCGCCGTCGAAGAGCAGCAGGTAGCAAAAGATGTCCAGACGCCGGTCGGCCACCATCTTCGGGTCGAGCTGCCGCATCGCGCCCGAAGCCGCATTTCGCGGGTTGGCGAATAACGGCAATTCAGCTTCGGTCCGCTCTCGGTTGATTCTCTCGAATACGTCGTTGGGCAGATAGACCTCGCCGCGCGTCTCGACCTCCTTCATCGAACCGTCGAACAAAGGCGACTGCTTCTCCCCCTTCTCTTCATCTTCCTTGATCCTCAACGGGATGGACCTGATCGTCTTGGCGTTGCCGGTCACGACCTCGCCTCGGGAGCCGTCGCCACGCGTCACCGCCCGCGCTAGCCGTCCATCTTCGTAGATCAACGAGATGCTCAACCCGTCGATCTTCAATTCGGCGACGTAATCGAACGCCCGCCCTTCGGCCAGCTTCTCACACCGCTTGGCCCACGCGCGCAGATCGTCAATGCTGTAGCTGTTGTCGAGCGACAGCATCGGGCGCTTGTGAAAGTACTCCTCGAAGCCTTCGGCCACCTGTCCCGACACGCGCTGTGTCGGGGTGTCGGGCGTCACCAGATCGGGGCGCTCCGATTCCAGCTCGCGCAACCGCCGCATCAACGCGTCGTATTCGGCGTCGGAGATCACCGGCTCGCTCAGCGTGTAGTAGCGGTGGTCGTGCTCTAGAATTTCGTGGCGCAGGTCGGCGATCTCCTGCTCGATCGATTTAGATTTAGGCGTTCGCTGGGACATATCTGCATCCGCTCACTCTTTTACAACCACGCCCTTCCAAAACGCAAAGTAATTTTCGATGTTCTTCGCAGCCTCTTTCGTACTCGGATAATACCATGCCGCGTCCTTGTTCACTTCTCCGTCGACGACGAGGTTGTAATAACTCGCCGTGCCCTTCCAGCCGCACACAGTGTGGGTGTCGCTCGGTTGAAAGTATTCTTTTTTGACCGCGTCCGGCGGGAAATAATGATTGCCTTCGACGACGATGGTTTTTTCACTTTCGGCGATTACGGCGCCGTTCCAAACAGCTTTCATAACTTCTTCTCCATGAAAATACTCAACGGGTCTTCGGAATAATCTCCGAAAGGCCCACGACATTGATAGCCTGCCCTTTCGTACAGCGTCAGGGCTTCGGGTTGGTGGATGCCTGTTTCAAGACGCGCGAGTTTAAGCCCGGAATCTCGCGCGAGATTCTCAAGCTCATCGAGGATGCGGCGTCCGAGTTTCAAGCCGCGGTACTCCGGCAGAACGAACATTCGTTTGATCTCCGCATACTCCCCGCCTTGATTGACGAATGCGCCGCAGGCGGCGACGGCGGCGCCCACGTTGGCGGTGAGGAAAGTCACGTTAGGCTGTCGCAGGGTCTCCACCGACAACAGATGATTGCTTTCCGCCGGATATAAGCTGGTCATAAGCGCGTCGAGTCGCTCGATAAGGCCTCGCGCGGCGGGGGAAGCGGGATCGTCAACTTGAACCGTAACATCTAGCATGCCGCTATTAGCTTTCATCTTCGGTCCGGATCAGAACGCCGGCTCATATCGGCGCCTTTCAGCCAGTCCTCTTCTGTATGCCAACGAACGTCGCTGATCTCAGGAGCGGATTTGAGCGCTCGATCAACCGCTCTACAGATCGCCAATAATTCGTCGTCGTCCGAATGGCCAAAAAGTTTTCTGCTCAACCAGCTCATCTGAGACTTGATGAATACCAGCCAGGTGTTCGGCGTAT
>Ga0126377_10002753_pt1 | contig 12248 bp, 15 predicted proteins | sample PanSoiMetPlot_22_FD_92647 | JGI IMG/M metagenome (GOLD analysis project Ga0126377, IMG submission 92647) | Tropical forest soil microbial communities from Panama - MetaG Plot_22 | ecosystem: Environmental > Terrestrial > Soil > Tropical forest > Bulk soil | place: Panama | collected 2016-02-17
GTGGAAGGCCGGCGGCGAGCCTTATCCATGGCAAGATGGGGCGGCGCCGCGTTGCCACCATCCGCTCCGCATGGGCGATCGTCTCTATGTCAGCTACTGGCACCATGGCCTCTTCATCCTTGACATTTCCGACATGTCGCGACCGAAGGTTGTCTCGCATACCAACACCAGCCCGGCTTTTCCGCACCCGACGCACACCTGTTTGCCAATTCCGCAGCCGCTGAAGGGACGTAACATCATGGTGGTGGCGGACGAGGACGTGGCGAAGCTGCGGCCGTCGGCTCCCTCCTTCAGCAGGATTTACGACATCACCGTCGAGCGGCAGCCGGTGCCGATTGCGACCTTTCAGGTGCCCGGACTCGATCTCGACGGCAGCCCACAGCCGCCGATGAGCGGGTGCCATCAGCCATCGGAGCGTTTGCGCGGCACAGTGATCCCGTTTGCCTGGTTTGCGCAGGGCCTGCGTCTTGTCGACATCGCGGATCCGTTCGTGCCCAGGGAGGTCGGACATTTTTTGCCGGATCCGACTGACCGCGCAGACCGCGTGTCCTCCAACGGCGTGACCATCGACGATCGCGGACTGATCTATCTCGTTGACCGCATCCGCGGCGTCGACATCATTGAAACTACGGCATTCGGATGAGGTCGGCTCGCGCGCCTCCTCTCCCTCTTCGCTCGGCTCCTCGGTCTCAACGCCGTAGTCGTGGAGGCCCTCGCCGACCCGGCGGTGCGGGCCAAGCTGGCCGCGCTTGGGCAGGAGATCTTCCCGCACGAACTGCAAAATCCGCAGGCGCTCGACTCCCATCAGAAGTCCGAGATCGCGAACGATCGACAGGCCGGTGACGTTGCCGCCCGGTCTCTCCCTCGGGGCCTTCGTCTGCCGATCGGGCCATCTCGGCCCGACGCGCTGAACTTTATCCTAGGCGACGACGCTGCCTGATCCAAGAAACCAAGACGCATCCTTGTTCGTTAGTGTCGCGACGAGCGGAACTGGATCAGTCCGGCAGTTCGTCTCAAAGGCCACTCGGCTTAAGCGCCCGAGTGGCCTTTTGGCGATCAGTCCGCCTTCACATCAGGCAGGGAGATTTCGCCAGCGGCGGCCTCGTCTTCGGCTTCCAAAAATTAGACGACCTAAGCAACCTCGCGCCCTCGCCCAGCCGCAATTTCATTCTCCTTATTGCTGATCCCGGGGGTGGGGGAGGAAGCGGAAAAGGGGCGCAGTATCGCCGTTCTGCGCCCCTTTGCTATGGGTAGAGCACGACGCTTATAATGTGAACGGTGTTCCCCAACGATCCCCCAGATCCCCAGGGAACGCTAGGGCCCCGGTCGAGATCCACTCTTCTCCCGGGGCCTTCCTCTGCCGATGTCGATCGGGTCGCTCATTAAATTGATGTCTCTCAGCCTCCACTCTGTTTCGATCTGGTCAGTTGGCCTCCGTTTCCCTTGCTCGCCGCGCTGTTCGTCTATCCGGATGCACATCTGGAGATGCGCCAGGGGGCGAGGATCATTTTGAAATCGAAAGAAGAACCGGGCCTTGAGGGGATCGCTGCGGGCACCTAAATATCGGGACCGACAATAGCAAGCGCGCGCTAACTTATAGGCGCGGAACGGAGGAGAGATGTGGCTTGCCCTTGCCGCGATCACGCTCGCTGTGGCGATAGGACTTAACATTCTTGCTTTGGCAATTCAGCGCTAGGAATAGTGTTTATAACGAGGCCGCCAACTGAGGCCGCCACGAGAAAGCCCCGCCGGAGCGGGGCTCAAGTAGCAGGACCTAGAAGGAGGTTGACTTTAACAGTCTAACCTGAATCTCGGCCGAGTGCCACTACGGATAACCCCGCCTAGGGGGCTGGATGATGCCTAGGCGGGGTTCGACCCTACAGAACGCTACTGATACAGACCTCTAACCCAGTCAGTCCGACGGCAGTTTCGGTAAAAGAGCCCGGCCAGGTTCCTGGCCAGCGGGGCTGAGTCAGACCATCAGCAAGAAAGCGTCCTCCTCATCACGGATCAGTGCGGCCTAAGTGTGGCCACTGTCGAACCGGATCGCGAATTGCCTGACGGTGCGGGGCGCAGCCGTCCCCTGGCTGAAACATCCAGCGAACGTTTTGGCGGCTCTTTTTGGGAGCGGCCGCTCGTGAGCAAAAAAGTGCGATCCGGCAACGTCAAGCTCAAGCGCGCCTATGCGGCGCCGGCGGCGAGCGACGGCACGCGCATATTGGTCGACCGGCTGTGGCCGCGCGGCGTCAAGAAGGCGGACGTCGCGATCGACGAGTGGATGAAGGAGGTCGCCGAGCAGCGCATTGCGAAAATGGTTCGGCCACGATCCGGCGCGCTGGCAGGAATTCCGGCGCCGGTATCTGAAGGAGCTGCGCGAGCATCCCGACGCGCTCGAGCGGCTGCGCGCGCTGGCGCGGCAAGGGCCGATCACGCTCGTCTTCGCCGCGCATGACGAGGCGCACAACGATGCCGTTGTGCTGCGAGATGTGCTGGTAAAGGGCGCCTGAGCGGGGACGACCTGTTGAGGACGTAGCGGGTTTCCTCTGTCAAGCGCAAGGCCGAAGAATTGGGGCTGCTGCGATCCAAGTACCGTCCTATCAGCGTCCCATTGTTCTCTTTTTTAGGATTTCGAGCATCGCGTCGAGACCCAGAATGTATGAGTGAATCCCGAAGCCGGTAATCATTCCTTCGGCCACGTCGGACAAGACACAGTGGATGTTACGCTTGGCAATACTAGTGATGTGCACTTCCACGTATGGCAACCCCGCTCCCTTGATGCAATCCTTCAAGGCAAAGCCCGCGTAGGTAAAGCCCGCCGGATTCATGACCAGGCCGTCGAAGCCTTCGTCGACAGCCTGGTAGATGCGATTAATCGCTTCACCCTCGACGTTGGTGTAGAATATTTCCAGTTGGTAGGCGTGCTCGTGAGTGTGGCGCCGCAGCATAGCTTCGAGTTCGGCTGGCGTTGTCGAGCCATATAGCTCCGGCTCACGCCGTCCGAGAAATGTGAGATTGGCGCCCTGCAACAATAGGATCTTCATCATTGCGGATTTCTTTCATTCTGCACTGACCAAGCCTAGTCTATGTGCTGCCGTTTTTTCGAGCATCGACTTTTGGTCGCAGCTGCGAGCCATCCAGTTTGTTCCTTCCTGCCTACACGCAGTCAACCGACAGGAGTTGAAACATGCCAGACAACATCCGCTTCTCGAGCCCCGACGCCCTGCCGAAGCCGCCTGGCTACAGCCATGTGGTCGAAGTGACCGGACCCGGCCGCACTGTCTATTTCGCTGGTCAGCTCGGCATCGACAAGGCAGGCAAAATGGGGGCCAATGCACGCGAACAGATCGAAATCGCGCTCGAGAATGTGAAAGCTGCGCTGACTTCCGTCGGCGCGAGTTTTGGGAACGTCGTCAAGCTCAACAACTATATTGTCGACATCGGCACCTACCGTGAGGTGCGGGACAAGTATGTGAACACGGCGGCACCCCCAGCCAGCACCACTATTGGCGTGCCGCAACTCGCGCGGCCGGGCGCAGTGTTTGAGATCGAGGCGATCGCGGTCTTGCCTCCGAAGTAAGTAACCCGTCCCGCTTCCCCGAGGCTTTACGAGGGACCATACTGAAATGCACTCCCGCCGCAGAGACACAATCGCTCTCGGTGAAGTTGCAAATCCTCGAAGCGCGCGATGTCGATGCCTTCGGCAGCCTCGGCGGCGGCTGCAAGTTTGGGCCTGTGCTTCCGGCGAGACTGATTGGTGGCCCGGTCCAGCAGTCCCCATGGACCACGGGAATGCGTGTTGGGTTTGTCCCCGCCGGACCGAGCCGGTGCGGACGCTGACTGAGAGGGTCTAAATAGCGAGTTATTTCCACATCTAGGACATGTGTGAGCGACAGGAACAGGCTACCGGCGAACATGTGACCCGCCGGCCTGCCCACTGGTTAGGACGGTCTGTCGTGCCTCAGTTTGAATTTTTCCGGCGCGCGATGTCGTCCCCGGGCAATCCTGTCGGAAGCAGCGTACGGTAGTGCCTCAGTTTGAAAATGCATCTATGATCGAACCGTGCGGGCGGAGCGACGAGAAAGAGGGATTGTCAAATGCCCGCGCTTACCGCCTACGGGATCTGCGTCGTTGTCGTTCTTGCTGTACTCAACGGCATAGCATAGCAAGCAGGAATGCCCCGGCTACTCGGCAGCGCTGTAGTACCGTGGCCGGTCGCGGCGCGCTCAGTTGGCTGTCGTGCCGGTAATCGGCTGCGCGAAGCGCGGAGAGCCGGTATCTCAATGCAGATCGCGATGAATTGGCTGTGCTGGCCATTTCTCCTGGCAATGCTCGGCATTTGCACCGCTGCAGCACAGGAGAAAGGCAAGCTGCACCCGCAGCCGCTGCCTGCAATCCAGGACCCGGAGAATCCGTCGACGCCCGCAAAGGAATTCTTTGCCCGCAAACTCACGCCGGCAGCATTGAAGCCGGCCGCAATTGGATTCTATTCCAACGGCTGTCTCGCTGGAGCCGTGCCGCTGCCAATCGACGGCCCGCATTGGCAGGTAATGCGGGTTTCGCGGAACCGCTATTGGGGCAATCCTGATCTCATTTCCTCACTGCAAACCATTCGCGCAAGGCCTCCGACATCGGCTGGCCAGGATTGCTCGTCGGCGACATCGCACAGCCGCGGGGCGGCCCGATGCTGACCGGGCATGCAAGCCATCAGATTGGGCTCGATGTCGATATCTGGTTCCGGCCAATGCCTCGCCGCGTGCTCACTCCTCTGGAGCGCGAGGAGATGATGTCCACCGTCGTCGTCGCCGCGGGCCGCCGCAACGTTAATCCCAAAATCTGGACGCACCGGCATACGGATCTGCTCAAGGTGACGGCGGAAGAGCCCAGGGTGGAACGCATCTTTGTGAATGCGGCAATCAAGAAGGCACTCTGCGAGACAACCGAGGGAGATCGCGCGTGGCTTGCAAAAATGCGGCCCTGGTGGGAGCACGATTATCATTTTCACGTGCGCATCACCTGCCCCTTCCGGCAGCGTCGAGTGTACACCGCAAGAGCCGCCGCTCAGCGAGGATGGGTGCGGAAGGGAGCTCGAGGATTGGCTCAGCTCAGCTGATCAGCCGAGCGGTCCGGATTCGCCGCCGAAGGCGCCGCTCACCGTGGACGATCTGCCGCCGCTTTGTCGCACCGTGCTCAATGCTCAATGACTCAACCGCGGGTCAACGCGTTTATCGCCGCCAACAGGAACACGCTAAGCACTGCCCCGATAACACGCAAAACCACGAGCCATTTCTCCGCTCGCGCTTTTTCTTCCTCTCCAACGGGGCAGACAAAGTAATTCTTTCGAAAAAATGCCATCCGGTACGGCGGTTTCCCGGGGTTGCGATGCTCAGGAATCTCATCGGGGCGCGCCCCTCTAAAGTATCTCGCGATCGAATAGTGCTCGTCTCTGATCCTGTATACCGGGACCAAACGGTCAAACAGGAACAGTGGCCCAATGGGCCAGATATCCGGACCGGCCACTGATTGCTTTTCTCCTAGATGCTGTTTCGATTTTTCTTTTGGTATTGGCTCAAAGCCGACAATCCGCAGCTTGAACCAGAACGACAGCCAGAACGCGCCGAGTACAAGCAGCGTCGCCAGCAACGCCTTGCTTGGGCGGAAGCCATGATCTGCCAGCCCCCACAGGACCCACTGATAGACGAGGACGAGGATGTCAGTCCCGCCGCGAACTACTGCGCTCGCGCGTTCGGCCACGGCACTTCTAGGTCTTCGATCTGAGGGGTCTTCGTAAGCTTCTAGGGCTGCCTGAGAGCGTATTCGCTTGTTGCAGAACCACTTAATGGTCCATCCGAGCCATGGGATCGTGTTTTCACATACGTCGCGGCTCTTCTGCGCGATCTGGAGGTGCACGGCGTCGCCGCCGGCCTTGTCGAGCGCATCTACGAATGCCGTGTACGGCTGCGACGACGATGCTCCATTTCTTTGCAGCCAATGCTCGACATTTTTGACGTCCGGCACCGCGACCCCGGTTTTGATCCTTCTGCGCTTGGCTGCTCCATTCTTGTCTATGGCTGCAAGACCGGTCTCTTCAGGTTTTGGCTGCTGATACTCGCAATCCAACGCGCCGTCACGGACCTGATTGAACTTAAAACCGTCGAGGTATGTCACATAATCCTGCGTTTCATCGGCTAAAAAATTGAAGATAAGCGTGTCCATCGAGACGCTGAGCGCTTCGAATCGTCGCGTTTTCGCCAGCTCCTTCCGTTTCCCGGACTCCGGGTCCGACAGGCTTTTCTTTTGCTCCGAATCGCCCACATCGATGATTAGGTTGTTCGCGACCTTCGTTCCATGCAAGGCCAATATGCTGGTTGGGTCAGCAGTCCCGGGAGCAGGGGCAAGCCATCCGAACGAGCGCAAACAGAGGCTTTGCACCTGGTTGTCGAAAAACTGGAATTCGGCGTTCTTCGACGCGGCCATGTCATCGCAGCCCGGGAGAGCATCCTTCGACTCGGCTGCGGCAACACGGTGGATCTCTGCTTGCACCAGATCGCTTACACTCGGGCTGCTCAGCCTCGCCGAGACCGGCGCGTACTTTTTGGCTACGTCCTGGCCGGCATCCTGGACCGGGCTCAATAGCCGTTTCCACCAGGCGTAGATGACAGGCCGTTTCGTCTCGTCGCTTACGGCTGCGCCGTCGAGCGAAACCAAAGAGCCGAACCCGGTTTTCTCCATTGCAGCCGAGCGAATGTCATTGGCCTTGATCTGATAGGCGCATCTCGCTTCGCTGCCCGTGAGATACAAGCCGCCCTTGATTTCGCTCGACGTGATCAGCAGCTTGGTAAGCGCGGAGCTGGACAAGTCGAAGTCGGTCGATACCTTGAGGCCGTGAAAGTCAGCCTCTTTCAGCGTGATGCTGTTGACCTGGTGCCAAGATCCGTCAATTTGCGTATCGAATGCGACGGACCGAAACATAAATCCGTCGCTCAGATAAACAGAGCCATCCACACGGGACCGCGTAAGCACGAATGCCCCACGGACGACACTGGATTCGACGCTCAGATCTCCGTGTATCCTGACGTTGCGGCCGAAAACGCGTTTGTTGAACCCCGAGTAGTCCAAGACTAGGGAGTAACTCAACTTGAGGCCGACCAGGTCAACGTCCCCGCAGAATACGGCGCCGATGATCCTGATGCCTGATGGCGCAATGGGCTAATCGGCTTGACGGACGAGCCGCCTGATCACGTCTCCAGACAGCGCGCGTGGATCATTCTGATCGCGGGACACGGCAGCAATGTCGGTCTCGAATGGCATCCCTGCGGCCCGTGCAATGGAGGCGCCGGCGGACCGCTCGACGCATCGGTCTTCGGGCTTGACCCCCATCACGACTTCTTTGCCGTCGTGCAGGCACTTTGCGATCTGCTGGACGACGGCATCCGGTGTAGACCAGGCTGGGGGTTCATCCGCTTTGACCGCGAAGCAGGCGAAGAAACTGAGCAACACAAGACATGCAAGGTGGATGACCTTGCTTCCCATCCTGCGATATGAATACCGATCCGAGCCCGACATTTTGGACGCTCCTCCGGACCGTTGATCTGCGCAGACAGAGTGGGACTGAATCGAATTAAATAAACGGTCTCGTCAGCCGAATATGAACCAGATCACTGTTCGTGATTTTTCTTGTCAGCGCGCCGCCATTTAGGCCTAAACGGAGCGGCCGCACCGCCCCTGGGTTTCCGCCCGTGTTCGCGGGCGTCAACCCAGGCTACAAGCCGCTGTCGCGGGCACACGGTGCGATATGCGATGGCGCGATGCGCTGCGTTTCTTGCGACCTGCGAGGCTGGAAATCGGCCGCGGGCCGCAACACATGGAGTCGGGAAGGGCGGATAGCAGATCTTTTCCGCAGCTGTCGCTCATGAGCAAAAAAGTGCGCGCCGCCAAAATCAAGCTGAAGCGCGCCTATGAGGCGCCGGCCGCGAGCGACGGCACGCGCATATTGGTCGACCGGTTGTGGCCGCGCGGCGTCAAGAAGGCGGACGCCGCAATCGAGGAGTGGATGAAGGATGTCGCGCCGAGCAGCGCATTGCGGAAATGGTTCGGCCACGATCCGGCGCGCTGGCAGGAATTCCGGCGCCGGTATCTGAAAGAGCTGCGCGAGCATCCCGACGCGCTCGAGCGCCTGCGCGCGCTGGCGCGGCAAGGGCCGATCACGCTCGTCTTCGCCGCGCATGACGAGGCGCACAACGATGCCGTTGTGCTGCGAGATGTGCTGGTGAAGGGCGCCTGAGCGGGGACAGCCTGTTGAGGACGCAGGGGGTTTCCTCTCCCGGCCCGGCACAGCGAGGACGTCAAGCGTAAGGCCGAAGAATTGGGGCTGCTGCGATCCAAGTCAGGCTCGCTGCGTCTCCAGCCGCTCGCGGCATTGGATCAAGTCCAAGACTCAGGCGGCGCCCGCGGTCAAACGCGAAGCGGACAAGGATTGGGGAGAACTGGGTCCTCTTTTTTTCGTCGCGCCGCCGGCGAAGTTGGGTTATCCATTCGCGGACGGGTGATGGGGTTGCTGCTATGCCAATTCGCCCCCTTAGGGGAAGCGGCGGTGTTTGGCGCTGAGGATATCGCGCGCATCACCGCCGCGTTTGACGACGCTCTTAAGCAGTTGGGGCTGGTGGATCGCAAGGATCCGATCGTGCTGGTGGTTGCCAGGACGACCGTCCAGCTCGCGAAAGAGGGCGAACGCGACCCAAAGTCGCTGAGCGATAGAACGTTTGCGAGCACCGCATTAGGCCATGGGTTTGGGCGGGGCTGTTCACTTTACGCGCGCGTTTGTTGGCAGACTAAGGCGGGGGTGATCCAAGCGCCCCGGCTCCGCCCCTTTGCCAAGCCGGCGCGCGCAGAAACTCGCCATCAAAATGGTCACCGCGGCGAGGCTGGCGGCAGCTCCACGTTCATCTTCGCGCCTTCGCTAGCTCGGCCACGCCCCAGATCGCAGCTGCAGTCATCCCGCCGAGCGCGAGGAGCAGCAAAACGAGTTCTGGAGTTCCTATCGGCGTCATTTTCTCGAACTCCACGTTGTGGATCCCGCCGCAAGCGCCGCGCCGTGGGGTAACGTAAGCGTGGGAAGCAGGATGTGATGACCATCACGAAATGCGCGATTTTAGAATTTCGGGCAAAAAACCCTGCAATAGAGGAAAGTGAACCAGTGGCGTTTTTTGTTGGAGTTGTATCGGCTCCACGCAATGAGCCGAACAAAATCGAGTGTGGACCCACCAGCGCCCGTTCCAGCTACAAGTGAATGAACCGGAACTCAGGCTTGATGAGCGCGGCAATGCGCCGCGCGGCTCGTCGCGGAGGAACTCCCCGCCCCATGGTCGCCGCAGGGCCGCAGGATTGGGAACATTTCGTCCACGGGGACAGACAATTTACCGACAGTCTCGCCAGCGAATGTGAGAACGCCGAGATAACATATTGAAAAATGATCACGTCGTGATGGGCAGTTCAGCTCGTTGGAACCTTCCCGCATCGTCGTAACTCCGCGCCAACGATTTGAGCAATTTTCGGAACCGCAATTGGAAGAGTCCGTTATCGTACAGAGGCCGGCGTAGCGCGCGATTGATCTGTTACGCGTCTGGCTGCGATTGATCTGTTACGCGTCTTTCTGCGCGCACAGGTTCCGGCCTCCATCCAAATACGTACACTTCAACTGCGCTTCACTTAAGGAGGTGACGCAATGGCCAGAAACACTATGGATTTCGCACGACAAAATACCGAGCAAGCAACCGACTGGATTCGCGCCATAGCGGAGCAGAATCTCGATCAGAGCAGAGCCGCTTTCGAGGGTCTACTGAAGGTAGCCCGCAGCGCCGTCCGCGAGGTTGATCAACAAACGGCAGCCATTTGCGAACATTCCATCTCGCTCGCTGACGAGACACTCGCAAATACGTTCGACTTCGCGCACAAGCTCGTTCGTATGAAAGAGCCCCAGGAGCTCATTCAATTGCAGAGCGAGTTCGTCAGTAGACAAGCTCGGTTGCTAGGAGACCAAACAAAAGAGCTCGGACAAAGGATGGTAAAGGGGGTGCAGGACACAGCAAAGGCCACGCGGGCGGCAGCGACAGAATCGTCCCGAAGACAATCCGAGGCCGCATAAAGGCGACCCCACGGTCGTGGACATTTGACGCCAACGAAAAGGCCCCGCCGGGTTCGGCGGGGCCAAGGGCTCTTCGCCGCGAAAGGAGGGGCCTTCCGGACCAAGGCAATTCGCAGCTGCCGAGATTGTTTCTAACGTCTGGCGCAAAAGAGATGCGATCTAAAAGCCAAACCGCATGGGAAACGGCCGCCCGGTGTGCCGCGCTGGCGCAGGAGGCAGACGATTCACAAGAGCGCGAACATTATGCACGCTTGCGGGATGCGTGGATCACGCTGGCGAAAAGGTGCGAGCCCTTTAACATTTCCGATGTGACGGATTCGGACGAATAGGCGGGGCAAGTCGGTGTTTTGGCCTGGTTCTTGGCAAGGCCGGTCAGCTTAGGGATTTCTGGCGAGACTGATTGGTGGCCCCGTCCAGCGGTCCCCATGGACGACGGGAATGCGTGTTGGGTTTGTCCCCGCCGGACCGAGCCGATGCGGACTCTGACCGAGAGGGTCTAATAGCGAGTTACTTTCCACATCTAGGACATGTGTGAGTGACAGGAACAGGCTACCGGCGAACATGTGACCCGCCGGCCTGCCAACCGTACGTCGGAGGTCTGAGGTTTGACTGAGCCAGGTGACGCACAGCGCCTTCGCTGAGACGGCGTTGGTCAAGCTCGCCGCGCCGGGCCTGTTCAATGATGTAGGTTGCAAGCGTTGTCCGCACGAGTTCCTTTTGCTTGTCCGTAAAGCTAGGCCCGCTCGCCTTGATGGACTGCCACGCCGCATCGAATGCGGCGAGGAGAATGGCCACGGCCTCAGGATCAAAGACGCCGGGCTCTACGTGACTGTCGAGGAAGTGGCGCACTTCGCCCGTCCAGGGTTCATGCTTGGCGCGCGCTGTCGCGCTGCGCGCTCCGCTCCCTATATATCATCCGCAGCGGGAGCATGGAGAAATATCGCATGGCCCTTCGGACGCGAGAGATCTACCGAAGTCCTAATGGGGATCGGTGGTCGCTCGCCGTGGATAATCGTCAGGCACGAGCCCAACCTGCCCTCAGGCGGTCAAGTCGCCGATATCGAGATCGGAGCCTTTCTTATCGCCGCCGGCAACGGAACAGAGAAGCAGGAACTTCTGCGGCTGATTGCAACGCTGGTCCAGGGTGCGTAGGCCACAAGGTCCTAAAGGCGATAAGCGGCATTTAAAAAAAACGCCGCGGCTAAAAAACGCCGCGGCCGACTTCGTCAAGCTGCGCGGTTCGCCGAGGCCACGGCCGGCAATAGCGCTTTATCCATAAGCATGCGATAGACGGCAAGATAGTCGCGCGCCATGCTCCGCGCCGTGAACCGCTCCTCGAAGCGCCGCCGGATGGCGGCGCGAGAGAGGCGAGATAATCGGCCGGTGGCGGCAACTGCCTCATCACTGCTTTCGACAACGAAACCGCTCAGCCCATTTTCCACGATTTCCGGGGCGGCACCTCCGTTGAATGCGATCACCGGCGTGCCGCAAGCCATCGCCTCAATGAACACCAATCCGAAAGGCTCGGGCCAGGCGGTCGGCGCCAGCAGCGCGATGGCGCCGCTGAGAAAGCTCGACTTTTCTGCGTCGCCGATCTCGCCGATGTATTCGACGTCAGGGGGCACGAGCAGCTTGCGTATTTCGGATTCGAAATAGTCGCGGTCGACCGCGTCGACCTTGGCTGCGATCTTCAGCGGCACGCCGCAGCGCTTGGCGATCCAGATCGCCTTGATCGACGGCCTTTTCCGGCGAAATCCGACCGAGAAAGGCAAAGTAGGCCGGCGTAACCGGCTGTGGCGTCAAGAGCCGCTCCGGCAGGCCATGGTGAATGGTGCGGATCCATCCTGCGCCGGCAACGGGGCGGCGCTGCGCGTCCGAAATCGAGATCACAGGTATCGAGGGAAAAGTCGCGAAGAGCATCTGGTGCTCCGGCAGGTCGAGCCGGCCATGCAGCGTGGTGACGAATGGTGTCGGCTGGCGGGAAAACAAGGAAAACGGATAATAATCGAGATGAAAGTGCAACAAATCGAACTCGTGAGCCCGTTGGCGAACGCGCTCGAGCACGGCCATGTGCAACGCATTCGGGTCGCGGACCGAGCCGTCCAGA
>Ga0126377_10002754_pt1 | contig 12246 bp, 9 predicted proteins | sample PanSoiMetPlot_22_FD_92647 | JGI IMG/M metagenome (GOLD analysis project Ga0126377, IMG submission 92647) | Tropical forest soil microbial communities from Panama - MetaG Plot_22 | ecosystem: Environmental > Terrestrial > Soil > Tropical forest > Bulk soil | place: Panama | collected 2016-02-17
CTCGCCGGTCGGCTCGAACATCGGCAGCCACACGTCCTCGTGCGGCTCGAAGCGGACCATCACCTCCTGCCCGACGTGGACCTCCCCGGGATCACACCCCACCACGTTGGTGGTCAGGTGGACGGTCGGGTCCTCGGCCAGTGCCACGTTGGCGATGACGTAGGGCGGGTCGAGCCCGGGCAGCCACGGGTGCTGGTTGACGGTGAACCCGACGACCGTGGCCCGGCCGGACACCACCGTGGGCGCCCACGACCGGCTCCGGCACGCGGGGCACACCGGCACCGGCGGGTGGACGAGCGCCTTGCAGTCCTGGCAGCCCTGGATGCGGAGGCGGCCGTCGGCCCCCGACGTCCAGAACCACTCGTTGGCCGGGGTGAGGAGGGGGAGCGGCCGCACCGTCACCAGGTGGTGTGGGCCAGGAAGTCGACGGCCGGCGAGGCCGCCGGGTACGACCCGGTCAACCCGGAGCTGAAGTAGCCCGAGTCGGTCGTCATCGTGATGCCGGTGACGCCCCGGGCCGCGTCGCTGCACAGGAACACCAGCGGGTAGGCCTGCTCCAGCGGGCTGGACGCCTCGATGCCGGTGTCGGCCCGGTAGTCGGCGCCGAAGCCGAGCCACAGCTGCTCGTTGGCCCGGGCCAGGGGCGTGTCGGTGGGGCCGGGCAGGATGGCGTTGATGCGCACGCCCTGGCGGAGCAGGCGGTAGGCCGACCGGGCCACGTAGGCGTTGATGGCCAGCTTGCTCCACATGTAGTCGGCGTGGTTGTTGTCCACGGCCCACCGGGTGGCGCCGTCGAAGTCCTCGATGTCGAGGAACTCCTTCAGCTTGTCGAGGTTGGCCTCCCAGCCGAAGCCGGCGGCCGACGAGATGAGGCCGACGGCCGAGCCCCGGCCCAGCAGCCCGCCCTCCAGCAGCCTGTCGATCATGTACCGGTGGCCGATGAAGTTGATGCGCTCGATCCCGGGCGTGCCGTCGGCGACCCCGGCGCAGGAGAACAGGGCGTCGACCGGGCCGCCGCACTCGGCGATGGCGGCGTCGATCGAGTCCTTGTCGGACATGTCGACCCGGATGGCCTTGACGCCCTCCAGCGTGACCTCGGCGCGGTCCATGACCACCACCTCGGCGCCGGCGTCCTTGACCAGCTCGGCGACCGCGGCGCCCATGCCGGTGGCCCCGCCGACGACCAGCGCCCGCTTCCCGTCGTACCTGTATGCGTCGAACGTGCCCATGGTGATGTCTCCTTGTCAGGCCACCACGCCGCGGACCTTGAGGTCCACGATCGTGTCCCAGTCGATCCCGAGCCCGCCGAGGATGGCGTCGCCGTGCTCGTTGAACCCCGGCGCCCGCCGGGGCGCCGCCGCCTCCCCGTCGTACTGGACGGGCGCGGCGGCCAGCCGGAAGGGCACGCCCTCCGCGGTCTCGCAGTCCTGCACGTAGCCGTTGGCCACCGCCTGCGGGTCGGACGCCACCTCCAGCGTGTCCTGCACCATGGCCCACTGGCCGCTGAAGCCCGCCAGGGCCTCGCGCCACTCGTCGGCCGTGCGGGAGGCGATGGCCGCCCGCATGATGTCGGTGGCCTCGGCCACGTTGGCCCGGATGGCCTCGGCGTCGGCGAAGCGCTCGTCGCTGCCGAGCTCGGGCCGGCCGATCACCGTGCACATCTCGGGCCAGTACTTGGCCGCCTGGAGGCAGGTGATCGACAGGTACTTGCCGTCGCTGGTGGCATAGGTGGCGCTGAGCGGGTTGCCGGTGGGGGCGTGGGGCGGCGGCGGCGACCAGCCCACGTTGTGCTGCAGCGACAGCGCCAGCGCCGCGCCCATCGACCACATGCCGATGCCGAGCAGCGACACGTCGACGGTCGGCGCCTCGCCGGTGCGCTCGCGGTGGTAGAGGGCGCCCATGATCCCGCCGGCGATGGTCATGGCGCCGATCGAGTCGCCGAAGGCCGGCGCGGGCGGGGCCGGCACGTAGTCGTAGGTCGGCTGCTTGACGCCCATGGCGATGCCGGCCCGGCACCAGTAGGCCAGCGAGTCGTAGGACCCGCGGTCGGCCTCGGGGCCGCGCTCGCCCTGGCCCGTGCCCCGCACGTAGATGATGCGGGGGTTGTGGGCCCGGATGTCGTCGACGTCGATGCGCAGCTTGGTGCGCACGCTGGGCAGCTTGTTGGTGAGGAAGACGTCGCAGGTGGCGGCCAGCCGGTAGAGGATGTCGAGCCCCTCCTCCGACGTGAGGTCGAGCCCGAGGCTCTGCTTGCCCCGGTTGGAGTGCTCGAGCAGCACGTGGACGTTGGCGCCCATGATGGCGAGGCCGCTGGAGGCCAGGCCCCGCATGGCGTCGCCCCGCTCGACGTGCTCGATCTTGACGACCTCGGCCCCCCAGTCGGCGAGGAGCGCCGACGCGGCCGGGACGAACGTGTGCTCCGCCACCTCGAGGATGCGGACGCCCTGCATGACTGCGGTCATGAGCCCCTCCTTCTTCCGGCCCCAAGTATGACCGAGACGTTAGCTGGCGCGCACACGCGACGGAACCCGAACGCCCCTGGTCCACTCTGACCTGGTGTTCGTCTTCCCGATGTTGACCCGATCGTTAGAAATCGCCTACCGTGCCAGGCCATGACGAGTCTCGGTTTCCCGGTCTTCGATTCGGACAACCACCTGTACGAGACCAGCGACGCGTTCACCCGCCACCTGCCGGCCCGCTACAAGGGCGCCATCGACTACGTCGAGGTCCGGGGGCGGACCAAGATCGTCGTCCGCGGCACGATCAGCGACTACATCCCCAACCCGACCTTCGAGGTCGTGGCCCGCCCCGGCGCGCAGGAGGAGTACTTCCGGGTCGGCAATCCCGAGGGCAAGTCCTACCGCGAGATCGTCGGCGACCCTATGCGCTCCGTCCCCGCCTTCCGCGAGCCCGGCGCCCGCCTCGAGCTGATGGACCAGCAGGGCCTCGACCGCACGCTCATGTTCCCCACGCTGGCCAGCCTGCTGGAGGAGCGCCTGCGGGACGACCCCGAGCTGACCCACGCCGTCATCCACTCGCTCAACCAGTGGATCCACGACGAGTGGTCCTTCAACCACGAGGACCGCATCTTCGCCACGCCGATCATCACGCTGCCCATCGTCGAGAAGGCCGTCGAGGAGCTGGCGTGGTGCGTCGAGCGGGGTGCCCGCACGGTGCTGGTGCGCCCGGCCCCGGTGCCGGCCTACGGCGGTTCCCGGTCGCTCGCCTTCGAGGAGTTCGACCCGTTCTGGCAGGCCGTGGTCGACGCGGGCGTGCTGGTGTCGATGCACGCCTCCGACAGCGGCTACTCCCGCTACCAGGCCGACTGGACCGGGCCGCAGGAGATGCTGCCGTTCCGGCCCGACCCGTTCCGCATGCTCACGATGGGCAAGCGCCCGGTCGAGGACACGATGGCGGCGCTCGTCTGCCACGGCGCCCTCACCCGCTTCCCCGACCTGCGCATCGCCTCGATCGAGAACGGGGCCGACTGGGTGGCGCCGTTCCTCGACCACCTCGAGGACGCCCACCGCAAGATGCCCCACGGCTTCGACGAGGACCCGGTGGCGGCGTTCCGCCGCAACGTCTACGTCGCCCCGTTCCACGAGGACGACATCGCGGGCCTCGTCGGCCTGCTGGGCGCCGACCACCTGCTGTTCGGCTCCGACTACCCCCACCCCGAGGGGCTGGCCGAGCCCACCAGCTACGTCGACCACCTGCCGGCGGACATGGCCGCCGACGACGTCGCCGCCATCATGGGCGGGAACCTGGGCCGCCTGATGCACGTCGACGTGCCGGCCGCGGCCTGACGAGAGAGGGACTTCATGGATCTGAACGGACGATCGGCGCTGGTCACCGGCGGCGCGGGCGGCCTCGGCAGCGCCGTGGTGCGCCACCTGGTCGGCGAGGGCGTGGGCGTGGCGATCTTCGACCGCGACGGCGACCGGGCCGGCGAGCTGGCCAAGGAGCTGGGCGACGCCGCGCTGGCGGTCGCCGGCGACGTCACCGACGACGACGACGTCGCCGCCGCCATCGAGGCGGCCCGCTCGCTGGGCACGTTCTCGCTGGTGGTCAACGTGGCCGGCGGGGGCGTCGGCGGCGGCCGCACGGTCGGACGCGACGGCACGCCCCACGACAAGGCCGCCTTCACCGGCACCATGGACATGAACGCCGTCGGCACCTTCAACGTGACCCGGCTGGCCGCCGCGGCCATGGCCGGCAACGAGCCCGACGAGCACGGCCAGCGGGGCGTGGTGGTCAACACCGCGTCGATCGCCGGCATCGAGGGCCAGACCGGCCAGCTCGCCTACGCCGCGGCCAAGGCGGCCATCCTCGGCATGACGCTGCCGCTGGCCCGCGACCTGGCCGCGCTCGGCATCCGGGTGTGCGCCATCGCCCCCGGGACGATGGGCACGCCGATCATGCTGAGCGTCCCCGAGGAGCTGAAGGCCAACCTGACGCGCAGCATCGTGTTCCCCAAGCGCATGGGCCGCCCCGAGGAGTTCGCCCTGCTGGTCTCCTCGATCGCCCGCAACCCCTACCTCAACGGGGAGAACATCCGGCTCGACGGCGCCCTGCGCTTCCCGCCGAAGTAGCCCGTGCCGACCATCGACGGCCTCGTGGCGGCGCTGCGCCTCGACCCGGTGGGGCCCGACCGCTACCGGGCCGCCAACGCCGACGCGGGGCACGGGGTGATCTTCGGCGGCCAGCTCATGGCCCAGGCCGTGGTGGCCGCGCTGGCCGGCCACGAGGGCCGGCGGGTCAAGACGCTGCACACGGTGTTCGCCCGCGGCGGGCGGCCCGACGCGCCCGTCGACATCGCCGTCGAGCGCATGCACGCGGGGCGGGCCTTCGGGAGCAGCACGGTCACCATCCGCCAGGGCGACCGGCTCGTGTCCCGGTCGCTGGCCCTGCTGACCGCGGACGAGCCCGACTTCATCCGCCACGCCGACCCCGCGCCGGACGTGGCGGGGCCCGAGGCGGGACGGCCCCCGGCCGGCATCGGCGGCGACGACGGCGACTGGCAGGTCCGCGTGGCCGGCGACGTCGACGTGAACGACCCGGCCGCGGTGGGCCCGGCCGACCTCGACGTCTGGACCCGGTTCGCCGGCGCCCCCGACGACCCGGTCGTCGACCAGGCGCTGCTGGCCTTCGCCACCGACGGCTTCCTCATCGGCACGGCCATGCGCCCCCACGCCGGCGTCGGGCAGTCCCAGGCCCACGTCACGGTCTCGACCGGGGTGGTCAGCCACACGCTCACCTACCACGAGCCGGCTCCAGCCGGGGACTGGCTGCTGCTGTCGCACCACAGCCCGTACGCAGGGCGGGGCCGCAGCTACGGGACCGCCCACGTGTTCCGGGCCGACGGGGCCCTGGTGGCGTCGTTCGTCCAGGATGCGATGATCCGTCCCCTGGACAATACACGGCAATTCTGAGTGAGTTGCAATGGCATTCTCGCAATGCGAAACTTCGGTTCACGTGACCGGCAGCACACGGGAGGGGGAGGGATGACCATGGCGGACGCGGCGATCGTGTCGACGGCGCGCACCGCGATCGGCACGGCCTTCCGGGGCACGCTGGTCGACGTCGACGCCTTCGAGCTGGCCACCCGCGCAGTGTCCGAGGCCGTGCGCCGCTCGGGCGTCGACCCCGCCCTGATCGACGACGTGGTGCTGGGCGAGTCCCTCTACGGCGGCGGCGACGTCGCCCGCTACGCGGCCATCGAGGCCGGGCTCGAGCACGTGGCCGGGCTGGCCCACAACCGCCACTGCGCCGCCGGGCTCGCCGCCGTCACCACCGCGGCCGCCAACGTCCGGGCCGGGATGGACCGGGTCGTCGTCGCCGGCGGCGTGCAGTCGTCGTCCACCTCGCCCCGCAGCCTCCGCCGGACCCCGGGCACCGACGACTGGGACGACTGGTTCTCGCCCACCCACCGCGACCGGCCGGATGCGCCGAACATGGACATGTCGATCACGGTCGGCTGGAACGCCGCGGTGGAGGCCGGCGTCACCCGCCAGGAGATGGACGCCTGGGCGCTGCGCTCGCACCAGCGGGCGGTCGCCGGCATCGACAACGGCGCCTTCGCCGAGGAGATCTTCCCGCTCGACGTCGAGCGGCGCGACGGCAGCCGGACGACGTTCGCGGTCGACGAGCACCCCCGGCGCGACACCAGCATGGAGAAGCTCGCCTCGCTGAAGCCGCTCCACCCCGAGATCGAGGGCTTCAGCATCACGGCCGGCAACGCCTGCGGCGCCAACGACGGGGCCGCCGCCCTGGTCGTGGCCGACCGGGCGCTGGCCGACCGGCAGGGGCTCCCGACGCTGGCCGTCGTGCGGGCCTGGGCGTCGGTGGGCGTGCCCCCCGAGCGCACCGGGCTGGCGCCGACCGTCGCCATCCCCAAGGCGCTCGACCGCGCCCGCCTCGGCGTCGGCGACGTCGCGCTGTGGGAGATCAACGAGGCGTTCGCCTCGATGTGCGTGGCGACCACCCGGGTCCTCGGCATCGACGAGGGCATCGTCAACGTGCTCGGCAGCGGCTGCAGCCTGGGCCACCCGATCGCCATGACCGGCGCCCGGATGGTGGTCACGCTGATCCACGAGCTGCGCCGGCGGGGCGGTGGCACCGGCGTCGCCGCCATGTGCGCGGGCGGCGGGATGTCGACCGCGGTGGTGCTGGACGTCCCGGCACCGTGACAGATCGATCGTTCAGGACCACGGGTCCGTAACCCAGGAGGGGCAACATGGGTGAGCAGAGGGAAGCGTCGGGGCGCAGCCGCCGGTGGCGCCGGCGAGCGCTCGCGGCCGCAGCCCTGACCGTGCTGCTGCTGCCCGTCGCCGCATGCGGCGGGGACGACAACAAGGACTCGGCGTCCAAGTCCGACGACACGACCGGGACCACGGCCAACGCCGCCGACCTCCTCGGGTCGACGAACAAGGCGACCGGCGAGCCGGTGAAGATCGGCATGGTGTCCGACGGCGCCACCGACGCCTACGACAACACCGACGAGCTGCGGTCGGCCAAGGCCGCGGCCGAGTACTGGAACAACTACAAGGGCGGCATCGGCGGCCGGCCGATCCAGGTCGTGACCTGCGAGACCAAGGGCGACCCGGCCGGGGCGACCGACTGCGGCAACAAGATGGTCGAGCAGAAGGTCACCGCCGTGACGCTCAGCCAGTCCGGCGTGGCCGACTCGCTCTACACCCCGCTGCACGCCGCGGGCATCCCCACGTTCTTCTTCCAGTACAACGGCAGCGAGATGCTGGCCGACAAGAAGGACAGCTTCGTGATGCAGAACCCGCTGGCCACCCTGTTCGGCGTGCCGATCGCCACCGCGGAGAAGGCCAAGACCGACCGGATCGACTTCATCGTCATCGACGTCCCGGTCGCGCTCAGTTCGTTCGAGTCGGGCGACGCCAAGAAGATCCTCGACAAGGCCGGCATGAAGTACGACCTGATCAAGATCCCGATCGGCACCGCCGACGTCACCGCGCAGATGCAGCAGGTCGTGAGCAACGGCGCCGGCACCGTGCAGATCATCGCCAACGACGCCCTCTGCATCGCGGCGATCAACGGCCTCAAGGCCGTCGGCTACACCGGCGCCATCGCCACCGTCTCGCAGTGCATCACCGACGCCACCCGCAAGGGCGTGCCCAACGGCGGGCTCGAGGGCGTCAACATCACCGCCACCCAGGCGGTCGGGGCCAAGGACGACACGGCCTACCAGCGCTACGAGGCCGTGATGGCCAAGTACGGCACGGACGTCAAGGACGTGCCCAACGCCCTGGCGATGGGCGGCTACACGTCGATGTCCTCGCTGGCCGAGTCCCTGGCCGGCATCGAGGGTGACATCACCACGACGAGCGCAGCCGCCGCCATCAAGGCGATGAAGGAGTCCGACTTCCCCGGCGCCGACGGGATCACCTTCCAGTGCGGCGGCACGGTGTTCCCGGCGCAGCCGGCGGTCTGCACCAACCAGTCGCTGCGGGCCACGCTGGACAAGGACGGCAACCCCGCCAAGTACGATCCCGTCGACTCGACGGACATCCTGCCGTAGGACGCCGGGGGTGGGGGCCGGCCGGGGAGGGCCGGCCCGCCACCCCCGCCCCATCCGGAGGCCCACGCCGTGGACCACATCGCTTCGCTCTTGCTCGGGCTCGGGAACGGCGGGGTCTTCGCCGCGCTGGCGCTGGCCCTGGTCGTCACCTACCGCGCCTCGGGGGTCGTGAACTTCGCCACCGGCGCCATGGCCCTCTACGTGGCCTACACCTACGCCGGCCTGCGCCAGGGCGAGCTGCTCGTGCCGTTCCCCGGGCTGCCCAACTCCGTCGACGTCGGCGGCGAGATGGGGTTCGCGCCCGCGGCCGCCATCGCCCTGGCGATCGCCGCGCTGCTCGGGGCGCTGCTCTACCTGCTCGTGTTCCGCCCGCTGCGCAACGCGCCGCAGTTGGCCAAGGCCGTCGCCTCGCTGGGCGTGCTGGTCGTGCTCCAGGGCACGCTGGCCATCCGCCAGGGCACCAACCCGGTGACCGTGTCCCCCATCTTCCCGGTCAAGCGCTGGGAGCTGGGCGACGTGATCATCCTGTCCGACCGCTTCTACCTCGCCCTCACGGTCGTCGGCCTCGGCGTGCTGCTGGCGGCCGGCTTCCGCTTCACCCGCTTCGGCCTGCTGACCCGGGCCACGGCCGAGACCCAGACCGGCGCCTACGTCAGCGGCGTGTCGCCCGACCGGGTGGCGCTCGTCAACTGGATCATCAGCGCGGTGATCGCCGGCGTCGCCGGCATCCTCATCGCCCCGGTGAGCCCGCTCACGCCGATCACCTACACGCTGTTCGTCGTGCCCGCCCTGGCCGCCGCCGTGGTGGGCCGGTTCAACTACATCGTCCGGGTGGTCGTGGCCGGCATCGCCATCGGCATGCTCCAGTCCGAGGCGCTCTCGTATGCCGCCAAGCACTCGTGGATGCCCCAGACGGGCGCCGCCGAGCTGGTGCCGCTGATCGTGATCCTGGTGGCGCTCCTGGTCGTGGGGGGTGCGATGCCGGTGCGGGGCGGCCTCGTCCGCCAGCGGCTGGGGCACGCGCCCCGGCCCCGCTCGCTGACCGTGCCCACCGTCGCCGGCGCCGCCGTCGGGCTGGCCGCCCTGGCGCTGACCTCGGGGTCGTGGCGGGCCGCGGTGATCGGCACGTTCATCGCCGCCATCCTCGGGCTGTCGCTGGTCGTCGTCACCGGCTACGCCGGGCAGGTGTCGCTCGCCCAGCTGGCGCTGGCCGGCACCGCGGCGTTCACCCTCAGCTTCCTCACCAAGAGCTGGGACCTGCCGTTCCCGGTGGCGCCGCTGCTGGCGGCGCTGGTGGCGGCGGCCATCGGCGTGGTCATCGGGCTGCCCGCGCTGCGGCTGCGGGGCCTGACCCTCGGCGTCGTGACGCTGGCGTTCGCCTACGCCATCGAGGCGGTGTGGTTCCGCAACGCCGACATCGTGCCGACCGGCGGCGCCCACATCACGCCGCCCGAGCTGTTCGGGGCCAACCTGGGCATCGGCTCGGGGGCGGACTTCCCCCGCCTGAGCTTCGGGCTGGTGTGCCTCGGCACGCTGGTCGCCGTCGCGCTCGGCGTCGCGCTGCTGCGCCGCAGCGCGCTGGGGTCGGCCATGCTGGCCGTCCGGGCCAACGAGCGGTCGGCCGCCGGCGTGGGCATCAACGTCGTGCGGGTCAAGGTGCTGAGCTTCGCGCTGGCGTCGTTCATCGCCGGCCTGGCCGGCAGCCTGCTCGCCTACCGCCGGGGCGTCGTCACCTTCGACTCGTTCACCGCCATCGGCGGGCTGGCCGTGCTGTCGACCGCCTACCTGGCCGGCGTCACCTCCGTGTGGGGCGGCATCAACGCCGGTCTGCTGGCCGGCACGGGCATCGTGTTCGTGGCCCTGGACCGCTGGGTCAACGTCGGCGCCTGGTTCGGCGTGATCACCGGCGTGCTGCTGATCTTCACGCTGATCACCAACCCCGACGGCGTGGCCAGCATCGGTCACCGGATGGCCGACCGGCTGGCCCGGTGGCGCTCGCGCTCCCGGGCGCCGGCGGTGGAGGACGCGGTGCCGGCGCCGTCGCTGGCCGCCGTGCCGACCGGCGACGGGCAGGTGGCCCCGGCCGACGGGACCGCGCTGGCCATCCGGGAGCTCACCGTCCGCTACGGCGGTGTGATCGCGGTCAACAAGGTGTCGCTGCGGGTCGAGCCCGGCACGATCGTCGGGCTCATCGGGCCCAACGGCGCCGGCAAGACCAGCGTGATCGACGCGGTGACCGGCTTCGCCGCCGCCTCGGGCACGGTCGAGCTGGCCGGCCGGCGCCTCGACGGGCTGGCGCCCCACGCCCGGGTGCACGCCGGCCTGGCCCGGACGTTCCAGTCGCTCGAGCTCTACGACGACCTGTCGGTGGAGGAGAACGTGAGCGTGGCCGCGCTGGGCGGGCGCCGGGCCCACCGCAGCGCGGCGGTGGCCCGGGCGCTCGCCGGCGTCGGCATCGGCGGCCTGCGGGACCGGCCCGCCGGCGAGCTGAGCCAGGGCGAGCGCCAGCTCGTGTCGATCGCCCGGGCCTGCGTGGCCGACCCCACGGTGCTGCTGCTCGACGAGCCGGCCGCCGGCCTCGACACGGCGGAGAGCGCCTGGCTGGGGGAGCGCATCCGCGACATCCGCGACGCCGGCACGGCCGTCCTGCTGGTCGACCACGACGTGGCGCTGGTGCTCAGCGTGTGCGACCACGTCTACGTGCTCGACTTCGGGGCGGTGATCGCCGAGGGGAGCCCGGAGGCGATCCGGTCGGACCGGGCGGTGGCCGAGGCCTACCTCGGCGCCATGCACGACACCACGGCGGTGACGGCATGACCGGCGACAGCCGGCTGGCGTGCCGGGGCTACTCGGGCGGGCGGGCCGAGACGGTCGTGTTCCGCGACCTCGAGCTCGACGTGCAGGCCGGCTCGGTGCTCGCGCTGCTGGGCCCCAACGGCGCCGGCAAGTCGACGCTGCTGCTCACGCTGGCCGGGCTGCTGCCAGCGCACGCGGGCACGGTGACGGTCGACGGCGTGACGCTGGGCAACGGCAACGCGGTCGCCGCCAATCGGGCGGGCGTGGTGCTCGTGCCCGACAACCGGTCGCTGTTCACCACGCTGACGGTGGAGGAGAACCTCGCCGTGGCCCGGCGCCGGGGCGGGCCCGCGCCCCGGGACCTGCTCGACGTCTTCCCGGCCCTGGAGAAGCGCTGGGGCCTGCGGGCCGGCGCGCTGTCGGGCGGCGAGCAGCAGATGCTGGCCATGGCCCGGGCCCTGGTCCAGCAGCCCAAGGTGCTGCTGGTCGACGAGATGAGCATGGGCCTGGCCCCGCTGGTGGTCGAGGCGCTGTTCGACACCGTGCGCCGCATCGCCAGCGAGCACGGCGCGGCCATCGTCCTGGTGGAGCAGCACGTGACGCTGGCGCTGACGGTGGCCGACGAGGCCGCGGTGCTGAACCGCGGCACGATCGTCCTGCGCGGCCCGGCCGCCGAGCTGCGCGCGGACGCCAAGCGCATCGAGCGCGCCTACCTGGGCGAGCTCGAGGTCGCCCGCTAGCGCCGCACGGCCGTGACCGGGACGTTGCTGTAGCCGGCCACGTTGGACATGTGGACCCGGCGCAAGCCGTCCTCGTCGACGTCGAGGCGCTGCCAGCGGCGGGCGATCTCCTCGATGGCGATGCGGCTCTCCATGCGGGCCAGGGCGGCGCCGAGGCAGGCGTGGACCCCGTGGCCGAGGGCGATGGCGACGTTGGGCGCCCGCTCGACGTCGAAGTCGTCGGGCCGGTCGAACGCCCGGGGGTCGCGGGTGGCCGCCCCGGTGACCAGCAGGACCGGGTGGCCGGCCGGGATCGTGCCGCCCTCGAACGTGCGGTCCTGCACCGAGTACCGCCCCTGGTACTGCGACGGCGGCAGGTAGCGGAGGATCTCCTCCACCGCGTTCGGCAGCAGCCCGGGGTCGTCGACGAGCTTGCGCCACTGGTCGGGGTGCCGGGAGAACAGCACGGCGGCGTTGCCGACCAGCTTGGTCACGGTCTCGGCCCCGGCCCCGCCCAGCAGGGTGGCGAACCCGGCGATCTCCTCGTCGTCGAGGCCCGTCTCGACCCCGTCGCCCCGGTCGACCGTGACCTCGGTCAGCCGGGACAGCATGTCGTCGGCCGGCTGCGCCCGCTTCTCGCGGGCCAGCCCGTAGTAGTAGATGCCGGCGTCGAGCCCCGCC
>Ga0126377_10002755_pt1 | contig 12239 bp, 11 predicted proteins | sample PanSoiMetPlot_22_FD_92647 | JGI IMG/M metagenome (GOLD analysis project Ga0126377, IMG submission 92647) | Tropical forest soil microbial communities from Panama - MetaG Plot_22 | ecosystem: Environmental > Terrestrial > Soil > Tropical forest > Bulk soil | place: Panama | collected 2016-02-17
CCAGACCGGTCGAACGGTGGTGAAACGTCATGAATGGCAAAGGCGAACCGAAGCTGATCTTTCCGGGCCTGGCGGGATTCTACGCGTCGGTCTCCGACCTCTGGTATCCGATGATCCGCGTCAGCATCGGCGCGATTCTCTTCATGCACGGCTATGCCAAAGTGGCAAACCTCGGCATCGCCCGTGTGGCCGGCAATTTCGGCACGAACTACGGCCTGCCGATGCCGACCTTGCTCGCCTATGCGGCCGTCTTCCTCGAAACGGTCGGCGCCATCTGCATCATCATCGGCCTGTTCACCCGCTTCTTCGCGGCAGCGATCGCCATCGAATTGCTGATCGCGATGTTCGCGGCCCACTGGGCCAAGGGCTTCTCGGTCGGCGCGGGCGGCTATGAATATGTGCTGTTCCTCGGCATCGTGATGTTCGCGATCGCGCTGCGTGGCGGCGGCCCTTATTCGGTCGACCGTCTGATCGGAAGAGAGCTCTAGACGCGGCTGCGTTCCTGCGCACGTACTTGCAGCGAAACCCGACTTGCACGTTCGTGGTGTATCGTCGCGCGCCCGCGCGCATGCAATCGCCCCATCATCGCTGTCGTTCCGCCTTGCTGCTGTCAAACCGAGATGGCTTCATATGGCGTCAGCCGGTCGAGCGAGACGAACCGGTTACCCTTGATTGAAGTTAGGAGCCGGGAAAGGTGTCAGCGTATGCCTCGCAAAGCCCACCCCTCGTGCCAAGAGAATGGCCGCCGGGTGAAAGAGCTTGGTCCGGCGGGCCGGCGCGCGACCTGGATGCCCAGTTCGATGAGGGCATTGCGCCACGGCCGATGGAACGGCCGGTGGAGCCGCCGATCCGACCTCGCCCCGCAAACTTCAAGAACAGGCAGATCACGAGCAACAGACCCTCGATCGGCAAACGAATGTTCAGCAGGATGATCCGGTTTTGCATTGCGGTTCTGATCGGTGTCGGCGGCACGCTGGCCTGGCAATCCCCCGACGCGCGGGAGACGGTCAGGACCTGGGTGCCGTCGCTGGGCTGGTTGCTGTCCGACTTGCCGGCGAACTGGCCCACGGCGCCGGCAAATTCCCGCGAGGTGGTGCAGCAACTCGAGCCGATTGCCCGCGATCTCGCCGTCGTGCGGCGCAGCGTGGAGCAGCTCACTGCCAAACAGGGGCAGGTGGACCAGAACGTTGCGACGCTGCAGGCGATCGAGCAGGACATCAGGAAGATCACGTCACCCCCGCCCCAGCCCCCGCCCCCGCCCTCGCCTCCGCCCCGGGCGGCCCCCAAATCCCCGCCGCCCGCCGCGCAGTCGTCGTCGGCGCCTCCCCCGCCGCCTGCCGGACCACCCGTGCGCTGACGGCGCATTACTTTCGACATATCTCTTTCGACGTTCTCTTGGCGCGCCTGTTCGCCGTCAACGGATCACGCACGTCGATCGGTCGAGCATGACCCGAACCGGCCGGCCCGATCATGGATCGGCGTGAGCGCTGCTGGCGGCAGCGGCCCGGATCGGCTATCGTTGCAACAATCAAAACACATTTTCACGGGAGGCGAACTTGACCAGGGACACTTTCGCTCGGCGTGACGTTCTCAAGCTCACGGCGGCCGCGGGCGCAGTCGGACTGCCCGCCACGCACAGCTTGTGGCCCAGCGCCGCGCACGCCGCCGGCGCGGTCGCCTACGATCCCGCCGCCCGTTTCGAGTTGGCCGTCAGCGAGGTCGAGGTCAGGCGTAACAGCGCCGGCCGGATGCTGATGGCGCGGATCTACCAGCCGAAAGGCCCGGGACCGTTCCCGACCGTTCTTGATCTGCACGGCGGCGCCTGGAACCGGAAGGATCGCTTCGCCGAAGAGCCGATGGATCGCGCGCTGGCAGCGAGCGGCCTGCTGGTCGTCGCCGTCGACATGACAGTGGCGGGCGAGGCGCCCTATCCGGCCTGCGTGCAGGACGCCAACTATGCGGTGCGCTGGCTGAAGGTGAATGCCGCGACCTGGAACGGCGACACCGGCAAGATCGGCGTCTACGCATCCTCCAGCGGCGGCCACGTCGCGGAACTGTTGGCGATGCGTCCGCGCGACCAGCGCTACAATGCCATTCCGCTTCCCGGCGCAGCGAACGTCGACGCCACCGTCGCCTATGTCGCGATGCGCTCGCCGGTCAGCAACACCTTTGCGCGCTTCGAGAACGCGCAGCGCCGCGGCAACGAGAACATGATGAAGAACAACAAGGTGTTCTTCAATCCATGGGAGACGATCCACGAAAGCAACCCGCAGGAGATTCTCGAGCGCGAGGAGAAGGTGACGCTGGTGCCGCTCCTGATCATGCAGGGCGCGCTCGATGACAACGTGTTGCCGGCCATGCAGGAGAAATTCGCCAAGACCTACAAGGCCGCGGGCGGCGACTGCGATTATCGCCTGTTCGAGAACTCGGTGCACGAATGGGTCGCAGAGCCGGGTCCGCAGACCGACAAGGCGCGCGAAGTGGTCAAGGAATTCATCGCGCGCCAGCTGAAAGCCTGATCGGCCGGCGAGCCGAGCGTCAGGGCTGCCGCGCGGTGTGCGTTAGGTTTGCTCGCCGATATCGGCCAAGGCGGCGTGGGCGCAGTGGCCGAAGAACAAGAATGCAAGCGCGGCGGACTGCCGGAGCGCGCGCGTCAACGGCGGCGAGAGCGTGACGGAGCCGCCGTCACGTAGCCGAACAGGCGCAGCAGCGACAGCATCGTGCGGGCGCGGCCGGGGCTGCACACGTCCTGTTCGACGCACAGCGATTTGAGCCGCTGCGCGGTGAGCCCGGAGGCCGGATCGTCGCTCCGCCGCGAGGCGTGCAGATAGAACGCCAGCATGGCGACGACCAGGCGGCCGCGGTCGAACCCGACATAGTTGAGGATCCGGTTGCCGCCATAGAGGCGGACATTCTCCGCGAGCACCGCGCGCATGGCTTGCGCAAAGTTCGGATGCTCGCACAGCGCCGCCGCGGCTTGCGTGAACAATTCGCCTCCGGGTCGCATGAGCGGCGGAACAACGCGGCGGATATCGTCTGATCGTCCATCGCGGCCCCGGTTCGACAAGGAAACCAATTTTGTACACTTGATCCGGTCAGACAAGTCATATCGGCCGCCGCCGCTATTGGCACGAACGAATTGTGAAATCGATGGGAAGATGGGAACGCTTTCCGCTGTTCCCCGGTTTGCATGGGAGGCACGTCGATTGAACCAAAATGGAGGCTGATATGCGAGTATTGACGGGAGCAATTGCCGCGCTGGCGCTGGCCGGATCGAGCGCCGCGCAGGCGCAAGTCTATGTCGAACCGGCGCCGCTCGTGGTGGCGCCACCCGTGGTCGTCGCACCAGCGCCTCCGGCGGTCTACGTCGAGCCCGCCGCACGCGCCATCGTCGTGGACCCTTACACCGGACGACGGTGCACGATCGAAGCCAGCGGGTACCGGTGGTGCTGGACGCCGTAGCGTAGGTCGGGGCCCTACCCTGCCGTCCGTTTCAGCCTGAAAAACGGAAAGAACATGCCGTCCTCGACCTCGGTGAGGACGACCTCGACCGCGGCGCCGATCTTCAATCGGCTGAGATCGCTGTCGACGATCGAGGTCAGCACCGACGGACCTTCGGCGAGAGTGACATAGGCGATGGCGTGCGGCGGCGACGCGCGCTGGGTCACGCTGCAGGAATAGACCGTGCCCTGCCCGGACGCGTCCCGCCAATCGATCTCACCGCTGAAGCAGAACGGACAACGCGCGCGCGGATACCAATGGGCTTTGCCGCAGGAGCGGCAGACCGGAATGACGAAGCGGCCGGCGCGGGCAGCGTCGCGGAACGGCGCATGCTCCGGGCTGGCGATGGGATCGAGAACCTTCGGCGCGTTCATGTCCGCTCCAGGATCAAGGTGGCGCTGCCGTGCCGGCTGCCGAGCAGCCCGCCGGTGCCGTGCGCCAATGCGAGATCGCAATTGGCGACCTGCACCTTCGGATGCGCCTCGCCGCGCAGCTGCCGCACGGCCTCGATGACCTTGGTCATGCCGCCGCGGTTGGCCGGATGGTTGTTGCACAGGCCGCCGCCGTCGGTGTTGACCGGCAGCCGGCCGACGCCGGCGATCAGGTTGCCGTCGGCGACGAACTTGCCGCCTTCGCCCTTCCTGCAGAAGCCGAGGTCCTCGAGCTGCATCAGCACGGTGATGGTGAAGCTGTCGTAGATCGAGGCGTACTTGATGTCCTGCGGCGTGACGCCCGCGGCCGCGAACGCCGCCTGGCCCGACCAGACCGCGCCCGAAAAGGTGAGATCGACGTAGCCGCCGAGCTGGCCCTTGACCGCCTCGCCGGCGCCGATGACGCCGACCAGTGGACGGCCGAGGGTTTTCGCGACCTCGGGGCGCGTCAGCACCAGCGCGCCGCCGCCGTCGCTGATCACGCAGCAATCGAGCCGGTGCAGCGGATCGGCAACCATCGGCGAGTTCACGACGTCCTCGACGGTGACGAGCTCGCGCAGCATGGCGTGCGGATTGTGCTGGGCATGATGGGAGGCAGCGACCTTCACCCACGCGAGCTGCTGGCTGGTGGTGCCGAACTCGTGCATGTGGCGCATCGCGCACATGCCGTACATGTTGGCGGTGGTCGGTTTCGCCGGAAACTCCCAGGGCACGTCGGGCTGCGCCGCGCTGCCGACGCGCGGCACGGTGCCGGTCGCCATGCCCTCGCTGCGCGGCCGGCCGGCCAGCGTGATCAGCGCCACGTTGCATTTGCCGGTCGCGATCGCGGTCGCCGCATGCGCCACATGCACGATGTAGGACGAGCCGCCGGTCTCGGTGGAATCGACATGCCGGACGCGCAGGTTCAGGTAGTCCACCATCGCCAGCGGTCCCATGCCGTGCGCATCGCCGGCACAGAAATAGCCGTCGACGTCGTCCTTGCTCAGGCCGGCATCGGCCAATGCGCCCTGCGCGCACTCGGCGTGCAGCATGGCGACGGACTTGTCCGGCGCCTTGCGGGTGGGATGCTCGAAGGCGCCGACGATGTAAGCGGAGCTGCGTGGTGACATGCAGGGGACTCTGGTTGCGGACTAGCCGGACGCCTTGGCGGCGTCCGCTGCCGTTTCCTCGACCAGCGCGGCGACGCGCTCGCCGAACGCCTTCGTCCCCAATGGGCCGCCGAGGTCGCCGGTGCGCCATTGCGGGCTTGCGATCGCGCGATCGAGCGCGCCCTCGATGCTGGCGGCGGCGCGCGTCAGGCGCTCGTTGTCACGGCGCTCGCCGAGCCAGGCCAGCAGCATCGACGCCGAGCCGACCAGCGACGCCGGATTGGCACGATCCTGCCCGGCGATGTCGGGGGCCGAGCCGTGCTGGGCCTGCGCCACCGCGTGCTCGGCGCCGGCGTTGAGCGAGGCGGCGAGCCCGAGGCTGCCGGCGATCTCCGACGCCAGGTCGGAGAGAATGTCGCCGAACATGTTGGTGGTGACGATCACGTCGAAGGCGGAGGCGTCGCGCACCAGGAGCGCCGCCATCGCATCCATGATCCGCTCCTCGTACTGCACGTCCGGATGGCGCGCCGCCACCGCGCGGGTGCATTCGAGGAAGAGCCCGTCGGAGACGCGCAGCACATTGGCCTTATGCACGGCGGTCACCTTGCGGAGGCGGCGCCCGGCCAGCGTGAAGGCGGCCTCGGCGATGCGGGTCGAGCCGGCGCGGGTGATCTTGCGGACGGCGAGCGCGAGGTCAGCCGTCGGCATGAACTCGCCGGAGCCCTCGAACATGTTGCGGTCGGCGTAGAAGCCCTCGGTGTTCTCGCGCGCGATCACGAGGTCGACCGGTGCGCCGCACCGTGGCGGAAAGCCGCCGCGGCTCTTGGCCGGCCGGATATTGGCGTAGAGATCGAGGCGCTTGCGCAGCACGCCGGACGGATTGAGTCCGCCCTCGCTCACCGGCGGGTAGACATTGTGCGACACCGGACCGAGGATCACGCCGTCCGCAGCTTTGGCGGCGGCGACCGCCGCGTCCGAGATCGTGGTGCCTTGCGCGCGCAGAGCGGCGAGCCCGATCGTAACCGGCGTGAACAACAGGCCGAGCTTGAAGATGTGATCGGCGGCGCGCACCACGTCCATGGTGGCGGCGGTGATTTCCGGCCCGATGCCGTCGCCTTCCATCACAACGATGCTGATCGGTGCAGATGACGAGACACTCAACGCTTCCCCTCCCAACGCTTTCCCCCGACGCTTTCCCCGACACTTCCCCTCTCGGCCGCTCACGGCAGCAAGTCCAAGGCCGCAACCCCAAGGTAGCAACCCCCGGACTGGTTGACGACCGATCGCGGCGGTGAGCATCATAATGGCCTCGCATAGCTGCTCGATCCCCTTCCGCCAACCCCGCCGGGTCATTCATGCAAGAACGCAATACCCAACAGCCCGCCTCAGTCCACGACGCCACCACGGCCCCCAGCGACCTGCTCAACCTGCACGAGATCGTCGCCAAGGCCCGGCAGAACCTGAACCAGAACGACTGGGACTACATCGTCGGAGGGGTCGAATCGGAGACCACGCTGCGCCGCAACCGCATGGCGCTCGATACCATCGCGTTCCGGCCACGGGTGCTGCGCGACGTGAGCAAGGTCGATGCCTCGGTGACCCAGTTCGGGCGCAAGCTGCGGCTGCCGGTGGTGCTGGCGCCGGTCGGCTCGCTCGAGAGCTTTCATCCGGCCGGGGCGGAATCAGCGGTGCGCGCGGTCAAGGCATTCGGGGTCGGTCACATGCTGAGCTCGGTCTGCGATCCCGGGCTCGAGGACCTCGCGGCGGCGGCGCCCGACGCGCTGCGACTCTATCAGCTCTATGTCCGGGGCGACGAGGCCTGGGTCGACGACCACGTCGAGCGCGCCATCGCCCACGGCTACAGCGGCTTCTTCCTCACCGTGGACACCGCGCATTACAGCCGGCGCGAGCGCGACATCGCCAAGCGCTTCGTGACCGCGGGCCGCCGCCGGGTGCAAAACCGCGCTGCACAGGCCGCGCTTGACTGGCGCACCGTCAAGCGCATCAAGGACCGCTTCAAGATTCCGCTCGGCCTCAAGGGCGTCGCCACCGCCGAGGACGCCAAGATCGCGATCGAGCACGGTGTCGACTGGGTCTACGTGTCGAACCACGGCGGCCGCCAGCTCGACCACGGCCGCGGCTCGATGGACGTGCTGCCGGAGGTGGTGGACGCCGTCGCCGGCCGCGCCAAGGTCATGGTCGACGGATCGATCTGCCGCGGCAGCGACATCGTCAAGGCAATCGCCACCGGCGCCGACCTGGTCGGCATCGGCCGCATGCAGTGCTTCGCGCTCGCCTGCGGCGGCGAGGCCGGCGTGGTGCGGCTGCTGGAGCTCTTGGAGGACGAGGTGCAGCGCTCGCTGGGGCTGCTCGGCGCGCCGAGCTTCGCGCATCTCAACCGCTCCTATCTGCACGCGGCGGCGCCGGCCAATGTGCCGAACGTGCTGAGCGCATTCCCGCTGCTCAAGATCGAGGACTACAATTACTGACGACGAGGTACGCTCAGGCTTCCGCCGAAGCCAACCGGATAGCGCCCATGCTGGCCAGATCGGACACCGTCGCCACGATTGCAGAGAGATGGCTGGCGCAGTTCGAGGCAGCGCTCGCGGCGTCGGACCGGGCCCGCCTCGAGACGCTGTTTCATGCCGACAGCCATTGGCGGGACGTGCTGGCGCTGACCTGGCACATCAGGACGGTCAGCGGCTCCGATGCTATTTTGCGTGAGCTTGCAACGCAGGCGGGCCGCGCGCGTCCGAGCGGTTTCAAGATCGACCCCGATCGGACGGCGCCCCGCACCGTGACCCGCGCCGGCACCGATGCGATCGAGGCCATCTTCAGCTTCGAGACGGCGCAGGGCCGCGGCAGCGGCATCGTGCGGCTCACGGGCGACGCCGATGACGGCGACGCCTTCAAGGCATGGACGCTGTTCACCTCGCTCGACGAAATCAAGGGACACGAGGAACGGCCCGGACGGTCACAGCCGCAGGGCAAGGCTTATTCGCGCGATTTTCGCGGACCCAATTGGCTCGACCTCCGGAAAGCGACCGCTGCCTATGCCGACCGCGATCCCGCCGTGCTTGTCGTCGGCGGAGGACAAGCCGGGCTTTCCATCGCCGCCCGCCTCGCACAATTGGGGATCGATGCGCTGATCGTGGACCGTGAAGCGCGCATCGGCGACAACTGGCGCAAGCGGTATCACGCATTGGTCCTGCACAACCAGGTGCACGTCAACCATCTGCCGTATATGCCCTTCCCGCCGAGCTGGCCGGCCTACATTCCCAAGGACAAGCTGGCCGCCTGGTTCGAGGCCTATGTGGAGAGCCTGGAGCTGAACTATTGGGCCGCCACCGAATTCGCAGGCGGCAGCTACGACGAAAACGCCAAACGATGGTCGGTCGTGCTGCGGCGGGCCGACGGCACGACGCGGGAGATGCACCCGCGCCACGTCGTGATGGCCACCGGGGCGAGCGGGATCCCGAGCCTTCCGGATATTCCGGGCTTGCGCCACTTCGCCGGCCGGGTTCTGCACTCCAGCGAATACGAAGACGGCGAGACGTGGAAGGGCAAGCACGCTCTCGTCATCGGCTCGGGCAACAGCGGCCATGACATCGCGCAGGACCTGCATGCGGCCGGGGCCAAGGTCACGCTGGTGCAACGCAGCCCGACCATGGTCGTGAATGTCGAGCCGAGCGCGCAACTGCAGTACGCGCTCTATGACGAGGGACCTTCTCTGGAGGATTGCGATCTCATCGCGATATCCATGCCGATCTCACTTGTACGGAAAAGCCATATCGCATTGACCGAAACCGCGAGGACGATGGACAAGGAACTGCTCGACGGGCTCGAGCGCCGCGGCTTCAAGCTCGATTTCGGCGAGGACGGAACGGGCTGGCAGTTCAAGTATCTCACCCGCGGCGGCGGCTACTACTTCAATGTCGGCTGCTCGGATCTGATCGTCAAAGGCGAGATCGGATTGGCGCAATTCTCCGACATCGCCACCTTCCTGGCCACGGCCGCGCTCATGCGCGGCGGCGAAGCGCTCTCCGTCGACCTGATCGTGCTGGCGACCGGCTATAAGGGGCAGGAGCATCTGGTCCGGAAATTATTCGGCGATGATGTGGCCGATCGGGTCGGGCCGATCTGGGGATTCGGCGACGGACAGGAATTGCGCAACATGTTCACGCGAACCGCGCAACCGGGCCTCTGGTTCATCGCAGGCAGCTTCGCCCAGTGCCGCATCTATTCGAAATATCTCGGCCTGCAGATCAAGGCCAGCGAGCTCGGCCTGCTGCCCTGAGCCCGAGCTTTTCCGGATCGTGCCCCTACACCGCGGGCTGCAGCTCCGCGTCCTCCGGACCGACCGGCGTACCGGACGCCTTGTCGGCGGCGAGCTTGCTGCGCCGCTCGTAGAACTTCACGACCCGCTGCGCGGTTTCCCGGTTGAGCCGCTCGAACCGGAGGCAGGCGCCGTCGAGGTCCTGCTGCGACAGCCCGCGGCCGGCGGCCTGCATGATGAGGATCGCCTTGGTCGTGGTCCATGAGCAGCCGGCGGCCTTGGCGAGGATGAGGACGGTCTCGCTGCCCTTGTCGATCAGCACGCGCTCGACCAGATCGATCGGAAACGGCCCAAGCATCGACAGCGCGGCCGCCGTCTTGGCGAACTGCTGCGCACAGGCGGCGGCGTGGACATTCATCTCCGAGAGCCGGTGCGACCGGAACAGGTGCTTCGCGTCACGCGCCGCGACGGCGTGGCGGCGCGAGGCGTCGCGCACCTCGCGCTGCATGGCGCCGGCGACTTCGGCGACCGTTTCCCTGATCTCGCGGGCGGCCTCCGGGTTCGCGGCCTCGAGCTTCTCACGGACCTCGGCGGAGGCGGTCTCCAGCAGCCGCAGGAAGCACTGGCGCGGGATATCGCTGCGCCGGCCGATGGTGAGCCCGAGCTTGCGGTCGTCACGCGCGTGCGAGACCAGCTTCTCGTAGGTCTTGAACGAGAACTGCGCGCCATCATTGCTCGCCACGCGTCTCACGACGCGCCGGTTGCCACGCTCGACCAGCACGTCGGTGACGGCCTCGCTCAGCTTCAGCCGCTGGGCGATGGCATAGAGGTGATCCTGGCTCTTGGTGGCAGCATTCTCGATCAGGTCGGCGTCGGAGAGCTGCGGCGAGGACGCCAGCACGGGCGCCGCGACCACGATTGCGTCGTCGAAGGCGAGGCGGCGGATCAAGCCGGGCGGGGCATTGACCACCGATGCCAGGCGCTGCGACAGCCGGGCGCGCGCCTCGGTCTCGATCTCCGTCACCAGTCGCATGAGCACGTCGTCGAACAGCTCGATCTCGGCGCCTGAATAGTGGTGCGACCCGGCGAGAAAGAGGTCGGTGACGCGCTGGAGGATTTTCAGGCGGTGCTGGACGTTTCCGGAAGCAAGATTCGCTTCGAGCTCATCGATAAGGGAGCGGAATCCGGACGATTCGGGCATGGCAATGCTCGCTCGCGTTTCGATCGGGGGCGGTTTGGCCGCCTCGTTGCCGCAAGCCACTATCAATGGCACAGGAGAGTGAAAGAAGGCGCTCCAGTTATGAAGATAGATTTCATAAAAGTTTAGCTATTTCACCCGCGCTTAGAACGTCAGCCCGGTCCGGAATACATCCGTGGCATAGAAATAGAGCTCCGCATCCAGGCAGCGCTGGATGTTGCCGGCCTTGCGGAAACCGTGCTGCTCGCCGGCGAACAGGAAGTAGCCGACCGCATTGCCCTTGCGCCGCAGCGCCTCGACCATCGCCTCGGCCTGGTTCGGCGGCACGATGGCGTCCTCGTCGCCCTGGAAGAAGATCACCGGTTTTGCCAGGCGCTCGACGTGAAAGACGGGCGAGCGCTCGCGATAGCGCGCCTCCTCCTGCGGGTAGGGCCCGATCAGCCAATCGAGATAGCGCGATTCGAACTTGTGGGTGTCGCGCGCGAGCGCGGCCGCGTCGCTGACACCGTAATAGCTCGCGCCACCCTGGAAGAAATCGCGGAAGGTCAGCGCCGCGAGCGTGGTGTAGCCGCCGGCGCTGCCGCCGCTGATCACGCAGCGCTTGTCGTCGACCCGGCCCTGCCCGGCCAGGAACTTCGCGCCGTTGACGCTGTCATCGACATCGACCACGCCCCAGGTGAGATGCAGCCGATCGCGGTAGGCCCGCCCGAAGCCGGTCGAGCCGCCGTAGTTCACGTCGAGCACCGCGATGCCGCGGCTGGTCCAGTATTGCGTGTTGAGATTGAGCGTGCTCGACGCCGCCGAGGTCGGCCCGCCGTGCACCTTGACCAGCAAGGGCGGCTTCTCCCCCGCCGGTGGCGCGTAGTCGGGATTGTGCGGCGGATAGAACAGGCCGAAGGCGGTGGTGCCGCCGGTGGTCGGGAACTCGACGCTCTCGACCTTGCTGAGGTAGTCCGCGATGCGCGGATCGGTGCGATCCACGAGGTCGGTCCCCTTCTTCAGAACGGTGTGGCGGCCGGAGCCGAGATCGAGCATGACGATGCTGGACGGATGGTTCGACGCGCCGGCGCGGAACACCACGCGGTCGCCCGCGGCCTTGACCGAGCTGAAATCGGTGAACGGCAGATCGAGGGGGTCGAGCGTTTCGCGCGCGAGGTCGAGCACGGCGAGCTTGCCGAGCCCGCCCCCGGAATACGCGCAGACGACGCGGCCGCTTCCGGCGAAGGCATAGGTCGAGGTGCCGAGCTGCCACAGCGGCACGCCGAATTCCGCCGCCATCGGCGCCAGCGCCCGCGTGGCCTGCGTTGCGAGCTCATGGCGATAGAGATTCCACCAGCCGGAGCGATCGGACACGAACACGATCGCGGCGCCGTCGGGCGACCATTCCGGCTGGAAGATCGCTTCCTCGGGCCCGCCGGCGATCACCCGCGGCGCGCCCACGGCGCCGTTGTCCGCCACGTCAGCGAGATAGAGCGTGGTGCCGTTCCACGGCATGTTGGGATGATCCCACGCCATCCACATGAGCCGGCGCCCGTCCGGCGACAGCCGAGGGTAGGCGTAGAAATCGTGTCCGCTCGTCAGCACGCGCCCGGGCTCCGCCCCGGGGTTGCCGAGGTCCACCGCGACGTCCGTGTTGACCGGTTCGCCTTCGCCGCTGTGATCCTCGCGCACGCCGATCCATCGCTTGCGCCGAGCATCGATCGCGCCGTCGGCGAACCGCCACTGGCGTGCGGGCGCGGACGGCG
>Ga0126377_10002756_pt1 | contig 12238 bp, 15 predicted proteins | sample PanSoiMetPlot_22_FD_92647 | JGI IMG/M metagenome (GOLD analysis project Ga0126377, IMG submission 92647) | Tropical forest soil microbial communities from Panama - MetaG Plot_22 | ecosystem: Environmental > Terrestrial > Soil > Tropical forest > Bulk soil | place: Panama | collected 2016-02-17
GAGGATGTCCGCAAGTGAAAAGATTTGGGTAAAGACAAGCCTCACGGTCGGGCTACCGCCATGCTGCTCGACGACTGAACCCATCTTACGTGGTTTGGTTTAGCGCAAAAGTTCGACATCTCTTTATTGCCGTTGCGACGAAGCCAACCGAGCGCCCAGTCCAAATCAGGCTGTTATGTTTCCAGTTTCACCGTTGGCTTGGTGTTAGGGAAGATCTTCTCCACACTCGCTCGCTTGGGCATGCTGTAGGCGTTCACCGGCTGTGATCGATTGACCCACAACGTGTAATACAGGTGATCTGCGCGCGGGTCATCGGTGTTGGGATGCAAAAGGATGGTCAGTCCCAGGCTGTTGAGCTGCAGCCACGGCACGATGATCGACAACAGGTCGTTGGTGAAGCCGAAATAGAAGGATGGTGTCACGTGAGGGCCGCGCGGCTCCAGGTTCCAATTGCCCAATTCCACCGGGAAACGCTCCGCAGACCATTTGCGCACCAGCGCGGCTTTCTCGTAGGTGTCATCGTCGAAATAGAAATGCGCATGGTAGCTCTTAATGTCGGTGTACGGACGCGGCGTTTTCGGCAGGCCATTCTCCTCTCCCGGCCGCACGCTCCGCGGCCGGGGCGTCGGCTCCTTGTAGGTTTCGTATCCCCACGGACTCTTCCCCACGTCGGGAGGAGGAACGATTGGCTTGAATGACGAACCGCCGGGCGCGATTACTTCCTGTCCCGCTGCCGCAATCTCCCCGGCAGTGAGTCCCGCCACTGTCAGGCCTGCGCCCACGATGATCCTGCGCCGCGCCGGCGAAAGCAGATCGGCCCACTCCTGATCTTCCGCAGTGTTGTAAACGATTCTTTCTTCATCGTACATAGTTCGCTCCTTTGTTGTCGCTGTTTTGCCTATTTTAGCTTGCTCGGTTACCAGCTGAGCTTTGAAACGCCAGGTTACAATCATCCTGCCACGAACGCAGCAAGAAGAACAAGGAGAATACAATGACACGTCCTGAACCCTGGTTACGCGGCCCATTGACTAATTTCTACAGAAACAATTTGCCTTCCCCCACAATGACCGCCTGCCCGGCGATTTCAACCTGATCTCCGCTCACGCGCACTTCGATTCGGCTCGGTCGCCCGATCTCATCCCCTTGTTCGATCACTCTCCATGTTCCTTCCTGGAGCAACCCGCGGGATGCGAGCAATGCTCCGAGCGGGCCGGCGGCGCTTCCCGTGGCGGGATCTTCCGCGATTCCAATGCCAGGGAAGAATGCTCGCGCATGCGCCGCCGAATTCTGCTCGAGGGTCTCCAGGCTGAAGAGGTAACATCCTTCACACCCCAACGGACGGGCCAGCTCGACCAATCTTTCAGCGTCCACGCGAACATGTTCTAAGATGGAGAGAGCGCGCACCGGCGTCAATAGGTGCATCGCGCCGGTGGATACAGCCTGCGGCTCCAGTCTTTCGAGATTTAAGCCTGCCCCAAGGTCTGCTCCGAGGTCTGAAGGCTCGAGCCCGAGAGCTCGAGCCAAGCCGACGAGATCCGTCAGCTTATCGCCGAAATGAGGTTTGGACTGTGTCATCGCCACGCGCCGCGGAGCGCCGCCTTCGGAAGCGATGGCCACCGGCAGCACGCTCTCGCCAACCTCCTGCCAGAAAATTGTTTCAGGGTCGCGCAGAACCAGCCCCCCTCCCGCGGCCAGCGCCCACCACGCGCCCAGCGTGTGGTGACCGGAGCCGAACACCTCCGCCTTTTTAGTGAAAGATCGCAGCCGCCAATCCGCTTTCGATTGGCGCGGCGGCAGAATAAAGGTGGTTTCCGAATAGTTGAATTCTTGGGCGATGGCCTGCAATTGGCTGTCATCCAATCCTTCAGAGTTCAGAATTACCGCGACCTGATTGCCGGCGAGCGGACGTTCAGTGAAGACATCCACCAGCGCGAATGTGTACGAGTTCATCCAGATTCCTCCTATTCAGCGCACTCTTTGCTCCCCGAGCATCTCAACGACACATAGAGCTCGGATTGAATCAGCCATTGACCGTTCTCTTTGCGCCACATCGCCAGATAAGTCCCACGCCATTCCATCATCCCATCCGGTTTCTTCCATTGCCCGAGCCAATGGCCGGACTCAGCCGCGCGAACGCCTGACGCGCTCAGTTCGACCCTACTGGGTATGCGGGTGTAAGTAACGAAAGTCGCATCGGCAAAGATCACTTCAAATGCCGCGCGCACTGCGTCGCGCCCAGACAATTGCCGCCCGGCGCCGGTTGTGACGTGCGCGTCCTCCCGCAAGAATTTCGGCAGGGGGCCGACATCGTGCGCGGCGATAGCGCGATTGAAATCCGCTCGCAGACGGCGAATCGCCTGTTCATCGACGCCGGTCTGTTTGCCGGAAAAGTCGAGCAGAAAAACGAACAGAACGAGTGCCAATCCCGCGATGATCTTGGGCCGCATGAAAAATAAATTTGGCATCGAGGTCCTCCACTTCTCTTCAACATAACCTCAAATTGATCACTTCTCCAGATCCACGTCGTCGCCGACACGACGACATGCCCCTAAATATCTTCAATTCTCAAGTAGAACCCATCAGGATCATTAATTACTTAGACGGTCTCCCTTCGCTTGACCCTAGACCTAACTCCAGAGTGTAGAATTCGGTCATGAATTCATCAGCGCTTCGCATCGGAGAGGTAGCATTGCGCGCTGGCGTGAGCATTGACGCCGTGCGCTACTACGAGCGCCGGCGACTCCTGCCGGCCGCTCCACGCACGGAAGGAGGATTCCGACTTTTTACACCAGACACAGTGGAGCGTGTGCGGTTCATCAAACATGCCCAGGAGCTTGGCTTCTCGCTCGATGATATCGGCAAACTCCTCGCGCCTGGCGGCGCAGGCGAATGCCGACGCGTACGCGACCATTTAAAGGTCAAACTCTCTGAAGTGGATGAGCGAATCCGTCTGATGCAAGATTTCCGGAAGACTCTAGCCCGTCATCTGGCGGCTTGTGAGCGAGAACTCTCCATCCACGCCGATGACGCCGTTTGCCCGGCGCTCATAAACATACCTCGCGCCGATTCGGAGAAGAAGAGAAAGAAATGAACTGTTGCGAAGAATCAAGTAAGGTTAAGATGCAACTGGTTGGCGCACATCATGGCTGCCAGTCCTGCGATGGCCCGAGTCGCCCGGTGACGCTTCGAACTATGCTCCTGATGCTCAAGCCAGAGTTCTTCGATCAGGTGGGAGAAAATCAGTATCGCTTCTGCGCCTCGCCTGAATGCCCGGTAGTCTATTTTTCGAGAGCGCGTTCTTTTTCGACCGGCGATCTTCGAGTTCGCGTCGGACTGAAGGAAAAGGACGGCCCGATTCCTCTCTGCTACTGCTTCGGCTTTAGCGAAGAAGCCGCGCGCGAAGAGATTCAATCCAATGGACACACCGCGATTCCTCAACGCATTGCGGAGCTCATCAGAGAGCGAATGTGCGCGTGTGATGTAAGAAACCCGTCAGGCGCTTGCTGCCTCGGTGAAGTGACGCAAGCAGTGAAGCGGTTGATAATGGAGGCGAAATGAAAGGAAAGCGTTTTAGCTTTGGCCGCCCGGCGGTCGTTCTCTCAGTCGCCCTCTTACTCGTTCAGGGCGGAAGTTGCGCGCTGCCGGCGCGCGGGACTGAGCAGGCCTCGGGAGTGACCGACCTGAGTAACCTCGATCCGCTCAAAGAGGCATTCGAGCGCGATCGCGGCAAGCTACGTCTCGTGACGCTTCTCTCCCCGGTCTGACCGGCTTGCCGTCGGGGGTTCTCCGATATGCAGAAAGCGCTTAAAAATATTTCGGATGACCGGCTGCGGGCTTACGTCGTCTGGCTGCCGATGTTCCCCGGTGACTCCAGAGACTGGGCCAAAACACGCTCTGACGAATTCAACGACAAGCGCGTAAGCTATTACTGGGATGGCGGCCGGCTCACCGGTCAGCAGTGGCAGAAAACCCTCGGCACAAAGGGCGTGGCCTGGGACATCTATCTCTTGTACGGCGCAGAGAGCCAGTGGGATAAGGAGGCGCCGGCGCCGGATTTCTGGATGCATCAACTCCGTGGCGAGACCTCTGCGCCGACCTTGGACGGCGCGGCCTTCGAGACAAGAGTCAAAGAAATGCTGAGCCAAATGAAGAGGTAAAGGCAATGAAACTATCAGGCGCTGGCGCCACTACCGGGTCGCTCATCTCGGTACTGCTGTCTTTTCTGCCGCTGAGCTGTTGCATCTTTCCGGCGGCATTCTCCTTCCTGGGAGCTGGAGGACTCGCCTTTGCCATGTCGCTGATGCCGTATCGATCTTACTTCGTCGTTCTCACCCTGGTGTTTCTCGGCGTCGGGTTTTATTTCGCCTACCGGCCCGAGAAAATGGAGTGTGCGCCGGGCGCGGCATGCGGCTCGCCGAGGAGTCGGAAATTGCAGCGCGTCAGCTTGTGGGATGTGACGGCGGTGACACTTATTCTCCTCGCATTTCCCTATGTCATTCCGTATCTACCAGTCGAGTGGATGGGGAATTGACCATGAGAGGAACTTCAATGAAGATACGGCTCGCTTCCATGCTCCTTGCTCTCTTCCTCCTATCAGGAGCCGCCTTCCCACAGGCGCCCAATAAACAGGAACGAACAAAGACCATCTCGATTCACATTGATGGCTTTATGAAGAGTAAGAGCGGCTCTGTCTGAATGGGCTGACCGGAGGCGGTCAAACAGGCTCTGGAAGAGCTTGCAGGCATTCAGAAAATAGAGATGAGGCTGGACCGTGACGAGTTCGCGATCACATATGACGCGGCGAAGGTCGCGCCGGCGGAAATCATCGCCACGATCAAATCGACCGGCTATACAGCGAGAGTTGTAGGCGGTAAGGGGAAGCCCTCACGAGAGCTTGCGGTGTTTTCACTCCCACCAGGATTTGCGCTGCTCGATGGAGCGCTCGCGCAAGCGCGGCGGGAAAGTAAGCCCGTCGTTCTTGATTTTTACGCCGAATGGTGCGCTCCGTGTAGGCGCATGGAAAGGAACACCTTCACGGATGAACGGGTGAAGGCGCTCCTTGGGCGATGCGTATTCGTCAGGGTTGACTCCGATAAAGAGCCCGACATCGCGAAACGAATGTCGGTCGAAGGCCTTCCTGATATTCGCTTTGCGCTCCCCGATGGAAGAGTGATCAAGCAACTGCGAAGCTTTCAGGACGCGGAGTCCTTCAGTTCCGAACTCGAAGAGTTACTCCGGAAGATGGAGAACAAATAGACGCATGCGATGTCTGGCTTCGTTAGCATGCTAAGGGACCGCGGTCGCTAACAAGAGGAGATCATCCGAGACGAACTCCAGATCAACACAATTCCAGCGCATTTTCAGACCTGCGATCACGTCGCTGTTAGTAATAATTCTGTTCAACGGCCAGGCCGCGCTTTACGGCCAGAGAAAAATTCGTTCTCCACAAAATCGGTTCACCGAGGAAGCTAGCGCCGTTCGCGTCATGAACGCCATGCGAAAGCATGCGCAGTCGCAGGGGGCCCGAAAAATCCCCATCTTCTCGCCATGGCACCTGTTGCTCGACGACGGCAACCCGGACACTTTTGTCGATAATCGGAAGGCGCCTCCGGCAGGTTCCGGTCTGAAGCCAGCTTCAAGCGAGATCTTCAACGTCGGGGCGATTCAACGAGCGGGATACCCGGTGGTAGTTTGGACCGTCAACGACAAGCCTCGCATGCTGGAACTGATGCGGCTGGGCGTTAACGGGGTCATCTCAGACCGTCCCGACCTGCTGCGCCAGGCGGTCGAAGAATTTGACGCCAACGGGGACGGTACGCCAGGAGATTTCATCAACTCCGACGGCTTGATCGAGGTCGGCAGATTCGACGCTCAGGGGCATCGCGGCGGGCGAGACCTGCGGCCCGAGAACACGCTGCCGGCGATGGAGGTGGCGCTTGACTCCCTGATGTCGACGCTGGAAATGGACACTGGAATAACTTCAGACAGAGTGGCGATTCTGGATCACGATTCGCTCGTTCAATCCGAAAAGTGCCGCAGGGCCGACGGCGGCGCCTACACCGAAGCCGATGAGGTCCTGATCAAAGATCAGACCGCCGCGCAACTGCAATCCAAATTCGTTTGTGACAAGTTGTTTCGTGGTCCGCAACAGGCTAATGATCCGGCTCTCTCGCCGGTGTCGGTCGCCTTCGCCACGTCGCGAGGATTGATAAGCCCATATGTAATGCCGACGTTGGAGCAGGTCTTTGATTTCGTCCGCTTCTACGCCGATTATTACCGGGACGGTCCCGGGAGCGGCCGTCCCGACGCCGCGCGCCGATGGCGGAACGCCGAGAGAGTTCGCTTCAACATCGAAACCAAGATAAATCCGCGCCGGGAGTTCGCCGATCGCACCATCGGTCCGAGGCCTTTCGCGCAGATAGTGGCCGGAACCATCGTGGCGAACAAACTCGAAGACCGAGCGGACATCCAGAGCTTCGACTTCCGCACACTGCTGGAAGTTCACAAGCGCTTCCGGAAGATTCGCACCGTTCACCTGTTCGGTGATTCCCCTATCTTCGCCGACCCTTCGCTGCCCGGCTCCGATGAGGGAACGAATCTGCAGGATGAGAAGGGGCGCAACACGCCGTGGTTGGCGGGACTGTACTGGCCTTACCGAATCAACGCTTCCGCAAACCCTTCCGCTTCGCGATCGGGTCATCCCCGGAAACGGAAGAAGCCTTCGGGCAATTGATCCAGATTCGGCGCGACCAGGTCGGCCTTCAACTCGTTGTGAGTCGTCAACACGCCGATTGATTTCATCCCGGCGCGTCGCGCGGCCTCGAGGCCGGCGGGGGCGTCTTCGATCACGATGCAATCGTCCGGGGCGACGCCCATCTTCGCCGCCGCGGCCAGAAAGACATCCGGCTCCGGCTTCCCCGCTTTGACCTCTTCCGAAGAAATCACCGCGTCGAAAAACTTTTCGATGCCGAGCGCGGCGAAGACCGCGTCAATATTGCCCCGCGGCGCCGACGTTGCGAGCGCCTGCGACCACCCTTCGGCCTTCAAACGCTCGAGCCAGCGCGCGGCGCCCGGCAGGAGATTCAACCCTTTCGTCCGGATCAAATCGCGGTAGACCTCTTCTTTCGCAAGCGAAACGCGGGCGACGAATTCATCGGGCAGATCCGCGCCCAGACGCCCGCGCAGAATCTCGTCGTTTCGCTTGCCGAAATCGGCGACGTACTCATCGTAAGTCAGCGAGAAATTTTCAACCGCCATCACCGCCTGCCACGCTTCCCAGTGATAGCGAGAAGAATCGATCAACGTTCCGTCTAAATCCCAAATTACCGCCCCTTTATGGTTGTTTGTCATAAAACTTCAAGTACAAGGACCTTCGTATCGAGTGATGTGATCTGGAAAATGGAAAATGAGCCGGTATTCTGCGCGATTGACGGCGGGGAGCGCAAATTGACAGCTCTCGACGGGGCGTGCTAGCTTCGCCCGTCTTGTACCAATTCGCATTCGACAAAAATCAAAATGGCGATCATAACGAGGACGACATCCGGCAGGCCGTAAAACGGCGCGGCCTGGCGCGCGCCTGGATCGAATACGCCGCCGCGTGGACGATCCTGAAGGTCGTCAGCCTGGCGCCGCGCGCGGTGGCGCTGAGGGCCGGGCAGGCTGTAGCCGCGCTCGCCTACCTTGTATTGCCGCATTTGCGACGCCATGCGGAGATCAACCTGCGACTGGCCTTCCCCGACCTCGACGAACCTGAACGCGCGCGGATTAAGCGCGGCGCGTTTCGCAACCTCGGGCGTCTCCTCGGCGAGATCAGCCAGTTCCCGCGCCTCAACCGCGAAAACATCTCTTCCATAGTCGTCTACGAAGGTCTGGAAAATTATCTCGGCGCGGTGGCCCGAGGGCGTGGCGTGATCCTGTTGACCGGGCACATCGGCGCGTGGGAGTTGTCTGTTTACGCGCACTCTATCTACGGCCATCCGATGTCGTTTCTGGCGCGGCGCGTCGACAACCCGATGGTCGAACGACTGGCCGAAAGCTACCGCGCGCGTTACGGCAATCGCAGCATCGATAAAAAAGGCTCGGTGCGCGAAGTGTTGAAGACGCTGAAATCGGGTGGCGTAGTCGGCATTCTGGCCGATCTGAACTCGTCGCGCGAAGAGGGCGTCTTCTGCGATTTCTTCGGCGTCGAGGCTTGTACGACCGCCGGCGTGGCGACGCTGGCGCTGCGCACCGGCGCGCTAGTGCTGCCGGGCTATTTGATCTGGGATGAAAAGGCGCGGATTCACCGTCTCTGTTTCGAGCCGCCGGTCGAGACGGTTAACACCGGCAATCAAAAAGAGGACGTGATCGCCAACACCGCGCGCTACACGAAGGTCCTGGAATCCATCATCCGCCGCCATCCAGAGCAGTGGCTCTGGATTCATCGCCGGTGGCGTACGCGCCCCGAAGGCGAGCCGGAGATTTATTGATTGCGGATTGCGGATTGCGGATTGCGGATTGTAATGAAACCCATTAAGTATGAAAACCGAGGCCGGGCGACGCCCAGCAAAAACCAATCCGCAATCCGCAGTCCGCAATCCGCAATCATGATCGTCGCCGGCGAGGCCTCGGGCGACAAGCACGGCGCGAAGCTGGTCGCGGCGCTGCGCGCTCTGTGTCCCGATTCACCGTTTGAATTTTTCGGCGCGGGTGGAGACGAAATGCGGCTGGCCGGGGTCGAGACTCTGGTCGATGCGCGCGAAGTCGCGATTATGGGCGCGCTTGAAGTGGCCAGGGCGCTGCCCGTATTCCTGCGCGCCTTCCGCCGATTGCGCGACGCGGCGAACGAACGCAAGCCCCGGCTAGTGATCCTGATCGACTGGCCCGAATTCAATCTGCGGCTGGCGAAGCGGCTCAAACGCGACGGCCATCGCGTGATCTACTACATCAGCCCGCAAATCTGGGCCTGGCGCAGCTACCGCATTCACGCCATCAAACGCTACGTCGAGCGGATGCTGGTCATCCTGCCGTTCGAGAAGGATTACTACGAGCGCAATGGCGTCGAGGTCGATTACGTGGGTCACCCGCTGCTCGACAGCGCGCATGTGACCGCGACGCGCGAAGAGTTCTGCTCGCGCCATGCGCTCGATCCATTGAAACCAATTATCGCGCTGGCGCCCGGCAGCCGCCATTCGGAGATGAAGCACATCCTGCCGCCGCTGATCGAGGCGGCGAGGCGACTGAATCAATCGCGCCCGAATTTCCAGTTCGTTCTCCCGCTGGCGCGGACTTTCACGCGGGAAGAGATCGCGCCGCAGATAGGTTCGACGAGGCTCAGCCTGATCGAAGGGGAAACTTACAACGCCATGGCCGCGGCTGATCTGGCCGTGGTCGCCAGCGGCACGGCGACGCTCGAAGCGGCGATCATCGGCTCGCCGCTCATCGTCGTTTACCGCGCGTCGCAATTGAACTGGCGAATCTTCCGCCCGCTGATCAACACGCCTTTCGTCGGTATGCCCAACCTGATCGCGGGAAAAGAGATCGCGCCTGAACTCCTGCAGAATGATTTGACCGCTGAGAATTTGACGGAGGTGATCGTCGGATTTCTGAGCGACCCTGCGAGGCTTCGACAATCGCGCGCCGATCTGGCCGAGGTGAGAAAGAAACTCGGCGAGGCGAAGGCTTCGGAGAGGGCGGCGAGCAGGGTCCTCGACCTTCTAAAATCTGATTATTGATTTTTCCGCTTCTCCAACTTCATTCCTTTTCCTTCGAGGAAAGTCTTCAGTTCTGAAAAGACTTGGGCGCCCGATTCATCTCGTTCAGATGAATTCCAGACGAATGTCGTGTCCCTCGGAAACTGGCTCAACTTCATTTTAAGCGCCGAAAGCGAATTGCATTGATAATGCGCGACCCGAGCGTATCCCCACCCGTCGGCGCCCGGCTGAAAGTCGACGCTTATCTCCCCGGACAGCTCTCCAGCCTGATAGTTGAATTGCTGCAACTCATCCTTCTCCAGACACGACTCCTGGAGTCTTTTCAGCTTCTCGCGATCTATCAGCCACGCGGGCGACTGTGATAGCGCTTGTCGCAAAGCCTGCCCGACCTGTCTAGGCCAAAAGTTCGGATGATTGCTGTCGAAATTTTTCGGTAACTCCTCCGCGCGCCCTTTCCATTCCTGAAGCCATTTTTCGAGCCGCTGCCAGAGCGGTTTTTCCGCGCCGATTGAACCATACTGGCCGAGCGTCAAGGCCGCGTGTATCACGACTTCGGGATCCGGATCATCGAGGTGTTCAATAGCCAAAGCTTCAAGTTCTGGAGTCATTCGCAGCTTCGCGACATCAACAAGGAGCGAAGCGTAACAGTGCGTATATTCCGGGCCGCGCGCAGCCAACTCCTGTTTGACCAACTCGATCCCAATCGCCGGGTCCACTCGCAGAAAGTAAGCCAGTAATGACGCTTGATACGAGCATCCTCGCAGGCCGACTTTATCGCCGTAAAACGTCCTGACCCTCGGCAATACCGAAGCCGTCGCGTAACGTTCGACCAGTGAGCTGAACACGTCTACACTTCCTGACTCGCCAGAGAGCGACTTCTCTAAATTTTCAACCAGCGTCTCTTCTAATTGAGGCAGAGTCTCATCTGGCAAAAGCCCTAGCGTGGCGATTCCGACGCCCGGTTTGGGACGGCGCAGTTCTTCGATGATCAGTTTACGTCCTTCATCGGGGGACAATTCATAAAGCCGGCGGAGAGCCAGTCCTCTCAGATCTCTGACCTCGTAAGACTGATCATTGGCTGGTTTACCATCAAGAATGCGACGGAGAATCGGCGCCACCGCCGGATTACCAAATTGCTTCCACCGATAACCCAACAAACCCGTTTGCACGCTTGTCGGAAGATCATCAAAAACCGCGATGATTTCGGGAGCGAGCTTTTTGATTATTTCCGGATTCAGTCCCCCGGTCTGCCTTAGATCGCTTAATCTCGCTTGCCCACTTTGCGAACTATTATTCCACAACATCTCCAGCAAGGTGTGGGCGCCGATCGCCCGCGCCTTTCCCTGCTTACGAGACAAGGCCGTCATCAACCGCTCGGCGTACTGATATTGTAACATCTGGATTGAATCCCACTGCTTTCGCCATGCTTCGGCGGCCGCCTTCGTTTGTTGTTCATCGTTCGGGCGCTCCGTAGGCGATGGCAATTGCTCATTCCGCCGCAAGGACGCGCTCAGATGAGACAGCGTGCGCAAATATTCGTCAGTAACGATCTGATCCGGCGCTTCCAATCTCCGCTCCATCTCCTTCACAATGAAGGCGCGATGCGCGGAGCCTATCAACCCGATTGAATATTCGTATCCGCACACATCGAGAGGCGCGCCAAACCTGCGGATCATTTCACTCGCCGCGGTCTCCGTGTTTAAAAACCGCAGGCGGCGACAAAGAGGTCTTCGATCCGTGTTTGGATCACTCGAATCGATCAGCCGCGTTATCGCCCGCAACTCCTGCCCGGCCCATTCGTCATCGTATGGCAATATCTCGAATTCGACTATGTTCGATGTGACATCCGAGCCATTTACGGACATCCCATCGCCTTTCTTCAGGATTCGCGGCGCGGTGACATAGAGACGAAACCTGCCGGGCTGATCGAACCGAAACCATTCATTCAAATCGAAGGCCATCTCACGAGGCTTTTCGCTGAGGGGTGGTGGGACGGCGCTCAATCCCCCGCCTGTTCCGATTGGATGATCTTTCAGCGGATCAACCGCGCCGTTTTTAGGATCGAGGAAATATTTATCCTTTCTGCGGTCATAGGTCGCGACATCCAGATCGTATGTGTCCGGCAGGTCGCTGGTGAAGCTGAACTCAACGCGGATGACCTCACCGGGTTTGAACTGAACCTTGTCTTCCTCGAGGCGAAGAGTGAACGAAACTCCTTCGGGATTTTTGCTGATGGCCTCGCGATGCCGGGCGACAAACGCGTCCTCCGCCCTTTCCTGCTTTTGTTCCGACTGGCCGGCCGCGGTAAGAGGGCAGAGGAGAAACAATAGAGCAAGAATAGCCATTCCAAATTGACGGGCGGTAATAAATCGTTCGGCTTTCGTCATGACTTCGACCTCCAGCCAGCGATGGACCTACTGATCCCTTCAAGGCCGTAACCAACGTTGAGTTCCAGCGATAATCTTATCCAATGACTTATGATCAATACCGGACGTTCAATGCGGCAACAACCGATCCAGGCTCTTCAACAAATCTTGGCCGCGCAA
>Ga0126377_10002757_pt1 | contig 12236 bp, 10 predicted proteins | sample PanSoiMetPlot_22_FD_92647 | JGI IMG/M metagenome (GOLD analysis project Ga0126377, IMG submission 92647) | Tropical forest soil microbial communities from Panama - MetaG Plot_22 | ecosystem: Environmental > Terrestrial > Soil > Tropical forest > Bulk soil | place: Panama | collected 2016-02-17
AATTCTGCGCACGTCGGTGGACGCGGTGATCGAGTAGAGGCGGACTTGATCGGTTCCTCCTGCAAAGCGACGTGCTTTCCTGGTCTACCGATTTCGATGTCGCAGCATGTGTGCGAGCTTCGGGTTCGGGCCACTAGACCATGATCCGAGCTAGTTGAATCGGATCAGGGTCTAGCTTCTTCTTTGAGCATGATCTTTTCCGAAAACCGGTTCCCACCCCGGATCAAGTCCGGGGTGGGCTTTTTCGGATCATGCTCTAGTGCCACTCCTGTCGGGCCAGGTCGAGGATGCCTTGCCCTGCCGGATCCGACAGGATCGAGGCGCCGACCTGTGCTCCCGGCGACGCTCCTGAAGTCCCCGGCGCCTTGCGGGTGCATCGCTTGAGAATCTCGAACGAGCGTTCGGCCAACACTCGCCCGGCCTCGCTGTCGGACGGATAATGCAGCCCCAGGACCTCTCTGTTGCGTGCAATCCTTTCCGCCATCCGCATGATCGGAGATCTGACCCGCGCATGCACATACTGGGGAGGAGCCGCCGGGATCGTCGCCGGGGTCGCGGCAGCGGCGTAGGCGCCGGGTGCGGTGGGGGGCCGCATCGCCTCCTCCAGGCAGAGCGCCATGAGATAGGCCTCGGTCGCGTGCCCGCTCGGGAAGGAGGCGTGGCCCGGCGGGTCGATGGGCGGCAACAGCGCGGGAGAGAGCTGTGATGGGCGAGGCCGATTGAAATGTCGCTTGTAGTGCATGGCCTGGAATTGCCCGACACACAGGGCGATCTCCAGCAGCTGGCACGTCCACGGGTGCGATGCGGCGTTGAACATCAATATGCCGCGCCAATAGGCAAGCAGATTCGAGCGCTGCGCCATCGCCTCGGCCATCACGCCCGATCGGTACTCGACGAGCTCGACGAGCTCCTTCAGCTCATCCGCCACGACCGCGCCGCTCAAAATGCCATCGAGCTCGGACGAGAATTGATGCCAGTGGTGGCCCGAGCTGTCCGCCGTTCGGACGAAATCGCCCAGCACGGTGACTGCGTGCTGGAATGAGCCCCAGTATCGCCGCGGAAACTGAACCGGCGCCGCGGTGCCCCACGTCGGAGCGACATCGGCGGGCGGCCATTTGTAGCCGCGGAACCAGTCTTCCAGAATCATCCCCGACGAGTCCTTGGCCTTCTCCAGCGCCGGAGATACGCCGATGGGACGACACGAGCCGGCCTTGCCGACGACGAGTCCGATCGAAGCGCCACCGTCACTGGCGCCGTCGGTGCTGCCGTCAGTAATGCCGTCGGTGATGCCGTCGGTCATGCCATCCGTCGATGCGAAACCACCCGTCATGACACTTTCTCCTTCTTCTCTTCGGATGGCCGGAACGACCAAATTTCTTGACGCAGGCGATCCGATCGTTGTCCGACCGCGCCCGCCTGGTCTGCGAAACCGGAGAACGGACGCGTCGTCCGCGAAACCAGCTGCCGTAAAACCGAGGGGCCGGCCTCATCAGGTTGGGCGACAAACCAGATTCTGGCGGTTCCCATGGCGGCCCCCGGAAGGGGTGGCAGCTATTGCAGGTTGGTGTATTATCTTATATGCTCGCAAAGATTGCAAGTGGCAAACCGGGTCTCCGACCTGCGGCGCGGGCGGACCGGCGCCGGGATTCAGCAGCGATGCTGACCCAACTCACGCGGAGAAGTGCAATGAGGGAAGGCCTCGCACCGTTCAGGTACTACCTGGTCATCAAGGCCGACGCCGAAGTGCAGTCTTGGTACCACGCGCCCAATCAGGACAATCTCACCAAGCTGGCCAATTGGATCGCCGCGGAAGCCGGTTATGGACAGGGCAAGGCTCTGCCCTTCGAAATTCCGGCCGGGCCGTTGCCGTCCGATCAAATGCATTCGGCCGACGCCGCTTCACGTGAGCGGCGCGACATCGAGAAGCTCGTTGTTCCGTTGATCATTCCGGCCGAGGCGATCGCAACCGCCGAATTCGAACACTTCGCGGAGCAAGTCGGCCGCAACGACAAGGCATTCCTGGGTGGCGGCGCCGACATAACGATCGCAGGGACCGATCATTGGTCCCCGACCGATGCCGCCGATCCGATGTTCGGAAATCGTGCAGCCGCCAACCGGCTGCTCGGGTTGGACCACCTGCAAACCCAGAGCGGGGCGAGAGGGCGGCACGTGAATGTCGTGGTCGTCGATCAGGGGCTCGACCAGAACCGCCTCGGAAGCAATTACGGTGGCGGGTGGACGGTCGGCTCCATCAATCCGGGCACGACGCAGCACCAGCCAGGCACGCTGCGGCGCCCGCACGGAATGATGATTGCGCACAACATTCTCAAGGTGGCTCCCGAGGTCACGCTCTGGGATTTGCCGCTTGTGCCGCTGACCAGCTCCAATATCCCCACGAAGATTTCCGACATTCCGGCGTTCCTGGGCCATGCGCAGGTCGCCTTCCACGACATGCTCGACGCGATCGCGGACTACAAGAGCAGCGGCGCGCGGCCCGGCCCCTGGATCCTGGTCAATCCCTGGGCGATCTTCGACACCAAATCGGACCTGCCCTCCTCGACCGGCCACGACTACATCAACAACCCGAATCACATCTTCAACCGGCTGATCGCGGACGTCGTGAACGGCGGCATCGACGTTGTATTCGGCGCCGGAAACTGCGGCCAGTTCTGCCCGGACCAACGCTGCGGCGGCAATGATCGCGGACCCGGCCACAGCATTTTCGGCGCCAACTCTCTGCCAGAAGTCCTGACGGTCGGCGCCGTCCGCACCGATGGGCTGTGGCTCGGCTATTCGTCACAAGGTCCCGGCCAATCCAAGCTCGCACGGAAAAAGCCCGATCTCTGCGCTCCCAGCCAGTTCTGCGAGACCGACGACGGTTTCATCGTCAATACCGGAACGTCGGCGGCCTGCGCGCTGGCGACAGGGGTGGTCGCTGCCCTGCGCAGCGAGTGGTACGCCGTGAGCCCGGCGCAGCGGCCGCCGCTGTCGCCGCGCGAGCTCAAGCAGCTGTTGATCAGGACAGCCAGGAAGCCGCAGGGTCCGAACTGGAACAACAGGCTGGGCTACGGCATCCTGAATGCCGCTGCCGCCTATGATGAATTGGCAAGCACGATCCCCTGACCAGGGACTAGAGTCTGAACCGATTCAATTGAATCGGATCAGACTCTAGCTTTTTTGTTTGAGCATGATCTTTTCCGAAAACCGGCTTCCACCCCGGATCAAGTCCGGGGCAGGCTCTTTCGGGATCATCCTCTAGGACGCGTCGAACGGCGATCCTTCCGCCGCGACCCCGGCGAGCCGATCCGGCGCCAGCACGCTCACCCCGCCGCGTTCGAGCCGAACCCATCCGCGCTTCGCCCATTCGCGCAGCTGCTTGTTGGTGCTCTCGCGCGAGCGGCCGATGATCTGGCTGATCTCGCGCTGGGTGATCGCCACCTTCCGTTTCGACGTCGAGGCCTCCGCGTCCGCGGTCAGCAGCAGCAGGGTCTTTGCCAGCCGTGCCGGCAAATTCAGGAAGGTGACGTCCTGCACCTGCTCGCTCGTGTGACGCAGCCGCGCACAGAGAATCTCGATGAACTTGAGCGTCACGTCCGGGTGGTTGGTGAGAAACGGAACGAAATCCCGCCGCTCGATGACGATGAGCTCGCAGTTGGACATAGCGGTGGCGTCGGCGGTGCGCGGACGGCCGTCCAGCAGCGCGATTTCGCCGAAGATTTCGCCCTCGTGAAAGATGTTGAGCACGATGTCGCGGCCGTCGGCGGAGGCCACGCTGACCTTGACCTGTCCGCTGAGCACCCCCATCAGCCCGGTGCCGGGATCGCCTTTCGCGAAGATGGTCGCTCCCCGCGCCACCTTCCGGGTCTTCATATAGGAGGCGAGATGCTCGATCACCGTGGACGGAAGATCACTGAACAAAGGATGGTTGCGGAGCAGGGACAACCTGTCTCGCGTACGTTCGGCCGGTCGCCGATCACTTGAAACCGACATGAGGATGTCTCCTCGTATCAAGCCGATCGCGCGGCTTGATCTCCGCCAATAACGAGAACGAACAGCCGCTTGCTACGCCCTGATCGCCATAGCGTACAACTATGGCTGTGAACGGTCACGAATAACGGGTCTAGCAGACACCCACGACTTTACTAACAAGGGAATAAGCCATATCGTCTTTAGATTGAAATGTAGGTGAATTGCAGGCTGAAGGATACATTGGACCTATTCCAGGTCGCCGGCGACCAACTTGCGGTCGTCGGCCGATCCGGTTGTGACAACCCGCTCCCGACGACTGCGACAATGCGACAACGAGAGTGCAGCGGCTGTGAAGCATGTGCATTCGCTTCGCCCGCCGCTCGGCCGGGATGCAATGTTCGAAAGCGGCAGACGCTGCGGCAAAGCTGCCGACACTGGCGACGCCGTCCCCGCTACGCGTAGACGCCGAGCGCGAGGGGGCAGTATCGTGGCACGACGTCGTGCGCACAGAGTTCGAGAGTTGCAGGATCCTGATGCAGAGCAGACCGTACCCCCAAATCGGCTTCGGATACCGTGCGGCCATCGGCGACTGGACGCGCGAGCACCTCGATCGCTTCGACGTGCTCGAGATCACCGTTGATCACTGCATCTACGGCGGCCGGCCGCAGCGAGCGGCGATCTTCGATCTGGTCGATCGGCTCCCGCTGACCGCCCATGGCGTCGGCCTGTCGATCGGCACCGACGAGCCGCTCGATCTCGGCTATCTGGACGAAGTCGCCGCGGTGGTCGAGCGGCTCAAGGCTCCGGCCTACAGCGAGCACCTCGCCTTTACCCGCGTCCCGGGCCGCGACCTCGCCAATCTTCTGCCGCTGCCGAAGACCGAGGCCGTCGCCGAGTCGGTCATTGCAAAGGTCCGAACCGTGCGCTCGCGGGTGCCGGTTCCCTTCCTCCTGGAAAACATCACCTACATGTTCGAGTGGCCCGATTCGAAAATGTCGGACGCCGAGTTTCTCACCTTGATCTGCCGCGAGACCGGCGCAGGTCTCCTGCTCGATATCGAGAACGTCTATCTGAACGCGAGCAATCACGGGTTCGACCCCTATGCATTTCTCGACGCCCTGCCCGCGGGGATCGTCCAGGAAGTACACATGGCCGGCGGCGTCACGGTGAACGACACCGCGCTCGACCGGCCGCTGCTCGCCGATTCCCACAGCCATCCGGTTCCCGATGCGGCGCTCGACCTGCTGGCGCATGTTCTGGCACGGCAGACGCCGGCCGCGATCATCCTGGAGCGCGACGACCGCCTCGACGCCGCCGACGAAATCCTCGACGATATCGCGCGCATTCGGGCCTGCGTCGCCCACGCAGGCGGCAAGCTCCATCGCGAAGCGGCTGTTGGGTCGGCAGTTTAGCCGGCTCGACGGATCGGGCGGCCCGTTTCAGCGGCCCGCCCGACCGCCAAACGTCCCCAGTATAGCGCGCGACTATCAATTGAGCGGCTTTCTCCTAATACTTAATCTTATGGCCCATCAACAACGCTTTACTCTACAAAAGAATGTCCATATGCTCTCACAGAGACCTAAGGTTCAAAAATGCACGCTGGGGGTGCATTGGGCCCAAACCGATCCATTTCTTCAATGATGTCGTTGGGTGTCGTGATCTCCATTCGTCGGCAAGGATGGGACGAATGGTAGGCAACGGACGGGAATCGCTCGCGTCGGTCTCAACAATTCGCGTCCGCACCGCAGCATCGGCTGCGCGCGAGGCGCAGACCGTGCCGACTGCGGCCGCGCCCGGCTTCGGCGCAGAGACCGCGACATTCCATTTTGACGGCCAGGTCGACGGTGTCGCCTATCCGAGCCTCTCGCCTGCCCAGCAGGAGACATTCAAGGCGGAATTTTTCAAAGAAATCGCAAGCCTCAAGAGCTGGGCACGACAGCAGGACTGGTCGCCGTCAGTGCCGCCCGCCCTGCAGATATTCGTGTCGGACGAGTACAAGATCTCGCGGTCGCTCATCCCGGCCGCGCTGGATTGCCGGGGCCGGATGGAATTTCCGGCATGGAAGGCGATCGCCGGCGAGGCCGCGATCGCCCATGAGCTGGTTCACGTCTACTTTCCGAACGGCAACCGATTGCTGGCGGAGGGGCTCGCCATCTACCTGCAGGCCAAGATCGGGGGCAATCCCAGCTTCCCCAACTTCGGCCGGCCGCTGCATCAGGTGGCACGTGAATTGCTTCGAACGATGGTTCCCGAGTTCGAGAATGGTCGGCCGGAAACCCTCGACAAGATCCATATCACCGAACTCGACAAGATCGCGACCCCGAGCGCTTTGCGGCTGCGGGTTGGCAGAGACCTCTACGACAACACGCCGGTCGGGCATGCGCATGTCTATCCCCTCGCCGGGTCATTCATCGAGTTCCTGATCGAGACGCACGGAACCGACAAGCTCCGCGCGCTGTTCGAGCGGACCCCGCTCGTGCCGTTTGAACGCAACCCGGGCTCCGCCGATCGTTGGATCGATACGCATGGGCTATCGCTGGCGGATATCGAGTTGCAGTGGAAAACAATGATCGCTAACGGTGCTCCGTGACGCGCTTGTCACGGCACAGTCGCAGTTGGAGGGAGAAAGTAGCGCTACACTAGGACACCGACGGATTCTCTCAAAATCAACGGAGCTGAGGAGAACGGTCATGGACGTAAAACCAAAACTGACGTTGGCAGCATTGGAAAAGAGCGCGCGCAAGACTGCCGAAGGCAAGGGCAGCCCGCCGCTTCCGGGCGTCCGGACGGATGCAAGGCAGGCCGCCACCGCCGACATGACCGATCCCGATTCTCCATTCTACGGCGCGACCCAATGCGACCCGCAGGGATATTGGAAGAACCGTGAGCTTGCCGAGCGGATCAGCGCGGCGGTGAGCGACCTCAAGGTCAGCGACGAGCACGGACCGCGTTTCGTGCTGGCGTGGCGGATGTATCCGAACAGCGAGCATCCCTGCTGGGATCCGAAGGAGGCGCACATCTGTGGCTGCGGCTGTGGCTGCTATGCCAAGGCAACGCCCAAGCGCGCCCGCACGGCTTCCAAGCAGCCTCGTAAAGCCAAGTCACGGAAATAGGTGTTCCATTGGTGCGAGCAACGGATCGTGCGTGAGGCGTGGTTTGCGTTCGGCGGACAAGAGTCCGCCGCGCAAGCAGATCGTTTCGACCGTTCAGCGCCACACATCAACAACTCCCACGGAGAGAGGGGTTATCGAAATGGCGCTCCAAAAGCGAAAACAAGCAACGCCGGTCATTGGATTTCTGAACAACGGGTCGCGCGCGGGCTTCCCACGGCCGCTGGCCGCGTTCCAGCGAGGTCTGAAAGAAGCCGGCTGCAACGGCCACGACGTCGAGATTGACTACCGCTGGGCGGACGGCAAGCTCGACAAACTGCCGGCCATGGCAGATGGGCTGTTTCGCCCCCAGGTGAAGGTAATCGCCGTCACCGGCGGAATAACTCCGGCGCGGGCCGCCCTCGATGCGCGAAACCGATCCGCCGCCAAGGACATTCCGATTGTCTTCGCGGGCTGCGACCCAGACGAGGTCGGGTTGGTGAGCGACTTTGAGCGGCCGGATCACAACGCAACAGGTGTGGATGTATGTGTCCGCAAAGGACTGCCGCACCGCCCGTACCTGGTGAACGAACTGGTGCCCGGAGCCAGCTTTGCCCTCCTTGTAAATCCAAAAGCATTGGGGGCTCCATTCGAGAAAAAGGAAGCCGAAGAGGCGGGCGCCAAGTTCGGAAAAAAGCCCCTCATCGTCGAGGCCAGCGCCGAGAGTGATTTCGCCCCCGCCTTCGCCTCGTGTCAGCGACACGGCGTTGGCGCGCTTGTCGTTCACGCCGACGCGTTTTTCACGAGTCGGCGCAAGAAGATCGTGGCGCTCGCAGCACGATATAAGCTGCCCGCAATCTACCCGTGGCGCGAATATGTGGAGGCGGGCGGTTTGTTGAGCTACGGACCCAACCTCGCGAATGCGTGGCGCCAAGTCGGCTTCTACAGCGGAATGGTCCTCAAAGGCACCAAGCCTGCCGACCTGCCCGTCCTGCAACGCAGCCCCGAGCTTGTGATCAATCTCAAGGCTGCTAAGGCGATTGGCCTCGTTGTCCCACCACGCCTCCTCGCGCAGGCGGATGAGATTATCGAATGAGGTGACTTCTACGATTCGTTGCAGACGACCGGATGCCGAAGCGAGTTTGGCGGAGCTCCCTTGCCGGGGCGGCTCTTGCAAATCGGGATGGCGTGTTGCGGGACGTGCAACGACAAGAGAGGAGCGCAAACCATGCCCGATATCGGATTCCTCAACAGCGGATCGAAAGCCGAGTTCACGCATCTTCTGAACGCGTTTCGCGATGGATTGAAACAGCAAGGTTACAAGGTGGTGAGTTCGGCGCCCAAGGGCGCGAAGGAGTTGCGCATCAACGCGGTATGGGCCGGGGGTGACTATTCTCAATTGCCCGACAAGGCAAAGGCGCTGTTTACGAAAGACGTGAAGGTCATCGCCGCGACCGGCGGCATCGGCGCGGCGCACGCGGTGCAGAGCCATGCCACCGCGACCGGCTCCAAGGTTCCGATTGTCTTTACCAGCGGCCGCGACGCGCCGAAGCCCGGAGATCTCACGGCGAATGCCAAGGCCGTGCACCTCGGAATGAGCACGGCACAGATCCAAAATCACAACCGCTACAAGAGGCTGTGCGACCTGCTGAGCCCCAATGCCAATATCTACGTGCTCATCAACAAGAACACGCCCGTGCACAGCGAGGAGGGATCCTGGCCGAGGCCCCTGTCGGCCAGCACGGTTGCCGAGCTGAAGGCCGCCTTTGCGACCGCCGCCCGCGACAAGGCCGATGCGCTCCTCGTCAGTGGCGACCCGTTCTTCAACAGCCGCCGCAGCGAGATCGTCCAGCTCGCCAACAAGCACAAGATCCCCGTGTGCTATCCGTGGCGCGAGTACGTCGAAGCCGGCGGCCTCATGAGCCACGGGCCCAATCTCGCCAGGGTCTATCGCCGTCTTGGCGTATGGGTTGGCATGATCCTCGACGGAGGCACCATGGCGGCCAAGGACTTGCCGGACATGGGCGCGGGACATCGGGAATTTGTCGTCAATCTCAAGACCGCCAAGAAGCTCAACATCCCCCCCGCGACATTGGCCAAATTACTGCTGATGGCCGACGAGGTTATTTGAATACGGCCCCTGTCCTGACGCCAGCGATGGACAGGGGTCGAGACATTCCGGAGGATCCAATGGCGCTGCAAGGTCAGGCTGAAGCGATGCCGGTGATCGGCTTTCTCAACAGCGGATCGGAAGCCGCTTTTCAACAGTCGGTCGCCGCGTTCAATCAGGGCCTGAACGAATCCGGCTATCTGGACGGCCAGAATGTCAAAGTCGAATATGCCTGGGCAGAAGGCGACTTCGGACGGCTGAGGGAGCTGGCGGACGGATTGGTGGCGCGGGGGGTGAATGTGATCGCCGCCAGCGGCGGCGTGACCTCGGCAAAGGCTGCAAACGATGCGACCCCGACCGTTCCGATCGTCTATATCTGCGGCTTCAACCCGGCGGATCAGCGGATCGGCCTCGGTAGCAACACCACCGGGGTGAATTTGCAGAACACCGACCTGCTGCAGAAGCGCCTGGTCCAATTCCGCGAGCTGGTGGGCGAGCGCACCATCGTATTCCTCCTGAACCCAAATTCCTTCCTTGCCCAGAGCGGAATCGAGCAGGCTCAATTGCCCGACATCAGCGTGCTCCGCGCCTCCACCGAGGCCGAATTGGAGCAGCGATTTGCGCAGGCTCAAACGGAGAGGCTGGCAATCCTGGTCGACGCCGACGCATTCTTTACGAGCAAACGCAAATTCATCGTGGCGCTGGAGAAGAAATATAAGGTGCCGGCGGCCTATCCGTGGCGCGAATACGCGGAGGCTGGCGGCCTGATCAGCTATGGGCCGAGCCTCACCAACCCATATCGTCAGCTTGGGGTCTACGCGGCGCTGGCGCTCAAGACGGCGCCCGCGGCCTTGCCGGTCACCAGAACCGACATTTTCGAGGTGGTGATCAACACAAGAGCGGCCAAGGCGCACGCTCTCAAGATCCCGACGAGCCTGATCTTGCGTGCCGACAAGATTATCAATTGAGGACGGCAATTTGCGGACGGCCGAGAAACATAAGTGCGTTATCGGCGGCGTCCATCCAAGCACGGCTCCATGACAAAGCGGCTGTTGGATAGGCAGACCAGCCTGCTCGAGTACCTGACGAGCGGGGCCGCAATATTCGGCGATATCGGCACCCGTCCTCTCGACCAGAATCTTCGCGGGATCGACAGCCGTCTGCTCAATCTCGAGGCGCGTTTCTCGCACGAGAAGCGCATGCAGAAGATCGTCGGCGTGTTCCCCCGCACACTTGAGCTATTGGGCACCGAACAAGAGCCGACCATTCGAGCGTTCGTGGCCGCATGTCCGCCCCGGGAGATCGGACGCTTGGCGAATGCCCGCCAATTTCACGATTTTCTATCCGCTCACTGGCGCCAGGAGCCGCCCCGCCCACCCCACTTGCGCGACGTTGCGGCGTGCGAGCTTGCCTGCGCCGAGGTGCGCGCCAACTTCGAAAATCACTCGGAGGCAGCCCGCGACCGGAATGATGCGCTGGGCCGTCGCATCCGCCGTCATCCCGGCATCGCGCTCCTCACTTGCGCCTACGACATCCGTCCGATTTTCGAGGCCGGCGAAAGCGGTACCGAGCCGGCCGAGCGCAAGACCCCGGTTGTGGTTGCGATCCCGCCCGGCTTTGCGCAGCCCCAGATTTTCGAAGTGCCGCCTGCGATCCTCGATCTCGTGGCCGCGCTTGACGACTGGATCGATCCGGCCGAACTCGGCGCAGCACCGGGATTGCAGGGACTCATTCGGGAGTTATCCGAGCACGGGCTGCTCGAGATGCGTGGCTGAGACATTCGCGCCACCGGCAATTTCTTGCCCCCTTCCGGACCGACCTGCGCCTCCCCCCGCCGCGGCGATGCTCTCGCCGCGGCATGAGGGCCCTCCCCCGGCAACGCCAATGGGGCAGTCCCATTGCGATTCGGAAGGGCAATTGCAGTTCTGAGGCGGCTCCAGAGGCCGTGGTTGCCAAACGGTATCAAAATGCCGGGGACCGGGCGGGCAGTCGAGAAGGCTCGAGCGGGAACACCGTCAGGTAGGGTTCGCGGTTCCAGTCACCCTATTTCACAACCTACCATAGCTAATTTCCGCTTGATGCTCGCACGCAGCCAAGCATCCCAGGGGCTTAATCTGTCGAGTGTGAAGTAAATCACACAACGCGAGATTGGCGTATACTATGCTTTAGGTCCGGGGGCATACCTCATGGTCCGCAAGAAAAAATGGTGAAATTATCATGAGATGGTGCAGGCTCCTTACGTTTCTGGCTGGCGGCATGGTGGCGTGGCCGTTGGTTGCCCATACCCAATCGACAACCAAGACTGAAAGGCCCGAGATCGGGTTCCTCAACATCGGATCGGAGCGTTCTTTCGAAAGCTTTGTGGCTGCGTTCAAAGCCGGACTGAGCCAGGGCGGCTATACCGACGGTAAGAACGTTTCGATCGAATACCGCTGGGCCGAGGGCAACTACGACCGACTGCGGGAGGGGGCGGCCGACCTGGCTCGCCGTCGGGTGGCCTTGATCGCAGCGACCGGCGGCCTGGCCGCAGCCCGCGCGGCAAAGGACGCAAGTGACACGATCCCAATATTGAACATTTTCGGCGTCAACCCCGTGGGCGAAGGCCTCGTGACCAGCTTCAACCGGCCGGGCGGCAATATTACGGGCGTGAGCGCCTATGCATCTGAACTGATACCCAAGCGTTTGGAACTGCTGCGTGAACTGGTCCCCAAAACCGAAAAATTTGCATTGGTTCTGAACCCAAAGGTCCCCTCGGCCCGATTCGAGAGACCGGACGTCGAAAGGGCGGCGCGTGCGGCAGGGCTGCAACTTTCGATCGTTGAGGCCAGCACCGAGGACGAACTCAAGATGGCATTCAAATCGGCGGACGCGCTCGGGGCGGGCGCACTCATAGTCAGCCCCGATGGATTCTTCACGAGCAAACGCGCCCTGATCGTTGAACTCGCAGCAACCTACAAGCTGCCGGTGGTCTATTCGTGGCGTGAATATGTTCAGGCCGGCGGACTGATGAGCTACGGTCCGAATATTACCGATGCCTATCGGAAGCTTGGCGAATACGCCAGCCGAAT
>Ga0126377_10002760_pt1 | contig 12232 bp, 4 predicted proteins | sample PanSoiMetPlot_22_FD_92647 | JGI IMG/M metagenome (GOLD analysis project Ga0126377, IMG submission 92647) | Tropical forest soil microbial communities from Panama - MetaG Plot_22 | ecosystem: Environmental > Terrestrial > Soil > Tropical forest > Bulk soil | place: Panama | collected 2016-02-17
CGATGATCTTCTTCACAGGAACGCCCCATCGCGGAAAGAACTATGGATTTCTGGCTTTACTAGGATTACTGAGGCCAGACCTCTTCAATCCTCGCGAGCCGTTAATGCAACAACTTCCTCGCCTTCGCGAAGCGGTGATTCGGAACAATAAGCAAAGCGTCACGGACCTGCTTGGTCGGCGGCTTTTCCAACCACCATCGGTCACCTCGGAGACATACGCGTACTCACCGGAGGAGGCCCTGTTCTACGAGATGCTGACCGAGTTTATTCTCACGGGGAAGGCGTACGCGTCGACACTCGGCGCCTCAGATCGGCGACTCGTTATCCTCGTGTTGATCGCTATGCAGAAGCTCGCCTCCAGTTCGGTGGCGGCGATTCGTCGCGCGCTCCGCAAAAGGCTGGAGCGCCTAGTTGCACAAAGGCAGCAACTGGGCGAAGTGAAGCGACGCTTTGCCCTGCGCCTCGAACAACTCGGGACCCAGTATTCGAGCCTTGAGAGCTATGGCCGAGACGACGAACTTAGCCGTCTTGAAGAGGAACTCGCGACTCTGGCTGCTGGGGCGCGCCTCATGGAAGACGAGGAGCCGCGCCTGCGTGAATTGCTCGAGGCGGCGGAGCACGTTCGACGGGAGACGAAGACCGAGAAGATTCTCTCTCTTGTGGAGTCCCGGTTTACCGACCGTTCGATCCTGTTCTTCACAGAGTACAAGGCGACACAGTCTCTCCTCATGTCGGAGTTGATTCACCGCTTCGGCGAAGGCTGCGTTGCATTCATCAACGGCGACAGTCGGGCGGACGAAGTCGTAGGCCATGATGGTCAAGCGCGTAGCATCCATCAAACGAGGGAAGACGCGGCTGAACTGTTCAACGGCGGCCGCGTGCGGTTCCTGATCTCGACCGAGGCGGGTGGAGAAGGGATTGATCTCCAGGAACAGTGCCACTCGCTTGTCCACGTCGACCTGCCGTGGAATCCGATGCGCCTTCACCAGCGGGTGGGTAGGTTGAACCGATACGGCCAGAAGGAGCGGGTGGAAGTGATCACGCTGCGCAACCCAGACACGGTCGAGGCACGGATCTGGGACAGGTTAAATGAGAAGATCGAAAACATCATGCTGGCTTTCGGTCACATAATGGCAGAACCCGAGGACCTGTTGCAGATGGTGCTTGGGATGACATCTCCGGCTCTCTTTCGCGAGCTGTTTGCCGAGGCGTCGCATGTCCCGGCGGAGTCGCTTTCGACCTGGTTCGATCAGAAGACCGCGACTTTCGGCGGCCGCGATGTGATCGCTACGGTCAAGGAGATCGTCGGCAATTGTGACCGGTTCGATTTCCAGACCGTAGGTAAGGATGTCCCTCCCGTTGATCTACCTGACCTGCGTCCCTTCGTGGAAGCGATGCTTGTCCAGAACCGTCGCCGTCCGCGGCGCGGTGAGGATGGATCCCTTAGCTTCAAGACACCTGAATCATGGTTACAGGAGGTTGGTGTGCGGAGCACATATGACAGTCTTGTCTTCGACCGGAATTTGCGTGGGAAGGATGCTGTGCAGCGCATCGTCGGCGTCGGACACAAGGTTCTTGATCAGGCACTGTGCCAGGCCCTTGAGGAGTCCGTGTATGTGACGAGCGTCAGAAGCGTCGCGCTGGGACAGCCGCTGATTATCGCTCGCGTGAATGATCGCGTGACTGGGAGTGGCGCGCCCGTCCGTAGTGTGGTCGTTGGCGTTGAACGATCCGACCAAGATGGCGGGTGGACACGTTTACGGGACTGGGAGGTCGTGCGGCGGCTCAATGAGGTGGTGAGCACTATGGGTACGCGCCGAAAGTCATGCGCGCCGCCGGACGACCGAATGCAGGTGACATCTGCCTTGGAAAGCGCAGAACGCTTCATCAAGGCCGAAGTCCCGAAGCTCGACCTCGACTTCCGCGTGCCGACCGTAGAAGTTCTAGCGATGCTGTGGCCAGGTGTCGAACTCCCTACACATGAAGGACAACAGCCTGACGCGGAGGCAGATGTTTTGAGCTATTTCTTGGAATAGGACACGCAGGACGTGCTCAATGACCATTGACAACGAAGTTAATAGTAATGGCTATACTTGATGTTACTTTCAATCAATCGGGTCATTGATAATCAACCAAACTCATTGATGCTTTGCCATACCGCGCTCCCCAATAGTGAGTGAAAAATCTCAAGGTAAATCCTCGCACAATTAGAGCGCCGACGTGGCGGCGTTTAGTAGAGGTTTGCCAGCAGCAAGAACGCCCCGGCGTATAGAATCTTCAATTCGAAAAGCCGTCTTGCTATCCGGCGTTTCAGTGAACCGGTATGACAGGTGTTGATGAATGTACAAGCGCACGAGCTTATCAAGTGATAGTTCTCCCGCTGCGATGGAGGCGATTTGATCAAGCGTTAGAGTTGGCATTACCAACCGATCGCATACATAAACGCAGAACTGATCTCCGCTTCTGCGTCCAGAAACGTGTGAGCTCAAACGGGAGAATAGACCAGTTCGTTTACCGCCTTCCGAGCGCTGCCGCTCAATATCGGTAGCTTTCAGTGACCGGCCTGCCATCCCGACATAAACCAAGGTCGCACCTCGCCATACGGTGTAGACTCCAGCCGCAACCAGTGGAACAGCAGGATTCGGCCAGTCTTGGAAATGATAAACTGGCCCTTGTTCCAGTCTTATGTATAGATGGCGATCTTGATCTGGTGCTGCTTTCATTGTTCCTTGATTGTGTCCTTGCGCTGGCGCGACGTAGGCAAGACAATAATAAGCGTTTGGGGGCAGAACACTTTGCGGTGGGGCCAACATTTCGTTTGGCGGCCGCAGCGGTTGTTCGCCACAGCCTTCCAGTCGCCGCCTTTGTTGATAAACGTCATCGTAAAAAAAAGCGGTGAAAGGGCTTGCGTCGCTGGAGCCGGTTGAGCCGGGAAACGCGCTGCATTGGCGAATCGATGTTCCGCTTACAACCGCGCTGTCATCATAAACGGTGACTGTCACATTGCTGGTCTCCAGTTTCGAATACTTCAATTGCCCTGACCCCATCATCAAGCAAATGCACGTCCTTCGGCAAAACTCGATTCCTCTGCGTTTTCAACAACTTCGCTTATCTTTCTCCCAACCAAAATTTTCGAGATCAAAATTTGATCCTAGCGTGGAGGAATCGTTAATAACAGCCGACGGAACCGATTGGGGGCAATATACAAAAGTGGCTTAAGCTTATCGTTCGGTTCCGTCGATCTCATCTAAATTATAGCAAACAAAGGAAGTGCGGCAAGCGATTAGATCTGGCTTATTTGAATTCATTCTGGCAAAATTATCCACAGCCAAATATTGGATTTAATAAAGCTATGGCCAATCAGAATACAATCGTTGCCGATTTTAAGGGTAAAGTAGATTTTGGAATCATCACAATTCGGGAGGATGAGTTTGAGGCAATCCTACAAAGATTCCCACCAGAACAGCTTGTCCATGGTCGTCAAACATATGCAATAGCAAAACTTAAAACCATAAAGGACGAAGAGTATGTAATTGCATCTGTTCGATGCCCTGAACAAGGGAATGGGGAGGGGCAAACAACCGCTTTCACCTTGATTGAGGAGCTCGGCCCACAATGGATTCTACTTGTGGGCATTGCCGGGGCAGTGCCCGCTTATGAATACACTCTTGGTGATGTGCTTCTGGCAACTAGACTGCACGACTTCTGTGTATCCGCGAGTATCGAAGATGTAGACGGTAAAGAGACGCGACAATTTGCCGCCAAAGGCGGACCAATGCTTCCATCGGTCCAGAGTATACTTGCAGCACTACCTGCGATTGGGCAATTCCTGGAAAAATGGAACACTAAAGCTGCGCTTACTGTGGATCGTCCCTTAACAAAAATCACAAATTCGTCAGATTATTATGGGGACGAGAGATGGAGAAAGAAGGTCAAAGACTGTTTAAATAAGTATTTTGGCAAGAATCCTATTCGCCATCAGCCAAGAGCCTTTACAGGCTCCGTCGCGTCCAGTGATACCCTTGTCAAAAACACACAACTAATACAAGAGTGGTTAGAGTCGGCTCGCCAGATTAACGGTGTAGAAATGGAGCTCGCTGGTGTATATCAGGCCGCCTGGAAGTCACTTACACCAGTCCTGGCCATTCGTGGTATAAGCGATATAGTAGGATTTAGAAGGTCACACGAGTGGACTGGCTATGCCTGTCATTCTGCTGCTGCATACACCGCAGCCTTACTACCCCACCTTCCAATCATTCCGCTTTCAAATCCATCACACCCAGCTAGCAACAAGGTTGAAGAAGCTGAACCTCATTTATCACTAAGCCAACCAGTCGGTATCTTCAAGAAGTCAGTACCCAATGTATCGCCAGTTCCTAAACAAGAGACGCTATATTCAAATCTGGTTGAAGTAGAGTATTTTCCAGAGACGCTTTATACAGTGCAAACACAATGCAAGAAAGACGCGGAAATCTGGAGAGCATTAAGAAAGTCAATGTTTACCCCATTTTACGATTGGGTTTATAAAGGCAAAACACTCTACGCATTTCATGACTTCAGTGACCCAGTTTGGAAAGATTTGTGCGACTTGGACACGATCGAGACGCAAAGTACGTGTCACTGGTCAGAAACAGATGATAAAGACAGAGTTAATATCTTTATTCAGCTGTTGCGTGGTTGTTTAAATGAGTTGGCGTACACACGAGACTTGGATTACATATATAAAGAGCGAGTTGGAGGAGAGCTAAGACCATTTAAATATTTGTGCTACGCGCCAAATTCTGTATTTCGCAGATCTGCACGATTTGAGGCTGAAGATATCAAGGATGTCGCAGGCCTTATTGATAGGTTAAAGAACGACGATATAAAGATAAGTAAACACATCGTTGCGAGCCTGCCTGCTCAGATAAAGCGTTCACTAAAGCAATACCCAAAACTATCACAAAAACGCACAGCAACCATTATAAGTGCCCTAACCACATGTCTTAACAAGCTACTCAAAGGCTCACTTTTTAAGTCAGACTTATTTGATGGAGTATACTTTAGAAAACATACCTGGATACTTCTCAATGAGGAACCGAACGGAGAAAAAGAAATAGAGCAAATCAATCGCATGTTATTGGAGGACGCCTATAAGAGAGAGCTTGCTCAAAGGTATTTTGCACCGAGAGTCATGAAAATAAAGAGCCTTGTGAAGAAGATGCCTCGTGAAGTTTTTGGGGCGCACTTTTCAAATATAACTGGCTTATTTAGATACTATCGCCATAACGCATTTCGTTCTCGATTTCTCAGACTAAATAGCAAGTGGTATTTGGAAATAACCCCCACATATCACTATACCACTGATGGCTACACTATTTACAGATACTATGAGGATGAAGTAAAGGGAATCAAGCGGATAGAAGATAACGAAGCCGTTTTCCGGCAGGTTATATTTTGGTCCCGAGTACTGAAAGGCGCTGAACCGGAAGAATTCGGACAAGCTCTATTTGATCAGGATGAAGAGTATGATGAGTATCCTTATCTCCGTTTTGGCGATTTATTTGAATATCCACTTGATTACGGAGTTATTGATGATGCCTGGAAAAACAAAGAACCTGTCATAAAGACTGGTAAAGGCGCCTCAAGAAGGGGGAGAAGGTCTCGTAAACTCCCAGAAGAAACAACGGTTTCAAGCCAACATTCTCTCATCTGATTTATGAGGGTTGAACTATTACAACCAGAACCAGACTTGGAGTTCGGCAATGAGGGAAGGTGTCCGGATATCCGATTTGGCATTGGACATTACGGGGTATTTGATTTTGCAAACGAGAAGGGGCCAAGACAGATTAAGATCGGTTTGATAGGCACTGATGAAACATTAGGGCCTTTGACGGAGTGGCTAGAAAAATGTCGTCACGAAATTCCGGCTAAGATCAGTAATCAGCCTCGCCTATATGTGCCGTTCCCAGGATTCGACATTAGTCACAGCTTTCACTCAAATCTTATTTGGGATAGGAACGAATTTAGGACGGTTACGATCCCTCAATCTGTAGCTAGTCTGAAAAAGTTCAATGAGAAGGTAAAGAAGATTGTCGATTTATACGTTGAAGAAATAAATTATGCTATTGAGAAGTCAGGTGTGCAGGTCATCTTATGCGCCCCATCTATTGACCATCTAAAACAGACCACTCATTCAATTCTTTACGAAGCTGAAGAGCAAACACCGCCCGCCGACGGTGACTCAGATGATTCTTCGGACGAGTACGCTGAAACAACCCACTATGACTTTCATGATTTATTGAAAGCAAAAAGTCTTTATTTGCGCCGACCCTTACAGATTGTATTGCCAGCAACCTATGATGAGACTAGATTGTCTGAGCAAAAAAAATATATAAACCGCGACCAACAAGATGAAGCCACGAGAGCATGGAACATTTTCACTGCACTTTATTACAAGGCTCATGGAATCCCGTGGCGAATGACAAGAAGAGAATCGGATGAAAGAACTTGCTATTTGGGCGTAAGTTTTTTTCGCACGCTTGACAAGAAGAAAATTTATGCAAGTTCGGCCCAGGTGTTTAATGAACTAGGCGATGGTGTGGTTGTACGTGGAGGGCTTGCGTATGAGAATAAAGATGATCGAACTCTCCACTTGGACAACGACGGAGCTTATAAACTTGCCTTGAAGGCGCTGGAGGCATTTAAGTCGGAGCACAAGCATTACCCGGCTCGTGTTGTAGTACATAAGTCGTCATTTTTTACACAAGATGAGTTCGATGGTTTTATGCGATATTTCAAGGAAAAGGAAATTGACCTTGTAGATTGTGTTTATGTCAGAGAATCAGATACTCGGCTGTTTCGACCAAACACTTATCCGCCCTTACGGGGAACGCTGTGGCATCTAGAAGATAAACGCGTCGTTCTGTATACAAAAGGAAGTATTCCTTTTTATGAAACTTGGCCTGGAAAATACCCGCCGTTATCAGTGGGGCTGGACTGTGAATATGCTCAGCGTCCGGTTAGAGACCTGGCACGAGAATGTCTTGAGCTAACTAAGATGAACTGGAACAATACTCGGTTTGATGGCCAGTTGCCGATAACGCTAAGGGCTGCCCGACAGGTCGGTAAAATGCTCAAGTACATTGAGGATGAGGATACTTCAAAAGTTTCTCCATCTTATCGTTTTTATATGTGAGGTTTTCGGGCGAACAACCGCATTTTAGAGAATAAGGCGCTACACGGTTTTCGCCATATAGAAAAAATATTTCGCGCTCTGAAATATTGGCAAGAAGCTTCTACCCAATCTTCAATGCGGAGATTTACTTATTGCGTGTTACAGACGCTCTTCACCTGTTTACCTTCTCATTAACACTTCGCGACATAGTGCAATTTCAAGACATGCTTATAGCTTAGGAAAACAAAACCGCCGGTGACGCATCGAAAGCGGGAATACTGTATACAACAAAATCGGTCTGGCTACGAATAACACGGGGGAGTATAGCTTTGGCCAACATAGGAGGTTGTTGTGAAATCAAGAATCCGTAGCGTATCAAAGACCAAAATTACTGATGAAGAGCTGAATGACTTATCGATTGATTTTGCATTTGTTGCCGCGCTCGAAGTTGAGCGGAAGGCGATTTGTCAGGTTTTTGGACTTAAGGATAGAAATCGAGTCCGTATAGGCCCACGTGTCTATTGGCGTGGGCATCTTCCACTTCAGAACAATGAGTATTATGAAATCGTCATTGCCCAGTCTTCTGATATGGCCAATGTGGATGCCGCCCTTCTAACATCAGATTTGATCCATCATTGGAAACCCGCTGCTATATTATTATTGGGGATAGCAGGCGCAGCAAGTGATGGCTCGGGAGGTGATGATGAGGCTCTTGGTGATTTAATAATTGGGAGTGATGTTTATTACTACGACCGCGGCAAGCTCACACCTGAAGGTAAAAAGAATGAGCCCTATATGTACAAAGCCGATGCTACGCTCTGGAACAACATTAGCGCATTACCTGAATGGAAGGGGCGTCTTGCAGTGTCAAGACCGGATGGAAAAAAGCATCGCCCGGTCATCCGCAGAGGCGTTATTGCTTCGGGTGAGAAGGTTATCGCTGAGGCTGCTGTGAGAGATGAAATTGCCATAGGCCAGCGGAAAATCCGCGCCATTGAGATGGAAGGGTATGGTTTTAGTGCTGCAGTATGGCAGAGCTTTGAACAGGTGCGTCACCTCGTCATGAAAGCAATTTGTGATCGTGCCGATCGCAGCAAGAATGAGGATTGGCAACCTTACGCAGCGGCAGTAGCGGCAAGCTTTGCGAAACATTTTCTGAGCGATAGGCCGCTCGCCCCTCGGAATCCGGCACTACCATTTAAGGGAATGACAACAGTATCGAAGAGTTCAATAGAAGCTCCATTGCCCGCTGGCGGACGGGATAAGGCGCTAAGAAAATCTAAGCGTTTATTTATTAGCTACCGTCATCAGGAACCGGACTGTTCAATCGCACAAGCTTTCGCCAAGGCATTGAAGGAAGCAGGTCACGAAGTCTTTATTGACACGGGCATTCGTTGGGGAACCAATTGGGTGAAGGCTATTCGTGATGCTTTGGAGAGATCAGAATACCTTTTGTTGCTTTTATCATCCGAAGCCGCCACCAGTGAGATGGTGGTGGAAGAAGTTGAGATCGCTAAAGAGCTAGCGCAAAAGAAAAATGGGATACCAATCATCCTCCCAGTACGCGTGCGCTTACCGTTTACTGAACCGTTGCCTTATTTGCTCTCAGCGCATTTGCGAGCCATACAACAAGAATTCTGGAGTGATGCCAACGATACTGCCAGGCTGATTGAGCAATTACAACTAACCATAGCTGAGGATACAGGTTGGCTAGAAGGCGCGACTGGAGAGTTATCCGGCCCCCCATCCAGTAGGACATCAAATCATTCTCCACAACCATATTTTGATCCCCGAGAATTAATCACTCCAGGCGGGGCTCTAGATATCGACTCCAAGTTTTACATTACGCGCGAAGTAGATGCAAAAGTCCTCGATGAAGTGCGGCAGTCTCGTGCAATTGTAACCGTAATGGGGCCTCGTCAAACTGGCAAAACCTCTCTTGTTTTTAAGATTCTTACCGCTTTACAAGCAAGGACGAATGCTCCCCGTACCGCCTTCATTGATTTCCAAGCATGTCCATACGAAAGTTTTGTCTCTCTTGAATCCGCTTGGAAAGCCATAGCCATCCACGTTGCCGACCAGTTACAGCTAGAAAACCTAAATGCGAGCAACTGGGATCCTGAAAGCGGCTATGCTCGCAATATGTCTCGATTTATAGGTCGCCACGTGTTTGCGAAAAATCAGACGCCGCTGCTAATCTGTCTTGATGAGGTTGATCGCCTCTTTCGCTTCCCGCTTAGTTCGCAATTCTTCTCGTCTGTCAGGTACTTCTACAACCAGGGAGCCATTGATAAAGACTGGAGAAAAGTACGATGGGTTTTGGGAACATCAACGGAACCTCATTTCTTTATCGAAAACCTCAGTGAATCGCCATTTAATGTCGGACTTAGAGTAAAATTGAGCCACTTCGATTCAATCGAAGTCAGAACACTGGCTCAGCGCTACAGAATCGCAATGGATGACCATTTGCTGGACAGGATCATGCACTATCTAGGTGGCCAACCCTATTTAATACATCTTCTGCTCTTCAATCTGGTTAAACACCCTTCGGAGCGCGATCAGCTCTTTGATGTCCGTACAGCTGGCAAAGAAGTTTTTCGTGACCATCTACATCGCTTTCTTATCAAGTTCCAGGACGAGAAGAAATTGTTCGATGCGATGAAAGCAATTGTTTCCGGCAAAGACTATAAAGATCTTAGAGTGATTAGCCGCCTTGAAGCAGCCGGCCTGATCATTCGTGATCAGGATCAAAAAATCGTTCCTAGTTGCCAGCTGTACGCGTAATTCTTTAGAGACGAGTTGAATTAAATGAGCGAAAGCACGAGATTCTTTCAAGTTGGCGGGACACTATCGGATGACGCGCCGAGCTATATTGAACGACCTGCTGACAGGGATTTATTAGAGGCGCTCGATCAACACGAGTTGTGCCTAGTTCTTGCTCCCAGACAGACCGGCAAATCCAGTCTGATGGTCCATGCCGCGACTCGGCTGGAAACACATGGGATTCGCGCCGCCACAGTCGATCTTCAGCCACTCGGAAGTCAAAATGACGCAGACAAATGGTTCCGCGATGTGGTCTCTCAGATCGAGCGATCTTTACAGCTGGAAACCAATTCGGTTAAGTGGTGGAATGCCCATGGAGAAATAGGTGCGACCCAACGCTTCGGGAACTTTTTAGAGGATGTTGTACTCGAAGAAATCAAGGGTGAAGTCGTCATCTTCTTTGATGAGGTTGACTCTGTTCTCAAGGTAGACTTCTCGGATGATTTCTTCACTACAATCCGTTATCTATTCAATGCCAGTGCCAGTAATGCGACATTGCGGAGACTGAATTTCGTTCTTCTGGGTACCGCGACAGCGTCATCTTTCATAAAGGATACCACTCGGACGCCGTTCAACATAGGCAAGCAAATCAATCTGGATGACTTTGATGAGAGGGCCTTGAAAGATTTCCGCGAAAAGCTGAGCCCTTACAGTGATGCGCTCATCAGACGGATATTTTTTTGGACTAACGGTCAGCCTTGGATGGTGCAGAGTCTTGCGAGAGCGGCTAGTTCCTGGCCGCCGGAGCAACACAACGCCGGCCGCGTTGATGAGGAGGTGAATAACCTATACCTTCAGCAAAGAATCGATCAGGATACCCATCTCAAGTTCATACAAAACTATCTCCTAGCTGATGATAATCATACAAGGGATACCCTGAAAACGTACCGCCGCATACTAGAGGGGGAAAGTATTCTGGAGAACAAATGGTCGCCTATTCATAACCGGCTCAAGCTTGCCGGTGTCGTACGTATAGTTAATAAGCGCCTTGTCCCGCGAAATCGCATTTACCAGGAAATCTTTAATGTGGATTGGGTAAAGGAACACATCCCTGCAAATTTCTCATTAGTTACCCAGGGCACGAATGTCATCGCTTTAGCGGCTGTGGTTATCGCCTCACAAATACCTCTGTTAGTCGCTTTCTGGGCGCGGTATGATTTAGTTATAAAGAGGCCCTATACGGCAGCATTAATTATCTTATTATACGAGATTTTAGTATTTGCAGTGGCTTTCTCTAAAAGGGTTTGGAATGCTCTTGAATATAAGGCCGTTGAGTGGACTGCGGATTGGGTATTGTCAGGAATCCGGAATTTCGCCCCTGGTTTTCGCCGCCGCTACAACAAAGAGATCATCAACGAATACGGCGTCTTCAACGTGCGCGGACTCGGTCTCATCAACACCTTCACGCTCAAACTCGATCAAGTCTTCGTTGATCTCAGGATCGCGCCTTCCGGCAACCCCCATCGATCCGGAATGGATCCCATTGCTATAAGAGAGGTTGAAGGCAGCCGCCCGATCTGGGATTTCCTCAACGCTTTTCGCCGCTATTCGGATTCGCCGGCGGCCATCGTTTTGCTTGGGCCGCCGGGCTGTGGCAAGACAACGCTGCTTCAACATGTTACTGTGACGCTCGCGGCCAATCGACAGCGTCGTTATCGCAGCCGCGCTTACATTCCCGTGCTCTTATTCCTGCGGCAGCACATTGCTAGAATTACTCAAGAAAAACCGCCCTCACTCGCACAACTCGTGCAGGAACATTTCACGGACACGCATTCGATTGCCAGGTCGAAGCCGCCGTCCGGCTGGTTTGCCAGGCAGCTCAATACAGGGAACTGCATGGTGTTGCTAGACGGGCTGGATGATGTGGCGGAGCAGGAGAAGCGCGAAGCGGTGTCGCGTTGGGTTGATCAGCAGATCAGCGAATATCGGTCGTGCCCATTTATCGTCAGCTCGCGCCCGCAAGGCTACCTTGCGGTGCCATTGCAGCGCGCGCACATTGTCGAGGCACAGCCATTCAACTCTGGCCAAGTGCGCAGTTTCATTGGCAACTGGTATCTCGCAAACGAAATCGTCGCTTCAGGCAACAACGACGATGACGAGGTGCGGCGGCGGGCGCAGAAGGACGCCGACGATTTGCTCGAACGGTTGAAGAGACTCCCCTCGCTCAGCGCGCTGACGGTCAACCCTCTACTGCTTACGATGATTGCGATGGTGCATCGTTATCACGGCGCTCTGCCCGGCAGCCGCGTCGAG
>Ga0126377_10002761_pt1 | contig 12230 bp, 10 predicted proteins | sample PanSoiMetPlot_22_FD_92647 | JGI IMG/M metagenome (GOLD analysis project Ga0126377, IMG submission 92647) | Tropical forest soil microbial communities from Panama - MetaG Plot_22 | ecosystem: Environmental > Terrestrial > Soil > Tropical forest > Bulk soil | place: Panama | collected 2016-02-17
CAATCTGTTCAAGTGAGCACACACTGCACGAGCTGACGGAATGCCAGACGGATTGCTGACTCAGTCGCGAACACGGCGCGCTGATGCGCGGAACGCCGTCGAAATCCACCCCCCCACCCGACCCCGCAAGCGGGGGAGCAGGAAGCCCGCGGCACGCATCTTCCCGATCGCGCCGTTATGATCGGAGCTGGTGTGTCGCTTTCAACTGTCGACGTTGCAAAACATCACGTCGGGGCCCGGGCCGCACAACGGCACTACTCGCAAAATCTCCTGTTCGTCGCCCATGTTGCGGTCATTCTCTTCCTCGGCGCGCTCATCCTCTACCCGACGCTGATCCTGCTCGATCAGTCGGTGCGCGACGACGGCGGCAATTTCTCGCTCGCGTGGTACGTCCAGGCCTATACGAGCTTGCGTAACTACCAGGCCATCCTCAACACGTTGCTGATCTCGTTCGGCGCCGCCGGCTGCGCCGTGGTCGCCGGCACGTTCCTCGCCTGGGCGGTGGTGCGCACCGACATGCCGGGCCGCCGCGTCGTCGAGCTCGCTTCTATCGTCCCGTTTATCTCGACGCCGTTGATCGGCGCGCTCGCCTGGATCCTGCTGGCGAGTCCGCAGACCGGGTTGATCAACCAGGCATGGCGCCTCCTCGGCGGCGGTGCATTCCTCGATATCTATTCGATCTGGGGCATTATCTTCGTCGAGGTGCTATACGAGACGCCGCTCGTCTTCCTGCTGGTCGCCGGCGCCCTGCGCTCGATGGCCCCGACGCTCGAGGAAGCCTCGCTCGCCTCCGGTGCCGGCCTGTTCTCGACCACGCTGCGCGTCACCCTCCCGCTCGCTCTTCCGGCGATCCTCGCCGGCGCGCTGCTCGTTTTCATCCTCGCCGCCGAGCAGTTCGCTGTCCCGGCCGTGCTCGGCACGCCAGCGAAGATCCGCGTGCTGACCACCAGCATCTTCGAAGCGCAATCGGTCTATCCCGCTCGCCACGGTCTCGCCGCGGCGCTGAGCGTGACGCTGCTGGCCATCGCGCTCGGCGGGCTGTGGCTGCACCAGCGCCTGCTGGGCCAGCGCTCCTTCACCACGGTCAGTGGCAAGAGCGCTGAGCCGCGGCGGCTCGCGCTCGGCGCGCTGCGCCGGCCGGTCCTCGGCCTCTGCCTCGTCTATCTCCTGCTCGCTGTCGTCCTGCCGTTCACGGCAATCTTCCTCAGTTCCATCCGCACAATCTGGACCGCCGACTTCCGCTGGGAGCAGTTCACGCTCGGCAACTACCACACGGTGCTGTTCGCCTATCCCGGCGCCCAGCGCGCCATCGTCAACAGCCTGTTCATCGCGGCGACCGGTGCCACCGCGACGATCCTGCTCTGCGCGTTCATTTCGTTTCTTACCGTGCGCGCACGCCTGCCCGGCTCCAAGCTGCTCGATGCGCTGTCGATGGTGCCGATGGGATTTCCCGGCATCGTGCTCGCGGTCGGGCTGCTGCATGCCTGGATCTCCCCTCCCCTCGTCCTCTACGGCACGATCTGGATCCTATTCGTCGCCTACATGACGCGCTACATCCCGATCGGCGTGCGCGCGGTGTCGGCGAGCCTTGCGCAGATCCACCCGGAGCTTGAGGAGTCCTCGCTCGCCTCGGGCGCCAGCTGGTTTCAGACGTTCCGCCACGTGACCCTGCCGCTGCTCAAGCCCGGCATGTTCGCCGGGTGGGCACTGCTGTTCGTCGCGTTCACGCGCGAGCTGTCGGCGTCGATCCTGCTCTATTCGCCGCGGCTCGAAGTTCTCTCGGTCGTGGTCTACGACATGTACCAGGAGGGAAGCTTCCGCGCGCTCTCGGCCCTCGCCACAGTCCAGGTGCTGATCGCGATCGGCGTGCTGGCGCTGGCGAAGCTCTTCACCCGGCTCGACCACAGCGCCGAAGCGCAGGCCTTGCGATGACGGTGGATACAACGGACGGACTGCGGGTCGAGCGGCTGACCAAGACTTTCGCCGGTTTGCACGCGGTGGACGATGTCTCGTTCGAGGCAGCGCCGGGCGAGTTCGTCTCGCTGCTCGGCCCCAGCGGCTGCGGCAAGACCACGACCTTGCGCTGCATCGCCGGTTTCGAACATCCTGACGACGGCCGCATCACGCTCGGCGGCGCGGCGCTTACCGACACCGCCACCGGCGTCTTTATGCCGCCTAACCGGCGCCGCTTCGGCATGGTGTTCCAGTCCTACGCGGTGTGGCCGCACATGACCGTGTTCGACAACGTCGCCTATCCGCTTACGGTGCAAGGCGGTCATTCCGCCGCCGCCATTCGCGAGCGTGTTCTGGCGCAGCTCGACATGGTCGGCCTCGCCGGCACGCAGGATCGTTACCCGGCCAGCCTGTCCGGCGGCCAGCAGCAACGCGTTGCGTTGGCGCGGGCCATCGTGATGGAGCCACGCGCATTGTTGTTCGACGAGCCGCTGAGCAACCTCGACGCCAAGCTGCGCGAGCGCATGCGCTTCGAGCTGCTCGACATCCAGACCCGGCTCGCGGTACCCGCGGTCTATGTCACGCACGATCAGACCGAGGCGATGGTGATGAGCCGCAAGGTGATCGTCATGAAGGACGGACGCATCGCCCAATCGGGATCGCCGGAAGAGATCTACGAGCAGCCGGCCGACCGTTTCGTCGCCGATTTCGTCGGCAACTGCAATTTTCTCGACGCGATGGTGACCGATGCAACCCCGGACGCCTGCCGCGTGCGCTGCGCGCTGGGCGACCTGCAATGCGACCTTTCACAAACTGGTTGCAACGGTATGTCCAACGGACAAAAGGTGCTAGTGGTCATCCGCCCGGAACGGGTGGCGCTCGCTGACGAGCCGTTCGGCGGCGGCAACAGCTTCGAAGCGACGGTTCGCAACCGCTACTTTCTGGGTTGCTGCAGCGAGTACCTCCTCGACGTTGCCGGCCTGACCGTACGCGCGCAGACGAGCACCTCACACATCCTCAAACCCGGCGCGCGCGTCCACGCGCATGTTGCGTCCAAGGACTGCAAGATCATCCGTGAATGCTGAAGCAGGAGAGACGACGCCTATGACGAAGAACGTGCTGAATGGCGGCCAGGTCATCGTCGACTACCTGATCCGCGAAGGGGTGCCCCACGTGTTCGGCCTATGCGGTCACGGCAACATCCAGTTCATCGATGCGCTGTTCGAGCGGCACGACGACATCAAGACCATCTCGGTCCACCACGAGACTGTCGCCGGCTTCATGGCGGACGTCTATTACCGCGTCTCCGGCCAGCCGACCGCGACCTTCACGTCGTGCGGCCCGGGCTCGAGCAATCTGCCGATCTCGCTCGCCAACGCCTATCTCGATTCCGTTCCGTTCCTGGCAGTGACAGGCAACATTCCGACCAGCCAGTTCAATCGCGGCGCGTTCCAGGAGCTCTATCGCCAATACCAGGCGGATTTTCCCTCCACCGTGCGCACCATGTGCAAGCGCGTGTTCCAGCCGACGCGCGGCGACATGGTGCCGCTGGCGATCCGCCAGGCGTGGAAGACGATGGTGACCGGCCGCCCGGGCCCGGTCGTGCTCGACGTCCCCTTTGACATCTTCAAGGAAGCCGCCGCGGAGGAGACGCCCCGGCCGGAGGAGTGGAATTCGAACATTTCCTGCCGCTGCGGCGCCGATCCTGGAGGCGTGACCAAGGCGGTCGACATGCTGCTTGCGGCCGAGCGCCCGGTCATCCTGGTCGGCCAGGGCGTGCGCTACGGCGGCGCCAGCGCCGAGCTCGTCCAGCTCGCCGAGCGGCTACAGATCCCGGTCGCGTCGTCGGCGAGCGGCCTCGGCGCGATCTCGAGCGAGCATCCGCTCGCGCTCGGCCTCGTCGCGCGCAACGGCCTCTACCAGGCGAACCACGCCGCACGGCAGGCCGACGTTTTGCTCGCGCTTGGGGTACGCTTCGACGACCGCACCTCGAGCTCGTGGCTGCCGGGCTATTCCTTCACCATCCCGCCGACCAGGCTGATCCACGTCGACATCGATCCCGACGAGATCGCGCGCAACTATCCGGTCGCGCTCGGCCTGATGGCCGACGTGCGCACATTCCTGCGGCAGGTTCTCACCGAGCTCGACCGGTGCGACAACCTCGGCGGCCTCGCCGCCACACGCACGCGCTGGCTCAAGGCGATCGACGGCTACCGCAAGCAATGGAACGACCACGTCGCACCTGGCTTCACCGACGACGCGAGCCCGATCAATCCGCAGCGCGCCGCCTACGAGATCGACCGCGTGATGCCCGACGACGCCATCCTGGTCAGCGACATCGGCATCCACCACAACTGGCTGCTGCAATATTGCAAGCCCAAGCGGCCGGATTCGCTGATCGGCTCGATGGGCTTCGGCCCGATGGGCTTCGGCGTCGCCGGCGTGCTCGGCGCCAAGCTCGCGGCGCCCGACCGGCCGTGCGTCGCCGTGGTCGGCGACGGCGCGTTCTTCATGCATGCGAGCGTGCTCGGCACCGCCGTCGAATACGACATCCCCGTGGTATGGGTCGTTTGGAACAACTACGCCTATGCCTCGATTCGCGGATTGCAGCGCGGCTATCTCGGCGGCCGCGAGCTGGCGACCGACTTCAAGCATCCCAAGACCGGCGCGCCCTACAATCCCGACTTCGCCGCCATGGCACGATCGGCCGGCGTCGAAGGCGTCAGCGTGGACCGCCCGGCCGATCTCGCCGAGGCGGTGCGCGCCGGCATCGCCACCGGCCGGCCCTACCTGATCGATGCCAATATCGCCGCCGACAAGAACCCGGGCGGCGCCGGCGTGTGGGAGCTTCCCAACACCGGTATCAGCGCGCCGGTGATTGGCGGCCGCTACGGCGCGGGGTGAGGCTTGTTGTGCCTATGGCCCGCCCGTTGATCATTTCGAACTCGCAGGGAGATCAGCCCATGACCACGCGCTATCCCGAGGAGGCCAAAGGTTTTCGTCTGCTCGGCCACGACCCGTCCGCAGCTTGGGGCTGTGGCAGCCTGGTGGAGATCCACAAAGGCTACGCCTATGTCGGCTCGGTCGGCGGCTCAAGCGGCCACGCACCCGAAGGCTTCACCGTCCACGACGTGCGCGATCCGACGAACCCGACCAGGGTCGCCGAATTCCGCGCCCCGCCCGGCATCCATTGCCACAAGGTGCGCATCGTCGGCGAGGACCTGCTCTACGTGAACTCCGAGCGGCTCGCGGGCGAGGAAGGCCGCAACGCCCGCGCCGGCTTCTACATCTTCGACATCAGCGTGCCGAGTAGACCCAAGCAGATCGGCTTCCACGACATGCCGGGCAGCGGGCCACACCGTTTCGGCGTCGATCTCCAGCGCAAGCTCGCGTTCTTTCCCAACGACGCGCCGGGCTGGCACAAGCGCGTGATCTGGACCATGGACATCCGCGATCCATTGAAGCCCGACCTCGTCAGCATCTGGGGCCTGCCGTGGCAGAAGGCGGCCGACGAAGGCGGCGGCGACGATCCCATGCCGGCGGAGACGACCTGCACCCTGCACGGTCCGCCGATGATCCGCGGCGAGCGCATGTTCGCCGCGTTCTGGGGCGGCGGCATCGCCATCATCGACTGCAGCGACCTCAAGCAGATGGAGCTGGTCGGCCACCTGCAATGGTCGCCGCCGTTCCCCGGCTCCAGCCACACCTGCTGGCCGATCGGCGACAAGCCTTATGTCGTCGTCACCGACGAGGCGCGCGCCAAGAAGAAATACTGGGACGCCCAGTTCATGTGGGTGATCGACATCCGCGAGGAGAGCAATCCGATCCCGGTCGCAACATACTTTCCCGACCGCGAGAAATATTTCGACCGGCCCGGCCGTTTCGGCGCACATAACATCCTCGAGAACATCCCGGCCGAAGGCCCGTGGTCCAACCTGGTGTTCCTCACCTACTTCAATGCCGGGCTGCGCGCGGTCGACGTCAGCGACCCGCTCAGGCCCAAGGAGGTCGGCTGCTACGTGCCGGCGGTCCCCGAGGGGCAGGAAAACATCCAGTCGAACGACATCGGCGCCGACGAGTACGGACGGCTCTATCTCGTCGACCGCTGGGGGGCGGGCATGCACATCCTCGAGTACACTGGGTAGACTCTCGGCCCTATGCCCCGGGATTCGGCGCAGCACGATCGACAGCATTTTCGCCGTGACCTTGACCGGTGCGTTTCTTGTGTCTTGCTGTCTCGCGGCGGCGCCGCCCCGGCGCAAGCGGCGAGCTTCGGTTGTGACAAGGCCGCGACCGCCGTCGAAAAGACGATCTGCGCCGATCCAGAATTGTCGGCGCTCGACGTGGCGATGGCGCGCTCGCTATCGCGCCGCGCAGCGCCTGCTGGCCGACCAGCGCACGTGGCTCGCGGAGAAACGCAGCCGCTGCACCGACGGCGCGTGCCTCAAGACCATTTATCTCGATCGTCAGGCCGAACTCCATAATCTGCAGCCCGCGCGTCGGGCCGGCGAGCCGATGCCGCTGCCGGCACGACCGTTCCTGACCATCATCATTCCGCCGACCGACCAGAATCGCGACCCGGTCGAATCCGACCCGTCGCCGGCAACGGCGCTGGAGATCACCGGTGCGTTGAAGGACAACGAAGGCAGCTTCAGTGTGACGGCCGAACGCGGGGCGGCCTACGCATTGATGAATTTCTACATCGAGCCCCCGTGCTCGATCGGTTACACGTTGATCGCGACCAACGGTGCGCGCTTCATCGTGCGCGGTTTTCTCCGGCAACCGCGCCAGCGGACAGGTCTATTTCGAGCCGCGCCGCGTTTACCAGCTGCCACAATAGAGCATTTTCCGGAAAAGTGATGACCGGTTTTCCGCAGAAAATGCGACCAGCTGACGTCCGATTCAACTTAGCCGGAACGCGCTCTCGTGCGCGCCATTCGATCGGGCCACGAGCGAGCGGCTACTAATCCGGTTCGCCGCGCTGGAGAATGATATATCGGCTCCCGGCGGGCGCTATGCTGCCGATGCCGTCGTCACCGCTCACGTCGCTGTCGCGGCGGCTGAAGTCCTCGTCCCGGTCGCGGCGTCGGCTCGATCGTCGGCTCGCGTCCCGGGCCTGCCGCTCGGCCCGACGCGACGGCTGGCCTCGCGGCGGTTCGTCAACCTGCTCGCCGTTGCGTGCGTCGCCGAAGGCCCAGCCGAACGCGCTGGCGCCTGCGTCGTCCCGAACGACGCGTTGCTGATCGGTCCTTTCGCGGTCCTTTGCGTATCGGTTCTCATGTCTGCGCCTCTCCCGCGCCGTCCGCGACTTTGTGGAGCGGCTCTCGGATTGTAGCGACGGTTCGGGCGTTGCGGCCTGTTCGACGCGCGGCGTGGCATTCGAACGATCGACGGTTGCCGGCGGCGTCGCGCCCGTTATCGGCGCTGCGGGTGTCGCGTCCGTTGTTGGCGCGGCTGGCGGCGAAGCGCCGGCGGCCGCCTGCGTCGCCGTACGCGGCGAACCATCGGCGTTGCGATCGGGAACGATCGTGCGCGCCGGCGAATCCCGCGCGGCAGATTTTCCGACTGAACCCTTCAGGCATTCACGGTCGTAGTGCGGCCAGGCCTGCTGATCGCACGGCACACCGGCATTTTGGTTGGGGGCTTGGACGGCTTGCGGCGCCGATGACGCATTGCTTACGGTTTCGCCCGCTGTAGTCGTTCGGTCGGCACTCGCTTGTGCATCCGCGTCCGCCGGTTTTGCTTTCGTGTCCTGCGCGCCGCCGGACGGCATCTTCACGACATTGATCTTCGCCAGCTGCGGCAGGCCCGCGCCGGCTGCAAATCCCACCGCCACGAATGCGATGGCCCCGACGACGCCCGCCAGAAGCTTTCCTCTGGCGAGACTGCGCCCTCCCCCATTCAAGTCACGTCGGGGATGATCGGCGATCATCCGGTCCTTTGGCTGTTGCGGCGGAATGCATGGGCCGTCTTGCGGACTCGGCGAAGGTCCACTCCCGGAAGAAGACCAAAGAGCGGAATCCGTCCAGTTGGTCGGCTCGAGCAGGTTCGAAGGTTCGAGCTGGTGAACAGGTTCAGGTGGTGATGTCATTTTCGGCTCCCGACCGCCCCGGTCTTGGAACCCGTGCTGTTGCGGCGTCGCACACCGCGTCGCGGTGAGGCCACCACACCCCTTCTGTTGTGAACGCCTCCACCGTCGTCTCGTTCCTGTGGAACCCGTGCTTTTGGTCACATCACTATGCGGCTCGAGCATTTTCCGGAAAAAGTCTGCCCCCGCACTTGATCCCGGGTGGGTCCTCCGCCTGCAGACCTGGGAGAAAGTGGCGCCGATGGCAGACACGGCGGCGCGCCTGTTCTACGACCGGCTTTTCGAGATCGACGCAACGACTCGGCCGCTCTTCAAGACTACCAACCCGGCAGAGCAGTGCCGGAAGCTCATCCAGGCCCTGACTGTGGTCGTGATCATCTGGAGACGCTTGTTCCGACCCTCGCAGATCTAGGCCGGCGCCTTGCGCAGTACGGAGTCATGGACGGCCATTACGACACGGTCGGTGCGGTTGGGGTGAACGCCGGAGGTGAAGGCTGCCGGGTCTGGCGCCTACGCCCTGCTGGCCGATGTCATGCGCGCGACCGCGGGTGAGGCCAGCAATCCGCGCCTGATCATTCCGCCCAAAATCGGGAGCTCACCCGCGCAGTGCGGCAACCCGTCGGCTCGCCTCCGCCGAATGTTACCCAGTGATCGCTTACTTCGGAAATCGCACCAGGCCGAACTCTTCCACGTCAGCTTCCACGGTGACTAATGGGGGTCGAGCCGACCAACAGTGAACATCGGTCAGCCGATTGACGTGAAGCCGACGATTCGTCGAGGCCCGATCACGGCCTAGAACTAGCTCACATCGTCAGCAATATCTTCCCGATGTGCACGCCCGTTTCCATGTAGGCATGTGCCTTGGCGGCCTCGGCGAGCGGAAAGGTGCGGTCGATGATCGGCTTCACGCGGCGCTCTTCGATCAGCGGCCACACCGCCCTGCGCACGGCGGCGACGAGGCGGCCCTTCTCGGCGATCGGACGCGGGCGCAGGCGCGAGCCGGTGATGGTCGCCTCCTTGGCCTGGATGGCCGAGAACTCGAATTCGATCTTGCTGCCCTGCTTCAGCGCAATGATCGCGATCCGGCCACCCTCGGCCAGCGCGCGCATATCGCGTGGAAGATAGTCCCCGCCGACCATCTCCAGGATCACGTCGACGCCCGCGCCGCCGGTCTCTTGTGCGATCACGGCGACAAAATCCTCGCGCTTGTAATCGATCGCGCGCGCGGCGCCGAGCGCGACGCAGCGGGCGCATTTTTCCGCCGAGCCCGCCGTGGCGTAGACGCGCGAACCGAGCGCGCGGGCAAGCTGGATCGCCATGGTGCCGATACCGCTCGCGCCGCCGTGGACGAGGAGCCACTCGCCCGGCGCGAGCGCGGCGAGCTCAAACACGTTGAGCCACACCGTGATCGCGACCTCCGGCAGCGCGGCGGCCTCGATCGCTGTCAACCCGCGCGGCACCGGCAGGCATTGCACGGCCGGCACGGCGACGTAGTCGGCATAGCCGCCGCCGATCAGCAGCGCGCAGACAGGCTCGCCGACCTCCCATTGCGTGACGCCCTCGCCCACCGTGACGATCTCGCCTGCGGCTTCGAGGCCGAGCACGTCGGGCGCGCCCGGCGGCATGGAATAGCGCCCCAGCCGCTGCAAGAGGTCAGCGCCGTTCAGGCCGGCCGCCGCCACCTTGATGAGCACCTCGCCGTGCGTCGGGCGGGGCACGGGGCGCTGAACCTGTATGAGTGCTTCGGGCCCACCCGGCGCCGTGGCGATGACGGCGTTCATGGTCGCGGGGATGGCGGCGTTACTGGTCATCGGGTCGTTCACGATCGAGAGAAGAAAGCGGCAGCTAGGCACACTGGGCAGCGCCGCGAACGGAGCCGTCGGAAGGTAGTGGCGGTCCCGGGAATAGTAGTTCAACGGAAGAATATCAACGGCTTACAGCACCACCCCCCGCCAATCGCGGTTATTGAGGCTAAAGGCGTTTCCAGCGCCATGACAAACCGTCCGGTCCAGCGGGGCGGCGACCGTCTTCCGGCTCTGCCAGAGCGCGTTGCGGCCGGTCGAATCGAATCGAAAACGTCCTCTCGTTTCCTTAGTTGGTCGCATTTTTTTGCGGAAAATCCGGTTCCCACCGGATCAAGTCCGGGGCAGGCTTTTTGTCTGGACATGCTCCCGCTAGGAGCGCCGCCAGCTTGTTGCCAAAGCCGTCATGGCCGCGGCGCGCGTGGGCTGATGGCCGATGTCCTGCCCCCCCGGTTTCCGAGCCCCAGCGAAAATCGACCACATCCAGACTCGTCCACCCGGAACGTCCATCGCCAAGACGCGGCCAATCGCCCGGCCCTTATGGACAACGTCATAGTCATCATCAGACCACGGACCGCCCGGCCGCGTCGCTGCGCTCTTGAGTATCAGGTCTTGGTCTCTTGCAGACATCGGAGATGCCGGAATGCCGTGCATGTATTATGTTTGCTGTATAGCAGAATGCAACGAGAATATCCATTCGACGAATGTCCCAATTGCTCTGCCTTAGCTCGGCCGCAATCCACTGCCCCGGGCCTGATGCAGCGGCAATCTCTGGGAGTTGGCCTGCGTCGTAAGGCTGACAACGAACGTCCCTGCAGACAATAGACTGCCAAAGCCTCACATAACGAAGATTGCACATCGCATCTTAGCATCTTCCCCCTTCAACGACGAAGGCTCTCAACCTGCACCTCGCATCTGCGAATTGCATGGCAAGAGATGGTGAGAGAAATGAACTCGCATTGGGGAAGAAAGCGACCGAAAAAGGCCGGTGACCGCGTTCTGGCTAAGTTGAATCGGAAACGCGCTCTAGTTTCTGTTATTTGATCGCATTTTCTGCGGAAAATCGGTGCCCGCGTTGCCGAAAAATGGTTTAGTCGAGCTGTCCCGAAAGCTCCGTCAGACGAAGGCCATCCATGGCAAGGGTATTCGCGATCGCCATCATTTGCTTTCTGGGCCTCGGCATCGCTTCGGCCGACGCCGAAACTTGTACAAGCTCCTTACTCGTGTGCCTGCCGGGATGCACGGAAAGCTACAGCATTCGTGGGTGTGGCGGAATCTGCCGACGAAAATATCGGCACTGCCTCCAAACCGGATGCTGGATAGTGAACCCCACGACTGGCCAGATGCATTGCGGCCTTGAGAAGAGATAGAGGGGCCGTAGCCTGTCCCGGTTCTTCGGCCGATCAACGTAGCGTTCAACTCCCACTTCTTCGATTCAGCCGGCGGTGCGCTGAATGCTCTTGTGGCCGAGGTAGTGCTGGAGCGCCCGCGTGTCGACGCCATCGTTCGCCAGCTTGAAGCCGCAGGCGTGCCGCAGCATGTGCGGGTGGACGGCTAGACCGGCCGCGATTTCGCGGCCCTGACTCCCATCAGTCCCGCCAGAAGTTCTTGAACCGGCCAGCACCGCCGCTTCGTGCCAATTCCGACAATCCTCCAGAATTCGCGGCACACGCGGGCAGTCAAACACCTGCATATTCGCGCCTGACGGCATCGAGGAAAGACCGCATCGCTCGCGGCGACTTGAGGTGATGAACGCGCCTCGACGCCGACATGTTGACAACAAGCTGCCGGTACTTCGGTGTCAGATAGCGATGGCAGCGCGGGATGACCTTATAGCTCAACAGCGTGCTGCTCCAAAGCGGGCTGCCTTTCGGCCAGCCCTCCGGATCGGCAAACAGGCCTTGGACAAGTCGAGTCGTCACTCGCCAGTAGTGTGTCGGGAGCGGCAAATCGACGTAGACCAAAGTGTCGGCTCTGCCGAATCGCTCCCAGGCTGAGGCAGTATCGCCATAGCCATCTATGATCCAAGTGTCCTTGCGCAGCAGTTCCGCGTGCGCCTCCAGGTATTCCTCGTGTGGTACGGCATCTCCGCCCGGCCTGAACTGCAGCTTGTCCAGAACATGGAGCGGCAGCCCCGTGATCCCGGCGAGCTGCCGCGCTAGGGTCGATTTTCCTCCACCGGCATTTCCGAACACAGCCACCCGGTGCATACGGCGACCCCCTTACAATACATCTCGCACTGCGTCCGAAAGACCGCAAACAGGCGGCGGCATGCTGGAAAACTTGCAGGCGCGACGTCAAGGCGGCGTCATCCGCACCACGTTCGCCACGGTGAGCACTGCTAGCGCCGCGCCACATGCAAAAGGCCGCCCGATGGCTAGCCGAGC
>Ga0126377_10002762_pt1 | contig 12229 bp, 7 predicted proteins | sample PanSoiMetPlot_22_FD_92647 | JGI IMG/M metagenome (GOLD analysis project Ga0126377, IMG submission 92647) | Tropical forest soil microbial communities from Panama - MetaG Plot_22 | ecosystem: Environmental > Terrestrial > Soil > Tropical forest > Bulk soil | place: Panama | collected 2016-02-17
AGCCCGGGCACGACCAGGCGGTCGCGCACGTCCACCGCTCGGGCTCCGCGTCCGGGCTGGAGGCCGCGACCCAGCTCGGCGATGCGGCCGTCCTCGACGCGCACGTCGAGGATCGCGTCGATCTTCTGGCCCGGGTCGATGACGCGACCGCCTCGCAGGAGCAAGTTCATGAATCGACGCTGTTTAGCAGCTCCGCCGGGATGTGTCCATCCGATCGCGGCCCTGATACATTGACATCGATGGCGCGCGCGGCGGTGGTGATCATCGGCAACGAGATCCTGTCCGGGAAGTTCGCCGATGAGAACGCGCGCTTCCTGATCGGCGAGCTGCGCGACCTGGGGGTCGCGCTCGGGAGGATCTCGGTCATTCCGGACGACATCGACGACATCGCCGAGACCGTGCCCCGCTGTGCCGCACGCTTCGACGCGGTGTTCACCTCCGGCGGCGTCGGCCCGACCCACGACGACGTCACCATGGCCGGGCTGGCGCGCGGCTTCGGCACCCGCGTGGTGCGCCACCCGGTGCTCGAGGACCTGCTTCGCCAGTACTACGGCGATCGCCTGAGCGACAGCCACCTGCGCCTGGCCGAGGTCCCCGAGGGGGCGGACCTGGTCTACGGCGAGGACAGCACCTGGCCGGTCCTCGCCTATCGCAACGTCTACATCCTGCCCGGCGTGCCCGCCCTGTTCCGCCGCAAGTTCCTGTCCATCCGCGAGCGCTTCCGCTCGCTCCCGTTCTTCACCGCCCGCATCTACGTCATGTCCGACGAGACCACCATCGCGCCCGACCTCGACCGCCTGGTCACCGCGCACCCCGCGGTGAGCTTCGGCAGCTACCCGCGCTTCGACGAGACCGAGTACCGCGTGCTGCTCACGGTCGAGAGCCAGGACCTCGGGGAGGTGTCGCGCGCGGCCGGCGCGCTGGCGGCGGCGCTGGGATCACTGGTCGTCCGCGTCGAGGACGCCGCGCCATGACGCCGGACCCGCGAGACCCGCGAGACCCGCTTCACCTCCGACGGTGACCGCCATCCAACCCGAGGGGCGCTTGCTCGATCGCCTGCGCAGCCGCTGGCGCGAGATCTGGAGCCACCGCCCGCGCTGGCGGACGGTCTGGGACCGCGGGCCGGTCTCGTTCCTGCCCATGCTGTTCGCCGAGACCGCGCCGCTCGACCTGCGCCTGGTCGGGCGCACGCTCCTGCGCGCGGCGCTGGTGGGGGTCGCCGCCGGGCTGGCCGGCGCGGCCTTCTTCGCCGGCCTCGAGTACCTGCAGGCCTTCGCGCTCGAGTACCTGATCGGCTACGAGCCGCTGCGCGCCGAGGGCGAGACCTTCGTCAACGGCCTCATCCAGCAGCCGGTGTTCCGCCCCTGGCTGCTCCTCATCATGCCGGCGATCGGCGGCCTGGCATGCGGCCTCATCAGCCGGCTGGCGCCGGAGACCCGCGGCGGCGGCGCCGACGCGATGATCGACGCCTTCCACCACCAGAGCGGCGTGATCCGGCCGCGCGTCATCTGGGTCAAGGCGCTCGCCTCCGCGGCCACCCTGGGCTCGGGCGGGGTCGGCGGGCGCGAGGGGCCGACCATGCAGATTGGCGGCGCGCTCGGCTCCACGGTCGGCGCCCTCCTGCGGGTCAGCGCACGCGAGCAGCGCATTCTCCTGGTCGCCGGAGTCGCGGCCGGCATCGCGGCGGTGTTCCGCACCCCGCTGGGCGCCGCTCTCATCGCGGTCGAGGTGCTCTACCGCGACGGCTTCGAGTCGGACGGGCTCATCCCGTCGGTCCTGGCCAGCGTGGTCGCCTACTCGGTGGTCACCGCCATCTTCGGCGAGAGCACCCTGTTCGCCCACGCCGCGCGCTTCCCGTTCGAGCCGTCGCACCTGCCGCTCTATGGCGTCCTGGCCCTGGTGCTGGCCGCGCTGTCGATCCTGTTCCTGGCCAGCTTCCGGGTGGTGCGCCGCTGGTCCGGGCGACTGCCAGGCCCGGAATGGCTGCGCCCCGCCGTCGGCGGGCTGGCGCTCGGAATCCTGTGCACGCCGATCATCATGGGGGTCGGCAGCGCGATCGGCCGGCCCGGCCAGGGTCTCGGCATCCTGGGCGGCGGCTACGGCGCGGTGCAGATGGCCATCACGGGCTCCAGCTGGCTGCCCGGCGGGTGGAACGGGGTCGCCCTGCTCACCCTGCTGGCGCTGGCCAAGCTCTTCACCACGACGCTGACCATTGGCACGGGGGGCAGCGCGGGCGACTTCGCCCCGTCGCTGGCCATCGGCGGCCTCCTGGGCGGCGCCTTCGGGCGAGCGTGCCAGCTGTGGGTCGACCCCAGCATCGATCCCGGCGCCTTCGCGCTGGTCGGCATGGGCTGCTTCTACGGCGGCGTGGCCCACGTGCCGCTCAGCGCGCTGGTGCTGGTGTGCGAGCTGGCCGGCAACTATGACCTCCTGGTCCCGCTCATGCTCGCGCTCGGCATCTCGTTCGTGGCGCAGCGCGGCCGCACCCTCTACCACGCGCAGGTGCCGACCCAGCGCGACTCGCCGGTGCACCGCGACGCGCTCTTGCTCGACGTACTGCGCACCGTGCGGGTGGGCGAGCTCATGGCGCGCGGGCGGCCCTTCGTCAGCTTCTCGCCCGCCACCCCGGCCGAGGACATGCTGCGCCGCATCGGCGACGCCGCGTGGCAGGACGTGTTCCCGGTGGTCGAGCCCGACGGCTCGCTGTCGGGGCTGGTCAGCGCCGACGCGCTCCGCATCCTCGCCGCCGAGCAGAGCGACACCGCCTGGGCGGTGGCGGCCGACGTCATGCAGCCCGCCGTGACGGTGTCGCCCGAGGACGACCTGCACGTGGCCACCGAGAAGCTGGTGCAGAACGGGCTGCGCGAGCTGCCGGTCATCGGCCGCAAGGGGGAGATCCTCGGCTTCCTCGACGAGGCCGAGGTCGCGCGGGTCTACCTGCGCTCGGCGTCGCGCGCCGAGGACGCGGCCAGCTCGCGCCGCGATCTGCCGCGCGCCGGCGGCGCCGGCGGCGACGGCGGCGACGCCGACCCGCCGGCCGGGCCGACCGGCGCGGCCTGATCGGCCTGATCGGCCGGACGGGTCTCCGCTCGTCTCGGGCCGGGCCGCCCGATCGGCGCGTGCTATGTACTACGCCGGTCATGGGGCGCGACAGATCCCGCGGCAGGCTCCGTCTCCTCCACGCCGTCGATCCGGCGCGCGACCACCTGCGCGGCGCGCCCACCGACGACGCGGTGGTGGTGGTCGCCTACGAGGACTTCTTCTGCCCCTACTGCCGGCGGCTGCGCCAGGTCTTCGTCCGCCTGCGCGCCGCGCTGGGCGATCGGCTGGTCTACGTCGTCCGCCACTTCCCCAACGAGCGCGCCCACCCCGGCGCCGAGCTCGCCGCTCGCGCGGCCGAGGCCGCCGCCCGCCAGGGTCGCTTCGACCAGATGCACGATCGGCTGTACGGCCGCGAGCCTCCGATCGGCGAGGACCAGCTCTTCGACCTCGCGCGCGACCTCCAGCTCGACATCGATCGCTTCGCGCGCGACCTGGCGAGCGACCAGGTGCGCGCCCGGGTCGAGGAGGACCTGTCGGAGGGGCGCCAGAACGGCGTGACCGGCACCCCGACCATGTTCATCGACGGGCTGCGCTACGACGGGGCCTGGGACTTCCACTCCATGCTGGAGGCGCTCGAGCGCCCCGTGGCGGCGCGCGTGCACCGCTCGGCGCGCGTGTTCGCCAGCCTCCCGACCTCGGCCGGGCTGGTGCTGCTGGTCACCGCGGCCCTGGCGCTGCTCTCTGCCAACACCGCGCTGGCGCCGATCTACGAGCGGGTCATGAACGCCCGGGTCGGCGTCGGACCGATCGGCAGCCTGCTGTCCTTGACCGTGCGCGACTGGTTCTCCGAGGGCCTGCTGGCGATCTTCTTCCTCCTGGTCGGCCTCGAGATCCGGCGCGAGATGACCACCGGTGCGCTCGTCGAGTGGCGGGCCGCCGTCCTGCCCATCGCGGCCGCGCTGGGAGGCGTGGTGACCCCCGCGCTCATCTACCTGGCGTTCAACCGCGGCCCCACGTCCCACGGCTGGTCGATCCCGACGGCGACCGACGTGGCGTTCGCGCTGGGCCTGCTGGCGGTGCTCGGCGACCGCATCCCGGCCAGCCTCCGCGTGTTCGTGGCCGCACTCGCCGTCGTGGACGACGTCCTGTCCGTGCTGACGCTCGCCATCTTCTATCCGCGCAGCTTCGCCCCGGTCTACTCGGTCGCCGTGCTCGGCGCCCTGGTCGTCCTCTTCGCCCTCAACCGCACGCGCGTCTACCGGACCTGGCCGTACGTGGTGGCCGGCATCGCGCTGTGGGTGTCGCTGCACGCGCTGGGCGTCCACGCGGCCCTGGCCGGCGTGCTGCTCGCGATGTGCCTGCCGACCCGGCCGGCGCCCATGCCGGCGCCGCTCCTGGCCCAGGCCGCGACCGCGCTGGCGGCGATGGAGCACGCGGAGAAGGAGGCGCGGCGCGAGGGGCGCGACCCCGAGCAGCTCGAGAGCGAGCCGGTCTGGGAGTGGGCCGCTCGCAACCTGTCCGCCGCCAGCGCGCGGCTCACGTCGCCGGCCGAGCGCATCGAGCGGGCGGTCGCGCCCTGGAGCGCCTACGTCATCCTGCCCGCCTTCGCCTTCTCGGCCTCCGGGATCGCCATCACGGCCGACTTCTCGTCGCGCCACGCCGGCCCCATCTTCGCGGGCATCGCGATCGCGCTGGTGATCGGAAAGCCGCTCGGCATCGCCCTCGCGGCCGGCCTGGCCATCCGGCTCAGGCTCGCGATCGCCCCCGACGGCGTCGGCACGCGCCACTTCATCGGCGCGGCCTGTCTGTGCGGCATCGGCGACACCCTGGCGCTGCTGATGGCCGACCGCGCGTTCGGCCCCGACGACGCGGCGGTCGCCAAGCTCGCCGTCCTGGCAGGGTCGGTGCTCGCCGGCATCGCCGGCGTCCTGGTGCTGCGCCACCGGGCGATGGCGGTGACGCCGACGGCGGCGTGATCCGACCGGCGCCGTGCGCCCCGGTCGCGGAGCCGTCAGATGCCGCGCGCGCGCACGGCCGCGGCGAAGGCGGCACGCCGGCGGCGCGAGACCGGGATCGACGGGCCGGCGGCGAGGACGGCGCTCAGGCCCCCTCCTCGCCACGCCAGCTGGCGCACTCCGTCGAGGCGCACCAGCGCGGAGCGGTGGGCGCGGGCGAAGCCGTGGCCGCGGACGCGCTCCTCCAGCGCGTCCATGGACTCGCGCACCAGGTAGCTGCGCGGCCCGATCCACAGGCGCGCGTAGTTGTCGGCCGACTCGATCCAGTCGATCTCCGACAGCGGCAGCACGGTCGAGCCGCGCGCGCTGCTGACGACGATCGAGGGCTCGCGGCGGGCGGGCGCGGCGGAGGCGAGCTGGCGGGTCAGCCGCGCCATGGTGGCGGCGAAGCGGGCCTCGGCCACCGGCTTGACCAGGTAGTCGAGCGCCTGGGCCTCGAAGGCGCGCAGCGCGAACTGGTCCCACGCGGTCAGGAACACCACCGCCGGCATCCGCTCCGGGGTGCGGCGCCCGATCACCTCGAAGCCGCCGATGCCCGGCATCTGGATGTCGAGGAAGACCGCGTCGGGCGCCAGGCGGTCGAGCGAGTCGAGCACCTCGGCGCCGGTGCGGCACTCGGCGACCACGGCGAAGGCGGGAAACCCGGCCAGGAGCTGGCGCACCCCGCGGCGGGCGGCCGGCTCGTCGTCGGCGACCACGACGCCCCACTCAGCCCGGCTCAAGCCCCGCCTCCATGATCACCTCGCGGTACGGCACCCGCAGGATCGCGATCGTACCACCGCCGGCGCGCGGCGCGACCGACAGCGATGCGCGCCCGCCGTGGAGCGCGCGCAGGCGCTCGCGCGTGCTGGCGATGCCGTGGCCGGCCGGGACCGGCGCGTCGGGGTCGATGCCGGCGCCGTCGTCGGCGACCGACAGCTCCAGCACGTCGCCGTCGCGGCGCGCCGCCACCTCGACCGTGCCCGACCCGGGCGCGCGCGCGATGCCGTGGCGGACGGCGTTCTCGACCAGGTGCTGCAGCGCGAAGCCGGGCACCGCCGCCGACAGGAGCGCCGGCGGCACGTCGAGGACCGGGCGCAGCCGGTCGGAGAAGCGGGCCCGCTCGATGGCCAGGTACTGGCGGACCAGCTCGAGCTCCTCCTCGAGCGCGACCTCGTCGCCGCGATCGCGGCGCAAGGTGCGCCGCAGGACGTCGCCCAGCTGCTCCAGCATGCGCGCGGCGCCGTCGCGGTCGCCGTCGCGGACCAGCACGCCGATGGTGTTGAGGGTGTTGAACAGGAAGTGCGGGTTGAGCTGGGCCTGCAGCGCGGCGAGGCGCGCCTCGGCCAGCTGCTCGGACAGGCGGGCCATCTGCAGCGCTCGCTCGCGCGCCTCGGCGAAGAAGCGGATCGCGTGCTCGATCCCCACCACCGCGAGATAGACCGCCACCCCGAACGGCAGCGTGATGAACAGCCAGCTGGTGAAGTGCACCGCGGCGTCGCCGCGCAGCGCGTCCGGCATGAGCAGCGCCTTGAGCGCGGTGCCCGCCCCCGCCCAGGCCGCGCAGAAGACCAGCGACAGGGCCAGGTGGAGCGGCGCGCGCGCGGCCAGGTGGGGGCGAGCCAGCGGCCACCGGCGTGACGCGGCGAACACCGCCGGCGTGAGCAGCGCGTAGAGCAGCCAGTCGCCGCTGGCGAACAGGAGCGCCGGCAGGCTGGCCGGCGTCTCGCCCCACAGGCGCGCCTGGGCCAGCTCGTTGACCGCGCCGAGCACGGCGGGACCGAGCCACGCGGCGGACACGAGCATCCACGGCCGGACGCGCTGCCGGAGACCCAAGCGCTCACGCTATCCCGGCCCCGAGAGGCGCGCAACCGCGGCCCCGGCGGGGGACGACCGCTCGCGTCAGCGGGCGCGCCGCTGCCGTATGCGCGATTGCCCGGCCGCCCGCGCCTGGCGAAGGTCGGGTGGTGACCTCGTCATCCGGGATCCCGACCGGCGCGCGCGTTCGATCGATCGACGTGGTGCGCGGACTGGCGATGGTGCTGATGGCCATCGATCACGTGCGGGTCTACTCGGGGCTGCCGCCGGGCGGGCCCGAGCCCGCGCTGTTCTTCACCCGCTGGGTCACTCACTTCTGCGCCCCGGCCTTCGTGTTCCTGGCCGGCGCGAGCGCCTTCCTGGTCGGGAGGCGCCGGCCGGGCGAGCTGTCGCGCTTCCTGCTCGCGCGCGGGGTGTGGCTCGTCGTGCTCGAGCTCACCGTGATCCGGCTGGCGTGGACCTTCAACGGCGACTTCGCGCACTACCTGATGGCCGGCGTCATCTGGGTGATCGGCTGCTCGATGATCGTCATGGCCGGGCTGGTCCGGCTGCCGCTCGCCGCGGTCGGCGCGATCGGCGTCGCCCTCGTCGCCGGCCACGACCTGGTGGACCCGCACCTGGGCGAGCTGGTGCCGCGGCTGGCGGAGAGCGCGTGGTCGCCGCTGTGGAAGCTCCTCTACCTCGGGTTCCACGCCGGGCCCATCCGGCTGGGCGACGGCGGCCCCGCGCTGATGGTGCTCTACACGATCGTCCCCTGGCTGGGCGTGATGGCCGCCGGGTACGCGTTCGGCGCGGTCCTGGTCATGGAGCCGGCCCGCCGCGACCGGCTGTGCCTGGCGATCGGGCTGGGCGCGATCGCCCTGTTCGTCGCCCTGCGCGTCCTCGACGTCTACGGCGATCCGCGGCCCTGGCGCGCCAGCGCGCTGCCGCCCGCGCTGGCCTTCCTCGACGCGACCAAGTACCCCGCGTCGCTCCTCTTCCTGCTCATGACGCTGGGGCCGGCGATCGCCGCGCTGCCGCTGGCGGAGCGGGTGCGCGGCGCCGTCGGCGGCTGGCTCGCGGTGTTCGGCCGCGTCCCGCTCTTCTTCTACCTGCTCCACATCCCGCTCATCCACGCACTCGCCATCCTGGTCGCGTGGCTCCGCATGGGCGAGGTCAGCCCGTGGCTGTTGGCCAACCACCCGATGGGGAATCCGCCGCCCCCCGACGGCTACGCCTGGCCGCTGTGGCTGGTGTTCGCCACGTGGGCGGCGGCGATCGCCCTCCTCTACATCCCCTGCCTGTGGTTCGCCGATCTCAAGCGGCGGCGAGGCGACTGGTGGCTCCGCTATCTCTGACCGCGCAGGGCGCGGCGGCGGCTATCGCGACGGCGGGCCGAGGAAGCGGGCGGCCTCCTGGTTGGCGCTGCCCTCCACCTCCGGGCGCCAGCGAAAGCGATGCGCGAGCGCCGGCGGCAGGCCGGGGCCGACCGCCGCGTCGGCGATGAGGTCGCCGAGGATGGGGGCAAACTTGAAGCCGTGGCCGGAGCCGCCGGCGGCGACCATCAGCCCCGGCAGCGCGGGATCCTCGTCGATCCAGAAGTGGCCGTCGGCCGTGTCGCCGTACACGCAGAGCCGGCGGGACGCGATCTCGGCGCCGGCCAGGTCGGGCAGCGCGTCGCCCAGGAACTCGCGCAGCGCGTCCTCGTCGGCGCCGGCGACCGGGCGCTCGCTGCGCGTCATGTCGACGTCGACGCCGGGGCCGTGGTTGGCGACCTTGACCAGCCCGTCGCGGTTGATGGGAAAGCTGTAGTAGCCGGTGCGCGCGATGTCGTCGCAGAAGACCGGGAACACCTCCGGCCGGTAGAGGGTCGGGTCGGCCGGGCGCAGGTGAAAGACCGGCTGCCCCGACGCCCGCAGCGCGCGGGCCAGCGCGGGCGAGAGCTGCCCGGCCCACGCGCCGCTCGCCACCACGACCAGGTCGGCCGCGATGACGGCGCCGTCGGCCAGCACCAGCCCGGCGGCGCGGCCGTCCGCCTCGGCGATCGCGCGGGCCGCGCAGCCGCCGCGCACCGCCACGCCGGCGTCCCTCGCCTCGCCGAGGAGGTGACGGACAACCTCGGTCGCCTCGGCCCATCCGCCCTGCGGGTTGTAGTAGCCGCCCTGGAAGGCGCCGGGGCGGAAGGCCGGGTAGCGGCGCGCGATCGCGGCGGCGTCGAGGCGCTCGCACGCGTGGCCGCGGCGCTCGAGCAGGGCCAGGCTGTCGTGCTCGAAGCCGCTCCGGCCCATCTGGTCGCGCGTGAGGTAGGCGACGCCGGTCTCGTGGAAGCGCGGCGCCGGCCAGGCGCGGTTCCAGCGCCGCCAGCCGTCCATCGCGCGCTCGGCCAGCTCGGTGTAGAGCTCGTCGGCGCCGTAGTCGAGGCGCACCACCTTGCTGATGTCGGTGGACTCGGCCAGCGGATGGGGCAAGGGGCCCGGGTCGACCAGCGCGACGTCGTGCCCGCGCCGGCGGAGCGCGAGCGCCGCGGTCACGCCGAAGACTCCGCCGCCCGCGACCGCGACGCGCATGAGGCGCCACTATAGCGCGCCCCGGGGTAAAGTCCCCGCCATGCCAGAGTCTGTACAGGCCGTGCGCGGGATGAACGACATCCTGCCGCCGGACTCCGCCAAGTGGGGCTTCTTCGAGCGGCGCTGCCGCGAGCTGTTCGAGCGCCACGGCTACGACGAGATCCGCACGCCGGTGCTGGAGCACACGAAGCTGTTCACGCGCGGCATCGGCGAGGCGACCGACGTGGTCGAGAAGCAGATGTACACGTTCCTCGACCGCAAGGAGCGCTCGCTCAGCATGCGGCCGGAGATGACCGCCAGCTGCGTGCGCGCCTACATCGAGCACGCCATCGGCAAGCAGGAGCCGGTCACCCGCTGGTACTACATCGGCCCGATGTTCCGCTACGAGCAGCCCCAGGCCGGGCGCTACCGCCAGTTCCACCAGATCGGGGTCGAGTGCTTCGGCGTGGCCGAGCCGACCGTCGAGGCGGAGCAGATCGCGATGCTGGTGCGGCTCTACGACGGGCTCGGCGTGCCCGCCCTGTCGGTCCTGGTCAACTCGGTGGGGGGAGCCGAGGACCGGCCGCGCTATCGCGCCGCCCTGCTCGCCTACCTCGAGCCGCGCGCGGCGGAGCTGTGCGGCGACTGCCAGCGCCGGCTGTCGACCAACCCGCTGCGCGTGCTCGACTGCAAGACCGACGCGGGCAGCCCGGTCCTGACCGGGGCGCCGCGCGTGCTCGATCACCTGACCGAGGCCAGCCGGGCCCGCTTCGACGCCGCCTGCCAGTCGCTGGCCGACCTGGGCGTCGCCTTCGAGATCGATCCGCGCCTGGTGCGCGGGCTCGACTACTACACCGGCACGGTGTTCGAGATCCAGTCGGCCGCGCCCGCGCTGGGCAGCCAGTCGGCGCTGGTCGGCGGCGGCCGCTACGACGAGCTGGTGGAAGCCATGGGCGGTCCGGCGACGCCGGCGGTCGGGTTCGCCCTGGGGGTGGAGCGCGGGATCCTCGCCCTGCCCGGCTCGGCCGAGTCGTTCCTGACCGCGCCGGATCTCTTCCTCGCCGCCATCGGCGAGGCGGCGCGGCGGCGCGCGCTGGTCCTGGCCCACGCGCTGCGCGCGGCCGGGCTGCGCATCGAGCTCGAGCACCGCTCGGTCGGCGTCAGGGCGCAGCTCCGGCGGGCCGACAAGCTGCACGCCCGCGCCTCGCTCGTCCTCGGCGACGACGAGCTGACCAGCGGCCGCGGCAAGCTGCGCGACATGGGCTCGGGCGAGGAGCGCGAGATCGCCCTCGCGTCCCTCGCGTCGGAGCTCACGCGCGATCGATAGGACGGCCCCCGGGCATGGGGCCGGCTGCGCGGGTGGGCGGTGCCGGCTGCCTGGATGCCCGGGCGTGAGGGCGAGGGCGCGGCGGAGGCCGCCGCTCGCGGCCCGCAGCCGGGCCGATGGCCACTCGAGTCGCTGGCTATCCCGGTAGCCAGCGGCGCCGCGAATCACCGCGCTGCCGCTCCAGCGGGCTGCAAGTCGCGGCGTCGGATCGCCGGGCCGCCCGCGCGGACGGCCGGGAGCGCACGCCCGCATGGCGCAGCCGTTGCAGAGCCGTGCCCGCGGTGTGTGATGGGCAACAGGGCCCGGGGGATCTCCGATGATGGGCGCGAGCACGTGCTGTCCCGACGACAACCAGATCGTCGCCTTCAGCGCCGGCCTCGTGCGCGGCGACGACGCGGCGGCCATCGAGGGCCACATGGACGAGTGCGAGGACTGCCGCCTGGTCCTGGTCGACCTGGCCGGCTCGTCGTCGGTCGAGCGCACCTGGGCCGACGGCACCGGCGACGCCGCCAGCGCGGTGACGTGGAACGGCGACGAGTACCCCGTCGGCCACGTGCTGGCCGACAGGTTCTGCCTGCTCCGGCGGCTGGGCGCCGGCGGCATGGGCCAGGTCTACGAGGCGGATGACGCGCTCCTCGGCATCCGGGTCGCGATCAAGCTGCTGCCGCCGCGCTGCGGCGCCTCGCCCACCACCGTGGCCCACCTCCGCCGCGAGATCCTGCTCGGGCGGCGCGTGAGCCACCCGAACGTCTGCCGCATCTACGACCTCGGCAAGAGCGGCGACCTCCACTTCCTGTCCATGGAGCTCGTCGAGGGCGACACCCTGGCCGAGCGCCTGGCCCGCGGCCGTCTGCCGCGCGAGGTGGCGTGCTCGATCGCCGAGCAGATCGTGGCCGCGCTGGCCGCCGCCCACCGCGAGGGCGTGGTCCACCGCGATCTCAAGCCGGCCAACATCATGATCGGCCGCCGCGACCACGTGACGGTGATGGACTTCGGCCTGGCGCGCGACGACCGCTGGGCCGAGAACACCCGACCCGGCGCGGTCGGCACGCCGGGCTACTGGGCCCCCGAGCAGGCGCGCGGCGAGCTGGCCACGCCGGCGTCGGACGTCTACGCCCTCGGCCTCGTCATGCTCGAGGTGCTGGGCGGACCGCGCGTTGCCGGGCGCGAGCCCGACCCGGCCAACCTCGAGCGGCCGTGGCGCGCGATCGTGGCGCGCTGCCTGGCCGCCCGCCCCGCGGACCGCCACGCCAGCGCGATCGAGGTGGACGCCGCGGTGACGCGCGCGACCCGCTCGCGCCGCCGCCGGCGCGCGCACCTGGTCTCGATGACTCCGGCCGCCGTCGGCATCGGGACCGCGCTGCTGGCGCTGTGCATGATGTCGAGCTCGCCGGACGACGCGGCGGAGAGCGCGCCGCCCGCCCGCCGACCCGCCGCCGTGGGAGCCGCGCCGCGGGAGTCGCTTCCGCGTCCCGTGGTCGCGCCGCTTCCAGACGCGACCACGATCACCGCGCCAGCCTCCG
>Ga0126377_10002764_pt1 | contig 12226 bp, 13 predicted proteins | sample PanSoiMetPlot_22_FD_92647 | JGI IMG/M metagenome (GOLD analysis project Ga0126377, IMG submission 92647) | Tropical forest soil microbial communities from Panama - MetaG Plot_22 | ecosystem: Environmental > Terrestrial > Soil > Tropical forest > Bulk soil | place: Panama | collected 2016-02-17
ACCTCGAAGTCGACACGGGTGGACGCGAGCCCGCCGACCTGGATCATGTTGACCACGAAGTCCGCTCCGTCGAAGGCCTCGGCGCGGTCGCGATGTGTCGTGATGGCGGCTGCTGCGCCGAGCCGGTCGCGCACTTGGCGCGCGATCCCGTCTGCTGTTGCGAGCCGTGCGGGGTCGATGTCGAACAGCCGCACTGCGAGGGGTCCGAGGTCGTCGAACGCGAAGAGGTCGGAGACCAGGTCGCGGGTGAACTCCACGCTGCCGGCTCCGACGAAGACCACCGTGGTCACTGGTCCTCCTCCTTTGGACCCCCTGCTGGTACGAGGTGTCGCGCCGCCGCGAGCAGGTCGAGCCCGATCCCGTCGAGCCGCTCTCGATCGACCCGGGTGGGGGGAGCCGTGACGCTCACTGCTGCCACTGGCCGTCCGGTGCCGAAGGTGAGCGCAACTGCGGCGCAGTGCACGCCTGGCTCGTTCTCCTCGAGGTCGAGGGCGTAGCCGCGACTGCGGGTCAGCTCCAGCTCGGCATTGAGCGCGCGGGCTGAGCCGGCTGTGCTCGTCGTCTGCCGCACCAGGGGCCCGTACCGCTTCACCCAGGCGTCGACCGCCTTCCGGTCGGGCAACAGGTGCGCGAGCATCGCCTTGCCGACGCCGGTCCGGTAGGCGGGGTTACGGCCGCCGATGGTGGAACTCAGCCGGAAGGGATGCGTGCCTTCTCGCTTGTCGATGTAGACGACATCGCCTCCCGACAGGACTGCGAGATGGGTCGTCTCGTTGTGACGTGAGACGAGCTCTTGGAGCAGTGGGGCGACCAGCACGGGGATGTCGAGCTTGTCGTGGAACCCGAAGGCCACTTCGAGGGCGGCCGGCCCGAGCAGGTAGGGCCCGCTCGCCGCGGGCTGGACGGCGAAGCCACGGGCCTTCATGGTCGTGAGGAGCCGGTGCAGCGAACTCTTGGGGAGGCCGGTCTCGTTCGCCAACTCGTCGAGTGTCCAGCCGTCTCCTCGCTGACCGAGCAGCGTAAGCACCCGCAACGCCCGGTCGACACCTTCGAGTCCGTTGGCCATCCGTCTCCCGGTTCTCCTACCGCCTGCCGATCCAGATCGGTTCGTCTGCATTCCGTTCAACGGAATAAAGGTCCAGTGACAGGAATGATGCTAGTGTTCGACCGTCGTCGCTGTAAACCCCAGCGCTTCCCAATCCCGATCGAGGTAGCCGTGCGCGCGTTGGTCTTCACCGGCATCAACCAGATGGAGCTTCTCGACGTCGACGAACCAGTTCCGAGCTCTGATGAGGTGCTGGTTTCGGTCGAGTCCGTGGGTGTCTGCGGCAGTGAGCTGCACGGGATCTCCGGCGGCAGCTGGCGGCAGCCACCACTCGTGATGGGGCACGAGATCGCTGGCGTCGACCCCGATGGCCGACGCGTCGTCATCAACCCACTGTCCGCCTGCGGACGCTGCGACAGTTGTGAGCGCAGCCAGACCAACCTTTGTCGTAAGCGAGTGCTGCTCGGGGTGCAGCGACCCGGAGGCTTCGCCGAGTACGTCGCCGCTCCCTACGCCGGACTCCATGTCCTACCCGATGAGGTCGGGTGGGAGGCAGCTGCGCTCATCGAGCCGCTGGCCAACGCCATCCACGCCACTCGGCTCGCTGGCGACCTCAGCGGCGCCCGAGTCGCAGTCATCGGCGCCGGCGCTCTCGGCTTGCTGTGCACCGCTGTCGTGGCCACGCAGAGCCCGTCCTGGATCACCGTCGCGGACCTCTCGATCCCGAGGCTCGCCGTAGCCAAGAGAATGGGCGCTTCCAGCACCACTGAGCGCCTCGATGGGGAATACGACGTGGTCATCGACGCTGTCGGAGTGCAGGCCAGCCGCGCAGACTCGCTGGATCGGCTGCGCCCCGGCGGGACCACGGTCTGGCTCGGCCTGGCACACGCGGAGGTGACCCTGCACGGCAATGCCGTCGTCCGCGAGGAGAAGCGCGTCACCGGTTCGTTCGCATACACCGATGCAGAGTTCGCCGAGGCGATCAGGCTAGCCGCCTTGACCGACCTGACCTTTGCGACCAGCGTCGCCTTCGAGGACTCCGCGCAGGTGTTCCTAGACCTCGTGGCCGGCCGCTCCGACATCGTCCGCGCGGTCATCCGCCCCCAGGCCTGAGCCGGTCGACGTGATCACCAGGCAGCGGCGAGACTAAGGAAGGCGGTAGCCAGGTGCGCGGTCTGAAAGGCGCCCGAGTCGTCGTCAGCGGCGGCACCCGAGGCATCGGCCTCACGACTGCCCGACGATTCCTCGAAGAGTCAGCCAGCGTGCATGTCTGCGGTCCCGTCGAGAGCGAGGTCGAGACGGCAGTACAGGAGCTGGCATCGCACGGAGACGTGTCCGGATCGGTGTGCGACGTCACGGACGAACAGGCCGTACGCGAGCTGGTCGAGACCTGCACAGGTCGCTGGGGACACATCGACGTACTGGCCAACAACGCTGGGATCTCCTGGCGTGAACCCTTCCTCGAGATCACCCCGGAGCACTGGGACGCGATTATCGCGGTCAACCTCCGCGGCATGTTCCTCATGGCTCAGTCGGTCGCCCGCTCGATGGTTTCGGCCGGCACACGCGGAAGCATCGTGAACATGGCGTCGACCAACGCACTAGGCGGCGAGGCCGACTACGCGCACTACAACGCGTCGAAGGGCGGCGTCGTGCTGCTTACCAAGACGATGGCGGTCGAGCTGGCCTCACACGGCATCCGGGTGAACGCCCTGTGCCCCGGCTACATCGACACGCCCCTGAATCGGCGGATCGTCGAAGACCTCGGCGATCCGGCGTTCGTTGACCGGTACGTCGCGGAGAGCATCCCCATCGGGCGACCCGGACGCGAGGAGGACATCGCCGCGGCGTACGCCTTCCTCGCCTCGAGCGACGCCGGCTTCATCACCGGCACCACCCTGGTGGTCGACGGCGGCCAGACCGCGGTGATGTGAGGTGATGTCACCGTGAAGTCGCGCACGCTCGGCCCGGAGCACGTGGTCGGGACTCCTGGTGGCTACCTGTACGAATCGCCGCTGTGGGACTACCGGCGCAGCGTCCTCGCCTGGGTCGACATCGAGGCCGGAGATGTGCACGAGCTAGATCACAAGACCGGGGTCACTCGCGTCCACCGGCTCCGCCAGACCGTCGCCGCAGTGGGGCTGCGCGTCGGTGGCGGCTACGTCCTCGCGTTGGGCAGCGCGATCGCAGTCGTCGACGCCGACTTCACCAGTCTGGATGTCATCCACCGCTTCGCTTTCCCTTCCGACGTGCGGTTCAACGATGCGGCGGTGTCACCCGATGGTGCGTTCTGGGCCGGGACGCTGAGCCATGACCGGCCCGGCGCCGGTGAGCTCTATCGGATCGGACCGGACGGCTCCGTCACCTCGATGCTGGATGGCGCCAGCATCTCGAACGGCCTCGACTGGGACGAGGACGGAACGCACTACTGGGTCGACAGCGGCCCCGGCACGGTCGACATCGTCACGTCGGACTCGACCGACGACGGTTGGAAGGTGACTGGGCGCGAGCAGCTCTTCGGCTGCGAGCCGGGCATCTCCCCTGACGGGCTGAAGGTAGACGCCGAGGGCGGCGTGTGGGTGGCGCTCTGGGGTGGTAGCAGCGTGATCCGGCTCAACTCCGCAGGAGAGGCGGTGGAGAAGATCCACGTACCTGCGCCACACACGTCGAGCCTCGCGTTCGGTGGCCCCGACCTGCGCGACCTCTACATCACGACGGCTCGCGAGGATCTGAACGAGGAGGCGCTCATGGCCGCCCCGTGGTCGGGGTCGGTCTTCCGCTGCCGAGCAGACGTCGCTGGACGGCACGCGCATGAGTTCCTGGGCTGAACACGAACATTTCGCCGGCGGCTGGTCACGCTGGCCCAGACGGCAGCCGGAGAGTTCACCAGAGCGTTTCGACGGCCCCGGTCACGACTTCCTCTTGGTCGAGCAGAAGCAGCACCGGCCAACGGTCGAAGGTCGTGCACGGATGCGAGATGCCCAACGCCACCAGGTCGCCGACAGCTACCTCATTGTCGGCAGCGAGGCGGACGAACGCGTGCTGGTCGCTCAGCGCCGGGACTGTGGCCCCCCGCAGTGGACGGCGACCCGGGCTGGATGGGCGACTCCAAGCGAGCGGGGCCGGGAGGCCCGCATCGTGAGAGAGATCGCGCCGACCGGCATCGAGCAGCACGAGGTCTGGCTCGGGCCTGGACACAACGCGGCACCAGACCTCCAAGGCGGGCCGGAAGGGCTCGAACCCCCAGCTCGGCAGGCCACTCGGCGTACCCGACGCATAGAGACCGTGGTCGTGGGTGACATAGCAGCCGCTTCGCAGTACCACGGTCGAGTCGACGCTCCGGGGAGCGAGGACCTCCGCGACCACGTCGAAGAACAAGCTCCCACCGGCCGTCACAATCGGGTCATCGGCCAGCAGGCCTTCGGCGGCGCACCGCTCGTGCGTGTTGGCGATGCGCTCAACGAACTCGCGCACACGATGCTCACTGGCACCATCCCGCTGCGAGCTGATCGTTCCCTCGTATCCCGCGACCCCGGCAAGCTGGACTCGCGGCGAGGCGGCCACCTGGCGAGCCAGCGCGATCGCCTCGTCGTCGTCGCGCAGACCGGTGCGCCCCCCGGCATGGCCCAGCTCGACCAAGAGCCGTGCAGCCCGGTCGGCCTCGAACACGGCGTCGCGAGCCGCATAGAGGCCCTGGACACTGTCGATGTACCACAGCAGCTCGACATCCTGCCGGTCTCGGAGCGTGTTCGCCAGCCACGACAATGCATGGGGGTCCACCACTTCGTTGGCGATCAGCACCCGACGTACGCCAGCACCGACAAGCGCTGCCGCTTGGTGTGCGTTGGCCGCGGTGATGCCCCACGCCCCAGCGCGCAGCTGCCGGCGCACGAGGTCAGGTGTCATCGTGGTCTTGCCATGCGGCGCGATCGCGACCCCCGCGTCCGCACAGAATCGCGACATCACCTCGATGTTGTGGTTCACCGCGTCTTCGTGCAGCACAGCTACGGGAGTCGGCGTGTCGCCGGCGAGCGGTCGCCACCCCTTGCCCGCGACATCGTCCAGCGACAGGGAGGCCGCGACGGGAAGCCCCTTGGTCACGCGATCCCCCATCACCGTTCCCTCCACCTCCACCATCACCGTCACGTCGTCACGTCAGCGTAGCCAGCTGCACCTGCCAGCTTTCCGACCAGCGCAAAGGAGAAACCGATGCCCCGAACCACCACCCCCACCGACCAGGCGCCGCAGCCCGCAGGTCCGTACAGCCAGAACGCGCGGGTCGGCGCGGTTGTCCAGGCAGCCGGGCAGGTCGGTTTGCGTCCGGACGGCACCCTCGTCGAGGGTGTCGGCGACCAGACGCGGCAGGCCCTGCGCAACGTGCTGGCCGTTCTCGAGGCGGCTGGTGCGCAGGAGTCCGACATCATCAGCGTCCGGGCATTCCTGACCGACGTCTCCCATTTCCAGGAGATGAACGCGGCGTACGAGACAGCGTTCTCCCAGCCCCCTCCCGCGCGTACGACGGTCTACGTGGGACTACCCGCTGGTCTCCTCGTCGAAATCGACGCGCTGGCTGTCGTCGAGGGCGACGCGTGAGGCTACTGCGGATCGGACCAGTCGGCGCGGAGCGACCTGCCGTGCTCGTGGACGGCGAGTTGCTCGACGTGTCGGGACACGTGATCGACTACGACCGGATGTTCTTCGCCACCGGCGGCCTGGCCGGCCTCCGCCAACTCCTCGACGAGTCCGCGGCGACCTTGCCACGGGTCGTGGACGCGGATCGGATCGGCCCACCGGTCGCCCGGCCCGGCAAGGTGATCTGCATCGGACTCAACTACGCCGACCATGCCGCCGAGTCCGGCGCCCCGATCCCGACGGAGCCCATCATCTTCATGAAGGGCAGCGACACGGTCGTCGGCCCCAACGACGACGTACGCATTCCTCGAGGCAGCTTGAAGACTGACTACGAGGTGGAGCTTGCGGTGGTCATCGGCGCAGAAGCCCGCTATCTGGGATCAGAAGCCGAGGCGGCTGCGGCCATCGCGGGCTTTTCCATCTCCAACGACGTGTCTGAGCGGGAGTACCAGCTCGAGCGCAGCGGCGGCCAGTGGGACAAGGGCAAATCGTGTGAGACGTTCAACCCGCTCGGTCCGTGGCTTGTCACCGCGGACGAGGTGGGTGACCCGCAACGTCTGGGGATGTTCGTCGACGTGAATGGTCAGCCCCGCCAACGCGGTCGCACCTCGACGATGATCTTCGGGGTGCACGAGCTAGTGCACTACGTCAGCCAGTTCATGGTCTTGGAGCCGGGCGACCTCATCAACACCGGTACGCCACCGGGCGTGGGCATGGCGATGGATCCTCCGGCGTACCTGCGTGAAGGTGACGTCGTCGAGCTGAGCATCGAGCAGCTCGGTAGGCAACGCCAGCGCCTCGTCCGCGCCCCCTAATCCCTCCTCCACTTGCGGGGCGAGGGTCAGCCTGTGGAGCGGACCGGCCAGTTCCCGCAGCAATGGTGCTAGCTCGGGGGACGTAGCCCGGCGATCGTGACGGTGACGAGCCGTCGGACCGCGGCTTTGGATTGGAGTCGGCCGGCGGCGCCGAGGGCGCTGACGCAGTAGCGCGCGAGCTCTGCGGGTGCGACATCGTGGCGTACGGTGCCGTCTTCTGCGCAGTCGGTCAGCAGGCGCCGGAACAGATCGTGGAGCTGTTGACGTGCCCATTCGATGTGGTCGGAGCCGTGCAGTAGCGGCGCGAGTTCGGTGCCGTGTCGTGCCTGGTGATGGCGGATCATCGCGTACGCCTCGAGCACGCCGTCGAGCCGATCGAACGCGTCGTCCGGTCGAGCGGCGAGCTCCTCGAGTTTCTCCAGGTGGGCTTCGACGCGACGATCGTGCTCGGCGACCAGGATCGCCTCCACGTCCGGGAAGTACTTGTACAGCGTCGCCCGCCCGATGCCGGACTGCTCGGCGATCTGCGACATCGTCACCGCGCGCAAGCCGTGCGCTGCAACGAGAGCGGCCGTGGTCTCGAGGATGGCGTCCCGTACCTGAACACGGTGCTCCTCGATCGTTTCACTCCACAGCTTCGGCACAGGGAAAGCGTACACGCTGGAACCAGTCGATACAGTTTGGTTGTTATCGACACGGTGTCTCGTAAACTTCAATCATCGTCGAGGTGAAGGAGCAGCGCATGGCCGATTCACATCCCCAGCGACACGAGAGCACGGCGCAGGCCGACCGTCCGCCCTGGGAGATCGGCCGCCCACAGCCGACCTTCCTCGAACTGTCGAGTGCCGGATCCTTCCGAGGCCGGGTGCTGGACGTGGGCTGCGGCACCGGCGAGCACGTGCTGTTGGCCGCACAACTAGGCCTCGAGGCCACCGGGATCGACCGCGATCCGCACGCCTTACGTGCCGCCGAAGAGAAGGCGGCCGCCCGGGATCTGACCGCAAAATTCGTGCGTCACGATGCCCTCCAACTCGCCGAGCTCGGCGAGGCCTACGACACGGTGCTCGACTGTGCGCTCTTCCATGCCTTCGGGGACGTTGACCGAGCGATGTACGTCAACAGCCTCCGAGGTGTGACGGGGCCCGGCGGCAGACTCTTCATCCTGTGTTACAGCGATCAACAGGGCGGCACCGTGGTGGTGCCACCGCATCGAGTCACACGAGGCGACATCGAAGCGGCGTTCGCCGACGGCTGGCGCATCGACTCCATCCTTCCCACCACGATTGATGTCACGATCGACCCGGCCGGCATCCCAGCCTGGCTCCTCACCGCCACCAGGATCTGAGCCGATGCTCACCGCCGAAGCCCGCATACGCACCGAACGCCCGCGCCGATACCTCGAACAGCTCTTCCGGCACGCAAGTCGAATGGGCAGCCACCCGCCATCCAGCGGACAGGGTCACACCGACACACTCTCCACCGTGCAGCACGCGGAGTGGTCAGAGACCTACGGCACCGCCCGAACGAGTGCGGGACGCTGGTCCGCATGGGCCGGCACCGACGTCCTGACCGTACGCGCCGAGGCCACCGACCCGACCAATCTGAGCAAGATCATGGCCCTCGTCACGAGGCGCCTCGAAACAATCGGTCGGCGCGACGGCCTGAAAGTCAGCTGGATGCCGACCGATGGGGACAGCCGCACCGCCCAGGCAAAACCCTGACCGCTATCCGCGCCGTCAGCCAGCCTCATCTTGAGCGCCACCGCAAGGCCGGCGTATACCACGGGGGGGTATAGTGTCAGGCTCGTGAAGATCGGTCTACCAATGCGGGGTGCGCAAATGACCAGCGACCACAGATCCGTGGTTCTCGACATGCGAGAGCTCCAGTGGGCTTCGCAGCAGAATGTCGCGACGTCGGTGCTTCTGCGGCGACCTGGCGTCGTCGAGGTGGCGGTCAATCCGGTCGCTCAGACCGCAACCGTTGTCTTCGATCCAGCGGTGACCTCGGTCGCCGCGATGCGGCAGTGGGTACGCGACTGCGGCTACCACTGCGACGGACAGTCGGTCCCGAAGCACATCTGTGATCCGGAGATCGAGCCGGCGCATGAACACGGCGATGGAGAGCACGCGCAGGCTGCCGAGCCAGCGCCGAGTCCTCACGAGGCCATGGGCCACGGTGGACACGAGGGCATGTCGATGGCGGAGATGGTCACCGACATGCGTAATCGATTCCTGGTCGCCGCGATCTTCTCCATCCCGATCCTGGTGTGGTCGCCGATCGGGCACGACGTGTTCGGGCTGGACGTCGGGGCGCCGTTCGGCATGCGGGAGGACGTGTGGGCGCTGCTGCTCAGCCTGCCGGTGATCTTCTACGCGGACTGGATCTTCTTCGACGGCGCTGTGCGAGCACTGCGGGCCCGCACCTTGGACATGATGGTTCTGGTCGCGGTTGCGGTCGGAGCGGGCTGGCTGTACTCCGTCGTGGTCACCCTGACCGGTGGCGGGGACGTGTTCTACGAGGCGGCCACTGTGTTGTCGGCGTTCGTGTTGCTCGGACACTGGTTCGAGATGCGGGCCCGCGGCGGTGCCAACGATGCGATCCGGGCGCTGCTCGACCTGGCCCCGCCCAAGGCCGTCGTGCTCAGGAGCGGCCAGGAGGTAGAAGTCCCAACCTCCGAGGTGGTGGTCGGCGATCTGATGCTGGTCCGACCGGGCGCCAAGCTCCCCGTCGACGGGGTCGTCGAGGTCGGCGAGAGCGAAGTCGACGAGTCCATGGTCACCGGCGAGAGCCTGCCAGTACACAAGGAGCCCGGCTCTCAGGTCATCGGCGCCAGCATCAACGTCAACGGAACACTGCGCGTACGAGCCACCAAGATCGGGGCGGACACCGCGCTGGCCCAGATCGTGCAGCTGGTGCAGGAGGCGCAGAACTCCAAGGCGCCCGGACAGCGGCTGGCCGATCGGGCGGCGTTCTGGCTGGTGCTGGTCGCCCTGATCGGTGGCGCGCTCACGCTGACCGTGTGGCTGCTCGCCGGCGAGGACCTGGCGACGGCCATGCTGTTCGCGATCACGGTGGTGGTGATCACTTGCCCGGACGCGCTCGGACTGGCCACCCCGACCGCGATCATGGTCGGGGCCGGTCTGGGCGCCAAGCGCGGCGTGCTGTTCAAGAACGCCATGGCGCTAGAGACATCGGCCCGGATCCAGGTCGTCGTCATGGACAAGACCGGCACCCTGACCAAGGGTGAGCCCGAGGTCACCGACATCATCACCGACGGCCTCGAACCCGACGAGCTGCTCCGTCTGGTCGCGGCCGTCGAGCGCGAGTCGGAACACCCGCTGGCCCAGGCCATCGTCCGGCACCACGACCACAACGGCTGGACACCCCTAGGCGCCGCCGAGTTCGAGAACGTACCCGGACACGGCGCCGTCGCCACCGTCGACGGCCGGCGAATGGCCGTCGGCAACCTTCGCCTCATGGAGCGCGAGGACGTCGAGCTCGGGACGCTCGGTCCCCAGCGGGCACAGCTCGCGGCAGGAGGTCGTACTGCGGTCATCGCCGCTGTCGACGGACGGGCGGCCGGGCTCCTCGGCATCGCCGACGCAGTACGTGAGACGTCTCGGGACACCGTCGCCGCCCTCCACGACGCCGACGTCGAAGTGGTCATGTTGACCGGCGACAACACCGCCACCGCCGAACGAATCGCAGACCAGCTCGGCATCGACACCGTGATCGCCGAGGTGCTCCCAGAGGACAAGGCCGAAAAGGTCGCAGAGCTTCAGCGTGACGGTCAGAAGGTCGCCATGGTCGGCGACGGCGTCAACGACGCGCCGGCCCTGGCCCGAGCCGACCTCGGCATCGCGATCGGCGCCGGCACCGACGTCGCCATCGAGACCGCCGACGTGGTGCTGATGCGCTCCGACCCGCTCGACGTTCCGACCGCCCTACGGATCGGCCGCGGCACGCTCCGCAAGATGCGGCAGAACCTCGGCTGGGCGATCGGCTACAACGCCATCGCCCTCCCCATCGCGGCCGGCGTGTTCGAGCCCGCCCTCGGCCTGGTACTCCGGCCCGAGATCGCCGCCCTCTCCATGTCGGGATCCAGCGTGATCGTGGCGGTCAACGCCCTCATGCTGAAGCGACTTCGCCTCCCCCAACCCGCCGAGACCGTGCCCGCACCACCGGCCGCGCCACACGAAGAGCTCCGTCCTGCCGCCTAGACCCGGACGTCCAGAGTCGAAGGACTTGACGACCGAGTCCTACGCCCATACGACGCGGGAGTGCGCGGAGCCATCGTGGCGGTAGGCAAGAAGTCTCCGAGCTCGAGGAGGTCGATGGCGATGATGTACTCGTACGGCGACGGCTGGGCCTGGTGGCAGATGAGCCTCATGTGGGTCGGCATCGTCGCGTTCTGGGGAATGCTGATCTGGGGCGTCTACCTGCTCGCGACACACTCCTCACATGCGGTCGAAGGGGCGCCGCTGATCGCGTCGTGCCGATGAGCGGATGCGGTGACAGGCACTACCGCGCATGTGGCGCAGCGGCATTAGCAGGTCCACGTCGTTCAGGTCAGATGTCGCCTGATCGTGCAGCGGCCCGTGGGTACGCCGGTTCGATCTCCGTCACCCGCACCTACCCGGCTGGCTTGTGGGCTTGCGGATCGCTGCGCTTGAGGTCTCGCCCACGGCGCTGACGCCGCGAGCCGAGCCGCGGCCACGTGCGCGTCGGCTGCTCGGCAAGGTCCGTCGTGAACACGTCGGCCTCCTTGGCGAACTTCTGTTGCCACCCACGACCCGGGGTCCAGTATCCGATGTAGCCGCCGGGCAGCAGCTGGAGTGCCTGGGTCGTGTGGTTCCGGAAGTCGTACGGCCCGTCGAATCTCGGTGCGAACCACTCCGGCGTGACGAAGTCGCTGATGAGGATGTCGTCGACCAGGTAGCCGTAGCTGTCGTCCTCGACGGCGTCGCAGACCTCGTGGGCGTAGCGCGTACCGCGGTTGTCGATCTGAACGTCCAGCATGATGTACGGGTCGGCGAGCATCTCGAAGAGCTCGTGGGTGAAGTCGACGCTGAGTGACGCGCCGTAGTGCTGAACCGTCTCCACGAAGGCCTTGCCGAGCGGCATGTCCTCGTCGGTCACGTCGTGGTACCCGAGCGCGTTCGCCACGTCTGAGTTGTCGAAGAAGCCTATCCACCAGGCCTTCGGGGGTGCTGAGCCCCCGGTCGCGATCTGCTCGAGACGGGCAGTGGCGCCCCATGAGGGCTCGAAGTCGTCGTCGACGGCTTTCTGGGCGGCGGCGACGATCGGTGCTATCTCGTCGTCGGTGATCAGCGTGCTGAAGTTCTGAACCGCGATCAGTGGGCGTTTGCGAGACATCTTCCCTCCTGTGCGCGTGACCATCGCGCGACTGAACGGGAGCCCCGGCGACTCGAGGGAGCCCATTCGAGCATGCGCCCAAGAACCGCCGTCGTCAATTAGCAGACGCCTAGTGGCAGGGACGTCGACGTGAGACATGTGCGAAGGCGCGTCATGTGGCCGCTCATGCCGCACCCGGAGCTGCCAACCTCATCGCGGCCGCAGGATGAAATGCGGCATTGACCGCGACTCTATTACCTACCGCTCGCTTGCGCCCTGAACGACCGCGCAAACGTGACCCATTCGCCGGCTGCCGACGCGAGCGAGACGCACGCTCGTGCCGATGAGCGGTCGAGTCGCTAGTCAATGACTAGATGAG
>Ga0126377_10002765_pt1 | contig 12225 bp, 2 predicted proteins | sample PanSoiMetPlot_22_FD_92647 | JGI IMG/M metagenome (GOLD analysis project Ga0126377, IMG submission 92647) | Tropical forest soil microbial communities from Panama - MetaG Plot_22 | ecosystem: Environmental > Terrestrial > Soil > Tropical forest > Bulk soil | place: Panama | collected 2016-02-17
ATTGACCTGATAGCGGCGAGTCTTCCACCGGCCCTTGGCTTTGGCTCGATCGCCCCGCGGTTGAAACTGCCGCTGCCCGCGGCCTTCACCACGCCCGGCGCGCAGATCACTGCGAATGACATACTCGGGCTGCCCGTGGCCTTCGTCACACGCGGACTCGGCGACGGCGCCCAGCCGCCGCCTTTCAATTCGTCCTTCGCTCGTCACGTTCAGCGCTTCCGCTTCTACGGCCAGGACACCTGGCGCGTACGCCCCGGGCTGACGCTCAAGTACGGCCTTTCGTACCTCTATGAAGACAAGTTGTGGAACCACGACCTTCAGAAATCGTCGTTGTTCGCCAACACGGCGCTTTACGGGACGGCCGATGCGAATCCGAGGGACAAGAATAATTTTGCGCCGGCCCTGGGTTTCGCCTGGAATGTCAAGAACGACAATAAGACCGTAATTCGCGGCGGGTTCTCGATGGCGTATGATACGAGCCTTTACGTCAACCGTCTGACCGAACGCGCGATCTTAGGCCCGGTCGGTAACGGCCGCGTCGTTCTGCCCGGCGATTTCTTCCAGAACGGTATCAGCTTCCTATCGGATGCGGATAAGGCGGCTTTGTCTAATATCGTCGCGGCGGTGGGGCAAGTCAACCCGGCGCTTGCCGGCCAAATTGCCGGCCTTGTGGCGATCACCAATCCGGCGCTGGGCGCGCGATTGAACGCCGCCACGCTTCAGGTTCTGCCGACGAAGCTGACCGCCGCGCAGTCGTTGCAGCTTCTGTCGCAACAGGGGTCGCAGATTCAGGGACTGCTCAATCAAGCCGGCGCCGCCGGGGTGATCGGAGCGGACTTCTTCAAGGCTGTCACCGGGAACTCGGTGCTGATCGATCCCGACATCGAGCTTCCCTACTCGGAGTCGTTTAGCATCGGTGTTCAACGAGAGTTGCCCTGGAATATGGCGATCAACGCGGACTTCGTTTTCCGGCGTTACCTGCACTCTTTCTTCCAGCGTGATCGCGCGCTGTTTAATCGCGCGGCGTCGTTGGGAGGCCCGGTTATCCCGGCCTGCTCCCCTGCTCAAGCCACCAACCCGGCCGTGCGCTGTCTGAACGGTCCGTTCGAAGTCATCGAAGGCAGCGGGCGCGAAGATTACAAGGGATTGCTCATCAAGCTCGAAAGGCGTTTCACGAACCGGTATCAGTTCACCGCCTCATATGCGTACTCTCGGCTGCGCGGCTTCGATTACAATCTTGACCTCAACAATCCGTTCGCCCTCTCCGGATTCGGCGACGCGGATCGCCCGCACATCTTTTCTTTCAGCGGAGTGGCCGAGCTGCCCCTGGGTTTCAGGGCCGGCCTGATTATGGGCTTCGAAAGCGGCGCGCCGATGACAGTCAAGATTCCGGGAGTCACTAACACTAACAGCGACCTCAACGGCGACGGCACGAGCAATGACCTCCTGCCGGGGACGAGCTTCAATAAGGTCAACCGCGGCATCAACTCGTCAGACCTGCGCCAATTGGTGAATCAGTACAACACGCAGTTTGCGGGCAAGCCCGCGCCGCGCGGCGTCGGCAGCGTATTCCCGACGCTCTCTCTGCCGCAAAATTTCGACCTCGGGGATTCGTTCCAGTCAACTGAGGTTCGCGTCTCCAAGGAATTCAACATCGTCGCGGAGCGACTCAAGATGGAACTGATCGGAGAGGTTTTCAATCTCTTCAACACCTCGAACAAGCGCAGCTTCAGAGGAGACCTCGACGCCACCTTCGGCCAGGCGACCGAAAAGGCCAACCCCATTTTCGGACTCGGCGGCCCGCGTATTTTCCAGATCGGCGGACGAATCAAGTTCTGATCTGAAGCTCAGGTAAGGCCGGGGAGGGAAGCGATCCTTACCCCGGCTTACCTGAGCGCGCGCAATCGTCGAGCGATCATCAGTCGCCAATGTCTATCTCTGGACTTACCGAACGGTTGGCATATAATACCCGCGACATCATCCTTCTCGTTGGTTTTATCCTTTCATCAAAGCGACAACTGAATAAACAGACTACGAACTGACAAAGCGGCAGGAGAAGGTTTCTTCAAGACGAACATTTGAGGGCTGGCTGAGAGTTCAAGGAGTTCCGTAGGAGGGTCGAAGAGTCAGATTCTCCGACCCCTTCAACGCTTCTGCACACCTTAACTTCCTTCGTAATCAGGAGAGACCAATATGAAACGTTCCGCCAGTAGATTTAGTAACCTTCTCTCACCTTTGCTTGTTTTGATCGCGATCGCTGTTCCGTCGGTTGCGCAAGCCCCGACCGCCTCGATTCGCGGCATCGTCACAGATCCTTCGAAGGCGATCATCTCCGGCGCCAAGGTAACCGCCACCAACAAAGCCACCGGGGCGACGCGCAATGCTGAGACTAATTCCGCGGGTGAATTTCAACTCAGCGCTCTTCCCCCCGGCGAATACGATCTCAAAGTCACGATGCAGGGGTTCAAATCGGGGCTTCGCCCGCTGACGCTGCAAGTTGGCGAAAACCTGACCGTGGATTTCGATCTTGATGTCGGGCAGACCAGCGAGACGGTTGTGATTACGGGCGAAACCCCGGCCATCAATACGACCGATTACAAGATTGACGGCGTGGTCAACCGCAAACAGATTGACAGCCTGCCGCTCAATGGACGCAACTTCCTGCAACTCGCTCTGCTCGAACCGGGCGTCGGCGTCGCGTCCGTGGACAATCCGGGGCCTTCGCCGAACAACTTCTTCCGCGTCTCGATCGCCGGCGCTTCTCAGACACAGACGCGCATTTCGGTCGACGGCGCGACGATCAATGATCGCGTGACCGGAGGCACTTCGCAGAACTTCTCGCAGGAGACGGTTCAGGAGTTCCAGATCTCGACTTTCAACTTCGACCCTTCGACCAGCGTAACCAGCGTAGGTTCGATCAACGTCGTCTCACGCAGCGGCTCGAATGATTTTCACGGAAGCGGGTTCTTCTACTTCCGCGATCACAACCTCGCGGCCTATCCGCTGCTCAACCGCGACGCGCGCACGCCGGATCCATTCTTCGCGCGGCGGCAGATGGGCGGCAGCCTCGGCGGCCCCGTCAAGAAGGACAGACTCTTCTTCTTCTTCAACGGCGAGTACAACAACCAGCGCAGCGTCCTGCTGGTCAACAACAATCACCCGATCTGGTCGAAGTTCGACGGCCCGCAATCGCAACCGCTCATCTTCAAAACGACCAACCTCAGGCTCGATTTGCCGAAGTTGAGCGAGAAGCACAGCGCTTTCCTGCGATTTTCGACCGACAACAATCACAACATCAACGCCGACGGAACGACCATGCCTTCCTACTGGGTGCCGACGCGAAACGTCTCGGCGCAGACGCTCGGCGGGCTGACCTCGATATTCAACCCGAAGCTGGTCAACGACCTGCGTTATTCTTACGGCCAATATAGCGGGCGGCTGCGCATTCCAACGACTGAGGATTGCCGCGATCCGGTAGCCTGCATCGGTCTTGGCGGGCCGCAGATTTTGCTGACCACCGCGCCACAGTTCGTCATCGGCAACAACGTCAACGTGCCGCAGAACCGCGTGCTGCGCACTTACCAGTTGAGCGATACTTTGAGTTGGCAGAAGAGTTCTCATCGCTTGCGCGTCGGCGGCGAGTGGGAGCACCATTACGGCGTCGGAAGCTGGGCGTTTTTGGAACCGGCGCTGTATGTGCTTTACGATCCGACCCACCTGCTCGCGCTGATCGCTGGCACGGGCGGCGCGAATTCGCCGGTATTGCCGCTTTACAACGCTTTGCCGAACAGCGTAAAGCTGAACGCGACGGGAACGGCGCCGCTGACCGCCGACATCCCGACCTATCAGGATCTGCTGCGACTGCCGCTCTACCAGTTCTTTACCGGCATCGGCGATCCGGGGCAGCCGCAATCGTTCCGCCAGCCGGAGGCGGCGCGAAATGACCGCGTCCGCTTCTTTTTATCCGATCAATGGCGAGTCACATCGCGATTCACCTTGAATTACGGCGTCGCTTACTCCCTCGAAAACAGAATCCTCAATCATGACCTCGACCGTCCGCAGATACTCGCGCCGCTGCTGGGCGGCGATCTGCGCCCGCCGAAGATTGACAAGAACAATTGGGATCCGAGCCTGGGCTTCGCCTGGGATGTCAAAGGCGACGGCAAGACTGTGATTCGCGGTGGCGCGGGCGTTTATCACGACTCGAACCTCTTCTGGACGCGACTCAATGAGCGCGCCTACGTCGGGCCGTCGGGCAACGGACGCTCGATCCTGCCGTCCTCGTTCTACGGGCTTGATTTCAGCGCGCCGGCGGCGTTCATCGGCAGAATTCTCCAAAATAACGTCGTCACCGGCGCCGGGCTGACGGCGATCCTTCCGCAGTTGCGCGCGCAGACGCTGGCGCAGATTGGCAATGGACAGGACCTCTCGGTTCGCGGCGTCGAAACTTTCAAGACCACCGGCAACCCCGCTTTCGGCGGAATTTTCTCGCCAGACACTGTGACTGGCTACGCGATCAACTTTAGCGGCGGAGTCCAGCGTGAATTGGCGCAGAACCTGGTCGTGACGGCCGATTTCGTGATGCGCCGCTCGCTCAAGTTCGGCGGGTTACACAACACGTTCATCATTGACCAAAACCGCTACGACCGTCCGCTGTTGAAAGCCGATGGTACGCCAGTGCTGACTCCCACCGGTCAGTATGTGCGCAATCCGGTGATCCCGGAATGCGCTGGCGCTCAGGCGCTAAATCCCAAGGCGCTCTGCTCAAACGGGGCGATCGCCGTCTCGCACAGCGCCGCCAACTATCGCTACACGGGGCTGCACGTCAAAGTGGACAAGCGGTTCTCAAACAACTACCTCTTCGTCGCATCCTATGCGTTGTCGAAGTTCACCGGATTCAACGGCTTCGCCAACGGCGTGGTCAACCTCAACAACTTCTACGAGGGCGACGACTATCAATCCAGTCACCGCCGCCACCGTTTCACCTTCAGCGGGTTCGCTGATCTGCCGAAATACGGCGGCGACAACAAGTTCGCGCGCGGGTTGTTGAATGACTGGCAATTGGGTCTGATCATGCCGATCATCAGTTCGCCGCCGCTCTCGAACAGCATCAACACCCTGGATCTGGACGGCGACGGGGTCAACACCTCCATCCTGCCGGGCGCAACCTTCAACGGCTTCGGCAGCCGTTATGGAAAGAGTGAATTGCAGCAGTTTGTAGATCAGTTCAACTCCACGCTCGCGGGCAAGACCACGCCGCGAGGCCAGCCGATCCCTCGGCTCACGCTTCCGGCGAACTTCGATAATGGCGACACCTTCGTCTCGACGGACCTGCGGCTGACACGGAGTATCAAGCTCTACGAGAATGTCCAGATGCAGTTGATCGGCGAGGTTTTCAACATCTTCAACGTCTCGAACCTCGCCGGATACAGCGGCACGCTCAACGCCGCTAATTTCGGCATTCCGACCAGTCGCGCCGGCGGCACGTTTGGCTCGGGCGTCCCCCGCGCCTTCCAGTTCGCCGCGAAGTTAACCTTCTAAATCGAAACGCGCGAGCTTGGAGCAGCGGCGCCCGCGGATTTACACGGCAGCTGCGGATTGTCACGGCGCTGGTAATCCGCTTTGATCTGTCGCATTCGTGAAATCCGCGGGCGCCACTGTTTCAAACCTTCTCAATTCCCACCATCAAACTTAACCGTCAATTTACTGTCAAAATCTCGCGCGTGAGGGTAAAATGCGCCCTGCCTGACCGTTCGGTAAGTCTGGCGTCTTCACTCTGATCTTCGTAACACGCATTTTTAATAGCGCAGTAAAAGAGCATTCCTTAAATAAAAGAACAAACTGGGAAAATAGGCTGGGAGACCGAGGGATCAACGAAAATTTTTGACGTTCGTTACTCGACGTGGCGGATTGTCCGTACGGCGCCCCGCCGCCACGGCTTCTCCATCAACAGGCCATCAGAGCCTTTTCCATCTGTCCGCCAGGACAATCTTCGGAGGTTGAATATGCGTGTGCGGTTATTGATTCTGTCTCTGCTTACTCTCTTCCTGACCGATCTAACATTAGCCCAGGCGACCAATGGCAGCATCAGAGGAGCTGTTAGCGATCCGAACGGCGCTGTATTGTCGAACGCCACGGTCGCCGTCAAAAACGTCGCGACAGGCTTTGAGCGCAGATTGATGACCAGCGGTGAAGGGACTTATATCGCCGATAACCTTCCGCCCGGCGAGTATGAGATTCAGGTAGAGGCGCGGGGCTTCCAAAAACAATTGAAGCGCGCGACCGTCCTGACCGGCAACAGCGTCGAGGCGAATTTTTCCATGACCATCGGCGCGAACACTGAGACGGTCGTCGTCACATCGGCCCTCGGGCAGGTCAACACCAGCGACTACAAAGTCGACGGCGTGATTACGCGCGAGCGAATCGAAAACCTTCCTTTGAACGGACGCAGCTTTCTCTCGCTCGCCTCGCTGGAGCCCGGAGTCAGCGTGACATATGACGCCGCCCCCGGAACCAGTCCGAACAACTTCTTCCGCGTGTCCATAGCCGGCGGCTCACAGGCGTTGACACGCATCTCGGTCGACGGCGCCAATGTCAATGACCGCATAACTGGTGGCACCTCCCAGAACTTCTCTCAAGAGACTGTGCAGGAATTCCAGATCACGACCTTCAACTTCGATCTTTCGTCCGGAAACACTGCCGTGGGAGCCGTGAATATCGTTTCTCGCACCGGCGCCAATGAGTTTCACGGCAGTGGGTTCTATTTCTACCGCGATCACAACATGGCCGCCTTTCCGGCGCTTAGGCGGCCTTGCGATCCGGCATTGAACAACGCGCTTTGCGCCACTACGTCGCAGTCCGGCGACCTGCTCAAACGACAGATCGACCCTTTCTTCGCGCGGCGCAATACGGGCGTTAACCTTGGCGGTCCAATCAAAAAGGATCGCCTCTTTTTCTTCTCCAACTTCGAATACACCAATCAAGTGGGCGCGAGGACAATCAACTTCACGAATCCGCTCTTCGCCCCATTCAGCCACGTCGGGCAACTGCCTTTCAGAGGCAAGCTGTTCAATAACAGGCTGGATTACAAGGTGAGCGACAAGCACAACGCCTATCTCCGCTACAGCCTGGATCGCAACACCAACCTCGCTGGCGGCGGCAATCTTGAATCCACCTGGATATCGAGCCGCAACTATGCGGACCAGACACAAGTAGGACTGACCAGCATTCTTACTCCCAGCCTGGTGAATGAATTTCGGGCTTCGTATTCCTACTTCAGCAACCAATTGCGCCCGCCCAATTCTTCGGAGTGCGATAACCCCCTGTACTGTTTTAATCTGAACGGGCCGCGCATCGGAGGCTTCGGTTTGACGATCGGTAACGACAACAACGTTACCCAGCACCGCATTCTCCGGACCTATCAGATAAATGAAAACATCTACTGGACGAAGGGCCCGCATCGCATCCGTTTCGGCGGCAATTGGGAGCATCTCAACGGTCACGGCAGTTGGGCGCGCATCTTTCAGGGGTCATTCAACCTCGTCAGCCCTGAGGGGCTTGCGACTCAGAATCCCACGCTTTACGCGAATTTACCCGCGACGCTGCGCACGACCACGGCCGGCTCTCCGAGCTTCGCCGATATTTTGAAGCTTCCGGTAAGCGGCGCCATCTCGGTCAGCGTGGGAGACCCCAAGCAACCGCCGGCCTACCGCGGCAAGGAAGCCGCGCGCAATAACGCTTATCGCCTCTATTTTCAGGACACCTGGCAGGTCAAGCCGAGATTCAGTTTCAGTTATGGCATCGCATGGTCTCTGGATGACAATATCGTGAGCCACGACCTCGACAAGCCCGAATATCTGCGGCCCGTTCTCGGCGGGGCGAATGCGGACTTGAAGCCGACACGCACCGACTATAACAATTTTCAACCGTCCATCGGGTTCGCCTGGACGCTCGACAGTAAGAATAAGACCGTCATTCGGGGCGGCGCGGGCGTTTATAACACCTCCGTCAATTCGATTTATACCCGGCTAGGCGAACGAGGTTTTCTAGGCCCGACTGGCAATGGTTTGGTCCCTTTGGATTCCTCGTTGGTACCCAATCCTTTAGCCGGTACGCCGATTCCCGGGACCTCGCCGACAGCGCTTCATCCCGTTACACTGAACTTCACGCAGCCGACTCAATTTAACGGACAGGACGCAGCCAACGCGATTGCCGGCATCAGAAGCCTTCTGGCGTCAAGGTGGGGGAGCGGGCAGGACATATCGATTCGTGGCATTGAGGTCATCAAGCAGGCCGTCGGCGCGTCAGGTGAAGGCATCTTTATGAGCGACCTCACAACGGGCTATACCTTCCAAACCACGATCGGAGTTCAGCGCGAGATCGCCCAGAATTTGATTCTGACGACCGATTTTGTCAGGCGGCGCGCAGTCAAATTCGGCGGCACTGACGCCGGCTTCGGAGTGGATGTCAACCGCTTCCAAAGGCCCAGGGTGACAGCTGTTGATCCTGTCACTCAAAGCGTGACTTTCGTCCGTGATCCGGTCATCCCTATTTGCACCGCTCAGCAAGTGGCCATACCGAAATTCCCCTGTTCGTCGAGCGTTATCCTCGGTTACTGGTCCGGGCTTAACACAACGTACACCGGCTTGCTGGTGAAGCTCGACAAACGGTTCGCCAACGGGTGGCAGTTCACCGGTTCCTACGCGCTTTCGCGATATTCGAACAACGTGAATGTCGGTCCGGGCTCGGTCAGCCTGGATAATCTTTACGAGACCGCCGGAATAGACGGCGGTGACCGGCCGCACCGCTTCACCTTCAGCGGGTTCTACGAGTTCCCGTCTTACAGAGGCGACAACGGGTTGTTGCGCGGGCTGCTCAACAAATGGCAGGTCGGGCTGATTTCGGAAATACAGAGCCGGCCTCCGCTGAATCCGAATATCGGGCTGGATGTCGATGGAGACGGCGTCTCCAGAATCATACTGCCGGGGATTAAGTGGAACGAGTTCGGTCGCGGCGCGGACGCCAACGACATCCGTGGAGCGGTGTCCAGATACAACGCCGAGGTCATCTCGCTGGCCAAACCTCTTCCGCCAAATGCGACGGCGGCTCAGAGAGCGGCCTGCACTCTGTTTGTTGACGGTCAACAGATGTGCGGCGCCAGGACGCCGCAAAATCAGGTGCGCCCGCTCATCTTTTTACCGGCCAGTTTCTCCAACGGAGATCCATTCTTTTCTCAGGATATCCGGCTGACGCGGCTGATCAATATTCGAGAGAGGATCAAAATTTCGCTGATCGCCGAGGGTTTCAATATCTTCAATTTCGCCAACCTCACCGGATACAGTAGCGGATTGAATTCATTGGTGGCTCCGGGGCAGACCCAACAGGCGACCTTTGGCCAACCGGGCGATCGCGTCAATCAGATCTTCGGCACCGGCGGACCGCGAGCATTCCAGTTCGCGGCGAGGTTGTCGTTCTAGCTAATGAAGCGGTACGGTACGGGGAGCGGTAGCGACCTGGCGTCTCTGAATGTGCGCCTCACGATGTGACCAGGTCGCTACCGCTCCCTGTACCGTACAGGCAGCGCTAATCAGCCCCGAGCGGCTCGAGCGGCTGCGGCGCGACTTCGACTCCGAGGTCTTTGGCCGGCGCTTCTTCGCGCAACCCACGCTCTTCGATCATAGTGTAGATGGTCGGGATGAAGAGCAGCGTGATCAACGTCGAGGTCAGCATCCCGCCGATAACCACGCGGGCCATCGGGGCCTGCACCTCGGCGCCTTCGCCGAATCCCAGCGACATCGGAACCAGACCCAGAATCGAAGTCAACGTCGTCATCAGGATGGGACGCAGTCTTCGCCGCCCTGCCAATTCGACCGCGTGCTTGAGAAGCAGTTTGTCGCGCTCTCGAAGCAGGATGGTGTAATCGATCAGCACAATGGCGTTATTGACCGCGATGCCTGCCAGCAGGATCACTCCGATGAAGGCCTGCATGTTGAACGTCGTGTCGGTCAGGAAAAGCGACAGGCAAACGCCGATGGCCGCCAGCGGGATCGAGAAGAGAATGATCAGCGGATCACGCAGCGATTCGAACTCCGAAGCCATGACCATATAGACCAGCACTATGGCCAGGATCAGGCTGAAGAGGAGTTCTCTGAAAGACTTTTGCTGTTCTTCGTATTCGCCGCCGTAATTCAACGAGAAGCCGGTCGGCATCGTCATCGTCATTCCGCCGAGTTGCCGGTCGATGTCGCGCATGATCGAACCGAGGTCGCGGTTGGCGTAGCCGGCCGTCACTTGCACCAATCGCTCCTGGTCCTGGCGTTCGATTGAGACGGGGCCTTCGCGCCGCTGCATCTTGACGAGATCGCCGATGGGGACGGCCTGCCCCGAAGGAGTGAGGACCGTCACGTGCTGCAGATGTCCGATGTTGGCTCGCTGCTGTTCGCTCAAGCGGACGAGGATGTCGTATTCCTGCCCCTCTTCGCGGAACTGGCTGGCGCGATTGCCGCCGACCACGGTCTCGAGCGTAGTGGCGATGTCGGAAGCGTTGATGCCCAGAGACGCGGCTTTGGCGCGGTCGACGGTGACGAGCATCTCGGGCATGCCTTCGCGGCGGCTGATCTGGGCGTCGGTTATTCCGGGCACGGATTCCACGACGTCCTTGATCCGTTTGGCGAGGTCGCTGGCGACCTGCATGTCGTGGCCGCGGATTTCGACCGAGACGCGCTCGCCGACGCTTTGTCCCGGCCCCATCCTGCGCATCATCGAGTTGTTGCTGCTGGCCCTCACCCGCACCATCATTCCGGGTTGAAGGTTGACCTTGGGCCTGAGCGCGTTGACCATCTCCTGGCTCGATCGTTTGCGCTCGGCTTTGCTCTTCAACTGCACTGTGAACTCGGCGGTGTGCGTAGTCGAGCCGGACATGAACCCTCCTCCGCCGACCTCGACCAGGATGTGCTCCATCTCGGGGACCTCGCGTTTGATGATGGACTCGATTCGTCCGGCTATATCGTTGGTGACCTCGATCTTCGTCCCCGCCGGCAATTCCACGTTGACTCTCAATTCGTTCTCGTCGGCTTCGGGCATCATCTCGACGCCGATGAACGGGATCAGACACATGCTTCCGGCGAAAAGCAGAATGGCGCCGAAGACGACCGTCTTGCGATGGTTGAGCGACCAGCGGATGGCGCGCTGGTAACGATCATCCAGCCCATCGAGCGCGCTTCCGCTGATGCGAATTATTCCGGCCATCCACGGATGTCGCTTGGCGTCGGGCGGGCGGACTCGCAGATATTTCGCGCAGAGCACTGGAACCAGCGTCAGACCTATCATCAGCGCGAAGATTTGCGAGAAGCCGACAATGTAGGCGAGTTGCTTGAACATGATGCCGCTCATCCCGCCCAGAAAGACCAGCGGCAGGAAGACCGCCACTGAGGTGAGCGTTGAGGCTATCAGCGGCGCCGTGACTTCACTAGTTCCGAAGACCGCGGCTTCGGAATGAGTCATGCCGCCTTCGCGGTGGCGGAAGACATTCTCGATGATCACGATCGCGTTATCCACGATCATCCCGACTCCGAGGGCCAGCGCGCCGAACGACATCGTGTTCAACGTGAACCCGCTCGCGTACATCAGCAGGAAAGTTCCGATGACGGTGATCGGGATCGAGGCGGCGACGATCAGGGTGCTGCGGATGTTGCGCAGGAAGAGCAGCAGCGCCAGGATGGCCAGGATTCCGCCCGAAATCGCCGATTCCCGAAGGTTGTCGATTGACCGTGAGATGAATTCCGATGAGTCCATCATCGCCCGGATCGTGACACCGGGGAAGGCTTTCTGAAGCCGCTCGATCTCTTCGCGCACTCGCGCGGCGACGGTGACGGTGTTCGTGCCCGACTGTTTGCGAATGGAGAAACGGATGCCGGGTTTGTCGTCTATGCGGACCAGTTGCCTGATCTCTTCATGCGCGTCCTCGACCTCGGCGACGTCTTTCAGGAAGATGGGCGAGCCGTTGCGCGACGCCACAACGACGTTGCGAACCTCTTCGACGTTATCGAACTCGCCCTGCGAACGCACCAGCACCTCATATTTGCCTTCGTCCATCGGGCCGACCGGGCGATTCTGATTCTCCTGGCGCAGGATGCTGGTGATCTGGCTGACCGAAAGATTGTACGAGCGCAATTTTTCGATCGAAGGTTTGACGTGAATCTGGCGCCTCAAACCGCCGCGGATGTC
>Ga0126377_10002766_pt1 | contig 12218 bp, 7 predicted proteins | sample PanSoiMetPlot_22_FD_92647 | JGI IMG/M metagenome (GOLD analysis project Ga0126377, IMG submission 92647) | Tropical forest soil microbial communities from Panama - MetaG Plot_22 | ecosystem: Environmental > Terrestrial > Soil > Tropical forest > Bulk soil | place: Panama | collected 2016-02-17
GCGAAGCTGCAGGGCATCGCCGCGGTCAGCCAGATCGGCGGCCCGACCGTGGCCGGTTTCGTGATCCGGGCGTTGACCGCGCCCGTCGCGGTTGGCGTCAACACCGTTACGTTCCTTTCATCCGCGTTCTTCCTCGGGCGGATCCGGCGCCGCGAGGAGCGGCCAGAACGCCGCAGCGACCAGCACCTCGGCCGAGACATCCTGGAGGGCGTCCGGTTCGTCCAGCGCAACGTCCTACTGCGGGCGCTGGCCGCCGAGGCCGGGGTGAGCAACTTCTTCAACTCGATGACCAACGCGGTGCTTCTCTACCTGCTCGCGCACACGCTGCAGGTCAGCGCCGGCACGATCGGAGCGCTGCTGTCGATCGCATCGCTGGGCGGACTCGCCGGCGCGCTACTGGCGACGAAGGTGGCTCGCTGGGTCGGCGAAGGCCGGGTGCTGTGGCTGTCGCTCGCCGTTGGTTCGCCGTTCCTGATCGGCGTGCCGCTGATGCAGAACAACTACACGCTGTGGTTGGCCGCCGCGTCGTTCACATTCGCGGTCGCCACCAGCGTGATCTTCAACGTGACGGCGGTGAGCTTCCGTCAGCGGCTGGCACCGCCGCATCTGCTCGGTCGGGTCAACGCCACGATGCGGTTCGTGGTGTGGGGGATCATGCCGCTGGGTGGGCTCGTCGGCGGCCTGTTCGGCACATGGTTCGGGGTCCGCGAAACGCTCTGGATCGCCGCGATCGGTAGCATGCTTGCGTTCTTGCCGGCGTTCTTCTCGCCACTGCGCAACATGCGTACCCTGCCGAGCAATGCTCCTAGCTAGCCGAAGCGCTCCTAGCTGGCCGAACCGCCTGGACCTTCGGTCGGCGCACTCGCCCTGGGCGTGATACGGCAAGGTGGCCGCACATCGTGACGTGCGGTGGACGGGGCGACCCCCTAAGGTTCCGATGTGCGCCCCACCCGCCGCATCTCCATCGCCGTCGCTGTGCTCGCCAGTCTGGTCGGGATCGCGGGCTGCTCGTCGGCCGGCCGGACCCACGTTGTCTCCGGCACGCCGCAGGTCGCGACGGTGCCGCGCCTGACCGCCGCGCCGAGCGGGACGCTGACAGCGAGCGCGACGCCGAGTGCCACACCGAAGCCGCAGTTCCGAGCCGGCAACCCGAACGGTCACGCCACCATCCCGGCGGCCGCCCGACCGGTCGACACCAGCCACCCGAATCACGTCATCGGCAGCGGTACGCCGGCAAGCTGTACGTCGGCGGCGCTCGTCAAGGCGGTCGCCGCGGGCGGCATCATCACGTTCAACTGCGGGCCATCGCCTGTCACGATCACGATGACCGCGACCGCGAAGGTGCGCAACGACCACGGACCGCGCGTGGTGATCGACGGCGGCGGCCTCGTCACGCTCTCCGGCGGCAACAAGCGACGCATCCTCTACCAAGACACGTGCGACAAAGCGCAGGTGTGGACGACATCGCACTGCGACGACCAGTCGACACCGCAGTTGACCGTGCAGAACATCACGTTCACGAAGGGAAACTCGACGGGCCAGACCTTCGAGGGCGGCGGTGGCGGCGCGATCTTCGATCGGGGCGGACGACTCACGGTCATCAACGCGAAGTTCGTCGACAACCGCTGCGACCCGACCGGACCCGACCTCGGCGGCGCCGCGATCCGCGCGCTCAGCCAATACCACGGCAACCCGGTGTACGTGGTCAACAGCACGTTCACCGGCGGCGTCTGTTCCAACGGGGGCGGGCTGTCCAGCATCGGGGTGTCCTGGACGGTGCTGAACTGTCTATTCACCGACAACCGCGCAATCGGCAACGGCGCGAATCCGGCACAGGCCGGCACACCCGGCGGCGGCAGCGGCGCGGCGATCTACAACGACGGCGACACATACGTGCTGACCATCGCCGGCACGGTGATGGAGGGCAACAACGCGAACGAAGGCGGCGGCGCGGTCTTCTACGTCAGCAACGACCGCACCGGAACGATGTCCATCACGGACTCCACGCTGGAGCGCAACCGCAGCGGCAAGTTCCAGAACTACCCTGGCATTTTCTTTCTCGGCAAAGGCAAGCCCACGTTTTCGCACTCGACGGTGAAATAGCCGGTGTTTTCGATGTCTTGTCGCAATTAGACTGCGTCGGCACGGGTGTTAGACACCACGCATGGGGAGGCTGCGGTGTCCGACAACAATTGCGCGCGTAAGCGCGTGGGCGCGGACGGCCCTGACGACCGCGCGGGGGACGACGATTTCGACGGCTCGATCGCGGCTCAGCGTGACGGCCCGATGGATCAGGTGGACGGGCCGCCAAGTGACTCGGCCGAGCCGGCGCCGGTGCGGCAACGCGCTCCGGATCGGCGTGCCGAACGCGACCAAGCGCGGCTGGCCGCCGAGGGCGAGTTGGCGCTCGCGCGACGGGCATTGGACGGCGACGATCCGTCGCGGGCCGCGCTGCACGTCGCCGCGGCACTGGCCGGCGATCCCACCCTCGCGGACACCTACGACATGCTGCGCCGACTCGATACGCCGCCGATCCGGGCTCGCGACTACTTCGCGGTCGGCGACGCGAGCGATGTCGGCGTGATCGCGGCGTGTTCCTATCTCGCCGCGCGCGCGGGCCGCATGAACGACGCGCTCAACCTGCTTGTCATGGCCGCCGTCACCGCACCCGACAAGGCGTGGACCGCGAGCGGTTGGCTAGACCTGCCGGGCAGCGCGGAGCAGCTGGATCCGGCGGATGCCGCGGAGACGCTGCTATACCTTGCGTTGCGCCTGGACGACCCGGTGGACGCCGGCCTGCTGCCGACGCTGTCGCCGTACCTCGACTTCGCGCGTCGCCTGGTCGAGGCGAATCCGGGCCGGACCGAGGTGCTCGCACCGCTGTCCGGGCTCGCCCGGCGGTTGGGCGCCGTCGAAGAGGCGGTCGCCTGGTGCGAGTTCGCCGAACGCGTCGCGCCGACGCCGCGCAGTGCCATCATGCTCGGGTACGCATACCGGTCGGTGGACCGATTCGACGATATGATCGCCGCCTGGCGAACCGCGGTTGACCGAGATCCATCCAATGTGGATGTTCACGTCGACCTCGCCGAACACCTGGCGCGCGCGGGTCGGTCAACCGATGCGCTTGCCTGGCTGGACCGGGCGCTCGACGTCCACCCCAGCCATCCCCGGGCACTGTCGATCGCATGCGAGATGCGCTTCCGCGCCGACGGAAACGTCGATCATCTGCTGGCGCTCGTGGACTATTGGCGGACACACCCGGAGCAGACGTACCCGCTGGATCGGCTCGCGCGAGCGTCCGACGGTCGGCTCTGGCTGCGGCTCGTGCCGCCGACGCCCGGCGCGCGACTAGATGTCACCACGGTGCCGGCACCGCGACCCGACACCGCCGACACCGCCGACGGTGCCGACGCCACCGTGGTCGACCCGTCGCCGGAAGCATCCGACATCCTGTGTGCCGTTGCCGTGCACACCTGGGTACACCCCATCGACGCGTACGAGCGCGCCGCGCCACTCGCCGACGTCGCACATGACGACTTGCTCGCGCTGCTGACTCGCGTACCACCGCCGCCCACCGACGACTGGCGCACCATCGCGCGGACCGATCCGGGCTATTGGCCCAGCCACGCGCGGGCATGGGTTTGCCTCGGCGTGCTCCATCACCGCGCGGACGAGCCGTGGCCGACCTCCGCGCGCCGCCGCACGCTCATTGAGATCGCGTCCGGTCGGCGCGACAGCACCCTGGAATCTCGCGATGGCGCGCTCTTCGCGCTGATCGTGGCCGGCTGGCTTGACCCGCTCGCACGCGCGGATGCGGCACGCGTCGTGGCGGATCGATTCGTGGCCATGCGCGGCGCGCTGCGTCGGGCACCGGTGCCGAACGCGGTATCAATTGCGGTCCTGACGACCCTGACGCCAAGCCTGTCAGCGTCACTCCGCGCCGACGCGCGGCGGCTGATCGACGTGTCCGACACGGTCACCGATCTCGCTGCGCTAAGCCAGGCCGCGCGACGGATGTTCGGACGTCCGGTGCGCACCTGGTTCGCTCGGCACGTGCTGCGCTGAAGCGAAGCGTAGCGTTGCCCCGAGGCGCCATGGGTACCGCCGAAGCGTAGCGTTGCCGCGAGGCGCCATGGGTACAGCCCAATGCGGCGCAACCGGATCGGGGTAGCGAAAAGCCGGTGCCGGGTTCGCGCCCGGCACCGGTCTTTCGTTCTATGCAGACCTAAATCAGTTCACCTTGTACGTGTACGGCAGGTCGATCAACTCCTGCCCGCCATCGGTGAACAGGTCGACGGTGTCGATGTAGAGATGCCCCTTCACGACGGTGCCATGTGCCGCGCTCGGCGTGATCGTCACCATGATCGTGCCGCTTTGGCCAGGGTCCAACACGAGCGGACCCGTGGTGACGGTTGGCGTCGCGTCTGGACCGGCCGTCGCGGATGCACCGCCAAGGAGGTGGTGCTTGGCCGAGTTGGCCACGATCTCGGCGAGTGCCGGCGAGCCGGCCGGGTCGACGCCGACGGCAAAGAAGTCGCCGGTTGACGACGTGACCGCGTTGTCGAATAGCTGACCGAACGCGCTCGCCGACACATTGAGCGAGCCGGCCGGTGCCGGGCCATCGAACGGGCCACTCTGCCCGATGTCGGTCTCCCAGATGCCCGGTGACACCTGTGGTGCGTTCACGGTCACCGCGGCGCCGTTGCCCACCGCCGCCGAATACTGATCCGGATCACCGCTCTGGTAGAAGAGATCCATATTGACCGGTTGATCGGCGGTGGCCACCGCGGTAAATGCCGTCGTCTCCGACGGAACCAGCCAGAACGGAGTCACGCCGTCCGGCGTTGGCAACGGAATCGGCATCGACACACCGGACAGTTCGTCGAGCGGAATCGTGCCCGTCGTGGTCAGCCGCGGGTCGGCGAAGAAGACCAGCGGCGCCACGCCGTTATTGCGTACCTTCACCGGCACCGTCACCGGGACGCCGGCGGCGAGCTTCGTACCGGCAGCGTCCGGCAACGACGGCGCACTGATGTTCACGGTGTCGTAGCGCACCCGGACCTTGAAGTTCTGCGTGATCTCCAGGCCGCTGACCGGGTTGGTCACCTCGATGGACAGCACCCACCGGCCCGGCGTCGGATCGCGGCGATACAGCTGGATCGAGTTCAGCAGCTCGGTTTCGTCCGGGCTCACGTTGCTGGCGAACGAATACACCTGACCGTCCGGCCCGCTGAGGTTCGCGAACACCAACTCGTTCGGATCGCTCAGCGTAATGCCGATGCCGAGGTCGTCCTGGTGCTTCGGCACGTTCAGGAAGTAGAAGTTCGACTGCGCGACACCGCCCGCCGAACGTCCGTTGCCGCCGGTGATCGTACCGGTGAATGTGGTGTTTCCGTCCGGCACCTGAGCCCGCAAGGTGAGCGGCACCGACGTCGTGCCGGCCGACGAGACGAACTGCACCGACGCGGACACGTCGCCGGGCTTCGACGGGGTCTGCGAGTTCACCGTGACGGTCCGACTGGCGCCAGGTGCGAGCGTGAACGAACTTGGCGACACCGTTCCGTCGGTCTTGAAGTCGGACGTCTGTGCCTGCCACGCGATCGGCCCGTTGAAGCCGGAGCTCTGCGACATCGCGAAGAACGCCGTCCACGTCCCCGCCATCGGGAACCGTACGTCGACGTGTGCGAAGTTTGCCGCGCCCTGCGGAATCGAGAAGGCGGTGTAGACGCCGTTCGGGTCCACCAAGGTGAGCCGATCGAGGAACGGCGCACTGGCCGCGGCCATGGATACGTCGAGCCGGTCGGCCGCGTTGATAGCGAACGTCTGCGCCACGAAACTTCGCGCGAACCCGAAACCGTCGAGGTAGGCCGGCGCGGTCGCGGTGTTCAGCGTGTCGGTGCCGCTGACCGTCTGCATCACCTTGCCGACCGTACGGGTGGTGGCGGATATGGTCTGCGACGTCGCACTGTCATTGGTGACGGTGAGCTTGTCACTGACCGACGTTCCCGGGTCGGCGACCTCGGTGAGCTGGTTCTTGTTCACGATCAGCGCGGTGCCGACCCGGGTCGGCGAGCCGTTCGCGTCGCGCCAGCTCTGGGCGGCCTGCACGGCGGCGAGCGAGTCGAGCAGGCCAGCGCCCTGCTCGTACGCCGGGGTACCGAGGTCGGTCGCGGTGCTGGTAAGGAACTGCTTCACCAAGGCTGGCGTCGGCTTCGCTCCGCCGTGCGTGTTCTCGTACGCCTCGATGACCAGCGCCGCGGCGCCGGCGGTCAGCGGCGACGACTGGCTCGTACCGCCGAACTCCTGGATCGGCGACGGTTCTGCGAGTGCGTTGAAGCATCCCTCGTAGAGGGCGGTGTCGGTGGAGCACAGTGCCCAGCCGAGGTCGCCGGGGGCGACCAGGTCCGGCGTGCGCCCGGCCTGGGTGATGCCGCCCGAGCTCAGGCCGGAGATGTTGTTGTTCGTCCAAGTGCCGTTCGACAGCTGCGCTCCGCCGTCGGTCAACTGCACGTACGCGCGGAACGTCGTCGTGGCGCCGACGCCGATCACCTGTCCGGAGCTCGCCGGCGAGCCGACCGTACCCGCGGTGCCCGCGTCGCCGGTGCTGGTGACCACCGTCACGCCGGCTGCGATGGCTGCGTTGTCGGCCAGCGAGATCGGGTCGTCGCCGGTGTCCGGGAATGGGTTACCGCCGAACGACTCGTTCAGCACGTCCGCGCCGTCGGTCACCGCGTAGTCGATGGCCTGGATGAACCGCGATGTCGGCGCGCTGTTCGAGTTGCCGAACACCTTGAGGCCGATGAGGCTCGCGCCAGGTGCGACACCGCGAACCCGGATGTTGCAGCCCGCCGGCAACGGATGCGCGGGGTTCACGAAGTCCGACAGGTCGTACGTGACGCGACCCTGTGCCCCGATCGAGCTCGCGTCGCCGAATGCTTCGGCGCCATCGCTGGGCGCGTTGAGGCCGTCACCCGAAAAGTCCTGGTAGTCCACGAAGACGTGAGTGCCGTTTGACCGGGTGAAGTCCGGATCGTTGATGTCGAGGCCGTCCGCGATGAACGCGACCTTGACCCCCGTACCGTCGACGATGTTCTGCGCCTGCGGCGTGTTCGCGTCGTCGAACGCGGTGTTGGTGACCTGCAACGCCTCTGGCTCGAGCATCGGGTGGTTCGGGTCGCTCGGGCACGTGCTCGACGTGTCGGTGGTCGGCGGCTGGCTCGTCGTGGTGCCGACTTGTGGCATCGTCTCCGGCGCACCCTTGATCGGCAGGTCGGGATAGATCGCCGCGACCGACGGGTCGGCGGCCAGCGCGTTCGCCTGCGCGGCGGTCATCGTTGCCGAGAACCCATTGACAGTGTTGAAGCCGTGCAAGTTCCGCGCGCCGTCGGCGCGAGCGGTATCGAGCAGCGGCGTCTGGTCGGATCGGAAGGCGCTAATGCGTGCGGACGACGCCCGCCCCTTGGCGATGCGCAGATCGGTGTGTTGATTGCGCAGCACAACGATGACGTTGTGAGTCGGCCCGGACGCCGACGGGGTGGCGGGTCCGACGCTCTGCGCGACGGCCGACGCGACGCCCGTGATGACCATTGCGACCGCGACAGCGACCGCGAGGCCCGCCTTTCGTGGACGCCATGCTTTGATCGATACCGTCGGCATCGAACCTCCCTGTAGACACGAAAAAGGTCCCCCGGGGCCCGCGCGACGCGAGTATCTAAAGTGGCCGATGTGCATGCAAGGCTGAAAACTGTCGGGAATGCGCAATCTGTGACATAGCTGTGAGGCGGGCCGTAGGGAACACATTCCGGGCCCTCGCCGCGTCCGGCGGGCCAACACGTCCCCCGCCTTAGGTCAGGGTGTCCGCGCACTCCGCGATGCGTCCGGTGAGGAACGCGCGCTCGGCGTCGTTCTCGGTGTGCTGCAGGGCCTCCTGGTACGCCTCGATCGCCTCGTCCCACCGGCCGAGGCGGCGCAAGAAGTCGGCCCGGGCGGCCGCCAGATAGCGGTAGCCGTCGAGTCGTGCGTCCAGCGCGAGGTCGTCGACGACGGCGAGCGCCGCGGCCGGCCCGTCCAGCATCGCCACCGGTACGGCGCGATTGAGCGCCACGACCGGCGACGGCCATCGGCTCAGCAAGGCGTCGTAGAGGCCGAGCAACTGTCGCCAGTCGGTCTCCGCATAGCTCGGCGCCTCGGCATGCACGGCGGCGATCGCGGCCTGCAACGTAAAGCGACCCGGTCGCCCGGCATGCAGCGCACCGAGCACCAGCCGCAGTCCTTCCGCGATCGCGTCCCGGTCCCAACGGCCGCGATCCTGCTCGTCGAGGAGCAGCAGGCGACCGTCCGGCGCGGTACGCGTCATGGCTCGGGCGTTTGTCAGCAACAACAGCGCGAGGAGACCTCGGACCTCGCCCTCGTCGGGCATCAGCGCGAGCAACATGCGGGCCAGATCGATGGCGCGATCGACGAGATCGCGACGGACCAGGGTGGCGCCGGCCGGCGCGGTGTGGCCGGTTGTGTAGAGCAGGTGGACCACGGTGAGGACGGCGTCGAGCCGGTCGGGCAGCTCATGGATCTCGGGGACGCGGTATGCGATGCGGGCGCCGGAGATCTTCTTCTTGGCGCGGGTCACGCGTGCGGCCATCGTCGGTTCGGAAACCAGGAAAGCGCCCGCGATCTCGGTGGTGGTCAGACCGCAGACCAGTCGAAGCGTCAACGCGACCTGCGCCTCCCGGGCAAGTGCCGGGTGGCAGCAGGTGAAGACCAGCCGGAGCCGATCGTCCGGAATCGATTCCTCGTCGCTCAACTCGGCGCCGATGTCCGTGATCGGCTCCACCAGCAGTGGCAACTTGGTGCGCAGCGTCTGGTTGCGGCGCAACGCGTCGATCGCCTTACGCCGCGCGGCGGTGGTCAGCCACGCGCCCGGGTTGTCCGGGACGCCAACCCGTGTCCACGCCTCGAGCGCGGAGACGTACGCGTCCTGTACGCACTCCTCGGCGAGGTCGATGTCGCACGCGACACGCGCCGTCGCGGCGAGCACGTACGCCCACTCGCGACGGTGCGCATCGGCTATCGCGTCCGCGACGTCGCCGTCGCGCTTGCGGAACACGACATCACCGTCCCAGACTCGGTTCGCTCACGTGCTCGTGCCGGCCGTCATCGGTGTGCGAGCGGCGTTGGCGGCCGAGTCGGTGACAGGTGGTTGCCGGTCACTCGAAGACCATGATCGGCCGTACCTCGACACCGCCGAACCTGGCGGGGCAAAGCTTGCCGATCTGCAGCGCCTGATCGAGATCCTTCGCCTCGACCAAGTAGAAGCCGCCGAGTGCTTCCTTCGTCTCCGCAAATGGGCCGTCGGTCACCGCGTCGCCCCCTCGAACGCTCGTCGCGGTGGTCGTCGGCTGGAGCGCGCGACCCGAAACAATCTTGGCGCCCAGCTCCGACACCTGCTCGGCGAACCGGTTATGGGCGTCCATCACCTGCTGGTACACCTCGGGCGTCGCGTTGGCGGCCCAGTCAGCTTCGCTTTCGTAGATCAGGATGAGGTATTCGGCCATCTCCAGCTCCCTCGTCAGGCGGCATCGACCTTCGATGCTTCCACTCGATCGACGGTCGGGCCTCCGCCTAATCGACACCGCCGATCGGATTTCTCGAGCGGATCTCGGTTCCGGTTTCGGGTAGTTCAAGTGCTCTGCGATGATTCGGACTGTTATCCGCAACGCGTTGGCTGCTTCACCGCGGCCCGCCGACCGCACGACATTCGTGCGTGCCGCTGGCGCGATTGCGGCAGAGTTCTGTCTTACCTCACCGATACGGTGATCGGCATGAGTGGGCGGCTGTCCTTGGCGCAGGGCGCCGCGATCTCCCTCGGTGCGGTGCTCGGCACCGGCGTCATCGGCCTTCCAGCGCTCGGCGCCGAGATCGCCGGACCCGCCTCGCTGCTGGCGTGGGTCGGGCTGATTCTCTTGTCGATTCCACTAGCGGTGACGTTCGCGGCGCTCGGTGCGCGCCATCCCGACGCGGGTGGCGTCTCCACTTACGTAAGACGGGCGTTCGGTGCCCGGACCGCGGCAATCGTCGGCTGGTGCTTCTATTTCGCGGTGCCGACCGGAGCCCCAGCAGCGGCGATGTTCGGCGGGGCATACGTGTCCGCGGCGGTCGGCGGCGGCCTTCGGACCACGTTGCTGTCCGCGGCCGGGATGATCGCCGCGGTGGTCGCGGCGAATCTCGGTGGCATCCGGGTGTCGGGCAAGCTCCAGATTGTGCTGGCCGCGTTGCTGGTCACGCTGCTCGTGACGGCAACCGTCACCGCACTTCCACACGCAAGGCTTGGCAACCTGCATCCGTTCGCACCGAACGGCTACCTTGCCATCGCATCGGCGGCGGCCGTGCTCGTCTGGGGCTTTGCCGGCTGGGAGGCGATGACCTCGCTCGCGGCCGACTTTCGCCGCCCGGCGCGCGACATCCCGCGTGCCACCGCGTTCGCGCTGGTCGCGGTGGCCGTGCTCTACCTGGGTGTCGCGTCGGCGAGCATCCTGGTGCTGGGGCCGGCAACCGGTTCGCGTCCGGCACCGCTGTCCGACCTGTTGAGCATCGGCGTCGGCGGTCCGGTCAAGGCCATCACCGCGGTGGCGGCGGTAGTGATGTCGATGGGTGCGATGAACGCATACTTTGCCGGTTCGGCGAAGTTGGGCGCGGCACTCGGCCGCGACGGTGCACTGCCGGCGTGGTTCGCCCATGGCAGCAGCGTCGGCGAGGTGCCGCGGCGCAGCCTGCTTGTCACCGCGACACTCGCCGGCGTCGCGCTCGGCCTGACCGCGATCACCGGCGTCGGACTGCGGCCGTCGGTGCTGCTCACCACCGGCTCGTTCGTGCTGGTCTACGTGCTCGGCACCGCGGCGGCGCTGCGGCTGCTGCCGCGGCGGACGTGGTCGCGACGCGCGGCTGTGATCGCGTTGGCATCGGCCATCGCATTGGTATTCCTGACCGGGCTCTACATGCTGTGGGCACTAGTGGTCGCCGCGGCGGCGCTGGTCTACGAGTGGCGACGACGTCGCCGCGACGAATCGCGCGCGGTGCGGAGCGGCGGCGACGCATCGGACGAGCCCATGCTGGCGTGCGCCGAAGAGGCGGGCGCGCCGCAGGCGTAGGACGCCGCGGCGCCCGAATCCGACGCCGCGTTGCGCTCACGCGACCTCGCGCGACGCCGCCCGCCAAATCCAACACCGCGTTGCGACCACGCTGATTCGCGCGACGTCACCCTGAATTCGACGTCAGGTGGTGCTCACACGGCTTCGCGCGACGCCGCGTCCGCGACCGCGGCGAGAAATCGCTTCACGGTGCGGAGTTCGGCCTCGTCGAAGGACCGCGTCACGTCGATCACGTCGTCGATTAGCGGCCCGAAGAACTCCCAGCCAAGCTTCTTTGCCGCGGCTGTCACGACCAGCCGGACGCGACGCCGATCGGAGTGGTCCGCCGCACGTCGGACGTGGCCGAGCCGTTCCAGCCGGTCCAGCAGCGCGGTCACCGAGGCGGAGTTGAGTCGCAGCCGCATACCGAGCCAGCCGGGCGAGGCCGGCAGCTCCGAGCGCTCCGCGTCGAGCAGCTCGATGATCGCGCGCAGGTCCGTCAGATGCAGGCCGTGCGCCGCGGCGAATCGCGCGCCGAACGTGTTGAGCTCCACGGTGACCGCGCGCAACAGATGGACGACCGCCATCTCCGGCCGAGTTTCGTCCACGCCAACGGTGGCCGCCGCGTCACGCGCAGCTGCGTCACGCGCTGCTGCGTGCCGCGCCGCGGCGTCACGGGGCGGCGCGTTCGCGGCGGTCGATCGCTTCGCCATTGACCCCCCTCCTCAGATGGTCCTCGCCGGCTGATATCTTGATAGTCGAGATACTCACTCGTCAAGGTACCGCATCGGAGGAGTCTCATGACCGCGCTTCGACAGGACTTTCTCGACGCGTACGACGCGATGCTCGGTCGTTGGCCGGTCAGCGTGGGGTCGGTCGACGTACCCGGGCGGCTCGGCTTGACACACGTCAACGTGTGCGGGCCGGCAGACGGGCCGGCGGTCGTTTTGCTGCACGGCGGCGGCGCGACCGGCACGGTCTGGTACGGCGTCGTCGGCGACCTCGTCGAGCACTACCGCGTCTACGCCATCGACGCGATCGGCGACCTCGGCCGCAGCATCTACAACGGTGCACCGATCGGTGGCGCGGCGGGAC
>Ga0126377_10002767_pt1 | contig 12216 bp, 8 predicted proteins | sample PanSoiMetPlot_22_FD_92647 | JGI IMG/M metagenome (GOLD analysis project Ga0126377, IMG submission 92647) | Tropical forest soil microbial communities from Panama - MetaG Plot_22 | ecosystem: Environmental > Terrestrial > Soil > Tropical forest > Bulk soil | place: Panama | collected 2016-02-17
AGTGATGATTCCGGAGGTCGCCGGCGTACGAACGCCACTCGCCGCCAGGCGGGGTGTTCCCTTGAGCGAGCAATCGCGCCCGTGGACGGCTCCAGCCTGAAAACGGCGCGACCACGAGAAGGCCGACGCCGAGAGCAAGGCACAGCGCGCGCCGCATGCCGGGGATTCTATAGCAACGCGTCAGCCGTAGAACTCGCGTTTGATTCGTGACGCCGGGACGCCGAGGTTCTTCAGCTCCGCCAGCACGCTCTCGAGGAATCGAGGCTGCGGCGTCGTGCCCGCTTTCTTGGCTTCATCGACATCCCACTTCGAGATGCCGGGACCGCAGACGTAAACGAGCGGTTCAGACGGATCGGGCATGACTTCCTTGAGCAGCGCGCCGCTGATCCGACCTCGTCGGACCGATGGGCCGAACACCCCGCCGTTCTCTTCCCGCGTCAGCGTGTGGACGACCGACAGGCGGTCGGGATGCTCCGCCGCCAGGGCGGCCAGCGCGTCGCGGTAGATCACGTCGTCCCAGGTCTTGTTCGAGTACACGAACGTGTGACGGATCGTCGGCAGGTTCGCGAGCGCGAACTTCAGCATCGAGAAGTTCGGCACGCTGCCCGAACCGGCACAGATGTGAACGATGTGATCTGTGTCGTTCGCGACGTCACCACCAAGCGTGTACGGGCCGGTGAAACCCGTCACGACGAGGCGCATGCCCCGGACCGTGCGCTTGACGAGCATCGGCGACAGGAGGGGCGGAAACTTCGTCATCCCCGAGATGTACCGTTCCTCCTTGACGGTGACGGCAAGGTAGCGCTCGTGCGGCGCCGAGCTCATCGAATACGCGCGCGGCGGTTCGCGGCGGCCCTTGAGATCTTCGAGAAACGCGGTAAAGCGCTGCAGCGCCTCGAACTGGTGCGGGTCGATCGTCAGAAAGTGTCCCGCGTTGTAGTCCAGGCGGTCGTTGCCCGTGAAAAGCACGAGCGTCGTCGTGTCCGGCGTCTCGATGACGACGTCGGCGACCATCACCTCGAGTTCCTTGATGCGTGTCGGCACTGAGTGCGACACGTTACCGCAAAACGCGGTTTTGGCGTACCCTGATCGCGCATGCAGGTAATCCGGCAGCCGCGTACCTACGACGTCTGCATCGTCGGATCCGGCGCGGGCGGCGGGATGGCGGCGAAGGTCCTGTGCGAAGCCGGTGCCGACGTCGTGATGCTCGAAGCCGGCGGCATGTGGGATGCCGCGAAGGACTCGAAGATGTCGGCGTGGGCGTACGACTCGCCGCGGCGCGGCGCCGCGACGCCCGCGAAGCCATTCGGGGAGTTCGATGGGTGCATCGGCGGCTGGGACCTTGACGGCGAGCCGTACACGCAGGCGGACGGCACGACGTTCGACTGGTTCCGCGCGCGGATGCTCGGCGGGCGGACCAACCACTGGGGCCGCATTTCGCTTCGATTCGGCCCGGATGATTTCAGGCGCCGCAGCATCGACGGGCTCGGCGACGACTGGCCGATCGGGTACGACGACCTGAAGCCGTACTACGACAAGCTCGATCGACTGGTTGGGCTCTTTGGATCGATCGAGAACCTGCCGAACGAGCCCGACGGCATTTTCCAGCCGCCGCCGCAGCCGCGCTGTTACGAACAGCTGATCAAGCAGGCCGCGGATCGGCTGAAGATCACGTGCATTCCGTCACGGCTGTCGATCCTCACGAAGCCGCTGAACGGGCGGCCGGCGTGCCATTACTGCGGCCAGTGCGGCCGCGGATGCGCGACGCACTCGAACTTCTCGTCCCCATCCGTCCTGCTGCCGCCAGCGCTCTCGACCGGCCGGCTGCGAATCATCACCAACGCGATGGCGCGCGAAGTGGTGACCGACGATCGGGGGCTGGCGTCCGGCGTTTCCTACGTGAACACGAAGGACCGCCGCGACTACACCGTCCGCGCACGCATCGTCGTCCTGGCGGCGAGCGCGTGCGAAACGGCCCGCCTCCTGTTGAACTCGAAGTCGTCGCGCTTCTCCGACGGCCTCGCCAACTCGAGCGGCGTAGTCGGGCGCTACCTGACGGATTCGACCGGTCTCACGGTCGCCGGCTTCATCCCGAAGCTCGCGAACGGCGTCCCCCACAACGAAGACGGCGTCGGCGGCGCGCACCTCTACATGCCATGGTGGCTGGACAACCGGAAGCTCGATTTCCCGCGCGGCTATCACATCGAGCTCGGCGGCGGCCGCCGGCCGCCGGCGTTCGGGTTCATGAGCGGCATTCAGCGCTACAACGGAGTCGGAGGATACGGACGATCGCTCAAGGAAGACTACCGGAGATTCTACGGCGCGAGGGTCAGCTTCGACGGCCGCGGCGAGATGGTTCCAAACGCGGATACGTACTGCGAAATCGATCCCCAGGTCGTCGACACGTACGGAATCCCGGTGCTGCGTTTCCACTTCAAGTTCACCGACCACGAATACCGGCAGGCGAAGCACATGCAGGAAACCTTCCGGTCGATCATCGCGGAGATGGGCGGCACGCCGCTTTCAGAAATGCCTGCGCGCGACACGGGTTACGGACTGGAGAACGGCGGCCGCATCATTCATGAAGTCGGCACGACGCGTATGGGCGTCGACGCGAAGACGTCCGTGGTCAACGCCAACTGCCAGGCGCACGACGTCAAGAACGTGTTCATCACCGACGGCGGCCCGTTCGTGTCGAACGCAGACAAGAACGTGACGTGGACCATTCTCGCCCTCGCGATGCGGACGTCCGAGTACATCGCCGAGCAGCGGAAGCAGCTCTCGATCTGAGATATGGAACGGTTGACGCGGCGAACAGCGCTCCGATTGATTCTGGGTGGACCCGCCAGCGCGGCGCTCGTGTGGACGCCGGTGGACGCGGCCGCGTTGGGTGGGCTGGAGCGGGAAGGCTTTAGCCGAGCGTTCGAGCAAACGCCGTTCAAGACGAAGTTCTTCACCGCGCACGAGTACGCGACCGTGAACATGCTCGTCGACCTGATCATTCCCCGCGACGACCGATCCGGCAGCGCGACCGAGGCTGGTGTGCCGGCGTTCATGGATTTCATGATGGTCGACCAGCCGCGCCGGCAGGTCGCGATGCGCGGCGGGCTCGCGCTGCTCGATCGCCTGACCGTGCAGAGGGTCGGCAAGCGATTCAGCGAAGCCTCCGACGTGCAGCGCCGCGGTGTCCTCGACGAAATCGCATACACGACCAACAGAGATCCCGGCCTCGCGCACGCCGTTGCGTTTTTCAGCAGCTTCAGGGACCTCACCGCGAGCGGATTCTGGTCGAGCCGGATGGGCGTCGCGGACCTGCAGTACCAGGGCAACACGTTCGTTTCCGAATGGACCGGTTGTCCCGACGAAGCGCTTCACAAGCTCGGGGTCTCGAAAATTGCAGATTGAGGATTGCGGACTTCCGCAGTCCGAAATCCGCAATCCGAAATGACGCTTTTTGTCTCGTCCTTCCTCGTTCTCTTCCTCGAAATCGCGCTGATCAGGTGGATGCCGGCGTACATCCGCCTGCTGGCGTATTTCTCGAACTTCATCCTGCTCGCAACCTTCCTGGGCGCCGGACTCGGCTGCCTCCTCGCCGCACGGCGGCGAAACCTGTTTGTGTGGTTTCCGCTCGTCCAGCTGCTGGTCGTCGTGGCCGTGGATCGGCTGCGGCTGGAGGTCGCGATCCCCAGCACCAGCAGCATCTATTTCTCGAGCGGCACAGCCGGCCCGGTCGTCGCCGTCGAGAGCACGCTGCTGCTGCCAGTCCTCTTCGTGATCGTTGCGGCGCTGTTCACGACGGTCGCGCAGCGCATGGGCCGCGAGCTCGCCGCACGTCCGGCGCTCGAGGCGTACGGATTGAATCTGGCCGGCAGCCTCGCCGGCGTCGCCGTCTTCGCGATCATGTCCTGGCTTCAGCAGCCGCCGAGCACGTGGTTCGCGCTCGCGGCGATCGCCGCGCTGCCGTTCGTCGTCGAAGGCCGCCGCTGGATCGCGGCTGCGAACATCGCGCTCCTCGCCATCACGATTCTCGTGGTCTACCAGATGGGCGCAGGCAGCCTGTGGTCGCCGTACTACCGCATCACGGTATTCGACGACGGCGCGGACACGGTCGTCGAGGTGAACAACATCTTTCACCAGTCGATGGCACCGGTGGACAGGAAGGAATACTTCTACCAGTGGCCCTATCAGGTCTTCGGCGACCGGTTCGACGACGTGCTGATTCTCGGCGCGGGCACGGGGACCGACGTGGCTGCGGCGCTGCGACATGGCGCACAACACGTCGATGCCGTTGAGATCGATCCGGTCATCCTCCGGCTCGGACGCGAACGGCATCCTGATCGCCCGTACGCCGATCCGCGCGTCACCGCCGTCACCGACGATGCCAGGCACTTCCTGGCGACAACGGATCGCAAGTACGACCTCATCGTGTTCGCGCTGATCGATTCGCTGACGGTGCAGTCCAGCTTCTCGGGCGTGCGGCTCGAGAGCTACATGTTCACCGAAGAATCGTTCCGCGCCGTGCGGGATCACCTGAAGCCGCATGGCGCGATGGCGCTCTACAACTACTTCCGCGAGAAGTGGCTGGTCGATCGCCTCGCCAATACCGTCGCGTCGGCCTTCGGCCACGATCCGCTCGCCTACGTGCATCAGGAACGTGCCTACCTGGCCGTCATGCTGGCCGGCCCGCGCGTCGCCGAACTGGCGGCGCCTCCACCGGCGCCGAATCTCGTCCTGGCGTACGGGCAGTCGCACGAGCCGAGTCCGGGCCGCCCGCTCGTTCGCGACGCGTCAGTCGCGCCGGCAACCGACGACTGGCCGTTTCTGTACATGCGCGAGCGCTCCATTCCGCGCCATTACCTCGCCGCGCTCGGCGTGGTGGTCACCGTTTCTCTTGCTGTGTGGTTCCTGACGCTCCTCACCAATCCGCGTTCCCAAATCCGAAATCCGACCTGGCTGTATTTTCTGCTCGGCATGGGTTTCATGCTGCTCGAGACGAAGTCGATCGTGCAGTTCGCGCTGCTCTGGGGGTCAACCTGGTCGTCGGCGTCGCTGGCGATCGCCTCGGTGCTCGTGATGGCTCTCGCGAGCGTCGCGATCACGTCGCAGACACGTTTCGTGCGGCAGTGGCCCGTCGCCATCGCGCTGCTAGCGCTGCTCGCGGTCAACTACTTTCTTCCAGTCGGCCGCGTCTCGTTCAGCAGCCGCTTCGCTGAGTCCGCGTTCTACGGCATGCTCGTGTTCAGCCCCGTGCTTTGCGCAGGTCTCTTGTTCAGCTCGAGCTTCCGGACCTCCGCATCGACGACTGCTGACTTCGGTGCAAACCTGCTCGGCGCGATGGCCGGCGGCGTTGCGGAGTACCTGTCGCTCCTGGCCGGCTATCGATTCCTGCTGTTGCTCGTGGGCGCCTGCTACCTGTTGGCAGTCGTGGTCGGGAGAAGACGGTGATCGGATCCGCTGGCAGTGTGCGGACGAACTTGACGACGCTGACGGCGAATCGTTTCGTGCGTGCCTTGAGCTCGCTTGGCGTCATGCCTCTGGCCCCGCAAGCGCCGGACCAGTCCGGTTTTCAACTGATCACCGTGCTATCTCGAGCGAGAGCATGAATGAATCGTAGGATGTGTTTGAAAGTTTTCATGGAGAATCGTCGCAAGGGTTGCATAATTTGCACCATGGCTTTCTCGAGGTCCTCTGTCGGCGCCGTTGTCGGTAGCGTTTCTCTGATTGCGACCGGGGCGACGGCGATCGCCAATCGCCCAATCCCCAATCAATCCGCAGTCCGCAATCCCAAATCCGCAATGTCGTGGCGTGCGCTCTTCGACGGCAAGTCGCTGAACCAATGGCGCGGTTACAAGAGCGCCTCCGCGCCGCGGGGTTGGAAAGTCGTCGACGGCACGCTCGCGAAGGATGGCCGCATCGACGACATCATGACGAAAGACACCTTCGGTGATTTCGAGCTCGAGCTGGAATGGAAGATCGGCGAGGCCGGCAACAGCGGCATCTTCTATCGCGGCACCAAAGAGTACGACCACATCTACTGGAGCGCGCCCGAATACCAGCTGCTCGACGATATCAAGGGCGCCGACAACAAGACGCGCCTCACCTGCGCCGGCGCGGCCTACGCGCTCTACCCGTCGCCCGCCGGCCATCTCAAACCGGTCGGCGACTGGAACGCCACGAGGATTGTCGCGCGCGGCGCGCACGTCGAACACTGGCTGAACGGCTTCAAGCTGCTCGAGTACGAGCTCTGGAGTTCCGACTGGGAAGCGAAGGTGATGGCGAGCAAGTTCAAGGACTGGCCCAACTACGGCCGGGCAAAGCAGGGACACATCGCGTTCCAGGGCGATCACGAAGGGTCGCTCGCCTTCCGCAACATCAGAATCCGCGAGGTACAGTGATGGCCAAGCTCACTCGACGGACGTTCGTTACCGATGTCGGCCTCGCTGGCGCCGGCCTCGCCATCGTCCCGCGCCACGTGCTCGGCAGGGGCCTCGAGGCGCCGAGCGACCGCCTGAACATCGCGTGCGTCGGCGTCGGCGGGCAGGGCCGCGCCAACATGGTCAACGTCGTCTCGCAGAACATCGTCGCGATGTGCGACGTGGACTGGGACTACGCCGGGCAGGCGCTCGATCGCCTTCCGACGGACGCCCAGAGTCAGCGGACGCGGCTGGCGAACCAGAAGGCGTACGGCGGAGCGCCGTACGGCGGCGCGGTCGCTGTCATGACGCCACTCGAGCAGCAGCGCGCGCAGGTGCAGATTGACGCGATGATGCGGCTGGCCGACGAGCAGGTGCCCCGCGCGAAGCGGTATACCGACTACCGCGAGATGCTCGACAAGCAGAAAGACATCGACGCGGTCATCGTCGCGACACCGGACCACATGCACGCCTCCATCGCGCTTGCCGCCATGGATCTCGGGAAGCCGGTCTACGTGCAGAAACCTCTCACGTGGTCGATCGCGGAGGCGCGCCAGCTCGCGAAGCGTGCGAAGGAAACCAGGCTGGCGACGCAGATGGGCAACCAGGGACACTCCTGGGACGATGCGAGGAAGGCCGTTGAATACGTGTGGGCGGGCGCGATCGGCGACGTGAAGGAAGTCCACGTGTGGACCAATCGGCCGCTCGGGTACTGGCCCCAGGGGATCCCGCGTCCGGAAGCCGCGCACGGCGCCGCGCCGCTTCGATGGAACGGCCCCGGCATCACGACGCGGCTGGCCAACGCGATGGCGGGTACGTTCCCCGTACCCGACAAGCTTTCATGGGAGCTGTTCCTCGGCGCCGGACCGCACGTCGACTATCACCCGGTCTACCACCCGTTCAACTGGCGCGGATGGGTCGACTGGGGCGTCGGCGCCATCGGCGACATGGGCGCGCATCTCATCGACCACTCCATGTGGGCCCTCGACCTCGGGTACCCGACGACGATCGAAACCGTATCGACGCCGTTCAATGGCGCCTGCTATCCGCACGCGACGATGACGTTCTACGAGTTCCCGGCCCGTGGAAACCGGCCGGCCGTGAAGCTGACCTGGTACGACGGCGGGCTGCTGCCGCCGAAACCGGTGGAGTTCGTCGGCGAGCTGAACAAGACCGGCGGCGCCTTGCTGGTCGGGAGCAAGGGCAAGCTGATTCACGATACCTACGGCAAGAATCCGAAGCTGCTGCCGCAGTCGCTGCACGATTCGTTCGGCGCGCCACCGCAGAAGCTGGCGCGGATTCCCGACGAGAACCATGAGATGAACTGGGTGAACGCTGCGAAGGGGACGACCGAGCCGTCGTGCCCGTTCGAGTACGCCGCGAAGTTGACCGAGGTGATGCTGCTCGGTGTCGTCTCGTTGCGGGCGGGAAAGAAGATCGTCTACGACGCGGCGAATATGCGCGTCACGAACGACGACTCGGCGAACGAGTACTTCAGGCGCGAGCCGCGCTCGGGGTGGTCTGCCGCATAAAGGTCGGCGATCGAGACACGAACGTTAAGCCGCGAAGACACGAAGACACGAAGCGAGATTAGCCGAGAAGTTCTTCGTGCCTTCGGGTCTTCGTGGCCTGATCTTTCGTGTTTCGACACGATCAACTCAGAACCACCTCATCACACTGAGCGGATTCGAGAAGTCGTCCGTCCACACGCGCGGGGCGGACTGCGGCTGGAGGCGGCGCCAGCGCGAATCCGTCACGAGCGGACCGAGGTCGTCCGGCGACCGCGCGACGATCACCCACGTGGAGGGCTGCTTCCCTGCTTCCTTGTCCGCCGCGCTCACCTCGCGCTGATCCTGCGCGAGTGCGACCAACCCGTCGGCGTTCGCCAGGTCACCGACCAGCGGCTGCAGATCCATGTAGCGATTCGACAAGTGAAATGCCACGACGCCATGCGCAGCCAGCGTGCGGAGGTAGATACGCATCGCTTCGCTCGTCAGCAGGTGAACCGGAATGGCATCGGCGCCGAAGGCATCGATCACCAGCAGGTCCAGGCTGCTGTCCGGCGCCTTCGCAAGCGACAACCGCGCGTCGCCGAGCACCACGCGGATGTCGGTGCGCGCATCGCGGAGATAGGTGAAGTACTGCGGGTCGCGCGCCATCGCTTCGATGGCCGGATCGATCTCGTAGAACGTCCACTGCTGCTGCGGTTCCGCGTACGCCGCCAGCGTGCCGGCGCCGAGACCAACGACGGCGACGCGCTGCTTGGCACGCGGACCCTGGAAAGTCTCGAACGCCTGACCGATCGGTCCGGTGCGATGGAAGTACGTCAGCGGCTCGTGCGCGTGGGCCGGGTCCAGGCTCTGTGCGCCGTGAATCGTGCGCGCGTGAACCAGCAGCCGAAGGTTGCGCGTTGGATCGGTCACGACCTTGAAGACGCTGTAGTAGCTGCGTCCGCTCAGGGCGACGACCTGATGGGCGCTCACATACACGCTGCTCGGGATGATCAACGCGGCGAGGCCGAGCGCGAACCGCAGTGGCCTCGCCTTCAGGCTGAAGCAGACGAGCGGCGGGACGACGTACAGAAGAAGGAATGCAAGCGGATCGCGCGAGTCCCGCGCGGCAAACGCGGACAGCAGGAAGAACACCAGCAGCCCGAGCGCCAGCGGGACGGCAAGGTCGAGCGTGCGCTGCCGAAGTCCGACCGCTGCCGGCGTCGCCGCGGTTGTCTGGCCACGCGTTGACGCCGGTCTCGCGGCGCACGCCAGCACGATCGCCAGCGGATATTCCACGACCGTGCGGAAGGCGGCCGGTGCAACGAGCGCGTTGAAGAGCCCGCCGAGGACGCCGCCGGCCGACACCAGGAGATAGAACTCCGTGAGACCCGCGCTGCGTGGACGTGATCGCGCGAGCTCTCCGTGACACACCATCGCGGCCGCAAAGAACGTGAGCAGATGCAGGGGGCCCTGCATCAGCGGCGACAGCTGGCTCGCGAAGACGAGCACGGTGACGAGCACTAGCGCGAGCAGCGGCAGCATGCGGAGCATCAGCGCATGCGGGATCACCTGGCGCCGGGCGAACACGAGCGCAAAGCTGAGGAGATACAGCGTCAGCGGCACCACCCAGAACAGCGGCACCGGCGCGACGTCCGTTGTCAGGAACGTCGTCAACCCGAGCATCAGGCTCGACGGGATGAAGGCCAGCCCGACCCAGCGGAGTTTCTGGCGCACGCTGATGGCTTCGGCGCCCGAATCGGTTGGTGTCGAAGCCTCAGCGACGGGCTGGTCGCGGACCGTCCGGTACGCGAGCGCGACGGAGACGATCATCAGCAGAACGAATGCCGCGTAGCAGCCGGCCCAGAGCCAGCTCTGTTCGGCAAGCCGCAGCCGCGGCTCGAGGCCGGCCGGGTAGGCCAGCAGCGCGGCGACGCTCCCGAGGTTTCCGGCAACCGAAAGGAAATAGGGATCCTGGGATCCCGGTCGATTCGTCCGCGCGAACCACCGCTGCAGGAGCGGTCCGCTCGTCGAGACGACGAAGAAAGGGACGCCGACGCTGAACAGCAGGACGCGCGCGAGCCAGAAAATCGGCGTCCCGGTGGACGGCGGCTCGTCGTGCGCCGCGATCGCGACCGGGAGCGCGAGCAGTGAGAGCACGAGCAGCGCGATGTGCAGGACGGCCTGCTGGCCGAGGCGCAGCCAGCGCGTCACGGCGTGGACATAGAGGTAGCCGAGCAGCAGCGTCATCTGGAAGAACACCATGCAGGTGTTCCACACGGCGGGCGTGCCGCCGAGCAGCGGCAGCACCATCTTGGCGATCATCGGCTGCACGAGAAAGAGCAGCGTGGAGCTGAGAAAGAGCGTGCAGACGAAGAGCGGGATCATATTCGGGGACTTCGGACCGTGCGGCAAACGCGATGCCTGCCCGCACCACACATGAAGGGCCACTTCCGCATTGGACCGGTTGCAAAACCGGCACGCTACATACAATGTTGGCGTGCCCGACGTCGAAACCAACGCCCTTGGTCAGCCGGTCGGCCCGCCAGTCCCCGGATGGAAGCCCCCGGCCGTGCCGCCTCGCGACGCGTCCGCGACCGTGCGCGGTCGTTCGTGCCGCCTCGAGATCCTCGATGCAGACCGCCATGCGAAGGATCTCTACGAGGCGAATCGCAGGGACGAGCGAGGCGGAATGTGGACGTACCTCCCCTACGGTCCGTTCGACGAGCTCCCGGCGTACGACCGGTGGGTTCGCGAGGTCGCGGCGGTGAACGATCCTTCCTTTCACGCGATCATCGATCTTGCGACCGGCCGCGCGGTGGGAGTCGCCAGCTACCTGCGAATCGATCCGGCCGCCGGATCGATCGAAGTCGGGCACATCGCCTATTCACCGCTCCTGCAAAAGACGCCCGCGGCTACCGAGGCGATGTACTTGATGATGCGGCGCGCGTTCGAGCTCGGCTACCGGCGCTACGAGTGGAAATGCGACGCGCTGAACGCGGGCTCGCGCGCGGCCGCTCAACGCCTGGGTTTCTCGTACGAGGGCGTGTTCCGGCAGGCGCGCGTCAACTAGGGTCGCAATCGCGATACGGCGTGGTTCGCGGTCATCGACTCGGAGTGGCCCGCGCTCGATCGCGCGTTCCGCCAGTGGCTGGATCCGAACAACTTCGACGAAACCGGCCGGCAACGAACGAGCCTCGCGTCATTGACGAGACCGATCCTGGTGATCGTCGATCCGAGTCTGCGAGGCTGATCGCTCGGCTAAAGCCGAGCGGATTTGCAACCGGATGTCTCGCGTTGTCGCGAAGCCACACAGTCGAATTCAGAAATCCGGAATCCGACGCGGCCGACGTCATTTTCGGCGGCTCTGCCGGCCCCGGACCCCGGCTTCCTCCATTAGGAATGCAGTAAGCTTTCGAGCCATCGGAGAAGGGGATCGCCAATGGACCTTCTGCAGCTCGAACATTTCCTCGCGGTCGTCGAAGAGCGGACGTTCACCCGCGCCGCCGAACGCGTCGGCCGCACCCAGCCGGCCATCAGCCAGAGCATCAAGAAGCTCGAGGAAGAGATCGGCGCGCCGCTGTTCGCGCGCGACGTGCACGACGTATCGCTCACCGAGGCCGGCAGGGTGCTCGTCGAATACGCCCGGAAGATGGTCCGCGCGCGCGACGATGCGATGCGGGAAGTCGGCGCGCTGAAAACGATGAAGACGGGCACGCTGAACATTGCGGCGCACGAATCGGCCGCGGTCTATCTGCTGCCGTCGCCGCTGCGGACCTATCTCGCGCGCTACCCCGACGTGAAAGTCGGGATTTTCCGCAGCCGGCTCACGGAGATTCCACGCCAGGTCCTCGACCGCGAAGTCGACCTCGGGTTCGTGAAGGACGAACCCGGGTTCCGCGAGCTCAAGTGGATCGACGTGCACGCCGACGAGATGATTCTCATTGCGCCGCCGGGCCATCCGCTCGTCCGGCGGTCGAACGTCCGCGTGCGCGACCTGGGTGGCGAGCACTTCGTCCTGCACCATCTCTGCAGCAGCACGGAGCAGAAGATCAAGCGGCTGTTCGAGGAGCACTCGACGCCGTGCCGGATCGTCGCGGAGCTCTGGAGCTTCGAGAACATCAAGACGTTCGTGCAGGCAGAAGTCGGCCTGGCGATCGTGCCGCGCGTGACCGTCGCCGACGAGCTCCGCGAAGGCAAGCTCGCGCACATTCCGATCGAAGAGCTGCAGATTCCACGGCGCACGCTGATGATTTACCGGGAGCAGGGCTATCTGTCCGAACCCGCGCGCGAGCGGATCAAGATCGTCCGCA
>Ga0126377_10002768_pt1 | contig 12215 bp, 5 predicted proteins | sample PanSoiMetPlot_22_FD_92647 | JGI IMG/M metagenome (GOLD analysis project Ga0126377, IMG submission 92647) | Tropical forest soil microbial communities from Panama - MetaG Plot_22 | ecosystem: Environmental > Terrestrial > Soil > Tropical forest > Bulk soil | place: Panama | collected 2016-02-17
CTCGAGCGACACCGTGCGGCCCGACGCCACCGTCCAGCACGCGGGAGCGAGGAGGCGGCCGTCGGCGGCCAGCGCGCCGCGCACGGCGAGGCGGAAGCCCGCCGGGCCGCTCAGAAGGGACGGTTCTCGTAGGTCAGGTCGACGTCGTCGACGCGGACCGTGCCGAACTGCGTGACGCCGTCGTTGTGCACGCCGTCGATCACGATGCGGAAGCGCAGGTACGTGACGCCGTCGCTGATCGCGTTCGCGCCCTCGGGCAGCAGCGTGCCGAAGCTCGCCAGGTTCAGCGGCGCGCCCGCCAGGCTCACGCTCGCGGGCGCGACCGCGGCCACGCGGCAGTCCTCGATGTCCGTCGCGTGCACGAGGAACAGCGAGGTCCCGCTGAAGGCCACCGAGGACGGCACCACGCCCTGCCCGCCCGAGGTGAGCGGCGAGAAGCGCTGCAGCCCGGTGACCGACGAGCCCTCGCTCCCCGGCGCCAGGCTGACCTGGAACAGCGTGCCCGCCATGGCGTCCACGCACCAGAGCGACGTGGTCGCGGCGTCGTAGGCCATGCCGGTGAGCTCCGAATCGAGCGCGGCGCCGTCGTGGGTCAGCGGGAACGTCGCGATCGGCGCGAGGGGCGCGTAGTTCGTGGTGACCGGGTCCGGGGCGAAGACGTTGCGCGGCGTGAAGGTGACCAGCGTGCCGTCGGTGTTGTTCGCGAGGACCAGCACGTCGTGGGTGGAGTCGTAGGCCATCGCGCCCTGCACCTCCACCGGCAGCGTGATCGTGCGCAGGAAGGCGGCCGTCTCGAGGTCCATCACGTGGACCTTCCGCTCGACGCGCTGGAGCAGGAAGATCTCGGTGTCGGGGCCGGTGGAGTCCACCGCGATCGACGCGAGGTCGATCGCGTTCTCGCTCACCGACGGGATCGATGGCAGCACGATGGTCGCCGCGCCCGTGGTCACCGGCAGCAGCGTCGCGGGGTCCAGCCGGTGGAGCTGCGTGGCGCGCTCGCCCACGCTGTAGAGCAGCACGCCGTTGACCGCGTCGAAGGCCAGGCCCGTGCGCGCCGACACGAGGTCGCTCGGCTTGAAGAAGACGCTGGTCTCCGCCGCGGAGTCGAGGAAGCCGTTGTTGTCCGTGCCGACGTCGTTGAACACGATGCGGAAGGGCGGGTCCTCGTGGTTGCTCGGGCCGCCGGAGATGCCGCTCGAACTGAAGCTCCACGCGTGGTTCTCGGGCACCAAGTTCCCGTCCGTGTCGGCGAGGTAGTGCACGGTCAGGTTCGTGAACTCGGGGTTCACGACGAGGCTCTGGAAGAAGAGGCTCTGGCCCACGCCCTGCGGCAGGCCGAGCATGCGGCCGATGTTGACGGGACTCACGGGCGGCTCGGTCACCCCTTGCAGCACGAGCGGGTCCAGCGTGTCGTCGAAGTTCTCGAGGCGGATGAAGCCCGCGCCGCCGGTGCCGCCGAGGCCGAAGCCGGTCTGGCTGCCGCCCGCGCCGCCGGCCACCGACACCAGCGCGCCCGCGAACGCGTCCAGCGTGCGGCCCACGCGCACGATGGCGTTGCCGCCCCCGCCGCCGCCGCCGCCCGCGAACTTGGTCTGCAGGTCGCTGACCTTGCCGCCCTTGCCGCCGCGCGCGAGGACGCGGCTGGTGGGCCCGAGCAGCAGGTCGTGCGCGGTCTCGAGCAGCAGGCTGCCGCCGCCCGCGCCGCCGCCCGCGCCGGGCGCGAGCGTGGGCAGCACGGTGAACGACGTGTTGGCGGTGCCGGTCACGGAGACGCCCGTGCCGCCGCCCCCCGCCCCGCCGATGTCCAGCGAGGGCACGATCAGGAAGTCGTAGTCGTGGCCGACCTGCAGGCCGGGGCCGTCGGCACCGGGCCCGTCGGTCAGGCCGATGTCGATCACGTCGAGCTGGATGCGCTCCACCACGAACGTGGTGCCGTCGAAGGACGCGATCCGGAACATCCAGCCGTCGTTGGCCGCGTTCGGGATGATCAGGCTGCCCACCAGTGTCGCGCCACCCAGGCCGGCCAGCGACGCGCCCCCGGTCTGGCTCTGCACGTCGATCTCGGTGTCGTTCATCACGCGGCCGATGCCGCGCGCGCAGCCCAGGCCGCCGGGGGCGCCGGGCGAGTCGTCGAGCGCGAGGCCGCCGGAGGTGCCGCGCTGGTTGACCGCGGGATTGCTCGGGGGGCCGTCGCTCTCGCCGGCGATGCCCGCCGAGATCCCGCCGCCGCCACCGCCGCCGCCGCTCGTGGTCGTGATGCCGAGCGCACCCTCGTTCACGACGACGTAAGGCTCGGCCCCCGGCCCGCCGCGCTGCAGCGGCGTGGGATCGGTGCCGGCCCGCCCGTGCAGGCGCCCGACGAGGTAGCAGTCAGTTGCGGCCGCGATCGCCTCCGCGCCGATGTTCTTGCTCGGCTGCGTGAGCGTCGGATCGCCGGGATTTGTGGTCACCGTGAACGTCGTGCCCGCGGGCCCGGCCGCCACGCTCTGCACCACGAAGGTCGGATGGTTCTCGTCGATCTTCTGGTTCTTCGTGCCGCAGTTGAGCACGTCGGAGCTGCCGACGCCGAGGTTGGGCTGCAGCCGGATCTCACCGGCCGCCAGCAGCGCGGAGAGCCCGGGGTCGGTGTTGAGGATCGACAGGTCGATCAGCTCGTCGAAGAGCGTGGTGGCCGTCAGGATCTTGCTGCGGCCCGTCGCGCCGGTGAGCTTGCCGTCGCTGCTCTGGTAGGCCGGGGTCGCCTGCGGGGACTTGAGGCTGGTGGCCACCGTGTCGTCCTGCTTGAGCAGCAGCACGTCGCCGCCGTGGCCTCCCATCCCCGCGGCCAGCAGCGGGTCCGCGCCGACGCCGCCCTGGCCCAGGTACGCGGCATAGTTCCCGTCGGCCGGGCTCTCCGGCCGGACCAGCGTCTTGGCGTCGACGCCGGTGCAGTCCACCGTGCCGAAGATCTGCATGTTCCCGGCGCAACGCACCGACAGCGGAGCGCCGAGGCCGTCGAGCGGATCGCCCGGGTCGCTCACGATGAACTCGACGGGGTCCGGAGTGCCGTCGCCGTTGCGGTCGGTGAGCGGCTTGAGCGTCCAGCCGGCCGGCAGCAGGAACGACGTGAAGTTCCACGTGCGCGGCACGCGGAGGCCGCCGCTCACGGACCGCACGGTGGGCAGGGACACGACCTTGGTCGTGAAGTTGATGACCGCAACCAGGGGCACGGTGGTCTGGCCGGGGTTGGACAGCGTGCCGAGGGCGTCGACCTGGAACGGCCCGTCGGCGCCGGTGCCGCCGCCCAGCACGGGACCGAGCTGGCCGGGGAAGTCGCCGGCCCACTCCGCTGAGCTGCTCGTCGGGTCCTCGTGCTCCTTGTCGGCGAAGGTCTCGAGCGTGTGGTAGGCGGTCGGGTCGGGCGTGCTCGCGACCTGCAGGACCGCGAACACGTCATCGATCGTGCTGCCGGTCACGGAATGCTTGGAGTTGCCGGCGATGTCCTCGACCTCGGAGTTGACCTGCACGAAGAGGAAGCCGCCCGGGGGCCAGGCCACGAAGCCCGGCCGCCAGCGCAGGACGGTGAGGTTGTCCTGCTGGTGCAGGAAGGCGTACTGGCCGGGCACGGTCACCGGCACGAACTGCGGGACCGGCGCGGTGTTGGCCGACACGCGCAGCGTCGGGCTGCTGTTGTCCACCGTGTTGACCGCGCTCGGCGGCGACAGCGCGTCGTCGAACACGAACACGACGTCGCGCACGGGGCTGACCGCGACCTGCTGCGGAGGCACCGCTGGCACGACCGGGACGGGATTGTTGAAGAAGGCCACCGCCTCGGCGACGAGCGAGCCGTCGCCGTCCGTGTCCTCGAGCGTCCCGGGGAAGTCGACCGAGTCCGCGTCATCGACGAGGAAGACGTGCGCGTGCGGGAAGCCCAGGTTGAAGTCGAAGCCCTTGTCCGGCGTGCGGAAGAAGAAGGTCTGGTTCGGGTTGTTGAGCGGCTGTCCGGTGGTGGACTCCACCGAGGTGCCGCCGCCGGGCGGCGTGAACGCGACCTCGTACAGCGCGTTGGCGAGGAAGCCGAACTCCACGCCCGCGGGCGCGAACTCCACCGTGGGCACGATCTGAACGATCATGCCCGACACGGTGAAGCTGACGCTGGCCTGGCTGCCGGGCGGCGCCGTGGCCAGCCCCGCCGGGTCGGGCACCGTCACCACCTGGATGCTGGCGGAGCCCACCGTGTCGGGGTTCACGGTCTTGTTGAAGTTGATCTGCACGGGCAGGTTCAGCCCGGCGATCTTGGCTCCCATCGGCCCGGAGGTGACCTTGAAGGGTCCCGAGCCGCCGCCCGAGTTCGGGTTCTTGTTGCACGCTGGAAGGACCGTCGCGAGCAGCGCCAGGCCACCCAGCAAGCGCAGGCACGAGCTCGGGGTCATCAGGTCAGGGTCCTTCCGGGGACGATGGCTGTGCCTGCCCTCCCGCTGCGCCGGCAGCATCCCGGTTCGGGTGGCAGCGAAGGGCGACGTAGACTGCGCCATAGAATGCCATCTGACCCTCGGCTGTGCCCAGAGCCGCGGGTCGTCCGGGCCGGCGGGAGCCGTGGGAATCACTGACATGACACCCGCAAGCGACCGCCGGGACGCCCCGAACGGGTTGCTCTAGGCTGGGCCGCCCCGTGGTAACGCCCGCCCCGCTCGTCGACAGCCACTGCCACCTCGCGTTCAGCGCCTTCGATGCGGACCGGCCCGACGTCGTGCAGCGCGCGCGCGACGCGGGCATCGCGGGCTGCGTCGTGGTCTCCGTGGACGCGCCCAGCGCGCGGCAGGCGCTGGCGGTGGCCGAGCGCTGGCCGGGGTGGGCCCACCCCACCGCGGGCATCCATCCGACCGAGGGCGCCGTGCTCGACGAGCGCCACTTCCCCGAGGTGCTCGCGCTGCTCGACAGCGGCCGCTTCCACGCCGTGGGCGAGAGCGGGCTCGACGCGTACCACGACCGCTCCACGTTGCCGGCGCAGGTCCGCTCGCTGCACCGGCACGTGCGCGCGGCGCTCGATCGCTCGCTGCCGATCATCCTGCACTGCCGCGACGCCTTCGCGGAGCTGGCGGCCGAGCTGTCGGCCTATCGCGGCGCGCCGCTCGCGGGCGTGCTGCACTGCTACACGGGCACGGCACGCGACTTGCCGCCGCTGCTCGAGGCGGGCCTGCACATCGGCGTGGGCGGCATCGCCACCTTCAAGGGCCGCGACGACCTGCGCGCGGCGGTGCGCGATGTGCCGCTCGAGCGCCTGCTGCTCGAGACCGACGCGCCGTGGCTCGCGCCGCAGCCCGTGCGCGGCCGGCGCAACGAGCCGGCCTTCGTGGCGCACGTGGCCGAGGGGCTGGCGCGCGACCGCGGCGTGCCGCTGGCCGCGCTTGCGGCCGCGACCACGGCCAACGCGGACGCCCTCTTCCGCCTCGGCCTCTCCGCTACTCCTCCTCGACCAGCTTGAACCCGGCCATGATCTCCTGCTGGATGTTGCCGGGCACGACCTCGTAGTCGTGGAACTGCGACGAGAAGCTGCCCTCGCCGGACGTGAGTGAGCGCAGGGCCGTCGGGTAGGTGAGCACCTCGCGTTGCGGCACGCGCACCTTCACCACCTGCGTGTCGCCGAGCGAGTCCATGCCCGTGATGTGGCCGCGGCGGCCGGTGAGGTCCGAGGTGATGGCGCCCATGAAGCGCGCGGGGATCGCCACTTCCATGTCCAGCAGCGGCTCGAGCATCACCGGCCGCGCCTTCACGAACGCGTCGCGGAACGCGCGCAGGCCGGCGATCTTGAACGAGGCCTCGTCGCTGTCCACGTCGTGGAACTTGCCGTCGGTCACCGACACGGCGACGTCCACCACCGGGTAGCCGGCGACGATGCCCTTGGACATGGCCTCGCGCACGCCCTTCTCGATGGCCGGGATGAACTGGCGCGGCACCGAGCCGCCGACGGTGTCGTCGGCGAAGACCAGGCCCGCGCCGCGCTGCGCCGGCGCCACCTTCATGAACACCTCCGCGAACTGCCCGCGGCCGCCGGTCTGCTTCTTGTGGCGGTAGTGGCCCTCGGCCTGCGCCGTGATCGTCTCCTTCAGCGGCACGCGCGGCGTCGAGGCCTTGACCTCGACGTGGTGGCGCTCCTTGATGCGGCGCAGCACGGCCTCCAGGTGCATGATCGAGATGCCGTGCGCGAGGAGCTGGCCCGTGGACTCGTCGCGCTCGTAGACGAAGGTCGGGTCCTCGGAGGCGGCGCGCTTCAGGGCCGTCGAGAGCTTGACGTCCTCCGCGTGGTTCACCGGCTCGATCGCGCGCGCGACCATCGGCTTCGGCACGGCGAGGCGCTGGTAGGCGCGCGGGTGCGCCGGGTCGCACAGCGTGTCCGAGGTCTCCAGGTTCTCCAGCTTGGGCACGGCCACGATGTCGCCCGCCACGGCGGACGTCACCGGCGAGTGGTCCTTGCCCTGCGAGAGGTGCAGGTTGTGGATCTTCTCCTGCTTGCCGGTGCGCGGGAGCAGGAAGGACTGCCCCACGTCGATCTGGCCCGTGACCACGCGCAGCAGCCCCAGGCGCCCCACGAAGGGATCGATGATGGTCTTGAAGGCGAGGGCTGACGTGCCGGCCGACGTCGGCGCCACGACGTTGCCCTTGTCGTCCTTGAAGAACGGCCCGTCGAGCGGCGAGGGCAGGCAGCGCGCGGCGAAGTCGAGGAACTCCTCGACGCCGCGGCCGTCCACGGCCGAGACGCACAGCACCGGAACGAGCTGGCCGGTCGCGATCGACATCGTGAGCAGCTTGGCCGCCTCGTCCTCGGCGGGCCGCTTGTCCTGATCGAGGAAGGCCGTGAGCGCGGCCTCGTCGGCCTCGACGGCCGCCTCGACCAGCGCGTCGCGCATCGGCGCCAGCTCGGCGTCGGTGGTCTCGCCCAGCGGCACGAGGCGCACGCCCTGGAACTGCGCGCCGGTGCCCTTGGGCGCCACCACCGGCAGGCAGCGCGCGCCCAGCGTCTCCGAGAGCCCCGCCGCGAAGTCCGCCCAGTCGAGCGCGTCCTGGTCGAGGTGCGTCACCACCACGCAGCGCGCGCGCCCCGTCTGGCCGGCGAGCTCCCAGATCTTGCGGCCGGGGAACGTCAGTCCCTCGCCGCCATCGAGGCACATCACGGCCGTCTCGCACGCGGCCAGCGCCGCGGCCGCCTCACCCACGAAGTCCGGGTATCCCGGCGCGTCCAGCACGTTGAAGTGCTTGCCCTTGTGCGTGGCGTGCAGCACGCCCAGGGACACCGAGTGCTTCTTCTCCTTCTCCTCCGAGCCGTGGTCCGACACCGTCGTGCCGTCCGCCACGCTCCCGAGGCGCCCGACGGCGCCCGTCTTGAAGAGGATCGCCTCGGAGAAGCTGGTCTTGCCTGTGCGCGGGCCCCCGATCAGGGCGATGTTGCGGACATCGCCCGGTGCGTGCTTGCTCATGGGCCCAAGGCTAGGCCCGATGGCGACGATCCGTCAAGGATCCGTCAAGCCGGCGCGCTGGCCCGCGCGAGGGACGCGAGCAGCGTGAACGCCAGGCCCGGGGACACCAGCTCGGCCAGGATGCCGAGCGACAGGAACGGACCGAAGGGCACGCCGATCGGCGACTCCTCGCGCCGCACGCGGGCCACGACCTTCAGCGCGATCCCGACCACGGCGCCCGCGAAGCAGCCGATGAGGATGGCCGAGAGCACCGAGTCCACGCCGAGGAAGGTGCCCGCGAGCGCCATCCACTTCACGTCGCCCCAGCCCATGGAATCGGGCACGCCGGCCTCCTGCAGCTTGCGCTTCATCAGCCGGTTGCCGATCGCGCCCACGACCATGAGGCTGCCGCCGCCCGCGACCATGCCGAACACGCTCGCGATCAGCGACGAGGCGTGCGGCTGGTCCGCGTGGAAGCCGCGATGCGTCGCGTGCAGCACGGGGAACGCGAGCGAGGCCAGCAGCCCCAGCACCATGCCCGGCCACGTGATGCTGTCGGGAATTATCAGGTGCTCGAAGTCGACGAGCGTGACGATCACGCACACGGTGGCGAGGTAGAACGCGACGCCGAGTCGCACCATCGAGTCGCTGTCCACCGGCGGCCACAGCACCACCGCCGCCAGGAACAGCGCCGCCACGAGCAGCTCCACGACGAGGTAGCGCGGGCTGATCGGCTGGCGGCAGGAACGGCAGCGGCCCGAGAGCGCGATCCACGACAGCACCGGGATGTTGTCGTGCCAGCGCACCGGCGCGTTGCAGTGCGGGCAGAAGGAGCGCGCGGGGCGGAAGCTCGAGAGCCCGTCGCGCGGCGAGCGGTAGATGACCACGTTCGCGAAGCTGCCGACCGCGAGGCCGAACGCCGTCGCCGCCACCTGCGCGAACCAGCCTGTCGCGATGGATTCCATGGCCCGCGATCCTAGGAAGCGCGGACCTCGATTTTTAGCTTGAGTGGAGGTTCCGGGGCGTGTCCCGCCAGGCCGCGCACGCCGACGGTCCCGAGCTGCAGCCAGTAGCTGCCGCGAGCGGCGCCGAGGTCCAGCAGCAGCTCGAACCGCTCGCCGACCAGGCGCCAGCTCACCGGCGGCTCCAGCGGCGTCTTCAGCGTGATCTCACCCTCCCTGGGCCACAGCGGGCAGGCCTCGGGCGACACGGTGGCGGGATCGAGGACCCCGTCGAAGAGCAGGCTCAGCGGGCCGGCAGTCTCCAGCGTCGCGGAGAGCGGCAGCGGCCGGCCGTTGACCGAGAGCAGGCGGGGCGCGCCTCCGCTCCCGTGCAGCCGCGGCAGGAGCGGCCAGCGCAGCGTGACGGGCGCCGCGAGCGGCCGGCCATCGGTCGTGCGCAGGGCCTGCGGCGAGGGCGCCCCCAGCAGGCGCACGCGCGCCGCCGGAGGCGCCTCGGCGAGCAGCTCGGGCGTGACCACCAGCTCGATCACGAGGACGCCAGCGGCCGTGCCCAGCCTCGCCTCCAGCGGCCGGCCGTCCTCGCGCTCCACCGTCACGGACCGCTCCGTCACGCTCAGCGGGTCGAGCGGGCCGTCGAAGCGCAGCCCCAGGGTGGCGTTGAGCGCGGACTCCGCGGGCGGCGCGGAGCGCAGCGAGGCCGTGCCGGCGGCGGGCCCGCAGGCCGCGAGCGCCGCGGCGAGACCGATCGCTGCGAGCCGCGAGCTCAGTACTCGGCCCGCACGCGCAGCGTGTCGACGGACGGACGGAAGCTGTCGGCGCCGAACGGGTAGTCCTCACCATGTATGCCGCCGACCAGGTCAAAGGTCACCTGGAACCGGATCAGCGGGTAGCCCGACAGTTCACGCAGGTCCGAAACCCAGGCGGTCAGCGTGGTGGGATCCGGGACGTGCGAGCCCGCGCGCACCGGGTAGGCGCCCTGGAAGCGAACGCCGACGCTCGCGTTGTCGCTGATGGCGTTCTGGAGAGGCGCATCGATGTCAGGGGCGTCGACCTTGATGTCGTTGAAGGGGACGAAGCCGGCGCCTCCCGTGCAGAGGCCCGGATCGAACGGCGGGCTGCCGGAGTTGGCAACGAAGTGCGCCTGCGCGTTGGCAACAGCGGCAGTGATCACGAGGCTGTCCTTGTCCGGCGGCACCATGCCGTTGTAGGTGCCATTCATGCCCGCAAAGAAGGGCGGCGGCGTGCCGACCAGCGCCTTGCGTGCGCGCAGCGCCGCGCCGGCGTAGTCGAGCCACACCGACGTGCCGCGGCTGACCGTGCCGATCGGCGGCGGCGTCTTGGTCGGCGACACCACGGGCAGCCGGTCGACGAGCATCTCCGGGTCGAACTGCTCCTGCCCGTCGATCACCTTCTTGAGCGGCGTCCCGTCGGGCTCCTTGACCAGCACGCTGAACGGGATCACGTCGGTCGTCTCGTAGAGGATGCCCGGCGGGCCGTTCGGCGGCGGCGTGTTCGGCTCCACGAAGGTGGTCGGGTCCCAGCCGAAGTACGTCTTCATGATCTTGTGCGGCTGGGACTCCTTCACCACGCGCTTGCCGAAGTAGTCCATCATCGGCGTGTCGAGCTGGTACGGACCGACGTTCGCCGCATCGGTGACCGAGATGAGCGGCGGGTCGGCGCCGTTGAGCAGGAAGAAGAAATCCGGCGGCGCCGAAGCGCCAGCCTGCGGATCGAGGTGGAACCAACGGTAGTCGAGCATGTCGATGTAGCGGAGCGCGTCGGGGAGCGGGATCGCCATCGGCGGAACGGGCCACGAGGGGTGCTCGATCTGCTTGCCGGCATCGGCGATGTCGGTCCACGGGCCGAGCTTGATCGGCGCACGGACCCTCGCGAAGAGGAACGCACCCTGCTGGATGGTCGGCGTCGGCGTCGCGCTTCCCTGCTGGAGCTGGATCAGGCCGAAGCCGCCCTGGCCGCCGTCGCTGCGGGACCAGATGTGCCCGGGCGGCGGGGTCTGGCTGGGGATTTCCTTGGGGTCTTCGATGGCGTCGGCGCCGTAGCCGCCGGAGACGTCCAGCGACGCACCCTGCGCGCCGCTGAGGTCCATGAAGCCGGGCATGTTGTGGGTCGCATCGGCCTCGATCCGGATGTTGCCCGCGGCCTGCAGGATGATTGCGCCGCCGCTGCCGCCGCCGCCGCCACCCGAGTAGTTGCTCGAGGTGATGGTCTCGCCGCCGGCGCCGTCGCCGCCGCTGCAGTCGATGTGTCCCATCCTCGAGACCAGGATGTCTCCGAGGCTGCGGATCAGCAGCGAGCCGCCGCCGCCGCCGCCGCCGCCGCCCTTGGCGTCGTACAGCGTCGGCGAGAAGAAGACGTTGCCGCCGAACAGGGCCGGGTAGCAGGGGATCGGGGGCTGGCAGGGCGCGCCCAGCTGCGAGCAGGCCCAGCTCAGCGGCACCATGCTGTCGATGCGCGTCCCGCCGCCGCCGCCGCCCTGACCGCCGATGAGCACCTGGAGCTCGCCGCCGGGGCCGAAGAAGTCATTCTCGGGATCGCCGTCCTTGAACAGCAGCCGGCCGGGTTCGGCCGCGGGCTGGAACAGCACGGGGTTCTCCGGCGTTCCCATCATGAACACGCACTGCAGCGGCCAGCTCGGGAAGACGTTGCCCTGGCAGCGGTTCTCGTCGTTGCCGTAGAGCGAGTCGCGGATCTTGTCGTTGTTCGGACAGAGCTTGAAGCTCGGGAAGAAGACGTTCGTGATGTTGCCGTCCGAGTCCGCCGTGGACTCGACGCGGTAGCTGCCCGAGCCGTTGTGCGACCGCATGCCGTGGTAGTAGAAGCTGCCGCCGCCGCCACCGGGCGGGCGCGAGTGCTCGGTGTTGGCCCCCTGGCCCGGCGGAAGCGGCGGCATGCCGCCGCCGGGAAGGTACGGGAAGGGACTGAGGTTGTCCTCCGGGATGTATCCCAGGGTCGTGACGCCGCCGTGTCCGCCCACTCTCTCGAAGCTGATCGCGCCCGAGGCTCCGACCACGGGGCCGAAGCCGCGCGCGCCCGCCGCCGGCGTCGCGTACTGGTTGATCTGCTGCGGCCCGTTCGGGTTGATCGTCGTGGGGTGGGACTCGCCGCCGCGGCCTCCACCCGGCCCGGCGAGGCCGCCCGGCACCGGCGTGAAGCCGGTGTCGAAGGTCACGTCGCCGACGCCCGGATTGCCCGAGCAGTCGAGCACGCCGCGGATCTCGACCTTGCCGGTGGCCGTGATGACCAGCGGGTTGTCGCCGCGAGCGATGACCCACACGCCCTCGGGGATGATGAAGTCGCGGAACGTGAAGTGCCCGCCCACCACGGTGCTCGGCGTGGTGACGCCCGGCGTGGCGCCGTTGGGCATCGGGAAGGACTGCACGTCGGTGTTGAGGATCACGAACGTGAAGTTCGGGGGTTTCTGGGTGGAAGGGACCTGCAGGTACGCGTTCTGCGGATTGAAGTTCGCGCTCGGCAGCGGCTTGAAGTCGCCGAGGTCGATGATCGCGCTCTGCCCCACCGAGGCCTGCAGGTGGCCTGACGTCGCCGAGCCGCTCACCGGCTTGGCCCATTCCGCCTGCGGATTGATCGAGGGCGGATTGGTGTCCTCGAAGTTCTTGTCGCCGAAGTCCTCGACGAAGGCGTCGGTGACGCGCCCCTCGGGGTCCGGCACGCCGCACGGATCGACGGGGTTGCTCGGCGCGGACGTCGAGACGCCGAGCACGCGCCGGCTGCCCAGCGCCGACAGGAGGTGGGCCGCATCGGCGTTGGCCAGGCTGACTCCCGACAGCGCCGACAGCAG
>Ga0126377_10002770_pt1 | contig 12212 bp, 9 predicted proteins | sample PanSoiMetPlot_22_FD_92647 | JGI IMG/M metagenome (GOLD analysis project Ga0126377, IMG submission 92647) | Tropical forest soil microbial communities from Panama - MetaG Plot_22 | ecosystem: Environmental > Terrestrial > Soil > Tropical forest > Bulk soil | place: Panama | collected 2016-02-17
AGCCGATATCCGCTTCGTCATCAGCCGTGAAGCCGGGTACGCGCACGAGGTGCCCTTTCCGGTCGTGCTGGTCGATCGTTCGCCGACTTTCGAGACCGGGGCCGTGATTCGCGCGATCGATGAGGTGCGGCCGGACATCGTGATCTTCGACAGCGCGGGGCGATTCGCGCAGTTCCGGCACGCGCGGCACGCGGGCGCCCGGGTCGTGTACGTGAGCTCGCGACCCAAGACGCGCTGGAAGGGCTTCCGCCTGCGCCGCATGACGCAGCTCGATCAGCACTGGCTCGCCTGGCCGCGATTCTTGGACGGCGAGCTCTCGGGTTGGGAGCGGCTGAAACTCGCGATCGTGCGCAGGGTGAAAGTCGTCTTCCTCGATTGCCTGTTCCCGCCTCCGGATCAGGCGCGGGCCACGGCCTATCGCAGCGAACTGGGACTCGGTGCCGAACCCTATGTGCTCTTCTGCGCGGGCGGGGGCGGCTACCGATACAACGGTCTGTCCGCCCCTGAAATCTTCGGCCAGGCGGCCGTCGACGCCGCGAATGACGGCGGACCGCGGACGGTATGGGTGCGCGGGCCAAACTACGCCGGCCATCTCGCTCCGGCTCCGGGCCTGCTCAGCCTGGGTGCCCTGAGCGGACCGCAGATGATGGATTTGCTGAGCGGTGCCAGCGTTGCCGCGATCAACGGTGGGAGCCTGCTGCTGCAGGCCCTCGCGCTCAAGGTTCCCTGCGTGGCAGCGGCCGTGGCCGGCGACCAGGGCGCGCGCATCCGGGCCTGCGCTTCACGCGGCCTGTTGCTGTCAAGCGAGTTGGATTCAGCAGCGCTCGCGAGCGCTGCCCGGAATCTCTTCAACGGCGGCGCCGACGCGATCCGCGCGCGCCTCGGGCAGCTCGATCTCACCAACGGCGTCGACAAGGCGACGGCCGCGCTGGAGCAACTGCTTGCCGCGAGGCACGCCGCATGAAGGCCTACATGTGCGTGATCTGCGGCTTCGTTTACGAAGAAGAGAAAGGTGATCCGACCCGGGGCATTCCACCGCTGACCCGGTGGGAGGACGTGCCCTTGTCGTGGCGCTGCCCGGACTGCGGCGCGGGCAAAGAAGACTTCGAGATGATCGAGATCTAGGAGCCGTGTCGACCGTGTCGCGCGCTACTCGCGCCGGCCCGGATGCCCGCGGGCGCGCAGCAGCTCGAGCACGCTGTCCTTGCCCACGAGGTGCAGAGCGCCGACCACGATGAGGTAGTTCTGCTCGTCATCGAGGAGCGGTGCGATTTCATCGGCCCACTTGCGGTTGCGATCGACCACCAGCGAGCGGTAGAGGTCGGGGAAGCCGTCGAATTCCTTCAGGAGCGTCTTCGCCAGTGCGTCGGTGTCGCCGCGACTCCAGGCGCCGATCAACTGGTCCGCTTCGGTGGTCAGGTCGGCGGCTTCATCGAGCGACACGACGAGGAAGTCGCCTTGTCGCTGCATGGAAAGCGAATCGAGCGCACCCAGCTGGTCGGAGAGCGTCTCGAGGCCGCGAATCTCCTTGCCGTCCTGTGCCGCGTGCCGCAGGAGCTGATGCTCGACGCCCGCCGCAGGGTCGAGGCCCAGCTTCATGAATTGCGCCTGCGCGATCGTCAACGCGACCACCCACGGCTCGAGCTGCGCCAGCATGTCGAGATCGACACCGAGTTTCAGCGCCGCTTCGTGGGCGCGTGAGTAGCGGTCGGCGCCGAGCACACCCTGGAGCGTCTGCGACTCGGGCAGCATGCCGTGCTCGATGGTGAACTCCTGCGCCTCGGCGGCATCGATGTGTTCGAGGTCCACTTCCATGTAAATGGTCCGCGCCTTGCTGTACGCCTGCATCACGGATGCCGGCAGCGCTTCGTCCGTCGCGCGCAGTACGTGGACCGAGGCGAGCAGGTAGACCGAGTTCTTGTGCCCATCGATCCGCCAGAGCGGCGGATGTGCATCCGCTGCGGCCGGCGATGCGGCCAGCCATGCGTAGAGGGCGAGGAGGGTGCCGAGCGGCGCCCGCAGGCTCATGAGGCGAAGCCGTCCACCCACACGACCGCAGTGGAAATGCTGCCGTCGGCATTGAGCTCCAGCCAGCGGTAGCCCGGGGGGCGCCGGTCGATCGCGAACAACTCGCTCAGCGGCAGGAACTGCGCACAGGTCGAGGGCGCGCTCAGCATGCGCACGCCGTTGCGTTCGCTCTCGTGGACCTGGTGCACGTGACCCCACAACACGGCGCGCACATTCTTGTGGCGATCGAGGATCGAGAAGAATTCATCCGCGTTCTCGAGCCCGACCTTGTCGAGCCAGTTGCTGCGCATGCGCACCGGGTGATGGTGCAGGCACACGAGGCCGTGCGCGCCCGCGTTCTCGGTCAGGGCGCGCTCCAGCAACTCGAGCTCCGCCGCCGCCAAGCGCCCGCGTGCTTTGCCGGCGAAATAACTGTCGAGCATCACCGCGAACCAGCCGGGCCAGCGGGCGACACCGCCGAGTTGAAAGGGCGCGCCTTGCAGCGTCCGGTTCATCGCGGCGGGATCGTCGTGGTTGCCCGGGATGCAGTACACGGGCACGCCGAGCGTCGCAAACACCTCGCGGAAACGCCCATAGCCGTCGGGGTCATCCTGCACCAGGTCGCCGGTCGCCAGGATGCCGTCACACGGCCAATGACGCGCGCGCGCGTGTTCGATGGCGGCAAGGAGTGAAGCGTAGGTTGCGACACCGCGCAGCTTGCCGTCGGCATCCCCATACAGATGCGGGTCCGTGAACTGTATGAGTCGCACGCTGCTCATTTCGGGCCATCCGCCGGCGCGGCCGAGCCGCTGCCGGAGAGTGGAACGGGGTCACATTTCAGCGGCAGATCATAGCAGAGGGGTCGGCGCATCAAGGGTGATGCAAGTCGCGTGCAATTGCGCAGTTCAGCTTCGCGGCGGGGAGCTGCGAAGCAGCGACGGTGCGTCGCTTGCGGCGTCTGTGACGCACGCCACTGTCATTTCGCAGCGACAAGGGGCGAGGGCTCGCGCCCTCGCCCCCATCGCGTGTGCGGTCAGTACCGGTAGTGGTCGGACTTGTAGGGTCCGTGCTTGTCGAGGCCGACGTAGCGCGCCTGCGCATCGGTGAGCTCGGTGAGATGCGCGCCGAGCTTCTTCAGCTGCAGCCGCGCGACCTTCTCATCGAGCTGCTTCGGCAGGACGTAGACGCCGACCGGGTACTTGCCCGGGTTGCCCCAGAGCTCGATCTGCGCCATCACCTGGTTGGTGAAGGAAGACGACATCACGTAGCTCGGGTGGCCCGTTCCGCAGCCCAGGTTCACGAGGCGCCCTTCGGCCAGCAGGATGATCCGCCGGCCGTCCGGGAAGATCACGTGATCGACCTGCGGCTTGATGTTCTCCCACTGGTACTGCTTGAGCGCCGCCACGTCGATCTCGTTGTCGAAGTGGCCGATGTTGCACACGATCGCGTTGTGCTTCATGCGCTTCATGTGCTCATGGGTGATCACGTGGAAGTTGCCGGTGGCCGAGACGAAGATGTCCCCCTGGTCTGCCGCCTCGTCCATGGTCACGACCTTGTAGCCCTCCATCGCCGCCTGCAGCGCGCAAATGGGATCGATCTCCGTGACCCAGACCTGCGCGGACAACGCGCGCAGCGCCTGCGCCGAGCCCTTGCCGACGTCGCCGTAACCGCACACGACCGCGATCTTGCCCGCGATCATCACGTCGGTCGCGCGCTTGATGCCATCGACCAGCGACTCGCGGCAGCCGTAGAGGTTGTCGAACTTGCTCTTGGTGACCGAGTCGTTGACGTTGATCGCGGGGAAGGCGAGGGCGCCGTCCTTCGCCATCTGGTAGAGCCGCTTCACGCCGGTGGTGGTTTCCTCGGTCACGCCGCGGATCGCCTTGAGGCGCGTGGAATACCACTTCGGATCCTTCGCCAGCGTGTGACGGATCGAGGCGAAGAGCGCCTCCTCCTCTTCACTGGTCGGCTTGCCGATCACCGCGGCATCGCTCTGCGCTTTCGATCCCAGGTGCACGAGGAGCGTGGCATCGCCGCCATCGTCGAGGATCATGTTGGTGTGGCCGCCGTCCGGCCACTCGAAGATGCGGTGCGTGTAGTCCCAGTACTCCTTGAGGGACTCGCCCTTCCAGGCGAACACCGACGTGCCCTGCGCGGCGATGGCCGCGGCGGCATGATCCTGGGTCGAGAAGATATTGCAGGACGCCCAGCGCACCTGGGCGCCGAGGGCCTGCAGCGTCTCGATCAGCACCGCGGTCTGGATCGTCATGTGGAGCGATCCGGAAACGCGCGCGCCCTTCAGCGGTTGCAGCGGCGCGAACTCCTCGCGAATCGCCATGAGGCCCGGCATCTCGGTCTCGGCGATCGCAATCTCCTTGCGACCCCAGTCGGCCAGGGATAAGTCGGCAACTTTGAAATCCGCAGCTTTGCGGTTGTGTGGAACAGCGCTCATTGATGTCTCCGGTTCGATTTACGAATCGAAACGGGCGCCGTTGTACAACCAGCTTCTCCTGCCGAGCCTCGCGCGGTTTCAACCCGCGTTGCAGCGCCCCTCGGCGGGCGAAGCCATGTGAAGGAAGCTAGCTGGCCGCGGCCACCACGCCGCGCACCCCGGCCGCCGCGGCGAGTGCCGCAGCCCGGTCCTTGCGTTCCCAGGTGAAATCGGGATCTTCGCGTCCGAAATGTCCGTACGCGGCGGTCTTCTCGTAGATCGGGCGCACCAGGTCGAGCATCTCGCGCAAACCGTAGGGCGTCAGATCGAAGTGCTCGCGGATGAGCTGTGTCAGCCGCTCGCGCGGCAACTTGCTGGTGCCGAAGGTCTCGACGCTGATCGAGGTCGGCTCGGCCACGCCAATCGCGTAGGACACCTGGATCTCGCAACGCTCCGCGAGTCCCGCGGCGACGATGTTCTTGGCGACGTAGCGTGCGGCGTATGCGGCCGAGCGATCCACTTTCGACGGGTCCTTGCCCGAGAAGGCGCCGCCGCCGTGACGCGCCATGCCGCCGTAGGTATCCACAATGATCTTGCGGCCGGTGACGCCGCAGTCGCCGACCGGTCCGCCGATCACGAAGCGTCCCGTCGGATTGATATGGAAGCGCGTGCTGCGATCGATCCACTCCTTCGGGAGCACGGGCTTGACGATCTCCTCCATCACGCCTTCACGCAGGGTCTCCTGCGACACATCCGGGTGATGCTGGGTCGAGAGCACCACGGCATCGATGCCCGTGGGCTTCGAGTCCTCGTAGCGCAACGTGATCTGGCTCTTGGCGTCCGGGCGCAGCCACGGAAGCTTGCCGCTGCGGCGTATTTCCGCCTGGCGCTTGACGAGACGATGGGCAAAGGTGATCGGCGCCGGCATCAGCACATCGGTTTCGTTGCTGGCGTAGCCGAACATCAATCCCTGGTCGCCCGCGCCCTGCGCCTTCTCGCTCTCGCGATCGACGCCCATGGCGATGTCGGTCGACTGCTTGCCGATCGCGTTGAGTACCGCGCAGGTCGCGCCGTCGAAGCCCATCTCGGAGCTGTTGTAGCCGATGCGCAGGATGGTCTTGCGCACCATCTCCTCCAGGTCGACCCACGCGCTCGTCGTCACTTCACCGGCAATCACGACCAGGCCGGTTTTGATCAGCGTTTCGCACGCGACGCGTGCGCGCTTGTCCTGCCTGAGCATCGCATCGAGGACGGCGTCCGAGATCTGGTCGGCAACCTTGTCCGGATGCCCTTCGGAAACCGATTCGGAAGTGAACAGATAGGAGCTGGCCATCAAAAAAACCCAGAGGGAATCAAGGGGGTGGCAAGTATAGCGGCTGCCCTCGCAAAGGACAGTGCTTGCCGTCCGAATAGTCTGACACTTCAGCGCATGTCCTTGACCCGCATGCCGTTGCCGCAGGGGGTCGCATATTGGACAATGCGCGGCTTTCGTTGTCTGAGGTAAGTGATGTCCAGGAGCAGCCCCAGCAGTCGCGAGCTCTCCAACGCGATCCGGGCGCTCGCCATGGATGCCGTTCAGAACGCGAACTCGGGCCACCCGGGCGCGCCGATGGGGATGGCGGATATTGCCATGGTGTTGTGGCGCGAATTCCTGCGGCACAACCCCGCCAATCCCGCCTGGTGGAATCGAGACCGCTTCGTGCTCTCGAACGGCCACGCCTCGATGCTTCTCTACTCTCTCTTATATCTCACCGGCTACCCGGTGAAGCTCGATGAGCTGCGCCACTTCCGCCAGCTCGGGTCGCGCACCGCCGGCCATCCCGAGCACGACGTCGAGATGGGCATCGAAACCACGACCGGCCCGCTCGGCCAGGGCCTCGCGAACTCGGTCGGCATGGCGATCGCGGAGAAGTCGCTGGCGGCGAGGTTCAACCGGCCGGGATTGCCGATCGTCGATCACTACACGTACGTGTTCGCGGGCGACGGTTGCCTCATGGAAGGCATCTCGCACGAAGCCTGCTCGCTCGCCGGCACGCTCAAGCTCGGCAAGCTGATCTGTTTCTACGACGACAACGGCATCTCGATCGACGGCGAGGTGCAGGGCTGGTTCACCGACGACACGCCACAACGCTTCGCCGCGTACGGCTGGCACGTGGTGCGCGAGATCGACGGGCTCAATCCCGACGCCGTGCGCAAGGCGATCCTCGCCGCGCGTGCGGAGACCGAGCGGCCCTCGATCATCTGTTGCCGGACCATCATCGGCTGGGGCGCGCCGCACAAGCAGGGGACCGAAGCGGCACACGGTGCGGCGCTGGGTGCGGACGAAGTGGCCGCGGCACGCGAGACACTGGGCTGGAAGTATCCACCGTTCGTGATTCCGGAGGACATCAAGGCGCAGTGGGACGCGCACGAAACCGGCGCGAAACGCGAGGCCGAATGGCAGGAGCTCTTCGCCAGTTATCGCAAGCAACACCCGGACCTTGCGGCCGAGTTCGAGCGGCGCATGCGCGGGGAGTTGCCGGCAAAGTTTCACGAGGCAGCGGCGAAGTGCATCGCCGACGCTGCGCAGCAGGCGCCTAACGTCGCGACGCGCCAATCCTCGCAGGCCGCGCTCAACGCGCTTGGCCCGGTGCTGCCGGAGCTGATTGGCGGGTCGGCCGACCTCACGGGCTCGAACAACACGCGCCGCAAGGATTCACGCACCTGCTCGCCGGAAGACCCGTCGGGCGACTACCTGTACTACGGCGTGCGCGAATTCGGCATGACCGCGATTCTCAACGGGCTGACGCTGCACGGCGGCTTCATCGCCTACGGCGGCACGTTCCTGACCTTCTCCGACTATGCGCGCAACGCCGTGCGCATGGCGGCCCTGATGAAGCAGGGCTCGATCCTGGTCTATTCGCACGATTCGATCGGCCTGGGCGAAGACGGCCCCACGCACCAGCCCATCGAGCATCTCGCGAGCCTGCGGCTCATTCCGAACCTGACGCTGTGGCGGCCCTGCGATGCGGTGGAAACCGCGGTCGCCTGGCAGGCGGCCATCGAGCATCGCTCCGGGCCGACGGCGCTCGCACTCACGCGCCAGAATCTGCCGCATCAGCAGCGCTCGCCCGAACAGATCGCCGCCATCAAGCGCGGCGGTTACACGCTGATCGAATGCGAGGGCACGCCGGAGTGCATCGTGATCGCGACCGGCTCGGAAGTCGGCATCGCGGCCGAAGCCGTGCGCGAGGTTGCGAAGCGCGGGCGTCGCGTGCGCCTGGTATCGCTGCCGTCCTTCGAAGTGTTCGCGCGCAACGACGCGGCCTATCGGGATCGCGTGCTGCCACCCGGGGTACGCAAGCGGGTGGCCGTCGAAGCGGGCGTCACCACCATCTGGCGCCAATTCGTGACCGAGGAAGGCCGTATCATCGGCATCGATCACTTCGGCGCCTCCGGCAAGGGCGCGGACCTGTTCAAGCATTTCGGCTTCACCGCCCAGCACGTGCTCGGCGCGGTGGAGGAACTTCTCGGCGCGCACTGAAGCGCGCCGTCAACGCGGGAGAGATCAGGCTATGGCGATCAAGGTGGGCATCAACGGCTACGGCCGCATCGGTCGTAACATTCTCAGGGCACTGTACGAGGCGAAGCGGCAGAAGGAAATCCAGATCGTCGCGCTCAACGACCTCGGCGATGCCAACACCAACGCGCACCTCACCCGTTACGACACCGTACACGGCAAATTCCCGGGCGAAGTCAGCGTCGAAGGCAACGCCATGGTGGTGAACGGCGACAGCATCCGCGTGCTGGCGGAACGCGATCCGTCGAAGCTTCCCTGGGGCGAGCTCGGTGTCGAGTTCGTGCTCGAGTGCACGGGTCTTTTTACCAGCAAGGCCAAGGCCGGCGCGCACCTCAAGGGCGGCGCGAAGAAGGTGGTCATTTCCGCCCCCGGTGGCGAGGACGTCGATGCCACGATCGTCTATGGCGTGAACCACAACACGCTCAAGGCGAGTCACACGGTGATTTCGAATGCGTCGTGCACCACCAACTGTCTGGTTCCGGTCGTCAAGGTGCTGCACGACAAGATCGGCGTGCTGAGCGGCATCATGACCACCGTGCATTCGTACACGAATGACCAGGTGCTCACGGACGTGTATCACTCGGATCTGCGTCGCGCGCGCTCGGCCACCATGTCGATGATTCCCACCAAGACCGGCGCAGCCGCTTCGGTGGGGCTGGTGATGCCGGAGCTCAAAGGCAAGCTGGATGGTTTTTCCGTAAGGGTGCCGACGATCAACGTGTCGTTGGTCGACCTCACCTTCAGTGCGGCGCGCAAGACCAGCGCCGACGAGATTCACGGCATCATGAAGGCCGCAGCGGCCGGCGCCTTCAAGGGCATCCTGGCCTACAGCGACGGCCCGCTGGTCTCGGTCGACTTCAATCACGATCCGGCGTCCTCCACTTACGATGCGACGCTCACCAAGGTGATCGAGGGCACGCTGGTGAAGGTCTGCGCGTGGTACGACAACGAGTGGGGCTTCTCGAACCGCATGCTGGACACGACCGTCGCCTGGTCGAAGGCGAGCTGAGTTGAAACTGCGGCGGATGACGGATCTCGACCTGCGCGGCAAGCGCGTCCTGATCCGGGAAGACCTGAATGTGCCCGTCAAGGACGGCGTGATTACCAGTGACGCACGCATCCGTGCCTCACTCCCCACGATCCAGCAGGCGCTCAAAGCCGAAGCGCGTGTGCTGATCCTGTCGCACCTCGGGCGGCCGGAGGAGGGCGTGTTCAGCGAGGAGTTCTCGTTGCAGCCGGTGGCCGCACGACTGTCAGAGCTGCTCGGGCGCAAGGTGCGCCTGGAGCGCAATTGGCTCGAGGGCGTCGAATGCGCCGCGGGCGAAGCCGTGCTGTGCGAAAACGTGCGCTTCAACAAGGGCGAAAAGAAGAACAGCGACGAGCTCGCGAAGAAGATGGCGGCGCTGTGCGACATCTTCGTGATGGACGCATTCGGGACCGCGCATCGCGCCGAGGCGAGCACGCACGGCGTCGCCAAATACGCACCGGTCGCATGCGCCGGGCCCTTGCTGGTGAACGAGCTGGTCGCGCTGGAGACGGCGCTCGAGCGCCCGGCGCGCCCGATGATAGCGATCGTGGCGGGCTCCAAGGTCTCGACCAAGCTCACCGTGCTCGAGTCGCTCCTCGCCAAGGTCGATCAGCTGATCGTCGGCGGCGGCATTGCCAACACGTTTCTCGCCGCTGCGGGATTCACGGTCGGCAAGTCGCTCTACGAGGCCGAGATGGTCGACATCGCGAAGCGCCTGATGGCGGAGTCGGAAAAGCGCGGGACGCAGATTCCGCTGCCCACCGACGTGGTCGTGGCCAAGGAATTCTCAGCGCGCGCCGAAGCCGACGTGAAGGATGTCGCAGCGGTGCGTCCCGAGGAGATGATCCTCGACATCGGACCTGACACGGCGGAGCGCTTCGCGGGCCTCATCGGCCGCGCCGGCACCATCGTGTGGAACGGGCCGGTCGGCGTCTTCGAGTTCGACCAGTTTGGCGAAGGCACGCGCGTGCTGGCGCAGGCGATCGCGCGCAGCCCGGCCTTTTCACTCGCGGGCGGTGGCGATACGCTGGCAGCGATCGAGAAGTACCAGGTCGAAGAAGGCATCTCGTACATTTCCACCGGCGGCGGCGCGTTCCTGGAGTTTGTCGAAGGCAAGAAGCTCCCCGCGGTCGAAGTCCTCGAACAGCGGGCCCAATAGCGCATGCAACGCCGCACCAAGATTGTCGCCACACTCGGGCCGGCCACCGACGACCAGGCCGTGCTCGCCGCCATGATGCGCGCCGGTACCGACGTCGTGCGGGTGAACTTCTCGCATGGCAAGACGGAGGACCACGCGCGCCGCATCCAGATCGTGCGCAACGCCGCGGTAAGCGTCGGTCGCTACGTCGGTGTGCTCGGCGACCTGCAGGGACCGAAGATCCGCATCGAGCGCTTCAAGCAGGGCAAGGTGACGCTGAGCGAAGGCAGCACCTTCACGCTCGACGTGTCGCTGGACGCGGACGCGGGCACCGCCGAGGGCGTCGGCGTCGCGTACAAGGATCTGCCGCGCGACGTGCGCAGCGGCGATGTGCTGCTGCTCGATGACGGGCAGATCGTGCTCGAGGTCGAGAAGGTCGAAGGACCGCGCATCCGCACGCGGGTGCGCGTCGGCGGCACGCTTTCCGATCAGAAGGGCATCAACCGCAAGGGTGGCGGCTTGTCGGCCGGGGCACTCACGGACAAGGATCGCGCCGACGTGCGCGCCGCCGCCGAGCTCGGCATCGATTTTCTGGCAGTCTCGTTCGCGCGTGATGCGCATGACATTCACGAGGCGCGCCAGCTCCTGCGCGAAGCGGGCGGCGAAGGCACCATCGTCGCCAAGATCGAACGGAGCGAGGCGATCCAGAACCTGCCCGCCATCATCGACGCGAGTGATGCGGTGATGGTGGCGCGCGGCGACCTCGGCGTCGAGATGGGCTATGCCGAGCTCACGGGCCTGCAGAAGACCATCATTCACCAGACGCGCAACCGGCATCGCGTGGTCATCACCGCGACGCAGATGATGGAGTCCATGATCCACAGCCCGGTGCCAACGCGCGCGGAAGTCTCGGACGTGTCGAACGCGGTGATGGACGGCACCGATGCGGTCATGCTGTCGGCGGAGACCGCCGTCGGCAAGTACCCGGTGAAAGCGGTCGAAGCGATGGCGGAAGTGATCCGCGGTGCCGAAAAGTACCAGCTTGCGCACAGCCGCGTACGGCATCGCGTCGAGGGACAGTTCCAGACCACCAACGAAGCGATTGCGATGGCGGTCATGTACACCGCCAATCACCTGCGCGTGCGCGCGATCGTGGCGTTGACGGAGTCGGGCTCGACGCCACTGTGGATGTCGCGCATCCGCTCCGACATCCCGATCTACGCCTTTACACGCCATGAGCTCACGCGCCGGCGCGTTACGCTCTACCGCGGGGTGTACCCGGTGCCGTTCGACATCACGCACACCGACCCGCAAGCGCTTTATACGGCGATCTTTGCCGAGCTCCTCAAGCGCCAGCTCGTGAGCATCGGCGATCTCGTGATCATGACCCAGGGTGAGCTGTCGGGCGTTTCCGGCGGCACCAACGCGATGAAGATCCTCCAGGTGTCGGCAGGCTGACCGTGCGGCGCCTGCGCCGGCTGCTCCTGGTCGCCGCGGGCGTCATCGCCGCGCTGTTCCTCGGCCTGTATCTCCTGCTGCGCGCCAGCCTGCCGCCACTCGATGGCGAGCGCCGCGCCGCCGTCACCGCGCCGGTCACCATCGAGCGCGATGCGCTCGGGGTGCCGCAGATCACGGCGAGCAATCGTGTCGATGCCGCCTGGGCGCTCGGCTTCGTGCATGCGCAGGATCGCTTTTTCCAGATGGACTTGTCGCGGCGTTTCGCGGCGGGAGAACTGGCGGAGCTGTTCGGGAGCGTTGCGCTCGAGAACGACAAGCGCATGCGCCTGCATCGTTTCCGCCACGTCGCGCAGGAAGTGCTGGCCCGCGGCAGCGCGCAGGAGCGCGCGCTCATGGATGCGTATGTCGCGGGTGTGAACGCGGGTCTCGAATCCCTGTCGAGCCGGCCATTCGAATACTGGCTGTTGCGCGCAAAACCCGCGCCGTGGCGTGCCGAAGATTCGGTCCTCGTGGTGTTCTCGATGTACGAGCAGCTCACCTACTCGAGCTTCGCGAGCGAAGCGTCGCGCGGCATCGTGCACGACAGCGTGCC
>Ga0126377_10002771_pt1 | contig 12210 bp, 8 predicted proteins | sample PanSoiMetPlot_22_FD_92647 | JGI IMG/M metagenome (GOLD analysis project Ga0126377, IMG submission 92647) | Tropical forest soil microbial communities from Panama - MetaG Plot_22 | ecosystem: Environmental > Terrestrial > Soil > Tropical forest > Bulk soil | place: Panama | collected 2016-02-17
ATCCTCGTAGCTTTTAGAGAGTTCGAAACCCGCGCACGCTCACTTTTTAGTTGCTGCCTCTGTTCTAAAATGCTGAAAAGCAATCGCTGATTTCAACGGCTACTAGTGAATAAGGCCCTGAACACAAGTTTGCACATAAGTGGACAAGACATTCGCCTCTCCCTTTCGCCAGCCGGCCTTCATACGAACTCTATTGACGCTGATTACTGAAATGAATGTCCCGAGTCTGCTCCCCGTTCCTTAAGCGACTAGCATTCAATCAGCCTACTGCCTGGCCACGCAACGATTGCTGCACGCGTAGAGGGGAAGAAGAGTTATTGCGCTGAGGATCTAAAGACGACAAACTGATTTCTCCCTGGTGCTCCGTTCTACCTATCAAAACCATACTGGCCAATAGTGCGTAAATCATCAGGGTATGCTTCTCTTCGAAAAGGTTGTGACTAAATAAACCCATGAACAGAATGAACACCGAGAAACAATACGAAATCTGCCTAGCCTCCCCGGATGCTCGCCATGTGATTGTCAGAACAAGGATGGGAAGAAAAAAGAAACCCAGTACACCATGATCGACCATCATGTTGAGGTATTGATTATGCGAAGATCGCTCATATTTCCATGTTCTCGAAGCCCCCACCCCGTGCCCAACAAATGGTGCGTCTGCTATAGATTCCAAAGCTACCTCCGCGATCATTTTCCGTTCCACTGCGCTGTCATCTTCAAGGGACGGTCCCGAAGAACTGAAAAGCGCGACTCTGCTCAAGACGTCCTTGTTCAGTACTCCGTTGTCTTGCAACTGATATTGGAGCGTTTCCCATTGGCTCATCATTACTGTTACGATCACGCATAACACAGCGAACGAAATAACAAGAGACCTTCTTATATTGATCTGCCGTGTGAGAGTCATAATAAAAACTGAAATAAACCATCCAATTGACGGAGCGCGGGAAAATGTTAGGAATACGCCTACACCTACAACGAGAGCGAAGAGGATGCGAAATCGCTGATGCAGTAATCCAATTGAAAGAATCATCCCAAGAATCAGCGCTGTCCCACATTGAGTCGGATTGACGTAAAGTCCGGCAGAACGGCCAAGAACAGCACTGAATGCGAGTGGATAAAAAAGTTCGTACACATTCAAAGCCACGGCGAAGAGCACCGCTATTAAGATTCCACGCCTCGTCCACCGCTGGGCGTCCTTCCTTGAAAAAACAAATAAAAGAACAATTATGAATATGCCGGCCAGCACACGCCTGCGAAACTCCTCCCATACACCATCAGAGGCAGATGCTTGTGGGAGCATCCATAATCCTGAGGCAAGTAGATAGCCATAGCACCAGTACAGTAAGGGCGATCGAAAGACCGTGCTTATTGACCCACGAAAAAGGCAGAGTGGCAGAGCCGCAACGGTGAAACCGAGAATCCAGTAAAGCGGTATTAGATCTGTTGTTCCCGAAGAGGAGAAGTATTGGCTCAGATTCGCAAAGAAAAGCACTACGGAGCCTATCGCCAGACCGTGGCGGTAATATCTTGATATCATATCAGCCGCTCAATGAAACTGCTGAAGGGCCGTCTCCGTATGGGAGACAAGTCTGCTGATTGAGAATCGCTCTGTGATTAACTGTCGGATACGTATCCCCTGTCGTTCACCAGCGTTAATTCGCCTCAGGCTGTTTTCAATTGCCGCCTTTAATTCTTCTGAATTCTGCGGCGTTATCACCTCTCCGGCATCTCCAACGATAGCGGCAGAGTCACCGACATCAGTAACGACGCAAGGCACGCCGCACGACATTGCTTCACCGATAACGTTTGGGAAACCCTCGCTGCGAGACGAAGACACGAGGATATCAAGTGCGTTGTAAACAGTAGGCATATCATCATACGACGCAACCCATTTTAGCCTACCGGCCAGACCCAGCTCGTTGCTTAGCTCAATTAAGCTCTGTCGATAATCCGCAGGCCCGTCACCAACACACACAAAGCGGAGTGAATTATGTTCTTGAGCGAGCTGAGACGACGCTTTCAAGAAGGTATGATGGTCTTTAACTGGGTCAAGGCGACCGACCAGCCCGACGAGATGTTCGCTTTCATTGATGCCCCACTCACGACGGAGTCGCTTTCGAGCACGGCCGTCGGGTCGGAACCGCTCTGTGTCGATGCCGTTGGGAATCACTATCATGCGTTCTTCAGGGAAGCCGTGCGCGACCGCATGTCTGAATCCTGCCTGCGAGTTTACTATTACTAAATCAGCGCATCGCGAAAGCGAACATTCGATACGGTAAGAGATGCGAGCAAGCCAATCATAACAACTCATATCTTTGTCTGACGACCTGACTCCCCAGACCGATCTTGTACGTCCGAAAAACAGTGTGACGAACTGGGTGATAATATTTGGCATGCTGAGATAGCCATATACAACGTCTGGTCGCTCGCGACCAATGAACCTTATGAACCGTATTAGGAATGCGATTACGTCCCATCGTCCGCGTTTGTCGAGCGGCTGAATCATGATGCCAGCCTCACGAAGTTCGCTTTCCAGCGGCCCGCCGGAATAAAAGAGCGCGACTGTTACCGAATGACCGCGCTCTCGTAAGCCCCTGGCAACAGTAACAAGCTGGCGCTCCGCTCCGCCGTAACTCAAAGACCTAGTAAGGAAGACTATCTTCACTTTTCACCACTCCTCACATTGCCACTATCGATCCAAATCTAGTGCAGACTCTTCAACTTCCGAACCCTGTCCGATCCTCATAAGGGCTTGAAATCGACCAGTTTCATTAAGAGAGAGGATGGTGCCGTGATTCTCACCATCCTTCGTCGTGCGACAAATTGCCAACAAGCCGTTCTTGCGAAGCCTTTGTTTTAGATTCATTAGGATAGTTCTGATCTCGATCGGTTCGAAATAAGATCTATTCAGTATATTCGCCGCTCGAATAGCATGAAATCTTTCTTGAAGTTCGGGGCGCACGTTGGCGGTAACGTCATCCTCTACGAGCTCGAGGTTTGCATTCTTCTTTAAACGCGGACTGACCAGCATAATTGGGGCACACTGAAGGCCAAACCTACTCTCGTTGTTCTCTGACCTTCCTTTAATGTACTGGATTATCGGAGTGTCCAGAGCAAGCAGACGCGTGATCGATCCCCTTATGACAAAACTCGCGACCCTTGGTATCTTCGCAGAGGAAAGGTCAATGCCTTGTCCGCAGAGATCGATATGGACAGGATATCCACGTTTATCAACGAGAACTTGCACATTTCTTGCGACTGATACAATAAACGCATTTAGACTTATGTCACCGGCAACCATATGGAAATCGATACCATCACTAATCAAGCCGTCGATCCATTCCTGGGTACTTATGCCCGAAGAAATAGCGACGTCCATTAACTGAAGTGGTGTATTACGCGGAAGTAATTCGTTTATCGCTCTATTCAGATCATCCAAGCGGTGTGAATAAGTAGTCTTAAAAACCTTATTATGAAGCCTTACCCTGGCGAAGAAATTCTTTTCGTATTCTTCCTGCTCCCTTTCCTCACGCTGATATCGGGACTGATCGAGACCGTAAACTTCGTTTACCGTAGGTCTTGCCAAGCTCATCGTAACTCTTTCCTGTCCCTTCTCAACACGCAGTACATTCGCTTCTATCCTTGAGGAACCTTGGAAATCATCAAATCAACAGCGAGGGGCTATACTACGATTAGAATATGTTGAACAATCGCCGCGTCTATACACTTGAGCAATTTGAATCGCCTGGCGTTGCGCAAGCTGCGTTCAAATAGAGACTTATAACTTTTATGCGGACAGGTCGTTCGTACTAATTCTATGTTCCTTTCCAACTAGTCTGTCCAAAACGCAGTCCCACGTGGTCATGACCTTCTCGACTGCAAAACGTTCGGTCACTCGGTGCGCGCGATTACCTAAGCGCTTTCTTTCTGACTCATCGCACATAAGCCGATCCATCGCCAGAGTGAGGGCGTCCACATTGTCAGCTGGAATCAACAACCCATCATATCCATCGCTAACAATCTCCGTGTCGCCACCCGCACACTCAGTGCAGATAACTGGTAGGCCACAAGCCATTGCTTCACACAGAGCCATAGGGAAACCCTCATAGCGCGAGGGCATTGCGAAAAGATCAGCACAGGCGAGGACTTCGTGAGGGTTCCTTATTCGTCCGGGAAGAAAAACACGATGTGAGAGATTTAAACTATCACGCAAATGCTCAAGCTCTGAACGAAGTGGCCCTTCCCCTAGAATCGTCAACGACCACTTTCGATGCTGGTCTGTAAGACGTGCAAAAGCTCGCAGCAAAACATCAAATCCCTTCTCGCGAGATAGACGACCCATAGCGATAATTGACGGTCTTGGTAGCGCATTATTGGCTATTTGGGCATCAATAACCGGCTGCGCAAGCGGGTTTGGAATTACTTGTGTGCGAGCCTGCAACTCTGGCGAGAAGTATTCGAATGATGCTTTGCTCAGAACAACAATCAAATCGGCAAATGGATAAGTTAGTTGGCGCAGCCAATTCCACTTCTTACCTATCTGGCATAAAGCCGGATTTGTATGTTCGGAAACAACCACGGGTATGTTTAAACGCCGTGTCGCCAACAAGACAATTATGTTGGTCTTATCCATAAAGCTAATAATGATATCCGGCTCACTCTTACGGATTGCGCGTCGTATCGCATGAATGCGCATTAGATTATTGCGCAAGCCCGCTATTGTGGTGCGCGAATGGTGCAACAAGCCCAAAGGGACATGGCAGATTCCCGGATCCAGATCGTAAAAAGGAGGTGAGGAGCCGTCATCTAACGTTAGCAAGGTGATAGTACAGTTCTTGCGTGACCAGTAATTGGCCATCGTGGCCATGACTCGTTCCGCGCCGCCCGCTTGAAGCGATGAGATAATCAAGGTCAGACGCACGAGGCCCTCCTCAAAGAACGCATTGAGATGAACCCTAGATAACAGAAGGAGACGAGATAAACGACACTGGTTGAGAGGGCGATGCCTGCTACTCCGAGCCACTTCATAAACAAGTAATCGAGGGTGATGTTCAATGCAAAGCTGATCATCGTTCCCAACATCAAGATGTGATTAGCCTTCAGCGCCGAAATCAACCGCACGAAGAGCATGCCAGTCACATAGAAAGGCAGCTGCAACATATACATGCTCTGGACCGAAGCCACATCCATCGTGTTGGCCTCAGTGAACGCTCCATGTTGAAAAAGGAGGCCCACCAACAAACGCGACATCACCACTAGAAGCAATGTAATCGGCAGCGTCGCAATCAACATAAGCCTTGTATAGGTTCTTAAGGTATTTCGAACGCCGGTCCAGTCTTTGGCCGACACCATTCGCGAAAACTGAGGCAGCACTGCGGTGCTTAGTGCGATTGCACCTATTCCGATCACCACGGAAGAGACCTTGTTACCATAATTCAAAACCGATACGCTGCCAGGCGCAAGCATCGCCGCCATCGCCTGGTCCACCAGCCCCGTGCTGCTCATCAAACAGCCCCCGGCGATCATCGGCGCATACTGCTTGATAACCTGTCTTGTCGCGGGATTGAAGCCGTGCCAGCGGGGCAGGATTGAGATTCCCTGACGCCTGAGCGCTCTCGCCAATAATGTTCCTTCCAATATAGTCCCGGTCATAATAGCGATAGCGAGAGAATAGATTCCCCACGGGCTGTTCAACTCGCGAACGACGACGATTATCACCAGAGGTGTCATTACGGGTGTGATCGCCGTTAGGGCGAACCGTTCGCCTGCGTTTAGTACTGCGGCCCACGTAACGAACATCCCGCTCAGGGGAAGCGTCGGAAGCAATATGAAAAAAAGCTTACGTGTGAACGCCAGCTTCTCAGGCCCAAACCCGGACCCAATGGTTGCGATGGCATGAGGGGCCACAAATGCCAACAATATAGAAGCTGTGACGAGCAATGCGATGCTGCAGATCATTACGGACGAGAAGAGGCTCTGAGCTGCCTGTTTGCCTTGTTGATCTCGGATCTGAATATAGGTTGGAATCAGCGCGGCATTGAATGATCCCGCAATCACGTTGATCGCAACCGATGGAAGCAAGAAAGCTATAAGGAAGGCATCCAATCCGTCACCGACGCCGAATTGATGCGCGACCACCATCTCCTTGGCTGTTGAGACCAGCTTGACCATTACCGTCATACCGCCGACAGTCAACATGGCAGAGAAGATGCGCCGATTTGCGCTGCCGGCGCGCCATGAATCTCTATCGCCGGCTCGTAGACCAGGCATGATTCTTTTGATCAATACCGCCTGCCAGCTTTGTTCCTGAGCCAGTGCCGCGGCCTTGCTTACGTTTTCCATTACGAGTTGCTCTTTGTTCTTTGCGGAGGTTGCTTCACCCGTTGAATCGTCTATACTTTCGGCGTTAATCCCTGGCGTTGCGGCGCGCTGCGGTTATTGCTTCGATAAAGGACTGTGGAGTTCCTGAAGGAGGGAAGAACCGGGAGGTTTCTCCATAGATCCAGACGTATTTATCGCTTACCGTAAGCGCATAACTAAGTGCGTTACTAAATTCTTCAGGTGTGAAATAAGTAAACTTGTGCTCGTGATCAATCCACAGCCCGAACCCGGCTCGCACATGCTTTCGGTAGCGATCCGGCACCGCGGTATACTGCAGACCGGCTTTATGTATTTGGTCGTAGCTATCAACGAAATCCTGCTGCTTCTTGTATCCGTAAGAAAACTCATAGCCATCCACCAGGTTTGCGCGTGATGGCATTGCCTCGAGCAAGCCGTCATAAAACGCGGGTAGAAGGCTGTAACTTACTTCCTCCAAACTATGGCGTCCTCGCATCTGTCTGAGTAGCAGAGTGTGACCGTAGAATGAAAGAAGAGTCGCATCAGGAAGCTGCCCGGCGATCGCTTTCATCACTTCACGGCCACGCTGTCGAGCCATCTTCACATACTCTTCGAATGACCTGTCCATCTGCGTTTTCTGCAACGAGTAGTTGAATAGCTCATAGCCGTAATGCTCAGGATCAAGGATCAATCCTTTCAACTTGGCTTCAGCGGCAATGCGCGAAAGGACGCCGAAATTGTTCGCGACGATTCGCCAGCGACCGTCATCAAACCAGTTCAAGCCCCGGGTATAAGCTTCGAGCGAAAGAACTACGGGGAGAAAATTGTCCGTGAAGGAATGCCAGCGGGCAGACTTTAAATCGTTGATCGCTTCTCGAAATTCTTCAACGTGAAACTCTCGAAGTCCCATGATCTGCTGCCCAAGCTGGTTTCTTTCACCCTTGATTCCCCGCTGCCAATTGTTGCGATCTATCGCTACCAGAATACCCAGACCATCGAGTGGCATCTCTTCCATCTCGCGCCAGTGGTCCCGGACATACTGCGTGTCAGGAAGCCCCCAACCGTAATAGATGACCTTCTTCCTACTTGATCCGGTCGCAAACACTAATGCAGGCGACGCAAAAAGCAGAATCAAAGCAGCTGCGGCTATGCGCATGCTGATCGCCGGAGTACCAAATGCCCTCCATTCGTTCTGAGAGTTATTGCGCATAGTTAAACCCTTACCCCTGACCCTTGCTCTTGACCATAACCATACGAGTAGTAGTAACCATCATACGCATCGTGGCGCAGATCGACATTATTCAGCACTACTCCGAAGATCTTGGCGCCAACGCTCTCAAGCTCCTGCCTTGCCCGGCGCACCGCCTCACGGCTACTGCGCCCGCCGTGGACAACCATGATCACGCCGTCAACCAATTTCGACAGGATCACGGCGTCCGTAACGTTTATGACCGGCGGCGCGTCTATTAAGATGTGGTCATATCGCTCGGTCAATTTTCCGAGCATCGTTTTCATTTTGTCGGAGCTAATAAGTTCCGCAGGATTTGGCGGAACAGGTCCGCAAGGGAGCAGTGATATGTTTGCTTGCGGCAGCGTTTGAATGAGCTCGTCGACTTCGACGTTGCGCGACAAGTACGTTGAGATTCCGAGAGAATGATTTACGCCGAGGAGCTTATGTGCGGTCGGTTTCCGAAGATCACAGTCAATGATTAAGACCGACGCCCCAAGCTGAGCTAACGACATCGCGGTGTTGACCACTGTGGTGGTTTTCCCCTCCGACGGCTGGCTGCTGGTAAAGAGTATAGTTTTCGGCGGGTTCCCGGCAGCAGAGAGCAAAACGGACGTCCTGAGAGCTCGATAAGCTTCCGCGGCCGACGAACGAGTGTCGAGTACCGCCAGCCCACCAGTAGCTTTCTCTTCAGGACCATAATAGAGCTTGATTCCCTTGTTTTTGTTTCCGGGTCCTAATGCTTTCCGCCGCTTATGAGCGATGGTCTTTTGAGTGGCGGCTGTGGCAAACACCGGAATTACTCCGAGAGCAGGAAGTTGCACGTACCTGCTGACGTCTTCGGTGTTCTTGATAGTGTTATCCAGCGATTCAAGAAGGAATACGAGTCCAACGCTTGCCATCAGACTGGCGGCAAAGCCAAGCATTATCATCAAGGCTCGCTTCGGACCCACCGGTTTCTTCGGCATGCTCGCACGTTCGATAACTCTCAGATTGTTGTGTTGCTCGGCGACCTGAGCTTTTGCCTGATTGGTCTTCTGTAAAAAGTCGGTGTACAGAGACCGCGCCGTGTCGACATCCTGTTTGAGGATATTGTACTGGATAGCTGTCTGATTCTCCCGAACAGCCTCGCCCTTCGTGGCAACCAGAGCCGCTTTAAAAGAACGCTCATCTTGAAGAGCCCGCTCATATTCGATTTTGAGTTTGTTTTCGAGACTCTTTCGGTTGGCATCGATCTGCGTTTGAACCAGCGCCATTTGCTGTTGCACTTCGAGTGTTTTCGGATTCTTCGGCGAGTATCTGACGCTCAACTGCGCGGCGTTGAGCTGGAGGTCGTTGAGCTGTTTGCGAAGGTCCACAAGTTTCGGGTCGGCAAACGCCTCGGGCAACTCAGCAATACGGCCATCCTTTAGCTCTTCGTAGAGAGTCTGCTTGAGCATGCGCTCGGTTTCAGTTCGAAGCGCCTGATCGTGAAGCCGTGCGAGCTTATCAGTTGTGAGCGTTGTGCTGTTCCGTGTGCTGTCACTGAGTGAGAAGAGATTGTTCTCGCGTGTGTAATTTGCCAGCGCTTGTTCCGATTCCTGAACCTTGGCTCTTAGCTCGCGCGTCGCGCTATCGAGCCAGTTGGCAGCGTTGGCGAACTTCTCAGTCTTGCTCTGGAAATTGAGCTTCATGAAATTACGCGCGATTCCATTTACGACCGCGGCTACAATTGACGGGCTCGTATGTGTGAATGTGACTTTTAAGGCGCGAGTCTCCCGGAGGGGTTCGACAACCAGGTTTTCTTCAAGGGCAGTGACGAATGGCGCCAACCTTGCAGTCTCCTCCGGCGAGCGGACTTGCTCACCCTCCTCGACCTGATCGTCTATATCACTTGATTCGGCCGTTTCATCATCACTATCTTTCTTACCAAATATTGCCCCCAGAATCTTGGACAAGGTGCTCTTGGTGTCGGTGTCCATGAACTTCGGATTCTGGTCAAGCCTTAGATCTGCGACGACGTCTTCGTGCAACTCGCGGCTGTTGAGTAATAGCATCTTGGTCTTAATGTTGACCTGGTAGTAAGGATCAGAATCGTCATTAATGACCAGATCTCCGGTCCGAACTAAAGTAGAGTTTTCTTTTCCGACCTCGATCGTCGTTGAAGCCTGATAAATAGGTCTTGTGCGCAACATTTCCACCGCTACAAGGGTGGTCACCGTCACGACGATTGAAATGATCAACCATTGCCTCTTGCGGAGCGTGCGCCACATCTGGCGCAAATTGATTTTGTCCTCTCCCCCGTATCCGTAATAGCCGGTTGAGTAACTCCGATAGCCGGTCAATGCCGAATCACGCGTCTGAAACACGGTCGCTTCCAGATGACTATCTGTTTGCGGAATTCTGGTCGCCCCCAGCGGGGGGTCTGGTTGCGGAATTCTGGCCGCCCCCAGCGGGGGGTCTGGTTGCGGAATTCTGGCCGCGCCCAGAGGCAAGGTCTCTCGCTGCGTGATTCTTTTGAGTTCTAAGCTTTGGTCTGCCATGGTGAGTCTTCCTTTTAGTATCGGTAGGGTAGGGGGATCCGAGCGGAATTGACGCCAAATGCTCTCAGAAGCGTGCTGCCGATTGACTTCATTCGACTATTCGGCACGATGACTATATCGTTGGCGAGGATCGGAATATCAGGCTTTTTGCCGTTCATCACCGCCGGTATATCCACCTTGATCTCGTCGCGTTTGCCTGTGGACGGATCTTCGCGGAATATGATCCCGCGATCTCCGGCGGCATTGAAGTTGGTGCCCTGCGCAAGCGAGATCGCTTGTCGTAGAGTTGTTCCTTCCTTAAGAGCGAACGATCCAGGCGAATTAACCTCACCGGCGACAAAAAAGACATCGGTCGGGGGTATGTGAACGATGTCGCCCGGATTGATAATCAGGTTCTGATCGAAGCTACCCCGTAACAAACCGTTGATATTGACCTTCTCCAGTTCGTACGTGGCGTTGGTGGGCGTCGTATTAGGTGCGGTCCCTGGGGGATCGAGATCTGTCGGATGTGTGCTGTTTGAATTTCCAGACTTGGAGGCGGTATTTTCAGTTCTGTCTCTATTCCCTGGTCCCTGATCTTGGACGGTGTTTACCTCCCGGATGATATAGGCAGTTGAGCCGTAGTTATCGGTCAACCCACCGGCGATTGTTATCAACTTAAGCAATGAGGGTTGACCCTCAATCTGATAAAGTCCGGGCCTGCGCACCGCTCCTTGCACGAAGTAGGTTCGGCTATTTATTTGCCTGACCATCACCGTAACTTGCGGATCTTCGAGGTATTCGCCGCGCAATCGATCGGCGATCGTTTTGGCCAACTCATCGGCGGTTTTCTGTTGGGCCGATACGCGACCGAGGAATGGCGCCATCACGGTGCCATCCGCGCTCACCCGAAGCGTCCGTGAGAGTTCCGGAGCGTCCTCAACCAAAATGTCTATTATGTCGCTCGGTCCAATACGGTAGTCCTCCGAAGGAGAGACGACAATTACGTTGGACACGAATGCGTCATTTAAGGGTTGAACAGGTTGCGGCAATTGCTGTTGTTGTGTGTATTGTCTAGGATCCGGTCGACCCTGTTGGGCGAGCGTCCCGTTCTCCAAAAAGATAACGAGTGCGAGGAGTGACAGTATTACGATCCCGAGCCTCGTGGTCACGTTTGAGATCGTCAGGTTTTCGTTGTCTTTCATCATCATTGTTCCTATGAGTAAACAGTGCGACCTGCGCTTCCTGCAGCGAGATCCTCTTGTGAGGACCGTGAGAGCTTTGCGCCCGCTTGAGATACAGCGGCTGAAAGCAGCAGGAACAGCAAGGCGTTTGAGGGTAATTGCAGATTGAAATCGACCAGACTGTGTACAAGCAGTCCAAAGATGCCGGCACCGCCGCCGATAGCCAGGGCACGACGAAACGGGTCGTGAGATCTCTTCGCGCGGACGACTGCTCGAAAGATCAGTATGATGAACCAGGCTGCCAAAGCGGCGCCCACCACTCCGCAATCCGAAAGAACTTGCAGGTAATCGTTGTGTGCGCGGTCTACGCTAAGGGACTTACCAAGGACGATCGAGCCATCATCGGAGCTATAGATCGGATAGGCTGTCTCATAAGCTCCCAGCCCAACTCCGAAAATCGGGTTCGCACCGATCATCCCGAGAGTCTCTCGCCAGATCCAGCCACGGCTGATAAAAAATGTTTCAGCGCGCTGAGTCTGGCCGCTAGTATTTTGCCCGGTTAAGCGATCGACGACGCGTTCCGGGCCCGCCCAGAATACGCCAGCCGAGATGGCGCCGATAATAAGGATCAGGAGCGCTGCAGCTCGCAGAGATCTGAACTCCTTAAAGCGTCTTCGCGAGTAGATTTCGCTTTCGCTGCTACGGACTCTACCCGCGCCAATAATTGCGATGAACGCCATTTCGGCGCCAAGGCTGATCATACCTCCGCGCGACAGCGACACTATTACCGCCAATGACATCATCGTCGCGGCGAACACATACAGTAGCTGCGAGTCTCGGCGTGCCGCTCGTGTGATAATCATTGCAATCGGCAATGGCGCCAACATCTCCATATAACCTGCGAAATGGTTTCGATTGACGAACGGTCCAAACGGCGTCGCTTCCGGCGAGGTTAGCG